>Ga0187777_10000068_pt1 | contig 74836 bp, 64 predicted proteins | sample 1015_Q2_SP5_10_M_FD_132416 | JGI IMG/M metagenome (GOLD analysis project Ga0187777, IMG submission 132416) | Tropical peat soil microbial communities from peatlands in Department of Meta, Colombia - 1015_Q2_SP5_10_MG | ecosystem: Environmental > Terrestrial > Soil > Wetlands > Peat | place... | reverse complement strand
GACGACAAGACGGTGGTGGTGAGCATGGGCGTTCCGACGAATGGGGTGCAGGGGAAGACGACCACGAGCACGGTGACCATCGTCGATACGGACCCCGAGCCCGCGGTGTCGTTTGCGAGCGCGAGTTCGAGCGGCAAGGAGACGTCCGGCCTTGTCCGCCTGGAGGTGGTGCTGTCCGCCCCGAGCGGGAGGGTTGTGACGGTGGAGTACGGGGTGAAGGGGGGGACGGCAATACAGGGGAAGGACTACGCCCTGCAGGCAGGGCCGTTGACCTTCGCCCCCGGCGAGACGGCCAAGGAGATCATGGTAGACATCAAGGACCGCCGGATCTACGGCGAGGATAAGAAGACCTTTGAGCTGGCCCTGAAGGACCCCAAGAACGCGAGCCTGGGAAGCACGACCATGTATACCTACACCATAATCAGCAATCTTCCGAAGCCGACGGTGGCCATTCGGTCAGTAGACCAGCGTCTCAGGACGAGCGCGGGAAGAACAAGCGTTGCCGTCCAGCTATCAGAAGTTTCGGGAAAAGATGTGACCGTGCCCTTCACGGTCAGCGGCACGGCTATCCAGGGAAGAGACTTCACCATAACCCCCAGTCCAGTCGTCATCAAGGCGGGGACGCGGAGAGCGGAGATCGCGATAACCATGAAGGACAATGTGCCGGTCGAAGCTGATAAAACGATAGAAGTAAGGTTGTTGAACCCGGACAACGTAATCCTCGGGTCGCACTTTCGATACAACCTGGTCATGGTGAAGGAGACCAACCCTTCCATTGCCGTTATCCCCTTTTTCAACGACAGTACGAAGAAGAACGCCGGCGACATCCTGATGTTGCAGTTTGTCAAGGAATTAAAGAAACTTGAGGACTTCGTTGTGATCGAACCGGGCGTCGTCAGGGAACAGTTTCTGACCATGAGGGTCGTTATGTCTGAAGGGGTTTCATCCTCCGATATCGACCTGATTACCAGCAGAATCGATGCCGATTTTGTCCTGGCCGGAAAGGTCATGGATTACCAGGACGACATAACGCTGTACGGCCAGCCGAAGGTGGCGTTTTCCGTGGAGTTGATAGACAGGTCGAGCAAGAAGGTCATATGGGCATCCAGAAGCTTTAATAAGGGAAATGACGCGGTCACTCTGTTCGATTGGGGAAGCGTCAATTCGGCCAATGAGATGGTCTCGGAGATGTTGAGGGTTCTCAGAAAGAGGGTGGTGACATGGTAAGAAGGTGTTGTATTTTATTTCTTTTTAGTATATAATTGTGCACTTTTGTGATTTTTTTGTTATGGTTTTATCGTACTTCATGCCGTGAGAGGTGAAAAAATGCGCAAGAAATGGTTTGTGACAGCCGGAGCGCTGATGCTCTCCCTGATTGCCGCCGTACCGGGATTTTCATCAGACCAGAATCAGGCGATCCCTGCGGATAAAACGGGAGAAATGCAGAATTCGGGAGCACCGGCAGCAGGTGCTATGGTCCTCATCGTAAAAGATCCCCGCTCTTCGACGAAAGTAACGATTCCCTTGGACTCCACTGAACACGACGATCTCTCTGTTGCCGTGGTGAACGATGTGCCGATTACAGTTGAGGATCTCAAGGAAGCTATCGTAGCTTCCCATGAAGGCGGGGGTCAGGACGATAAGGGCGGGATCAAGGCGCCGAAAATAGATTTTAATGAACTGCTGCAGCGCCTGATCAATGTGCAGCTCTTCGTGCAGGAGGCAAGGAACATCGGTCTTGACGAGTTGCCTGAAGTTAAGGAACCCATAGACGTCTTCGCAAGGGTATCCTTGCGGAACCTCTTGCGGGAGGATGTCGCGAAAAGCGTTAAGGTGAATGAAGACGAGGTCGAGAAATACTATCAAGAGAGCATAAGGGAAGTGAAGACGAATGCCAACTTCTTCGAGAAGGAAAAGGATGCGAAGAAGGCCGTTCGAGAGATCAAGGCAGGAAAGAATTTTGACGATGTGATGGCACAAGCGATGAAGGCCGGGAAAATAAAAGGGTCGGAGACGGGGCAATATGTAAAATTCAAGGATTTAAACCCGATGATAGCAAAAGCTGTTACAAAAATGAAGGTCGGTTCCGTTAGTCCCGTTTTGAAGATCGTACTACAGGGAAACAAAACATACTTTGCCGTCTTCCGGCTCGACGACGACCGGAAAGTAGAAAGCCCCGAAGCAAAAGAGCAGGCACGGCGGACGGTTTACCAGGACAATGTAAATAAAGCGATGGAGGCGTTGAAGACGTCTCTCTATAAGAAGTATGCGAAGGTGGACAAGAAGCTGGTTGAAAGCCTGGACTACGCGGGGGCGGCGGGCTCAGGGCTCGAGAAGTTCTTAAATGACCAAAGGACTGTGGTCGAGATCGAGGGAGGTGAACCTATTACAGTAGCGCAACTCTCCGAGGCGATGGAGGACAAGTTCTTTCATGGAATGAAGAATCTGAAAGGGGAGAAGATGGTCAGGACCAAGAATGAAGTCCTGCAAGGTCTTGTAGAGAAGAAACTGTTGCTCCTGGAGGCGAGCAGACGAGGGCTCGATAAAACAGAGTCATACAAAAAGATGGTAGCGGACTACGAACAGAACACGTTGTGGGGCGCATTCATAGAGAAGGTCGTTATGAAGGACGTAAAGCTGCGGGATGAGGACATGAGGGCCTACTACCGTGATCACGCCGGTGATTACATGACCGCCGAAATGGTCAGAATTCAGAGCCTCGCGTTCGGGAAGGAGGCAGACGCCGTAACCACGCTCGAGAAGCTCAGGAAGGGCGCGGATTTTAACTGGGTCAAGGCCCATGCCGAAGGCCAGGTTGATCCCAACACGCCAGACCTGATGACCTTCGGGGATATCCCGGTGCCGATGGATGTATCTATGGACCTTGGTCTGCAAAAGGCCCTCTCCGGGGTCAAGACCGATGATTACCGGCTGTATGAAAGCGAGCAGGGCCATTTCCTTGTTTTGCATATCATGGACGTGATACCTCCCCAGCAGCAACCATTCGAGCAGGTTCAGGAGGGAATCCGGAACAAAGTGTTCTATGCTAAGCTTGGTGAAGCAGCGAATGACTGGATCCGCAAGCTGAGAGAGTCTGCCGATATCAAGGTATATCTGGCAGGTTCTGAGAAGTAAAAATACCGTGAGATAGTCTGAGGAGAACCATGCATACCACACATTCAAAACAGAAGATACTTCTACTTGCCTTTTTCCTTCTTCTGGGCTGCGCGGTGTTTCTCACCGTGACCACCGAGGCATTCGCCCAGAGGAAATTTGAAAAGAAGGAGTGCCTCGATTGCCATAAAAAATTCTCCGACCAGTATTTGGGAATGAAGATCGTACACCTCGTGGTGAAAGAGAAAAAATGTGAGGACTGCCATCTCCGGCACGGCAAGGTTCCCAAACTGCTTCTCAAGAAACCCCAGAACGATCTCTGCCTTACGTGCCACCCCAAGGAGAAGATCGGACTGAACAAGGCAAAAATACACACTGCGCTGAAATCAGGGAAATGTACGAACTGTCATAATCCCCATGCGTCACAGGTGGCTCACCTGCTCAAGCAGGAAGGTGCTGCTCTCTGTACCCAGTGCCACCAGAAGCAGGATTTCGAGAATAAAGTTACGCATAAGATCCTGACGACCGACGGCTGCAAAGCATGTCACGCAGCCCACAGCTCCGATGCGGACAACCTGCTCTCCAAGGTGGAACCGGCCCTCTGTCTTGACTGCCACGGCAGCGGGTCCTCGTCATTCAAGAAGGCGCACGACGGGTATCCTGTAGACGGCACGACCTGCACCCGCTGCCATAACCCCCACGCTTCGTCACAACCAAAGCTCCTCAAGGCGAGCGTTCACAATCCCGTCGCCTCCTCGAGCTGCGATTCGTGCCACAACGCCGCGGGTTCCCAGAAACCCTTTGCTACGACACAGCAGGGGAGCGATCTCTGCTACCAGTGCCATGACCAGTCGGCGCTTAAAGCCGGAGGAACGATCGAACATGCACCGTTCAACGGCGGAATGTGTCTTTCCTGCCATGATCCGCATTCCTCGGAGAATCCCAAGCTGGTGGTTGAGAAAGGCAATAAACTCTGTTTCGGATGCCATCCAGACAAGCAGGAGAAAGTAGCCTTTAGCCATGGGGCGGTCGTGAGCGGGAAAGGATGTTTCTCCTGCCACGTTCCCCATGCGGCAAAGAACAAGAACCTCCTCATCGCGAAAGAAGGAGAGATTTGCTTTCCCTGCCACGCAAAAACCCAGGAACTGAAGAAGGCGAAAGACGTCCATATGCCTTTTGCCCAGGACATGTGCGTAACGTGCCATAACCCACACGGCTCGAATTTCATTGCCATGACGCGGGACCGGATGGACACCATCTGCTACTCGTGTCATACCGACGAAGAAACGAAGTTCTTGAAAGCCTACACCCACAAGCCCGTCGCCAATGCAGCGTGCTACGTCTGTCATAATCCCCACGGAACGAGTGGAGCGAAGCTGCTGAAGGTCTCGGGAGCGGATCTATGCAAGCAATGCCATGGTGAACTCTTCAAGGAGGTCAGCGGAGGGTCCGAACATCCCCCCTTCAAGAATCAGCAGTGCCTGACCTGCCATGACGCCCATGCTAGCAACATCAGCGGGATGATCGTTGAAAAACAGGAAGTGCTCTGCTTCCAGTGCCATACCAAGCTGCAGCAGGAGATCGGGACCGGCAAGAGCAAGCATGCCGCGGTGATGACGGGTGAATGCACTCAGTGCCATAGCCCCCACAAGTCAAAGATGTCCAAGCTTCTTGTGGCGGAAACACCCGATCTGTGCTTTACCTGTCATAAGAAGATGAAGGAACGGTTTGGAACGGAAACAACACATCCGCCGGCGGCGAGAGATTGCCTGCGGTGCCATCTGCCGCATTCTTCGAAGGAACCGTCGCTGATTGCGCAGCCGATACCCGGATTGTGCGGTGACTGCCATGATTTGAACGACAGCACTTTTGCGAAGGCTCATATCAATATCAAAGCTGCCGTCATGGATTGCAGGACCTGTCACGATCCCCATGCTTCGAAGGACCCGAAGCTGTTCAAGGAAAATGTCCATCCTCCCTTCGCCGCGCGGTCGTGCGATGATTGTCATATAGGAGAAAAGAAATGAAAAATGAAGGCATGAATGTACGATTCAAGCTGTTCTCGGCGCTCATTGCGGTTTGTGTCCTCGGGATCATTGCGTCCGCCGGTGCACAGGAAAATAAGTTCAGGCTGAAACCGGGCGCGCAGGGGAAGAATTGCCTGACCTGTCATGTGGATTTACAGGACAAACTCAAGCTCCCTTTTGTCCATACGCCGGTTAAGGCCGGGGAATGTGCAAGCTGTCATAACCCCCATGCATCGTCCCACGGCAAGCTCTTGGCAGCGGATACCAATAAAATCTGCTTCACGTGCCACCCCGATGTGGTATCCAAAAAGGCACTCAGTTCCCATAAGGTCGTTGCAGAGGGGAACTGCATCAAATGTCACGACCCTCACGCAGCAAAGAACAAGTTCAACCTCCTGGAGTCAGGGAACAACCTCTGCTTCGGTTGCCATAAGGATATGGGTGATGCCGTAAAGACGGCAAAATTCAAGCACAACCCGGTGGAGAGGGGATGCCTCAACTGCCATAACCCCCATGACTCCGATCAGGCAGTATCGCTTTTAAAGGACAAGGTGCCGGCTCTCTGCCTGAAGTGTCACAAGACGGGAACCCCCGTGTTCCAAAAACAGCACATGAATTATCCGGTCGCAAAAGCACGCTGCACAAGCTGCCATAATCCCCATGGTTCTGACAAAGCAGGAGTGCTCTACACGAATGTTCACCGGCCGGTTGCCAATAAGATGTGCAATCAGTGCCACGAAGACCCAACCTCCGCAAATCCCTTCGCGACCAAGAAGACCGGGTACGAGCTTTGCCGGGGATGCCATAGCCAGATGGTCAATGAGGCATTCAGCAAGAACCGGATCCATTGGCCCATCGCGGACAAAAAAGGCTGTATCCATTGCCACAACCCCCATGCAGGGCCGATAAAGGGGCTTCTGAAGGCCAAGATGATCGACTTGTGCAGCGAGTGTCACGCCGATGCCATCGAACAGCAGAAACGCTCTCCAACAAAACACGCTCCGATCAATGAAGGCATGTGCACCACCTGCCATGCTCCCCATGCTTCGGACAATGTGCTCCTGTTCCAGCAGGCATCAGTCATCGACATCTGCTTGTCCTGCCATAATTATTCGTTGCACTCAACGCATCCGATTGGAGCAAAGGCCCTCGATCCGAGGAACAACAACGTCATGGTCCTGTGCACAAGCTGCCATGGGACCCATGGGACGGAGAACAAACACATGCTTTACTACCCGACGTCAACGGAACTTTGCGTCCAGTGCCATGTAGAACATAGGAGATAATGCCATGATGAAAAATATCGTTCTGATAGCGATCCTGCTGCTGTCTGCCCCGGCCTTGAGCGCCGAGCTCATGCAGTTCAAGCATCTGGTCTCGATATATAAGTATCCCGAGAGCAACGATCCCAAGGCTGCGGAAATTAAAATCAATCAGCCCGAGGGGGTTGCCTGCAGGGGAAAATCCATTCTCGTGTCCGATACGGCAAACGCGCGTCTACAGCCCTATACCCTGCAGGATGACGGGAGTATCAAGCCGGGACCTGGGGCCGGGATCCAGGTGGCCTACCCTATGCATGTTCGGATGAATTCCAAGGGAGATATCTTTGTGCTCGACGGCAAGCAGCACAAGATTCTGCGCATGGGCGCTACCGGCGAGGCCAAGGGGAATTTCGAGCTTGAAGGGGTGCCTGCGCCGGAGGCGTGGATTCCGAAAAACTTTGCAATCGATGCTAATGATAACATGTACATTCTCGATGTATTTTCTTCACGAGTTCTCGTCGCGAGCCCGGAAGGAAAGTTCCAGAGGCAGATCGTGTTCCCGGCTACCGATGGTTTTTTCTCCGACCTGACCGTGGATCCCCAGGGCACGATCTTCATTCTCAACAGCATCACTTCTATGGTCTATTCCGCCGTCCCGGATGACAAGGCATTTTCCCCGCTGAAGAGTGGTCTCAAAGACTTCGTCACATTCCCGACCTCACTCACGGCAGACAAACAGTACCTCTATATCGTGGATCAGTTCGGTAGCGGGATCGTGATTCTGGGGAAGGACGGCACCGTTAGAGGTCGCAAGCTGAAAATGGGCTGGAAGGAGGGAGAGGTTCACTATCCGTCCGACATCTGCCTGAACGAAGAAGGCGAAATGTTCATAGCTGACCGCGGCAACAACCGCGTCCAGATATACACGAGGGAGTGAACCTCGATAGTTCCGGCCCGGGATCTCCTCATTGAAACCGGTGTGATGTTTGAATGCCTCTGTTAGCGAGAGCGCAGCTCATTCGGTGCGCTCTCTTTTTTTTGCGGGCCTTTGGGTGCCGCCTTCTCGAACTCGTCATGGGCAAGAATGTAAGAGAAAACTCGTGCAGGACAGCGGCTTGGCGGGAGATGCGACAAAGCATGGTCATCCCGACGGTCGCGGTTCTGGCGGTCTTTGCCCTTTCAAGCATGACGTATTCGAGGAACATGCTCTGGCAGGATTCGGCAGCTTTGTGGCAAGACACGACAATAAAGAGTCCCAAGAAGTTCCGACCGCGGTTCAATCTGGCTAAAGAATACGAAGCTCGGGGAGATATCGATCTCGCGATCGAGAACTATCGGGCAGCCATCAATCTGAAACCTGACGATGTGATGGCGCATAACAACCTGGGAAATGCGTATCTGAACCAGGGACGCCTCGGGGAAGCGATTGAGGAGTTCCATGTGGCCGTCCGTCTCAAACCAGAAGCCCCATTGACCCATGACAACCTCGGCTATGTTTATTTCAAGCAAGGCCGGCCTGACGAGGCCATCAAGGAGTACAAAACGGCGTTAAAGTTCGCACCGGGTATAGCCGAGATCCACAACAATCTCGGGTACGTCTATTTCACAACGGGGCGTTTTGATGATGCGGCCGAGGAATTTCGAACCGCCCTCGAACTCAAACCCGATTTCCCGGCGGCGCTTGACAACATGAAAATGCTCCATCAGGCAAGGAACAGGAAACCTCGGCGGGAATGACCGCCGGGCAGTCACGAAACAGCCGCGAATTGTATCTGACAGGAGAATCCACGGCACATTAGCTAATTCCCTTTATGCGAAACGTTGGTCTCGTCTATGACGAGGTATTTTTACGGCATGAACCGCCTGAATGGCATCCGGACTCGAGTAACAGGCTCGTTGACATCATTGTTACGCTCAAGGCTTCGGGGATCTGGTCGAACCTGAAGCATGTGAAACCACGCAAGGCAACGTTCGGCGATGTGGCGCGAGTGCACACGCCAGGGTATATAGACAAGATCATGAAGTTTGGTGCCGGCGAACTCGATCCCGATACCTATATGTCGGAGGACAGCCTTGACGCAGCGTTGTACGCGGCCGGAGCAGTCATGGTGGCTGTCGATCGGTGCAGAACGGGAGCGATCGAACGCGCCTTCTGCCTGATCCGTCCCCCGGGGCACCATGCTGAGGCTGACCGGGCCATGGGTTTCTGCATCTTCAACAACATCGCCGTCGGAGCGCGCTACGCGCAGACGATCGGATACAGCAGGGTGTTCATCATCGACTTTGACGCCCACCACGGGAACGGAACTCAGCATATCTTCGAAGAGGATGATACGGTCTTCTACTTCAGCACCCACCAGCATCCTTATTATCCTGACACGGGCAAGGACATGGAACGGGGCAGGGGCAGGGGCGAAGGGTACACTTATAATGTGCCTATCCCTGCAGGCTCGGGGAACAAGGACTTCATCGCCGTATACCAGGACATTCTCCCTGGTCTCATCGCCCGGTTCGCGCCCGATATCATACTGGTATCCGCAGGCTATGACATCCATGTCAATGACCGTCACGCCAACATACGGGTCTCGCATGAAGGCATCCGTGCCATTATCCAGAGCATTCTTACCAGCTGGGCTTCGCCTATTGTATTCGCCCTGGAGGGCGGCTACGATCCGGCATCGCTCAGCGATTCGGTTAAGATCACGATCGAAGAGATGCTGAAGACCTAGAGAGTTGCCGAATGACCGCCCCTTCGATCGAAGATCCGGCTGCCCCGGCTGCATTGATATTCCATCCCTGGCAGATCACTTGCTGCAGATAAGCGAACGAGTTTGTGCCGCGGCAGCGTGGAGGTCTTGGTGCAAAAAACGAAGAATTTTAAGTATTACCTTGCAGGTTTCATCGCCTTTATCACTTTTGCCGTTTATCTCGCCTCTCTTCAGAATGGTTTCATTGCGGAATGGGACGACGGCGAATACGTACTGTACAATCCATACATCCGCTCGTTCAACCTGGCGTTTCTGAGGTGGGCATTCTTTGATTTTCACTCCAGCAACTGGCATCCCCTCACGTGGATATCTCACGCCATAGACTATGCCGTCTGGGGCGTGAACCCTCTCGGGCATCATCTGACCAGCGTCGTTATCCATGCTGTCAACACATTTTTGGTGGCCGTGCTCGTCATAAGGCTGCAGGAGATCGCAACTGGGACGAGACCGAGAGGCCAGGAAGCACTTGTTTTGGATGAGCCTAGAAAGCTTATCACAGCAGGAGTGGCTGCCTTGCTGTTCGGCCTTCATCCCGTGCATGTTGAATCAGTGGCCTGGATCGCTGAACGGAAAGACCTTCTCTGTGCCTTGTTCTTCCTGCTTAGTATCATCTGGTACGGGAAATACGTAACGGCGACTGGCGCTGAGTCGACCGACAATGCGGTCCGATCACGTTTTTACAGAAGAGAATATCTGCTTTCGTTCGGCTTTTTCGTTCTTGCCCTGATGAGCAAGCCGATGGCGGTAAGTCTCCCCGTGGTTCTGCTGATCCTCGATTGGTACCCGTTTCGCAGGTTGCGCTCCGTCAAAACGGCTTTGACCCTGCTTGTTGAGAAACTGCCTTTCATCATGTTCAGCCTCATCTCCTCTGCTCTAACGATTCTGGCCCAGCGGGCATGGGGGGCCCTCGTAGAGATACAAACGCTCCCCCTATCATCACGACTGCTGATCGCAGCCCAGGCGCTGCTCATGTATCTCTGGAAGATGGCGGTGCCGCGGGATCTTGTCCCCTATTACCCATATCCCAAGGACATCTCCCTCATCTCCGTTGATTTTCTGCTTTCCATTGCCCTGGTCGTTGGGCTCACCGTATTCTGCATTATTATTGCCAAGAGGCATAAATTAGGATTGGCGGCCTGGAGTTATTATGTTGTTACCTTGCTGCCAGTGCTTGGCATCATGCAGGTGGGCAGTCAATCCATGGCGGACAGGTATACCTATTTGCCAAGTCTCGCGCCCTTCTTGATTGTCGCTGCGGGAGCGTCGTGGGGTTACGAGAAGGCCATAATCCTCAGCCGTTCGAAGTCCATGGTCATGGCCCTCTTTCTCACTGCGGGAGTCGTGGCATTGGCTGGCCTGTCATTGTTGTCTATTCGGCAGATGCATATCTGGGAAAACGGCCTTTCCTTATGGAGTTACGTAATCGAAAAGGAACCGGACAAGGCTTCCCTTGCTTACACGAATCTCGGCTCCGCCTATCAAAAAATGGGTCAGCTCGATAGGGCTATGGAGAACTATGACAAGGCAATCACCTTGGACCCGAATGATTATCTGGCTTATACCAACCGTGGTGTCATCTTAGACAAAATGGGCGAATCCGACAGGGCACTTGAGAGCTATGGTAAAGCTGTGATATCGAATCCCGGCGACTACAAGGCTTATTTCAATCGAGGTTTGTTATACGACAAAATGGGTAGAATCGCCGAGGCGATCGAGGACTTTGAAATGGCGTTGAGATTAAATATGATGGATCCCGGGACCGTGGCGTGGGCTCATAATAATCTGGGGATTCTCTATGGCAAGGCAGGGATGTACGACCGTTCAATAGCTGAATTCAATATCGCCATTGCGATTGACCCAAACAACCCGATCACGTTTAACAACCGTGGTTTTGCCTATGCCTATAACGGTCAGGACCGAAAGGCAATAGAGGATTTCACTAAGGCGATTATCCTGGACCAGAACTATGCGAGCGCTTATTTTCAACGGGGTGATGCATACCTAAGAACAGGCAATAAGGAGCTGGCGATTGCAGATTTCCAAAAAGGGTGTGATTTGGGCGACATGTACGCATGTAGCGCATTGCAAGCCGCACGGATGATAAAGCCACAAAAGGGGAATTGAGAATACATGCGAGTCCCTTACGATGGCGCCGTATACCGGGGTTTTGGAAGAGGGGTATTCATTTCGATATAATTGATTTTCAGGGTCGGCATGACACGAGGGGGCGCTATCTGCTGGCGCGTGCGCGCCCTCTCTCTGAGTCAGTCAGGGGATCATTTTTCCCCGGGTTCTTTGGGAGCTGCCGGTGAGCATATCGAAAAACCTCAAATATTACCTTGCAGGCTCAGTCGCGATCGTCACCTTTGCGGTTTATCTCGCTTCTCTCCGGAATGATTTCGTCAATTGGGATGATCCTACCTATATCACCGAGAATCCGTATATTCGCTCCTTAAATCCCGCTTTTCTCAAGTTCGCCATCTTCGATTTTTACGCCGGCAACTGGCATCCCCTCACCTGGATATCTCATGCCGTAGACTACGCCATCTGGGGGGCAAATCCTCTTGGACATCATCTGACCAGCAGCATTCTCCACGCCGTCAACGCCTTTCTGGTGGTCGTGCTCATTATGAGGCTGCAAGAGATCACAAAAGGGATGGCGCTTTGCGGTCAGGGGTCGTCATCGCAGGATGAGCGCGGGATGCTTATAACGGCAGGAGTGACGGGATTGCTGTTCGGCCTGCATCCCGTGCATGTCGAATCGGTGGCATGGGTCGCAGAAAGGAAAGACCTTCTTTGTGCCCTGTTCTTCCTGCTTAGTATCATCTGGTACGGGAAATACGTAACGGCGACTGGCGCTGAGCCGACCGACAATGCGGTCCGATCACGTTTTTACAGAAGGGAATATCTGCTTTCGTTCGGCTTTTTCGTTCTTGCCCTGATGAGCAAGCCGATGGCGGTGAGTCTTCCGGTAGTTCTGCTGATCCTCGACTGGTATCCGTTTCGCAGGCTGCGTTCCGGCCCAACGGCAAGAACAGCACTCGCTGAGAAAATTCCCTTTTTCATGTTCACCCTGATATCCTCGGCCATTACCGTTCTTGCGCAGCGGGCAGGAGGGGCATTGGCGCCGATAGAAGTCATACCGCTATCCACTCGACTGCTTGCAGCGGTCAGGGCGGTAGTCATCTATCTGGCGAAAATTGTCCTGCCCGTGGATTTACTCCCCTTTTATCAGTATCCGCGACATGTATCGTCGCTGACATTGGCGGGCTATTTCCTTGCAGTCGCAGCGGTTGCCGGGATCACGGTTCTGTGCGTGATCATTGCAAAAAAAAGGCGGTTATGGCCATCCATATGGGCTTACTATCTTGTCACGCTGCTTCCCGTGCTAGGCATTGTTCAAGTAGGCAGTCAATCCATGGCAGACAGATACCTTTATCTGCCCAGTATCGGTCCATTCCTTGCATTGGGCTTGATCGTTGAACGGGTTTACAGGAAGCAGAAGGCCTTCGTACGTTGGAGACAGATGGTCGTTTTTGCCTGTTCAGTGCTGGCAGTTTTTATAGTCGTTTCCATGGTCTCCTTGACATTCAAACAGATAGCCACATGGAAGGACAGTTTTGCTCTCTGGGGTTCTGCCATTGAGAAGGAGCCTGAGGGGGGGGCGATGGCCTACTATGGCCTCGGTTCAGCTTACCAAAAGAATGGACTCATTGAAAAGGCGGCCGAAAACTTCGATAAGGCAATCTCATTGGATGAATCGTTTTATCAGGCTTATGATAATAAAGGCGTTATCTACGGCGACGTCGGGCAGTACGATAAAGCGCTGGAGTGTTTCAATAAGGCGATCGCAATTCGGCCAAACTATAGCGCTTATGGTAACAGAGGATTGACCTTTTTTTTCCTTGGCCTGTACGACAATGCCTTGGACGATCTTTCCCGCGCGATCGAATTGAACAAGAATTTCAGCGCGGCCTATTTTAACCGGGGAAATGTTTACCTCAGAACGGGCAAGAGAGAGCTTGCTCTTAGAGACTTTCAGAAAGGATGTGCCCTCGGCGACAGAAGATCGTGTGGCGCGCTGCAAGCTTCGGGGCTATGACAATGACGCCGTCCACATGAAATCAGCGAGAAAATAATTGTAGACTTTGACCTAAGATGCTGATAATATTTGCTGGGGACGTTCTCCTTCAAGTGTGCCGGTCTTCGATAAATCCATATTTCCGAAAGAGGCCTCTCCCCTCAATCCTCGGATTCCATTTCGACAGATACAATGCAGAGGGCAGACCTTGGTTAATGGTAAAAAAGTAGTTGTAGTTCTTCCCGCCTATAACGCTGCAAAGACATTGAAGATGACTTACGAAGAGATCCCCTTTGCATTTGTTGATGATGTTGTTCTTGTCGATGATGCAAGCTGGGATGGTACGCCCAAAGTAGCTCAAGAGCTTGGCATCAACGTGATTATCCATGAAAAGAACATCGGCTACGGCGGGAATCAGAAGACTTGTTATAAAAAGGCACTGGAGCTGGGAGCCGACATTGTCATTATGCTGCATCCCGACTACCAATATACACCAAAGCTGATACCAACAATGGCCACCATGATAGCCTACGGTGAATTCGATGCTGTCCTGGCCTCGCGCATCCTGGGAATCGGCGCCTTGCGGGGTGGAATGCCGCTTTATAAATACACTTCCAACCGTATCCTTACGCTTATTGAAAATCTCCTTCTCGGCCATAAGCTTTCTGAGTATCATACCGGGTATCGTGCTTTTTCCAGGGAGATTTTGGAAAGGCTCCCGCTTGACATGAACTCGAACGATTTTATTTTTGACAACCAGATGCTGGCTCAGCTCATCTGGTTTGGATACCGGATAGGTGAGGTCAGCTGTCCCACCAAGTATTTCGAGGAAGCATCATCCATCAGTTTCTGGCGGAGTGTCATCTACGGATTTGGAGTGTTGAAAACGGCTTTGCAGTTCCGTCTTTGCAAATTGGGATTTTCAACCTGTTCCCTTTTCAGGGCGTGAATATATACAAATCACTCTCGCGGCACAGATGAGTTCGAAAACCCGCCCCAGCCATGGATCCGATGTCCCTACTGTCCCTTTCCCTCTGACAGTGCATAATAAAGCGCGCTATTCGCGGGAGCATCTCGCATCAAATCCCTTTTTTTATTCTTGGAGGCAGCCTGCGAATTCTTCTTTTGCCGACGACGTCGGCTGGATTCAGATGATCCGGGAGGGATTTTTATTGCCTTCTACGATGGAAGGAAATGAGTAAGAATTCAGGATAAATTTTAGCAGCAGATGTCGTTCTTCAAGTGGCAGGTCAAGGTATAGATCGCTGTCCATAAGAATATTGACCAGCTCTTTTTGTTGCATGGAAAGGTTGTTTAATATGTTTTTTTTCATTGCCACATTACACCTTTATATATTTTTTATGCATTAAATATGCCATAGGCTATCTTATTAAATAAAATAGTGTTTTTGGCTGCAGGGACCATCATAGCAGACCATGACTTTTGACTTTATCACCAGCGGTATAGGTGAAATAACCAGTACTTAAATACTGATTGACAAAGGAAGTCCTTGCATAGAGTGATTCTCCTCGGCAGAACAGTTGACTGGGAGAGTCCGCCGTGATAGTATCCCTTCCGATTTTTTGAGTGGATATGCCGACATAATGCGCAGGACAAAACATCCACGACGTTTGAGGAGGTACCAAGGTACGATATGGCACATGAACCGAACAAAGTGATCTATTCCATGGTGGGGGTTGGCAAGTTCTACGACAAGAAACCGGTTCTGAAGGATATATATCTTTCCTACTTCTACGGCGCGAAGATCGGAGTTCTCGGTCTCAATGGCTCCGGCAAGAGCTCGCTGCTCAGGATCATGGCCGGGATCGATAAGGAATTTGCAGGCGAGGCAGTTCTCTCTCCGGGGTATACAGTCGGATTTTTGGAGCAGGAGCCGAAACTCGATCTTGACAAGACCGTGCGCCAGATTGTGGAAGAGGGCGTTCAACAGATTGTAGACCTCCTGAATGAGTTCAACAAAATCAACGAGAGTTTTGGGAAACCCATGTCAGACGATGAAATGACTGAGCTTATCGCGCGCCAGGGCGAAGTGCAGGAAAAGCTGGACCATGCGAACGCTTGGGACCTGGATTCCAGGCTTGAGATGGCTATGGACGCCCTACGCTGCCCTCCCGGCGACACACCCGTTAGGGTACTGTCCGGGGGTGAGAGGCGGCGCGTGGCATTGTGCCGTTTGCTTCTCCTGAAGCCGGACATCCTGCTTCTTGACGAGCCGACGAATCATCTGGATGCTGAATCCGTCGCCTGGCTGGAGCACCATCTTCAGAAATATGAGGGCACGGTGATAGCAGTGACCCACGATCGCTATTTCCTCGATAACGTGGCAGGCTGGATACTCGAGCTTGACCGCGGCCAAGGCATCCCGTGGAAAGGGAACTACTCATCATGGCTTGAGCAGAAGCAGGAGCGTCTAAGGCAGGAAGAGAAGGCAGAGAGCGAGCGCCAGAAAACACTCCAGCACGAGCTTGATTGGATCAGGATGTCTCCAAAGGGCAGGTATGCAAAAGCGAAGGCGCGGATCAGCTCTTACGAGGCACTGCTCGGCCAGCAAGGGGAGAAGCGCGCCAAGGAGCTCGAGATCTACATCCCTCCCGGGCCGAGGCTCGGCAAGGTGGTGATTGAGGCAGAAAACGTGACCAAGGCTTACGGCGACAACATTCTTGTGGAGAACATGTCGTTCATGCTCCCGCCGGGCGGTATCGTGGGCGTGATCGGGCCAAACGGCGCGGGCAAAACCACGCTCTTCCGCATTATCGCAAGCCAGGAAAAGGCTGACAAAGGCGCGATCAGAATCGGAGAGACGGTAAAACTCGGTTACGTCGATCAGAGCAGGGATGTTCTGGATCCGAACAAGACCATCTGGCAAGCGATCACGGGCGGACAAGACCAAATTCAGCTCGGAAAACAGCTGGTGAACTCCCGAGCGTACGTGTCGCGATTTAACTTCTCGGGCACGGATCAGCAGAAGAAGGTGGGCATGCTCTCGGGCGGGGAGCGAAACCGCGTGCATCTGGCGCGCGTGCTCAAGGAAGGTGCAAACGTGCTGCTCCTGGACGAGCCTACGAACGACCTTGACGTGAACACCATGCGGGCGCTCGAAGAAGCACTCGAGAACTTCGCCGGCTGCGCCGTTGTCATCAGCCACGACAGATGGTTCCTCGACCGCATCGCCACGCACATCCTCGCCTTTGAGGGAGAGAGCAGGGTGGTCTTCTTTGACGGGAACTATTCTGAGTATGAGGCTGACCGGAAAGCCAGGCTCGGCACCGAGGCAGATCAGCCTCATAGGATCAAGTACAGGCATTTGACGAGGTCATGATCGCCCAGAGCACCGCGGAGGATACTCTCTAAGGTATACGGCGATGAAACTGCGGGCATCCTCGATGCCGGCGATCTTCAAGGTCTCTATGTTTTGGCACCTGTACGGCAATGAGGGGACCTCGGGGTTAACTTCCAAGGTGCACCGAGTCGGAGATCCGCACGTCGCTCTTCCTCAAAATCGGCTGGGGATAGCCCCAGGGATAAGAGGCGGCATGCTATTGAAGCGATGCAATTCCCGCGTGAGCATTGTCAAGAAAAAGGACAACAGGGAAGTCGTTATTTTTTCGATTGACATAGTAGCGCGAGAAAGTGTACAAAAGAAGTTACACCCTTTGGCAAAAAGTGCCGGTTCCTTTGGACGGCGCAGGCTGGACAAGGAATTCGGCTCAATCGGAGACGCGGGCGGATTCCTCCCGGTTATGGGGCGGGACAGGGTGAAAGGGGAAGGCGATGTCGGAGTTCAAGAATGTGACTGTTGTTCGGGAGGCGAACATCTATTTCGGCGGCAAGGTCACGAGCAGGACGGTCCTATTCGGTGACGGATCAAAAAAGACACTCGGTGTAATGCTCCCGGGAGAGTACGAGTTCGGCACCGGTGATAAAGAGATCATGGAGATCTTTTCAGGCGATCTCGACGTGCTTCTTCCGGGGGAAAAGGCATGGAAGACCGTCAAGGACGGTGAAGCTTTCGAAGTGGCTGCAAACTCGAAGTTCAGGCTGAAGGTGAGGAAGCTCACCGATTATTGCTGCTCGTTCGTCAAACCCTGACAAAGGCGGGGAATTCGGAAAACAGCAGGTATCATGGCTGGAGGCAAAAAGCAGGGCGGTGTGCGGGCCTTTACAATTCTAAAGGGTTGCCGCGCTCCCTTGGTCGCCAACCACGGCAATCTTATGAGACGGGAGGAGATAATGAAGAAAATAGTTGTGTCGATTGTGCTGATTCTCATTGCGGCTGGTTGCACCCAGCAGAAACAGGAGCAGAAGGGGCAAGGTGGCTTCCCGCAGGGCGCAGCGCAGATGGTCACTCCCGGCGATATAAAGCTCCTGGAAGAGAAGGCGAAGGCGAACCCGAAGAACGCCGACACCTGGGCAGCGCTCGGAAACGCGCTCTATGATTCCGCCAGGTTCAGCGAGGCCATCGACGCCTACCAGAAATCGCTCAACATCGATCCGAAAAACGTCGATGTGCGGGTCGACATGGGCACCTGTTACAGAAACATCCACAAGCCGGAGCTCGCCCTCGAGGAATACCGCAAGGCGCTCAAATTAAACCCCAATCATCCCTATGCCCACAGGAATTCAGGCATTGTGCTCGCGTTTGATCTGAACGACAAGGCGCAGGGGATAAGCGAGTTTGAGAAATACCTCGCAATTGCGCCGAATGATCCCTATGCCGGCCAGACCCGTCAACTGCTAGAACAATTAAAGACAGGGAAGTAGCACGTTTGATAATAAGCCCCGGATGATATCCGGGGCTTCCTGGGTACCGTCTTCTGCCATGTCCGCCTTCCCGCTCCTTCGCCGTTTCGCTTCCCTTTTACTCGTCACCATCTTTACCGTGTCAGATGCATAGGAGCACCGTCAATTCATATCCATCCGGCTGGTCATCCGGAATCTCCTAGCCGTGAAACGGATGGATTGCGGCTCCGCATGCATCACAGGGGAAGTCGCAGCTCGTGGTCCGTTAATGGCCGGTTCCCAGATGGTCCGGCGTCAGCAGATATTTTAAAGACGGCATGGCATGGGGGTGGTTGACGAGAAGTAGTCCTATGAACAGGCCGGGCGAATGAACGGCAGAGGGCGGTCTCCCGCATTTTAAGGAGCGCTGCCTTTTCTGTACAGTGTGAAAATTTCCGTGGGGTGGTTGGAAGGGCGTTTGCATTCCCACATTTTTTGCCATGGAGGCCCAGCTGACGCCCGAGACGCCCCACCCCGCTGTTCGAGAAGGAGGTCGCAGTTGCCTAGGCCTGAGGTCTCGGTACGTCGCGGCTGTATCCCGGTGAAATATTCAAGCATGCCTCTCTCCGACTCTCCCAGGCCCACGCTCGCGAGACAGGCATACCGATCGGGCATGGACTTTTTGAGCGCCGTGAATGTATCGCGGTAGCCCGAGCCTGCATTCAAGGCGGGAAGCCATAGCGTCATGACCAGTCCCCAGGTGAGGACCACCCCCAGGGTCCAGTTTACCACGGCGAACTCAGGCGAGCGGGTGACCTTGATGACAATGCAAAGCCATGCAAGGCTGTAAAGGACAGCTGCAGCGAGCAAAACACCGTTGACGGAGGGGACATAGTCTGGCTGGAACTCGTGAAGCCTCTGCGCTATTACGACGGGACTGCCTGTCATCATCGCAAACCACCCGAGCCACAAAAGGAGTGCCACGCCGCTGAAGAACAGAACACTCGAGCGGTTTGCGATAAGCTTAGCTTTCAGCGGAAGCAGATTGATCCCCGGTACGGCAATCAGGGTTATCGGCAGGAGCATCGGTACGGCATAGAGCGCCCGATTGGTCGAAGAGGCGCTGAGTATCACAATCATCACGATGAATGCAACCAGGGGGATCTGGAAGAGGGGATGTTCACGCCAGGACCGCCTGAAACGCCAGAGTGCCCAGAACGCCGGCAGTACTACTGGCCAAGCGATCCACACGAGATTCAAAATGTAATAACTGTGAGAATCCGGAGCAGCCGCATTGAAACCGACGGATCCCCTGTTGAACCCCAGGAATCTGCCGAAGTTCTGGTCCCAGAGCCAATGTACGAAAAAATCGGGTGACCTTCTGTAAAGCGCGGCTGGCCAGATGACTATCCAGGGGAGCGCCCCTATCAGGGCGGCCACGAGGGACACGCCGTAGTCTTTTCGGCGCCATTGATGGAAAAGCACGGGGAGGGCGGCGGCCGTAACGCCAATAACGCCTGGGGCGAGCAACCCTTTGGTCAAAAATCCAATTCCTGCGCCGGCTCCGATCCAGAACCCGCCTGCTATTCGACGCCGCCTGGAAAGCGCGAACCCATAGAGAGCAATGGAAAAGCCGGAGAAGAGACCGACGTCGGTGATCAGCTTATGAGCAGTTACTTGCAGGTGAACGCAGCCGAGCAGCAGTATCACGGCAATCGCGGCGTTTTCCTTGCCGAACAGTTCTCGTGCCGTGAGCGCGAAAAACAGGAAAGACAGGAACATATAGAAAGCGGCAGCCATACGGGCGGCGTCGTACAGCTCCAAGGGAGGGGAAAACAGCCGTCCGAAGCCTGCTGCGGTCAGAAAAAGAAGCGGCGGCTTTTCGAGGAAGGCCTCACCCGCAAGCGAAGGCACAACCCAGTCGCCTGTCTTTATCATATTGTAGACGATGTTGAAGCTATAGGGCTCGTCTGCCTTCCAGGGTTCTCGGCCGACGGTGCCTGGTATGATCCAGAGCAGGAAGAGAAGAATAAGTGCCGGGAGCGAAAGAATGTTGATTTTCATAGAAAAATCGAGCGCCAGTACCCTGACTCGCCATTTAGCGCCATGCGCAGGCAGGCCGCTCGCGGGTTCAAAAGAGGTTGCATGCTTTTATAGTACAGGTAGAAGTCGGTTGTCAAGCTGGAATTGCCCCAAGAGCGGTTTCATGCGGTAGGCAATTTCGACGATCGCTGCACTGCTCATCAAGAGTTCTGGCCAATGCCGAACCTGCGGCGTTTCGGTCATGATAGTGTCCGGGTTTTAATTTTCTTGATATGGATATCCAATTCTGATAGACTCGACAAGTACTGTCGGCGATGGGGGTGAAGGCGGTGTCATTTTACAATAGGCGCGCAATGTGGCTGGCGTGGACAGGTTGGGCAGCTCTGTTCCTCGTGGTTGCTGCGATGATTGTTTCAGGGACCACTCGGACTGCCGTTCCCCCCTACCGGCTGGCCGCCCTGAACTGGATCGCCGGACAAGGCCTTTACGACGGCACCGGCGTAGGGGGGTTCGTCTATTTTCCGCAAGCGGCCATTCTGTTCGTGCCGTTTGCATTGCTTCCCCAAGCAGTGAGCGAGATCCTCTGGCGTCTCATAATCATCGGCACGTTCGCGGTGGGCCTCCGCGGCTTCGCAGCACTTGCGGGTGATAAGACAGAAAAAGAGCTCTTTCCGCTCATGACGCTCGTGGCAATCCCGCTGGCATGGGACTGTGCCCGGAACGGCCAAGCCACTCTTATCATGACCGGCTTTATGCTCCTCGCGGTCGTCGATTCGGCCCGAAGCCGCTGGTGGCGCGCTACGCTGTGGCTGGCCCTCGGCGTGGCCATCAAGCCTCTCGCACTCGTACTCGTCCTGCTGATCGCGGTAATCGACCGCCCAATGACCTGGCGCGTGCTCCTGGGCATGATAGCTCTCGCGTTGTCGCCCTTTGCGGTCCAGCACCCGCTCTACGTCTTCCAGCAGTATTCGGCGTGCCTGCAGAACATGACGACGGCGGCGCACGTCGGTGTGGTCGCGCACGGATGGACGACGCCGTTCACGGCGCTGCGGGCGGTTGCCGGCGTAGACGTACCCGAGCGTATCCAGACCATTATGCGACTCATCGGTGCCGCCGTAACTCTGGGACTCTGCTTCTTTGCAAGGCGGCGGTTCGATGCGACCCGTTCCGCGGTCTTCCTGTTCTCGCTGGCCGTCCTCTACCTGATGCTTTTCAGCCCTCGGACGGAGAACAATACCTACGCGATGCTTGGTCCGGCGATCGGCGTGTTTCTCGCTTGTGCGTTCCTGGTCGAGAAACGGACCGGGGAAGGAATCCTGCTCGCGGCCATGGTATTTACCCTTGCTAGCAGCCGGGTGATCGAGCGCCTGGTTGCGCCTCGCGCAGAAGCAATCTGGCTCCCACCCCTCGTGGCGGCATGCTTTGCCGTATACCTGCTGGCCCGGTTTTTCAGAGAACCGATGATGCAGACAGACGAGGTGACCCGAAGCGCTGCCGGCCGTCGCCAAAGTACCTCATGAAAGTCGTCGTTATCCTTCCCGCCTGCAATGAAAAAGAGGATGTTCTGCTGCTACTTCGGTCGCTTCTGGGGCAATTCTCGAAAATTTCTCATGATATGCATATCCTGATTGTTGATGACAACTCCTCGGTCGGAGTGGCGGATGCCGTCAGGGCAGAATTCAGGACAGCATCGAACATCTTTTTGATCACCGGTAGGGGGAAGGGTCTCGGGGCCGCCTATATACTGGGCATGAAATACGCAATCACTGATCTCCATGCCGATGCCGTGATCGAGATGGACGCGGACATCTCCCAGAAGCCCGATGACGTGCCCCGGTTGATCGGGGCTTTGGATCAGGGAGACGACTTTGTGATCGGCAGCGGCTGTGTACCGGGAGGGAAATTACCTGAGGACTGGGGCTTTCTAAGGAAGATGAATTACAAGTGGGGTAACGTCTTTGTCCGGTACCTGGCTGGGATATACAAGGTTAGGGATTGCACAGCGGGGTTCCGGGCAATCCGCTCTCCGCTTATCAGGAAGATGGACCTTGACGCGCTCAAGGGAGACGGATACTCATTCCAGCTATCGCTCCTCCATGAGGCGATCGTCAATGATGCTGTTGTACGGGAAATCCCCGTCGAGTTCGTGGACAGGCGAAGAGGTCAGAAGAAACCGGGTTTTTCCGACATGGTCGGATTCATGCTGAATGCGTGGCGGATACGGTTCGATCGGAGCAAGACCTTCTTGAAATTTTCCGTCGTCGGGGCAACAGGGGTCGTCGTGAATCTCGCCTCGTTCACGATATTGATGGCTTTCGGGCTGAGCAAATTTATCGCGTCTCCCTTAGCAATCGAGCTGTCAATCATATCTAATTTTGTTTTCAATAATTTCTGGACGTTCTCGGACAGAGGGGGTAATGGCAGGATCCATAGCCGGGCCGTGAAGTTTCATATCATTTCCGTAGTTGCCCTCGTGGTCAGCTATAGCACATTTCTGTTGTTGAGCATGATCGATCCGGCTGGCATACCGCAAATTCATCAGGCAGTTGGCATTGTGCCCGCCGCGCTCATCAATTATTTCCTGAACGCCTACTGGACGTTCAAGGACGACGGGCACCCCCGTAGCCGTGCGCGATAACGGATCGCCTGTCAGGCGTTGAAGCCGCCCCGTGATTCTCCAGGGGGTTTATCGCTGCTCAACCCTTCCGAATGTTTTAGGAAATTTGTGCAAGCTCCTTTAACTGCCGATCGAATTCTTTTGCCTTCGCGTCGTGTTCGTTCGTTGCCTTCTCGAGTTCTGCGAAGAGCGTATCGATGTTCGTTTTGGCGTCGCGCACGGCCGTCGAGAGCCGCTTGATCTCAAGGGCCCGGCCCTTCATCGACGCTTCAAGGAGCTCCTGAGTGTCCCTCTCCACCCCTTGTTCTAGCCGTGTGATCTCTTGTTCGAGGAGCGCGATCCTGTTCTTGAGCGTCCCGAGGACCTTCGACTTGTCAGAGATGATCCCGGCACGCATTTTTTTAGCGTCCTTCCGATTCACGCTCCTGTCAGATTCCGCCTTCTCCCCAAGCTTTGCGCGCACCCCTCCCTCATCCCGCCAACCCAGGCGCTCGAGGAAGTCGAAGTATGTGCCTTCGAAGACACTGACAGTACCGCCATCGAAGACGATCAGCTTTGTCGCCACTGCCTCCAGTATCATCTCGCTGTGAGTAACAATGATGACCGCTCCGTCAAAGACCTCGATGGCCTCGATCAGCGAGTCGATCGACTCCATGTCCAGGTGGTTCGTTGGCTCATCCAGCAGAAGCAGGTTGGCCGGCGAGACCAGCAGTTTTCCCAGCAGCACACGGCTTCTCTCTCCGCCCGAGAGGACGCTTACCTTCTTAAGCGCATTGTCCCCCTCGAACATCATGAGTCCGCAAATCGAGCGCGCCTCGTTCTGGCTGTGGTCCGGATGGGCGTCCATGATCTCTTGGAGCGCCGTTTTGTCAGGCCGCAGACGGTTGATATTGGTCTGGCCGAAGTAGGCGATCTTTGCATTCGGGTGGAGTTTGAGCGCTCCGCTGTTCGGAGAGAGCTCCCTGGCCAGCAAATTCAGGAGCGTGGTTTTGCCCTTGCCGTTCTTCCCGATCACTGCGATGCGGTCCTTTTTGCCGACGGTAAAGGTCAGACCGTCGATCAGTTTCGGGCCGTTCGAAGAGAATGAAAAAAAAATGTCTTCCACGGTCATAAGCCGTTTGGCCGCGAATGGAGCGTACCGGAACTGGAAGTCGAGGGACTTGATCTCGTCGAGCTTCTCAAGCTTCTCGTGTTTTTCGAGCGCCTTGATCCGGGACTGGACCGCACGGGCCTTCGTGGCCTGGGCGCGGAAGCGGTTGATGAACTGCTCGACTTCTTTCCTTTTTTTCTCATCGTTCTGTCGCGTCTTTTCATAGATCTCTTCTTCCAGGAGGATTTGATCGTAGTATTTCTGCGTGGATCCTGCGATCTTGCGCACCTTGCAGCGATGGATGCCCATCGTATGGGTGGTGACACTGTCCATGAAGTCTCGGTCGTGAGTGATGATGATGAGCTCGCACCTCCAGGCGCGCAAAAACTGCGTGAGCCAGCGGACCGAGACAATATCGAGATAGTTTGTGGGCTCATCCAAAAGCAGGAGGTTTGGCTCGGACACGAGTACCTTGGCGAGATTCAACCGCACCTGGTAACCACCCGATAATGATTTGGGCGGGCGGTGGAAGTCCTCGTTCGTGAATCCGAGCCCGTGGAGAATGGTCTCGGCCTTATATGTCTCGTCGCGATGATCCTCATTGATCGGAAGGCTCAGACAGGTTTCCCGGAGAACGGTATCTTCCGTAAAATGAATGTGCTGCGAGAGGTGCCTGATCGTGTACCCCGAGGGCACAGTTATAGTTCCGCTGTCGGGATGTTCCTGGTCAAGGATCATGCGCAAGAGCGTGGTCTTGCCGTGGCCGTTCCTCCCGACGAGCCCCACGCGCTCGCCCGAGTTTATGGCAAAGCTGACTCCGTCGAAAAGCAACTGCTTGCCGTAGGATTTTTCAATGTTTGTTACTTGGAGCATGGTCAGTCTCTGATAAACGCCGCACCACCTGCCGATGCGACAAAAAATATAATACCGTAGGACAGCCGCCCATGGCAAATGTTTTTTCACCACAAGCGGCCTGAGGAATCGTCTGTGATCCTGATCACTCTCCCGATCCGGCAAGGAATGCGGCAGGCGTTTTTCATCTCTCTCTTGACAATAGAGTGATGAAGTGATAGATTTTAAACTACTTGTTGGAAACACTTGAATGGTAACTTTGCTCAGAGCAAACCATGGGAAACCATGGGGCGCAGAGCCACGAAGCTAAATAAAACAGGAATCTCTTCCCGCTCGTAGCGGGGTGATGAGCAGGAGGAAGAATAACTGTCTTATATGCTAGTCGAGCCGCCAAAGGGTTTGTGACTGCTTTGGCGGTTTTTTTATTGAATAGAAGGGTGGCTGATGTTAACCTATGACGTCACCTTACGTTGTCAATTTCCGATTCAGGAGGAGAGGAATATGAATCGAGCAAAGAACCTCGTACTGGTTGTTCTGCTGTTCCTCATGGCGGCATGTTCGCCGAAGATATATGGGACCGTGCATCTTTTCGATGCAAATATGCAGCCCATTCCAGCCACAACAGAAAACCCGCAGGGTACGGTGGTGAACATGATCAACACTACCACAAACCTGGAGAAGGCATCTCATGCAGTAACGGTGAACGCCGAGGGCAAGTTCGAGTCCGTCAAGGACGCCATCATCCCGGGGATATACAAGGTTGAGGCAAGCAGGATCGGCTTCATGACGGAGACGCAGAGCGTGGAAGTTACCAAGTTCGGGCGCAAGAAGGTGGAGTTCAAACTCAAGAAGATCCCCGAGGGCAAACGCAAGACCATTGAAGGATCGAAGTCCGACGAAGACAAGATCGTGAACCCCGGTGAGGTCAATATCGAACCGCCGACCATGTGACGATGCGGTGCGTCGATATGGCGAATTTCAATCCTCTTTTCCCCATGTCTATATGTTTTTCGAAGGAGGCGTCCTATGGGTAAGCTCTCTGTACGGTCAGCTCTGATCATGTCGGCATCGTTGATGCTCTTTGCATGCGCGGGCGAAAAGCTTGAAATCGAAGTGAAGGCCCGGGTAGATGGCAAGCCTGCGACGCAGGCAACGGTCACCATAGACGGCGAGGAGCAGGGCGTCACCGATGCGAACGGTACCTTTACGAAGATCTTGGTGAAGAAACCAGGCGCCGAGGTCGAGGTCGCGGTTGTCAAGGAAATGCCAGGCTACCGGATCAAGCCCTGGAAGACCACCTTCCTCGTCAAACTTGCCAAGTCTGGGACTGTGGAGAAGTATTCTTTCGAAGCTGAACTTCCAGCCTCGCGATATGTGACGATCCGTGCTACGGAGAAGGGAGTCCCGGTTCCCGATGCCGTGGTCAAGGCAGGTGGAACAGAAGCGGGAAAGACCGATGCAAAGGGCGAATTCGTATACGAATATCAGGAGCTGCCAAAAACGGGAATCGACCTGGCCGTGAGCAAACCGGGATACAGCGTCTGGCGCATGACCGGAGCAGTTGAACCTGGCCAGCAGATAGAGGCTGCCCTCAACAAAAGGGTTTTACTTACCATCTCGGCGCTCATGGAGGAATACGGCCAGGCGAGCGGCATCCCGGGGATTTCTGTGACCATTGACAAAAAGCAGGTGGGCGCGACTGATGCCAAGGGGATGTATACTTTCAGCTATGAAGGCGAGCCGGGAAGAAAGGTTCAGATCGCGCTTGCCGCTGACGGTTATATTCCAGCAACCTGGAAGACTTCCGCTGTGCTTGAAGGCGATATCACCCTCCAACGGTATTTCTATCCGACGACGCCCAAGCCGATCCGGATCGGCATCTACCGCTTTATAGGAAATACGCCGAACGTTGACCTCAATGATGTTGTGGCACAGACAGAATCCGCCTTGGCAGCGCAGCTCTTCAAGAATTCCTGTTTCCGCGAGGTGCAGACAAAAACGCTCCAGGCCGAGATCAAGCGCGCGAAGTTGAACATTGAGAAGATCACCGCCAGGGGATGGAGGGACACACCGCTCCGTAAAACCGTGGACATGATCATTCTCGGCAGTGTAGCCAAGGAAGACACGGGCCTGCTGATCGAGACCAAGTTCTATACGTCCGGTGGCAAGCTCATCCTGAGCCATATCACGAGGGCCAGAGGGGCAGGAGACATCAACAGCGCTGCCAAGGAGATAGCCTCAGCCGTGCTTGAACGGTTCCCGTTTGAGGGCACCGTAATATCCATCGAAGGCGAGCGGTACCGGATCAATCTCGGCAAGTCAGGCTACCGGATCAGCAGCGGAACCGAGTTTGCCCTCATGGCTCCGCGTCTCGACGAGAGCGGCAAGATCTCGGGATACCGGGAGACGGGCAGGCTCAAGATCAAGAAGGCCGAGGACGCCGGTTCTTGGGCGGAGGTTGAAGACCTGAAAAAAGGAGAGAAGATCGCGATCGGTGATCGGGCGGTGCGCCGCATCTACCGTGAAGGCGAGGAGGAGGGCGCGCGCAATTACTTTGTCGTCTCCGTAAAGGGGGGTATCCCTCCTGATGTGTCGCCCCTGGCCGGAGTGAACATCTATATGAACGATGAGTGGCTTGGCACCACGGGTGCCGACGGAAAGGCCGAGGTCCCCGTGCGCCTCGGTAAGAGCTTCAACCTCGTGCTCTACCGGCACGGGTACCAGCAAGTGAGCGATAAGGTCACGATCGAAAAGAATAAGGACACGAAGGAATTCGTACTAAGTGTCAATAATTCCGTGTTCAAGGTGGATTCCGATCCGCAGTCGGCAGAAGTTTTCGTGGACGGGGAGAAGATCGGGAAAACGCCGATCCTCGACGGCAAGCTGGTGAATCTCGGCTTCCATACGGTCAAGGTCTCGATTGGCGGCGATTACCGTGACTGGGAAGAGATAGTGGAGTTCTCCAAGAAAGAAGAGGACCGTACCGGAGACCGGAAGATCATCCTTCCCAAGGATTATCTCAAGATCGGGGAACGGGCCGAGCAGAATGGCGATGTCGATGGTGCGATCCAAGCGTACCAGAGCACGGAGAAGGGACACCCTGACTACTCAGAGGCTCACCACCGGCTGGCTCAAATCTACCTCGATGACAAGAACGACTACGATGCGGCGATTCGCGAGTTCGAGAACGTGCTCTCGCTGCCCGAGAACCAGCAGCTTGTCTATAAGCAGTTCGCTGTAGCCTTCACGAATCTCGGACACGCATACTACGAGAAGGGAAGTGCCCTTGTGCAAAAAGACAGGGATGCTGCGGCGCAGGACTTCGCCATGGCTATCCAGAATCTGCAGATTGCGAAGCAGAACACGCGGTTCTTCCCGACAATGCATTACGACGAAGCCCTTCACGATACATATTATTACACGGCGCTTTCGTACCACAAGCTCTACCTTATCACGAGGAAGACCGCTATCCTGAACAGCGCCAACCGTGCGTGGCAGGAATACTTCGATTTTTTCCCGAAGAAGCTCGAAGGGAACAGCGCCTTCGATCAGGCCCGCGAGACGGCCCAGAAGTATTGGGACCAGATCAAGAACCTTTAATTCACCGAAGGAGGGCCTTGATTGAAGGCACGGAAGTATTGCGCGTTGAAGTATGCTGTGCTCGCTGCTGTGTTCATCGCGCGCGCCGGTGTGTCCGACGAGATCAAGTCTGTTCCCACGGATACGGCTGCTGGCGCCGGGACAGCGGTGCTTGAAAAGAAGCCGGAAGAAACAAAGACGGAGACGGTCGAGCCCTTGTTCGTGAGGCCCCTGACGAAGATTGAGGCCGGGCGGAACGATTCGAACCCGACATGGGCCCCGTTCGGCACGCTCATCGCGTTCGAGCGGAGCAGGGGAGACAAAAAAGAGATCATCATCACGTATCCCGACGGGACGCTTGTGCAGACCATTTACTTCCACCTGTCCGAAGGCAGTAAAGAGATGAGGTTCTTCTTTCCCGGCGTCTATGAAGAGGAGAGCTACAACGCGGGCATCAGTTGGTCACCTGCCGGAGACCGCTTCGTGTTCATGAGCAACGGCGGAGTGGGAAACTATGACCTTTACCTGCAGGAGGTCGGCGGCAGTACAACGACGAGGCTGACGGACCACAAGGAAAAGGACGGCCAGGCGCACTGGTCTCCCGTTGCCGATACCGTCGTTTTTGTATCAGGCAGGACCGGTAAAGGGGATATCTACCTGATGGACATCTCCACCCACGCACTCACCCGGCTGACGCAGGGCGGGAAGGAATATCTGTACCCCCAGTGGTCACCGGACGGGAAAAAGATCGTGATGATGCAGGGAAGCAATGAGAACCACGATATTGTCCTCATGACAGACATAACAAAGCCCATGGATTCGCAGAAGGCGCTGACGACTTGGCCTTTTGACGATCTGCGGCCTGTGTGGTCGCCGGACGGAAAGAAGATAGCCTTTTACTCGAACTATAATCCTGCGGGAGACCCAAAGATATGGTCGATCCTCGTGATCGCTTCTGACGGTTCGGACCCGACGCAGGGGGACGGCCTCGCCGCGAAGGTGGTGGCCATGGACGTTATCCCGGATGTGGAAGTAGGCCCTGCGTGGATGCCTGACAGTAACAGGATCGTGTACGTGAAGAACGACCGGCAGGAGTACAATCCAATTTACGTAACCGATATCAGGAGGAAAACCTCCGTGCTGCTCAAGACAGACACAAAAATGAACCATGATCTCTCCTGTTCCCGCGATGGAACGATCTCATTTCGCGCACAAGTCGATCAGTGGGATCAGATTTACCTTGCGCAGATCAAAAAGTGAGAGGCAAGAAGGCAATGACGGAAACAAGGGCGGCAGAAATGACGCAGGAGAAGAGAGGGCGGGAACCGCTCGTTTTGCTGTCATCACGCGGGGTCTCTGAGATAGGGGTGTCATGAAGCGACTTATCTTTATCCTTTTCATATGTACCCTTACGGCTTCACCGGCATATTCCGCAGATGATGCCGTGTCGAGAGCGATGAAACTTTACGAAAAGCGTCACTATGTCGAAGCAGCCGCTGCGCTCCGTGCCAATCCGGTGGAGCAGGGCAGACAGGGCGCTGCATATCTGACCCTTGGCATGATCTATCTCAAGAACGCCGAACTGCACCGTGAGCTGTACCGGGAGTCGCTGTCGGTACACCTGGATTACCTCAAAAAGCTTTCCGCAATCCAGGGTAAGGACAGGAGCCGTTTCGTTGATCTTTATTTTGGTGAAGCGCTCCTGGAGGCCGGGAAATACTCCCCCGCGCTGACCTATTTAGAGAAGTTCGCCGCCGACGAACGAGTGGAACCGCAATACCGGGCAGTTGCCAGAGCGTCCATCGGGATTTGCTTTTTTCTCCAGAATGACAAGCAGAAGGCGGAACAGATCTGGGCTGGACTGGCTACGTCCGATCCGAAGATGAAGGCGACGCTTGCCGCGGCGTACGCGAAGGCGGGTCTCAAGGGGAAAAAGCCCAGTGCATTGGCTGATGATGCCCTGATGGGTCTTAAGAAGTCCTCCCTGGGGCCGACCATGCAGGACATGGAGAATATCATTGCCGTCTATGCAAACGATGGACCCGTAGACAAGGGGCTCGATCTGCTGAAGCTCGCTGATTTAAAAGCGTTCTCATTCCAGGAATCATTGGGCAGGACCAAAGTGATCAATTTTTACGGCCTGTCGTTGCTCAATGACCTTTCCGAGCTCTACCTCCAGGCAAGCATCACCGTCCTTGAGAGGGTGGCCATGGATGCGAAGCTCAGGGATACGGCAAATTATTATCTTGGCGAGGCTTATGCGCTCTCTGGCAATATCGACCAGTCCGTTCTGGCCACGTCATCGTTCATTTCCTCCCAGCAGATGCCGCAGCAGTATCGCGACAAAGCCGCCGTGCGCCAGGCCGCAAACCAGTACCAGAAAGACCGCCATTTCGATGTCATGGGCACTTGGGATGAGCTTTCGCAAAGGCAGCCCGAAGATCCCGACCTTCTTGCAGAGATACTCTTCGCCTGCGGCAGGTTGAAGGTAGATTGTCCCCAGATGGTCCAGAAGGCAGCGGCCTCCCTCGAGGCAGGAGAAGGAAAGCGGTTCTCCACCCTGAACATTGCTGTCGGCAGGTACTACCTCGGGAAAAAGGACTATTCGAAGGCAGTCATGTACCTCGAAGCCGGCCGCGACAAAGGCAACAAGAACAAGATCGAGTTCAACGACCCCCTGATGCTCGTCGACCTGGCCGATGCATACTACCGGACAAAAAAATTCTCAGAGGCTCTTGAAATATATTTTGAGATGAGCAAGCAGTTCCCGGAGGTACGTCAAATTCAGGATGCGCTTCAGGGCATCTATGCAATGGAACACAAGAGCGCGGGAGACGTGAAGATTTTCTAAAGTGAACAATTTCCTTTCAGACTGAAGAGGTCGCACTGGTTTCCGCATTCCGTATTTCGAAATCGTTTGAGGAGGAGCTTATGAAAAGGATACTACTTGTTCTGCTGTCACTCGTTGTCGTGACGTTCGCAGTATCGTTCCCCGCTGAAGCAGGCCGAAAAAAAGACGGCAGGCCGGACGGAGGGGTCCTGAGCTATGGCGAGTACGGCCGGCCGGCGACCCTTGACCCGATTACGAGCAACGAGATGATCTCGCTCCGGCTCACTGAGCTCATTTTCAACGGTTTAGTCGGGATCAACGAGAAACAGGAGATTGTACCCGAGCTGGCGGAAAGATGGGAGCGCACACCCGATGGCCGTATCTACACCTTTTATCTGCGAAAGGACGTCACCTGGCATCCCCGGGAGGGGGAAGAGCCGAAACCGTTTACGGCCGAGGATGTCGTCTTCACGTACAGGATCATGATGCACCCCAGGACCATTACCCCGCTCAAGGTGCGCTATGAATTCATCGAGAACGTGGAAAAAGTCGATGATTATACGGTCAAATTCACGCTCAAGCGGCCGATCTTGAATGCGCTGGCCAAGTTCAGTTTCAAGATAATCCCGAAGCACGGTCCGACCAATCCTACCTACCTTACGCGGGATGATCAATTTGTGCAGAACCCCATCGGCACCGGCCCGTATATATTGAAGAACATAACGGCCGAGCGCGAGATCGTCCTCGTGGCGAACGATAACTATTTCAAGGGCAGGCCGCACATAGACAAATTCATTGCCAAACCCTTTGCCGACCAGAACATCATGACACAGGCGCTCATGTTCAATGCCATCGACATGATCGTGCTCGTGAACCCCCGTGACATCCCCGAGATCCAGGGAGACAAGCGCTTCATCCTCCAGCCGTACAACGCGCTCTCCTATTCGTTCTTCGGCTATAATACCCGCAATCCGCTCCTCGCGGACAAACGCGTGCGCCAGGCGTTCACCTACGCCGTGAACCGGCAGGAGATGCTCGATTCGTTCTTCAATGGCCAGGGAACCATCATCTCCGGCCCCTTCGCACCCGGGAGTTGGGCCTATAACCTGGACGTGCAGCCCCTTCCCTACGATCCGCAAAAGGCGATAGCGCTTCTCCAGGAAGCGGGGTTCACAAAAGGCGCGGACCGGTTTATGCAGAAGGACGGCAAGAAGCTCGCCCTCACGCTCAAGGTCCCCATCGAAAAAGAGAGCGAGGCGGTGAAGCGCGTGGTGCTCGCGTTCAAGAACTACCTCAAGAACATCGGCGTTGACATCAATGTGGAGTTCAAGGAATGGCAGGCATGGAAGGAAGACGTCTTTCTCGAGCATGACTTTGACATCATTTTCGCATCATGGGTCTTCGACGATTCAGCCGACATCTCTTCCCTGTTCCACTCCGGAGAGATTGGCCCGTGGAAGAACAATTTCGGCGGCTACTCGAACCCGGAAGTGGATAGCCTGATCAACGAAAGCAAGCTCACGCTCGACCACGAGAAGCGGAGGACCATCAACCGCAAGCTCCACGCCATCCTTGCAGACGAGAACCCGTATACTTTCCTCTGGACTCTGACGAACTACGCGGCGTACAATAAGAAGGAGAGGCATGTGGCCATTCATCCCTACAAGTTTTTCTCCTATGCTGATGAGTGGTTCATAGAGGAGAAAGATCAGAAATAGCCAACGAATTAGAATCGTGGAGAGAAGAACAAGGAGAGAGGCGTCAATCGGAGGCCGATCGAGAATCTACTGTCAAAGCGTACGATACATGAACGTCACGCACATCGCGGCCTTTTGACGACACAGGCATCGGAGCCGTTGCCATAACATAACCATGAAATTGCCGGAAGTCAGACCCATAACGCTGGCGCTGTTCAGAGAAATTGCTATCGCGGCGCTCCTGCTGCTCGGCGTAAGCTTCGTGGTTTTCATCATCCTCTACCTGTCGCCTGGAGATCCTTTCAGCGTCTTGCTCGAAGGACAGATGCCCACGGCAGAGGCGCGGGCCGGGTTGCGCGAAGCCTTGGGTGTTCCCAAGGCATGGTATGCGCAATACCTGTCCTGGCTTACCGGCATGCTTCAGGGGAACTTCGGCACATCCATTCGCACGGGATTGCCGGTCCTGAAAGAGGCGCTTCGGGTGGGATTGAACACCCTTTTCCTCACCATTGGCTCAATGCTCATAACACTGGCGATCGCCGTTCCAATCGCCCTCTATACGGCTGCACGAGGCACAGACAGGGTCTCCTGGACGCTCACCATCTTGTCCTATGTGGTTTCCGCTCTCCCCGTGTTCTGGCTCGGGTACATCGTCATCTATTTTTTTACACACAAGCTCGGCCTGTTTCCCCTAGTTTTCGGATATTCAAGCTCGGGGCAGAAGTACGGATGGCTCTATTCGCTGCTGCCGATTTTCGTGCTCGGCGTCGGGAACGGGATGATCAGCGAGGTTATCCGGTACTTGCGTGACGAGATAGGCAGGGTGATGTCTGAGGACTACATCCGAACTGCCCGCGCCAAGGGTGCTTCGGTCTGGAAACATGCGTTCAAGGAGGGCCTCCTGACCCCGGTAGCAGAGATCCTCGCATCCAAGATTCCCTTTGTTCTCGGCGGTGCGGTAATCGTTGAGCAGGTATTCAACTGGCCTGGCATGGGCAGGATGGCGTGGCAGGCGGCGCAGGACCGTGACTATCCGGTAATCATGGGCATCGCGATCATCTCCGCCGTTTTCGTGCGCCTTGGCAGCCTCTTCAAGAGCGTAGTGTATGTAGCAGTGAACCCGAGAGCATCGAAGGGGTGAGTCCAGTAAGTTCAAGGTTCCCATGTCCATCAAGTTCAAATGGCCCAATTCCCAATGCTTCTCTCTTCGAACGTATCCATTTGATTTGAACTTTGGCTCTTTGATTTGCAATGCATTATGAAATCGTATTCCCAAATATCAGGCGAGATAGGCGAGCTTTCGGATCTGCCTTTCTGGAAAAAGACGGACATTGAAGACCTTGCTTACGTGGGCTACGGCCTGCTCATCGTCACGCTCGTGGTGTCGTCATACATCCTCGGTTCGTTCCATCTCCTGACGCGCGATCCGCAGGATATCGATCTTGAACTCATGTTGGCGCCGCCTGGGACCCCCGGGCATATCCTGGGTACGGATTTCATGGGCCGGGACATGTTGTCCCGCCTTATCGTCGGCATACAGGCATATTTCCTCCCCGGCCTCCTCGCCATATTCGTATCGCTTGTTTTCGGCAGCATGTTCGGCGTGCTCGCAGGCTATCGGGGCCGCAGGTTCAATACGGTCATTACGTACATGAACAACCTGGTGGACTCCTTTCCTCGCCTCGTGCTCATCCTGCTCGTGATCGCGGCGTTCAAGCCCAACATTTACTACATCATGCTCATCGTGGGCCTCACCAATGTCCCCGCCGTCGCTTCGCTCATCAAGGGGAAGATCATGTTCCTCAAGCAGAAGAACTTCATCGAAGCGGACGTTGCATTGGGCTTGCCGACGAGCACCATCATCTTGAAGCACATCTTGTGGCACAACTGCCGATCCCTCCTCATCATCCGGGCCACGCTGGGCATGGCCGAGGCGATTCTGATGGAGACCAGCTTAAGCTACCTGGGCTTCGGCGTGCAGGAGCCCACACCGTCGTGGGGCAACATGGTTCAGGCCGGGGCAAACTACCTCCTGCAGGGCAAGTTCTGGCCTTCCACAGCCCCGGCGCTCGCGATCCTTTTCACGATCCTCGGGTTCCATTTGCTCGGCGACGGCCTCAATAACATTCTGGAAGGCAAGAAGGGGAAATGACGACGGCGCCCATTTTAAAGATCGAGGACCTGCGAACGTACTTCTATTCACGGAGCAAACAGGCTTTCATCCGGTCCGTGGACGGGGTGAGCCTCAAAATCGCGAAGGGGGAGACGCTCGGCATCGTAGGCGAAAGCGGCAGCGGCAAGAGCATAACGGCCCTGTCCGTCATGGGGCTGGTGAGCGGCGGTCCGGGGGTCTTCAGCGGAAAGATAGGTCTCAAGACGGAACGGATCCAGAAGAACCTGCTCCAGGACCTTGAAGACTTTGTCCTGGTTACGAAAAAGGACGGCCGAATCATGGCGGTGAGCAAAGACATGGCAGGGTGGGAGCGGCATGCCGAGCGCGTCATGGCCAGGGTGCGGGGCAAGGAGATCTCCATGATCTTCCAAAACCCCAAATCGTCGCTTAACCCCTTCACCCCCGTCGGTAAGCAGATAACCGAAGCCATTCGGAGACATACCGCGACCAAAAATGAACAGGAAGCCAGGGAGCTTGCAATCGCCTGGCTCGAACGTGTGAAGATCGACTCACCCCGGCTTCGTTACGATAACTACCCATTCGGGCTTTCAGGAGGCATGTGTCAGCGTGTCATGATCGCGATGGCGCTCGCCTGTGAGCCGTCGCTCCTGATCGCCGATGAGCCGACGACGGGACTCGATGCCACGATCCAGTCAAAGATTGTTGATCTGCTCGCAGAGCTCAAGTCAGAACTCGGTATCACGACCATGCTCATCAGTCATGATATCAGCATCATCTCGCGGCTCTCGGATAGCGTGGCCGTAATGTATGGGGGGACGGTGGTTGAGTGCGGCCCGGCAAGGGACATCCTGGCGGCGGACGTTGCCTCCAAACATCCCTATACGACCGCGCTTCTCGCATCCATACCGAGCGCCCAGAATATCAGGGAAAAGGGCTATCTCCAGGCCATAGAAGGAGACGTCCTCGACACCATTAACATGCCTGAAGGGTGCAGGTTCTACTCGCGCTGCAACCGCGTGACCGATTCAATTCGGAAAAAGTGCGAACATCACGAGCCGGACCTGAGGGAGATCGCTAAGGGGCACAAAGTGAGATGCTGGATTTACTTTGAATAAGAACGATCTCCCGGCGGATCAAGCAAAGGAAACGAAAAAAGGGAATATTTTCTAGCAATCTTCACACTGTACGATCTTCGGGAAACGGGAAACAAAACGCGTGTCCAAGACAATACTTGAAGTCATAGACCTTAAAAAGCATTTTACCTACCGCCGAGGGCTCTTTTCCGCTTTCAAGGGAGAGATACCGCTTATCCCCGCGGTGGACGGGGTGAGTTTTTACCTTAAGGAACATGAGACGGTGGGTCTCGTGGGCGAGTCGGGCTGCGGCAAGACCACGATAGGGAGGACAATCCTCAGGCTCACACCGGCGACTTCAGGAAAGATCATTTTCGACGGCAAAGACATCGTTGCCCTGCCGACCGAGGAGCTTCGTCAACTGCGCAGCGACATGCAGATGATCTTTCAGGACCTGGACGCAGCCCTCAATCCCAAGATGCGCATACGGGACATTCTCAAGGAGTCCATTACAGTTCACCAGAAAATAAACGGCGGAGAGGTCGATAAGAAGATAGGCGAGCTGCTCGAACAGGTAAATCTCAAGAAGAACAAGCTCTGCAATTTCCCATATGAGCTCTCAGGGGGGGAGAAGCGGAGGGTCGGTTTGGCGCGCGCTCTCTCGGTCGGCGCCCGGTTCATAGTGGCCGACGAGCCAACGAGCGCACTCGACGTATCCATACAGGCGCAGGTTGTGAATCTGCTTCGCGACCTGCAAAAACAGCTCGGCTTGTCATACCTGTTCATCTCGCACGACCTTCGGGTCGTGGAGCTCATCAGCCACAAGGTGGCAGTGATGTACCTGGGCAAGATCGTCGAGATGGGCCTTTCCGAGCACATTGTCAACAGGGCACGCCATCCGTATACGCATATCCTCTGGTCCTCCCTGGTCGAGAAGCAGAGCAGGGAAGCGTCCCGGGGATCCGAGAACGGTCAGGCCGGACAGTGGGGGGTGTTCGATTTTGAGCGGCCGATCGCAGGCTGCAGGTTCGCGCCGCGCTGTCCGGTTTACGAGGCAAACGGCAGGCCAACGGTCTGTACTGACCCTGCCACGGAGCCTCAGCTCCGCGAGCTTGGCGCCGGCCACTACGCTGCCTGCCATTTCCCGCTATGATAATGCATTGCGTTCACCGGATAGGATGACGACGGGTGGGGTGGCGCGAGAGACTTATCCGCCATCTCCTTACGCGGACCCTTTTCTGCCCTTCTGACTTTCGAAGACGCTTTTATCTTTTGAGCGCCGCATAGTCTTCTCTGTTTGACTTTTACGGGCCAACAGTTATAATACATCATGTTTTCCAAGCGACTTGTCCTGCTCGCCGTACTGACGGTCTTCAATCCGTCATCGATCCTTTTCGCGGATTCCGCGGTTCCGCCCATCATCGAACACGGACCGCGGAACGACTCGAAGATCGCGCTCACATTCGATGCATGCCCAACGTCGAGGTCCGATGAATACGATGAAAATGTAATCGATGTTCTGCTCGCGGAGAAAGTTCCCGCCACGCTCTTCATGAGCGGCCGGTGGGTCGAAAAAAATCCCGAAAAGGCAAAATTCCTCGCCTCCCAGCCGCAGTTCGAGATCGCTGCACACAGCTATTATCATCCCCACATGATGGAAAAAGACAATGAGCGTGTTCTTCGCGAGTTGAAAAGGACGCAGGCGTTGATCAGGAAAGTGACCGGGAAGACACCGCACTACTTCAGACCGCCCTTCGGCGAGTGTGATGATCGGGTTGCACAGCTCGCGGCCGAGACAGGGCTGGTGACCGTTCAGTACGATATCTCATCCGGTGACGCTGATCCAAATCTCTCACCGCAGAGGATAGCACGCAGCATACTCCGAGACGCACGCGGGGGGAGCATCATCGTCTTTCACATGAATAGGAACGGCATGCACACTGCAGAGGTCCTGCCTGTGATCATCAGTGGATTGCGTCAGAAAGGTTTTACGTTCGTGACGGTCGGAGAATTGCTGGAAAAAAAATAAGGGCTGACCGTCCGGCCAACCCTTGTGTCCTGCCGATTAACTCTCTTTTCCCATTAACTTTTTGCTAAACCTGTCGAGCCACACGATATGGCTCTTCTCTTCATTGATGACCTCGTCGACGACATTTTTCTCTCTCACAACCGTGCGAAGCTCCATGAAATAGAGCAGGGTCTCCTTCTCGAAGCCGAGCGCGAATTTCACCACGTCCTGTACCGTTTTCAGATGATCCATGGACGGGAGGGACTTGCCCTTGCCGAGGAAAAATTCTGATTCGACAAACGCCCTCATGTAAGTGGTCACCTCTTCCCACTGAACCGGTTCTGTGCCGTGCTTCGCGACGATGTCCTTGAGGTTGGTAAAGGTCCTTTCGTGCACTTTTTCCTTCGCAGCGAGCGTGGTGAAGAGCCTGACCAGCCCGTCGTCCTTATTGAATTTTTCCGACATGCCGGTGTAAAATTGATACCCGAGTTTTTCCGTCTGAATCGCCATCTCCAAGATTTCGTCGATCGAATACTTGTTCATTTGTTCTCCCCGTTAATGATATCCTATGATTCTTTCATGCTGATAAATGATTACCCAAGGGCAATAATAGCGTGATACTCCATGGGTGTCAACCGTATTTTTTATTCTGCACCGGGGACTAGAATTGAGGCGGCCCCGTTGATGCGCTGGGCCTTTCGCTGGGCCTTTCGTGTTGACAATTTCAGCTTGTTTTGCTACAGTTGTCCCGTATCTTCGGAGCGTTGAAAATTGAAGCAAGACCCACAGTTTTTCTATCAGGAGGAAGCCATGGGGGAGAAGCTTGCGATTGTTATCGGCGGGGGCCCGGCCCCGGGGATCAACGGCGTGATCAGCGCTGTCACCTTTGAAGCGGCGAAGCACGGCCTGCAGGTGGTCGGTATCTATGACGGATTCAAGTGGCTTTCCAAGGGAGACACATCGAAGACCATTCGCCTGGATAATGGAGAAATAACCCGCATCCACCTGCGCGGCGGATCAATTCTGCGCACGTCACGCGAAAATCCCACCAAGAGCCCGGAGAAGATGGCCAACGTGGTAAAGGCATTGACTGACCTCGGCATCAAATATCTCGTAACCATCGGCGGCGACGATACGGCCTTCACTGCGACCCGGGTCGAGCAGGAGGCAGGCGGCAGGATCTCCGTCTGCCATGTGCCGAAGACAATAGACAACGACCTTCCGCTCCCGTACGGGATCCCGACCTTCGGGTTCGAGACCGCGCGCGCGCTCGGCACACATCTGGTCGAGAACATCATGGAGGATGCACGCACGGCGGGAAGGTGGTATTTCGTGATCGCCATGGGCCGCTCCGCCGGCCACCTCGCACTCGGAATGGGCATGGGCGCGGGCGCCACGCTCACGCTTATCCCGGAGGAACTGGGCAGCAAGATATCGCTGAACAAGGTCGTTTCCATCCTCGAGGGCGCCATAATCAAGCGACTCTCCGCCGGCAGAAACCACGGCGTCGCGGTGATTGCCGAAGGTGTGGCCGCACGGTTCGACCCAGAAGAACTGACGTTTCTCAAGGATGTGCCGAGGGACGACCACGGCAACATCCGCCTGGCCGAGATCCCACTCGGCGAAATGCTCAAGAAGAAGGTGCTTGATGACCTCGAAGGGCTCGGCCTCAAGACCACCATAATCGCGAAGGATATCGGCTACGAGCTGCGCTGCCAGCCTCCACTCCCTTATGACCGTGAGTATACGCGGTACCTCGGGTACAGCGCGGTGAAGTTCCTGGTCGCTGGAGGCACCGGTGCCATGATCATGCTCAAGGACGGAAAAAGCCTGCCGATAAAATTCACAGACCTCCTCGATCCCAAGACGGGAAAGACACGTATCCGCACCGTGGACGTCAAGGCCGATGATTACCTCATGGCGAGACGATACATGATTCGTCTTGAACGGGAGGACATGGAGGGTGAGCCGCTCAGAAAACTCGCGGCCGCGGCGAAGATGGGCATCGAGGATTTCAAGAAGAGATTCTCGGCGGCTGTCGATTAGGTCGATGGCGCCCTTACCATGAAATGATGCAGGAGAATGGATAGCCGCACCCGGCTATCCATTCTTTTTACAGCGGGATCCTTTTTTCCCGGGCGACGTTTCTGAGGATGATCACGGCGTTGTGCAGTCGCTGGAGCTTCATGTTCCTCGATCTGAGCGCAGCCTGATCGCTCCATTCTATCTTTTCGTTCCTCGTGCCCGTCATCGTCTTATTCAAGTTCTCGAACAGATCCTTGATCATGTCCTTGTCGAATTTCTTAAGGAAGAGTGGGTTCACGGATATATACCCTTCCGCCACATCAACGGCGACTGCCTTCATGCTCTTCCCTTTATATCCGCTTTCAGCCATATCTGGGCTCTAACTTTTCCGGTAGGATTTGATGGCTTTGGCCAGCAGTTCCTGTCTTTTGTTCACGCTTTCGAGCTGCTTCTGTATCTCATCGCTGTCCGCGCCCTGCCTGATTTTTTCCTGAAGCGCCTGAATGTCTTCGAACAAGATCTTTGCCGTATCTTCGATGAGGGTCTGGGTGTTTCTACTGTTGTCGCAGAGGCGGCTGAAAGACTTGACCAGGTCCTGGAGCATGGGGTCGTCTGACGATCTCAACCTTAAGCATACCGATGTCTCTCCATCGGCCAGGAGTTCGACTGCCCGCTGGATGCGCTGTATGGGGCCAACAAATTTGTGAGAATAGAGCGTGCCCACGATGCCGATGAAAACCAGTAGCGAGATCAGCGATAAAGGGAGAAAGACGGGGAGTTGAACGATTTGCGCCAGCTTTTGGAAAACCCTCAAGAGGAGCGTATAGGCGATAAGGAGGAAGATGAGAAATATGATGAATCTCGCCTGCGGCCCCGCAACGTGCAGCAGATATCCCTTCCCCCTCTTGCTTACTATGGTGCGCTTGACGGTTTTTGGCATAGAGCCGTTTCAGTCCTGACGATACGCCTGTTCGGCCGATTCATGCGTCTGGAACAAACGTTGGTTGAAATTATACTGATAAAATAGTGGTAGGTCAAGGTCATAATTTTGCCTTGAAGTCCCGGCACCCCTGTGGTAGAGTTTTATCATGTCACTCTACGATCCTCTGCAGAGGCGCATCGATTACCTGCGGGTATCGGTCACCGACCGTTGCAACCTTGCGTGCGTATACTGCAAACCCAGGACAAAGATGAAAGTGCTGACGCACGATCAGATCCTGCGATACGAGGAGATACTTCGTCTGGTAACGGTCGCGGCATCGCTCGGGATATCCCGTGTCCGCGTGACCGGCGGGGAACCACTCGTACGTCGTGGGATCATTGATTTTATCGCATCGCTGAGGGGGTGCGGCGGCATCAAGGATGTCAGCATTACCACCAACGGCGTTCTGCTCGAGGAAATGGCCGAAGCGCTCGCTGAAGCAGGCAAGCCCAGACTGAATATAAGCCTTGACTCGCTGAATGCCCGAAAATTCCACGAAATTACGGGAAGCGATTCCTGGGCGGCGGTATGGCGAGGGATCGCCCGCGCCGAAGAGATGGGTTTTTACCCGCTGAAGATTAACATGGTTCCCGTCAGGGGGATTAACGAGGACGAAGTGGCGGATTTCGCTCGACTCACGCTTGACCGCCGGATCCATGTCCGCTTTATCGAATTCATGCCGATTGGTGCGAACGATCGCTGGAAGCGGGACATATGCGTTACTTCGGACCAGGTGCGGAGCGTTATCGAGCAGGAGGTCGGACCGCTCATTCCGTACACCGAAGGAAAGACGGCGGGCCCTTCTGACAACTACCAGATACCCGGTGCGCACGGGGTGATCGGCTTTATCAGCCCCATTACCAAACATTTTTGCGGAACATGCAGGCGCCTCAGACTGACTGCGGACGGCAGGATACGTCCCTGCCTGCTTTCGGATACCGAGATCGACCTGAAATCGCCCATGCGCGGGGGATGCGACGACAAAGAGCTGGAACGGCTGCTCAGGCTTTCACTCGAGATCAAGCCGGAGAGGCACTATATAGATGATCAAGGGGCCAGATGCTATAAACGGACCATGTCCAGAATCGGCGGATAGAGATCTAAATTCCGAATCACGATTGCCAGGCCCCTGATAAGCGCTTGCAGCTTTTTTAACAAAACAGCTTGAAATTTGGCCTTTTGGGATTAATTTGTGATTTGCCCTTGAGATTTGCAACTCTTTATTGGTGAGCGATGTCTAAACTAACTCATTTTGATGAACAAGGGGCCGCGCGCATGGTCGATGTCTCGAGCAAAGAAGAAACAGCACGCGAGGCTGTGGCTGCGGGCCGTGTCACCATGAAGGCCGAGACACTGAAGCTCATTCTCGACCGAAAAGTCGCCAAGGGAGATGTTTTTAGCGTCGCGAGGATCGCGGGAATCATGGCCGCCAAGAAGACCGCAGAGCTTATCCCCCTGTGTCACGCTCTGAACCTCACGTCTGTCGAGATAGCCTTTGAGCCGAACGAAACATCATCGTATGTTAATATCCACGCCGCTGTCAAGACCACCGACAGGACCGGTGTCGAGATGGAAGCGCTCATCGCCGTTTCGGCAGCGGGGCTCACGATCTATGACATGTGCAAGGCCGTTGACCGGGCCATGACCGTCACCGACATCCGTCTGGTCAAAAAGGCAGGGGGTAAAAGCGGCACGTTTGAGCGAAAAAATGATACGTGACGCATGATGCATGCGGAATCCATATGAGCCGCTCAATCCCGCAACGGAGAAGTGGACCATGCCTGAACTCCGAATCGGCTGCAGCGGGTTTAGCTATCAGCACTGGCGAGGGATATTCTACCCGGAGCAACTGGCAGAACGCAGGCGGCTTGGATATTACAGCAGCGTATTCTCTACCGTGGAACTCAACGTTACCTTCTACCGCCTGCCTCGGCCGGCTACCTTCGATCTATGGTATAAAGAAACCCCTCCTGACTTCCGATATTCGGTAAAAGGCAGCAGGTTCATCACCCATGTGAAGAGACTCCTCAGCACGGAAGCCCCCCTCAAATTGTTCTTTGAACACACGCTGCGATTACAAGAAAAGCTCAAAGTCATCCTTTGGCAGCTCCCTCCGACGCTCAAGGGGAATAAGGAGAGGCTCGCCGCATTTATAGCGTTGCTCAAAAAATTCCCGGTTCGCAATGCCCTTGAGTTCAGGCATGAAAGCTGGATCGATACCGATGTCATGGATCTCTGCAGGGATCATAACGTGAGCGTTTGCATGGCGGATTGGCCCAGGTTCATCGATGACCCGCCGCTGACGGCTGATTTCGTCTATATCCGAAGGCACGGCGAAGGCGGGTCGTATGCTACACGCTATTCAGCGGCTCAACTGAACAAGGATGCGGCAAGGATAAGACAATACTTGAAAGATCATAGGGATGTCTTTATTTACTTCAACAACGACGCTTTTGGCTATGCGCCGACAAACGCACGGGAACTGATGGAGATTTTGAAATGATCGGCGGTATTGAAAAAAAAACAAAAGAGCAGTACTATTCCACGACCGGCAAGCCGGAGAAGAAGACTAATCAGTGGAGATTGGGATGAAAGAAAAACTTATGGAAGAAGAGAAAAGAATGAGGCGTCTTCGTTTCATTGTCGACCTTGCGCAGGCGATCCTCATGCAGCAAAACGACCTAACCCTGAAGGAAGCTTTCACAATAATGAAGGACACAAAAGCAGCGGCCCTGCACCTGTTCCCGGAGAAAGAAGACGTCTATGAACTCATCTATGCGCCGAGATTCCGCAGAATCATTGCCGAGCGTTTTGTGATTCCTGGCGGACTATCGGGCGGGAACTGAGCATCTTGCATTCCTCCCGCGGCAGCAATGACACCATGGGCTTTTCATTTTACCCTTCCTCAAGTGGCAGTCTAACCCAGAGAGTTAAAAAAACAATAAATACAGCATATTACATATTAGCACTCTACTTGACAGAGTGCTAATATTGTGCTATAAATAAAGTGCGAAAATAAAAGCAGCATAAGGAGGTGAACATCGGTGAAATAAAGACCTTTAAGGATATGGTTGAATTTACCTCTGAGATCTCCACAAGACAGACACTTCGTCGATTTTCGTCAGGCTTCACCAGCCGCGGCCTGGGGAGATGAGCTCAGGTTAAATAAGCATTTTGATGTGGAGATGTTGAAAAATCTAGCCCATGAAGGGATAAAAGAGGAGGGATGGATATGAAAAGCATAACTCGTTGGGATCCCTTTAATGTCATGAGGAGCTGGGATCCTTTTGATGAACTTCATGAAATGCAAAGAGGCATGGACAGGCTATTTGACCGCTTTTTTGGGAAAATGGGAAGGGACCTGAAGCCTCTAGAGCATGTTGCCGCGTGGACGCCGTCGATTGAAAGCTACATGAAAGAAGGACATCTCGTGTTCAAAGCTGAGCTCCCGGGTTTGGATCCGAAGGATCTGGATGTAAGCATCGTTGACAGAGAACTGGTAATCAAGGGCGAGCGGAAATCGGAGAAAGGCGCGAAGGAAGAGGATTATATCTATCGGGAGATCACCTACGGCTCTTTTGAGAGGCGTTTCCTGCTGCCAGAGGGTGTAAAGACCGAAGAATTGAAGGCAAAATACACCAACGGTATCCTTGAGATTACGGTGCCGGCGCCCGCTGTTGCCAAGGCGCGCAAGATCGAAATCGAAGCACCCAAGGGAACGAAAGTGGTCGAGGGTGAGGTTGCCGCAAAAAAGGCAGCGTAAAACAACCCAGGGTTCAATGAACTGCTTCCGATGCCCTGATTACACGAAGGGAGGGCCATCCTGCATATGAAGCAGCAGGATGGTTTTTTTTGCCCTGGGCAGTAAAATTCATGCTACTAATAAGCACTTGACACAAAGGAACCCATGTGCTAAATTATTAGCACTCTATTGCTATGAGTGCTAATAGGAATGTAACGGGTTGTTAGAAATGGAGTTAGAAGAAAGGTATAGGAGAGTACTACAGTCTGTCATAGACAGCTATATTGCGACCGGGATCCCGATTGGTTCGCACGTTCTGGCAAGGCGCTATGACTTCGGGTTGAGCTCCGCAACGCTCCGGAATATCATGGCCGAACTTGAGGAAATGGGTTATCTGACCCATCCACATACTTCGGCCGGCAGGATACCCACGGACTGGGGGTACCGGTATTATATTGACACCCTGATAAGCATACATAACGAGACCGACGATATCGAAGACCATTTGCGTCAGACACCTCCGCCGCACAGTGGGGATCTCCATGAGCTCATGGCGGAGGCCAGCCAGTTCCTCGCAGCCCTCTCTCACTGTGCAGCCGTCGTAATCGCGCCATCCGAGCCCGAGGGGAGATACAGGCATGTAGAATTCGTGCGTCTGCGCGGGAGACAGGTGCTCATTATCTTCGTCACGAGCACTGGAATCGTCCAGAACAAGCTCATCGAACTGGACGAATCCATCCAGCAGCACGATTTGAACACATTCAGCGTTTATCTCGATGAGGAGCTCGTGCACCACTCCTTATCCGAGATCCGGCAGCGGCTCGTTGAAAAGATGAATGAAGAAAAGCGCCTCTTCATGCGCCTGATGGAGCAGACATACCGGGCCAGCCAGGAGGTGCAGGAGCGGGACGTCGAGAAGGTATATATTGGCGGAGCATCCCAGATACTCGAGAACCCCGAGTTCGCGAACGTCGACAAGATGCGATCGCTGTTCAAAGCTCTGGAGGACAAATACAAGCTGCTCAAGCTCCTCGACCGGAGCGTAGCCGCCGAGGGAATCAAAGTCTTCATCGGATCAGAAAATCCTTATTTCGAAATGCAGGGGTGCAGCCTGGTTGTCAGCAGCTACAAAGCGGGAGAGAGCATTATCGGCACCTTGGGAGTGATCGGCCCCACGCGGATGAAGTATAGGCAGGTGATCCAGGTCGTGGATTATACGGCAAAGCTGGTGAGCAAGCTTCTGGATGAGCGGTTTCAGAAAGGTATCAAACGATGAAGAAAGAGTTTGAAGACGTTAGAGAAGAGGACGAAGAGTGGAACGCTGCGTCGCATGAGAAGGGCGAGGAGGGTGCCGTGTCCGCGATTCCGGAAGAGGAGTCAGACAAGCTCAAAAAGGCGCTCGAACGGAAAACAAAAGAGGCCGCAGACGAGCACGATAAATATCTCAGACTCTATGCGGAATTCGACAATTACCGCAAGCGCATGCAGCGTGATCTCGCGGATTTCCGTAAATACGCGAACGAACAGCTCGCTTTGGAACTCTTGAGCGTAGCGGACCATCTGGGCCTTGCCCTCAAGCACGCGGCAGATAGTGGCGAGACGGTACAGGGTTTACGCGAGGGAGTGGAGCTTGTGCTTAAGCAGCTCCGCGATGTGCTCGAGAAATTCGGAGTCAAGGCATTCTCGGCTGCCGGACAGCCCTTCGATCCAGCCCAGCATGACGCCATGATGCAGACGATCACGGACGAGGTGCCCGAGAACACAGTGGTGGATGTAATGCAGGAGGGCTACTTGTACCACGACAAGGTGTTACGCCATGCTAAGGTGAGTGTATCTAAGAAACCGCAGGGGGAAGATGAAGAGGCGGTTAGTGAGTAAAGTACAAAGCACGAAGATCGGAGTCCTATAATTTCCAAGCCCGATCGTTCGAATTTCTGCATAGTTTCAGTTTTGCATTTCGGTTCTGATGTTTTTTAGGGTTTACGATTCTGTATTCCGAAATTTTCAAGGAGGCTTTTATGGGAAAAGTGATAGGAATTGATCTGGGGACGACTAACTCCTGCGTTGCGGTCATGGAAGGCGGCGAGCCTGTCGTTATCCCGAATTCAGAAGGCAGCCGTACCACCCCATCCGTAGTAGCCGTCACCGAGAGCGGAGAACGGCTTGTGGGCCAGATCGCGAAGCGGCAGGCGATCACCAACCCCGATAACACGATATTCTCGATCAAGCGGCTCATCGGCAGAAAATACGATTCACAGGAGGTGACCGCGGCGAGGAAACATCTGCCGTACAAGATTGTGAAGGCCGCGAACGGCGATGCCCATGTGGAGATCCGAGGCAAGGCTTACAGCCCTGCGGAGATTTCCGCGATGATTTTGACGAAAATGAAGCAGACCGCCGAGGACTACCTGGGTGAAAAAGTGACCGACGCGGTGGTCACTGTGCCGGCGTATTTCAACGACAGCCAGCGTCAGGCCACAAAGGACGCCGGCCAGATCGCGGGGCTGAACGTGCTCCGTATCATCAACGAACCTACGGCCGCATCCCTGGCATACGGCATGGACAAGAAGAAGGACGAGACAATAGGGGTGTACGACCTGGGCGGCGGCACGTTCGATATCTCGATCCTTGAACTCGGAGAGGGTGTGTTCGAGGTGAAGTCGACGAACGGCGATACGTTCCTGGGCGGAGACGATTTCGACGAACGGATCATCAAGTGGCTGGCGGATGAGTTTTTAAGGGACCAGGGTATCGACCTGCGCAAGGACAAAATGGCGCTCCAACGCCTCAAAGAGGCAGCGGAGAAGGCGAAGTGCGAACTGTCCACGGTCATGGAGACAGAGATCAACCTGCCATTCATCACCGCCGACGCCAGCGGGCCGAAGCACCTGCTCTACAAGCTGTCGCGAGCTAAGCTTGAACAGCTTGTAGACGATCTTGTCAAGAAGAGCATCGAACCGGTCAGGAAGGCGCTGAGCGACGCCGGCAAGAGCGTGGAGCAGATCAACGAAGCGGTCCTCGTGGGCGGTATGACGCGCATGCCCAAGGTGATACAAACGGTGAAGGAGTTCTTCAAGAGGGAGCCGCACCGCGGCGTCAACCCCGATGAGGTCGTGGCTATTGGTGCCGCCATCCAGGGCGCAGTGCTCACCGGACAGGTGAAGGACGTTCTGCTTCTCGATGTGACGCCGCTGTCCCTCGGCATCGAGACCCTCGGCGGCGTGACGACGCGTCTTATTGAGCGAAACACAACGATCCCGACCAAGAAGAGCCAGGTGTTCTCCACGGCGTCGGACAATCAGACCGCCGTGTCCATCCACGTGCTTCAGGGAGAGCGTGAGATGGCGATGGACAACAAGACCCTCGGCAGGTTCGAACTGGTCGGTATTCCACCTGCGCCGCGCGGTATTCCTCAGATCGAGGTGACCTTCGACATCGACGCGAACGGCATTGTGCACGTCCTGGCCAAGGACCTCGGCACAGGCAGGGAGCAGTCGATCAAGATCACGGCGTCGAGTGGGCTGAGCAAGGACGAGATCGAGAAGGCGCTCAAAGAGAGCGAGGCGCACTCAGCGGAAGACAAGAAGAAGCGCGAGTTCGCCGAGGCGCGGAACGAGGCTGATACCCTTATCTATTCAGTTGAGAAGTCCGTGGCTGATTACGGCTCAAAGCTCTCAGAGGCGGAACGATCTGACATCCAGAAGGCTCTCGAACATGCGAAGAGCGTGAAGGACGGTACGGACATCGATGCCATCAAAAAGGCCGTGGCCGATCTCTCCAAAGCGTCACATAAGCTCGCGGAGGAAGTCTACTCCAAGATGAGCAGGGAGCAGGGTCAGGCGGGCACCGGCGGGGCTGCCGGGAGCACGGCCGGAGAAGGCCGCAAGCCCGAGGAAAAGGTCGTTGACGCAGAGTTCGAAGAAGTAGACAAGGACAAGAAGTAACAGAATGCACGACTCAAGAGGATAGCAGGGAAAGGGTTGTCGCGAACCTGCTGTCCTCTTTTTTGTGAATAACGCCAAGACAGGCATGGAGACACGGGGAAAAGCCAAATCCCATGCTTCAAACCACGAGTCACAAATCAATGGCAGATTCCCGGATGCCGGGAGTCTTGAGATGGATGTTCGAGATTTGATTGTGATTTGACTGAACGTTCAGGCTTCCCCAAGCTCTTTTTTGATCTGTGGTGTCTTGCGTTTCATGAAGGATATTATGGCAACGGATTATTATGATCTGCTTGGTGTTCACCGGAACGCGACTGATGCCGAGATCAAACGCGCCTACCGCAGGCTTGCGCACGAGTACCACCCGGACAAAAATCCTGACAACAAGGCGGCCGAGGAGAAGTTCAAGGAAATTAACCAAGCGTATGAGGTCCTATCCGACGCGCAGAAACGCGCTTACTACGACCAGTACGGGACGATTCCCGGAGCACAGGGCGGCCCGGGCTTCGGCGGGTTCGGCGCCGGCATGGGCATGGGCGACATTTTCGGCGATATCTTCGAGGAATTCTTCGGCGGCCGCGGCAGGGCGCGGGCAACAGCGGGAGAAGACCTCCGTTACAATCTCCGGATAAGCTTCGAAGATGCGGCGTCAGGAACGACGACCAAGATCCGCGTCCCCCGCTGGGAGCGCTGCTCCGAATGCGAAGGAAGCGGAGCCAAGCCGGGTACCTCGCCGGTAACGTGCACGGTTTGCCATGGCGCGGGCCAGATCCGTACTCAGCAGGGGTTCTTCAGCATCAGCCGTACCTGTTCGCGCTGCGGCGGAGAAGGCAAGATCATCACCGACCCCTGTCCGACGTGCCGAGGCCGGAAGCGAGTGGAGCGTGAACGCACGCTGTCAGTTAAGATCCCGGCCGGCGTGGAGACCGGCAATACCATTCGCTTGACGGGTGAAGGCGAACTTGGTTCATACGGCGGACAACCCGGAGACCTCTATGTGTACCTTGCAGTGGATGAACACCCGCTGTTTAAACGGGAAGGGCAGGACATCATCTGCGATGTGCCGATCAGCTTTGCTCATGCGGCGCTCGGCGAGGAGATCGAGGTTCCCACGCTCACCGGGAGCACCAAATTGAAGATCCCGGCAGGAACCCAGCCAGGCCATGTCTTCAGGCTGCGCGGGAAGGGTTTCCCGTTCCTGCGCGGTTCGGGTTCCGGCGACCAGCTCTGCAGGGTTGTTGTCGAAGTGCCATCAAAGCTCACCACTCGCCAAAAAGACCTGCTTCGAGAGTTTGAAAGCCTCAGCGGTGACACGGCAACGCCAATTACGAAGGGATTTTTGGAAAAGGTCAAGGAGATCTTTGGCGAGAAGGCTAAGAAATAACGATGAGCTGGAACTGAAGAGTCGGGTGACGATTTGATGAAATCGCCGTGGATGATACCCGCTGGGGAGTGCAGCTTCCGCCTCGATTAGCACCACCCATTTCGTGATATTGCGTTTATACCTGCGTCGGACTCCAGTGAGCCACATGAGAAGCAGAGCGGTGCAGCCTTGATTTGTGTCGTTATTAGAGCCCGAAAAAAGCCCGCCCTTCATGATGAACATCGCGTGTTTCCTTCGGGCGGGCATGATACGTGTCTCCCCCTGCTTCATGCTGATGGCTGCAGTCATGTTTATCCTGGAGGGCCATGATTCCCTATCCTCATATCGAACCTGAGATCATGCGTGTCGGGCCTTTTGCCGTGAGGTGGTACGGCCTGATGTACCTGATCGGATTTGCGGCGTCCTACGTTCTGGTCAAGTACCAGGTAAAGAAACGAGGTCTTGCCCTGACTGCGGATTTTCTCGACATCCTCTACACGTGGATCTTTCTCGGCCTTGTGGTCGGCGCGCGTCTGGGGTATGTGATTTTTTACGATCTGTCTTCCTACATCAGCCATCCTCTGGAAATATTCGCGGTCTGGCATGGGGGAATGTCGTTCCACGGCGGATTGATCGGGAGCGTGCTAGCCGGAGTATGGTGCTGCCAGCGCTTCAAGGCGGACCCGTGGCAGGTCGCGGACCTTGTCATGGTGACTGCGCCGATCGGGCTGGGTTTCGGCAGGCTCGGGAATTTCATCAACGGCGAGCTTTTCGGCCGGGTCACCGATGTGCCGTGGGGAATGGTGTTTCCTGCCGGCGGACCGTACCCGCGCCATCCTTCGCAGATCTACGAGTTCTTGCTTGAAGGTTTCGTGCTCTTTACCGTCCTGTGGATCATGAAGGACAGGTTAAAGAGGACCGGATTGCTCACAGCGCTGTTCGTCATGCTGTATGGTGTGTTAAGGTTTTTCGCTGAATTTTTCAGGGAGCCCGACCCGCAGCTCGGTTTCATCGTGGGCCCGTTCACCATGGGTCAGCTCTTGAGTTCGCTCATGGTGCTTGCCGGAGGAGCGCTCCTGTACGTGAGGCGAAAAAGACAGTAGGGTCCCGCCGCTTTCTCGGTATGCATACCGGCCCTTCCTCCTGACGACCGTTCGTTCAAATGATGAAATATTTGTTGTCATGAGGCCTTTGGATAGTATAATATGGTGGCCTTCTCCTATGGACACGATAATCTTTCTCAAGGGACTCATCCTCGGCTTTGTGATTGCCGCGCCTGTCGGTCCAATCGGCATTCTCTGCGCGCGGCGCACACTGACGCACGGACGGCGCGCAGGCTTCTTCTCCGGCATAGGGGCGGCCACTGCGGATGCCATCTATGGTTTCGTCGCAGCCTTCGGCCTCACGATCGTATCAAACTTTCTGATCGGACACCAGTTCTGGCTCAGGCTCGTTGGCGGCGCGGTCCTGTGTTTATTGGGAGCAAGAACGCTCTTCATGCAGCCTGAGGGAAAAGAAGACATCCCGCCGTCGATGAGAAAATACGCCGGAATGTACACATCGACGTTCTTTCTTACGCTCACCAATCCCATGACGATCTTTTCTTTTGCCGCGGTCTTTGCCGGGTTCGGCCTTGCGGGCACGAAAGGGAGCTTGGTCTCCGCCGGCATCCTGATTCTCGGGGTATTCCTCGGCTCAACGTTCTGGTGGCTCCTCCTGGTCGGTGTTTTCACGATCTTCAGAAGAAGGTTCGAGCATCATGAACTCCAGTGGATAAACAGGATCGCCGGTGTTATCATCGCCGGATCCGGAATTCTTGCACTGTTAAGCCTGGAATGGTAAAAAACGCCTTGTATATTTGGAAGTTAATCATTCCGAACCTATTTTCAGTTTACATTTCCTGTCGCAATTTCCTCCTCGCTGTTCACTCAATCGCACTCTCTTGAATTTGCCGGCGAAAAAAGCAACTAAATGAAAAAAATTGCGCCCTAGGCAAAGAATGAAAGAACGGACATGACAGCTTGACAACTCATAAAACAGTGCTATGAATTTACATATACGGATTTATAATTTCTGGAGGGGGAGGTGCGCCATGACAATACGTAAAACATTGTTCTGGCTGCTGATCGGGTCTCTTGCTGTCTTAACATCCGCGGTTCTTTTGTACTCGTGCTCTGGGGGGGGCGGGGGCAGCGCCGGTGGAACTCCGTTCGGCGCGGTGGGAGTCTATCTAACTAACGATACGCTGTCTACTCAGGATACGGGGACTGATACGTCATCGATCTCTCAGCTTACCGATACCATCATGTCTCTGTTTTCTCAGGTTACCGGGACAATCGAAAAAGTTCAATTGATCAGCACGGGCACGGGAACGACCTGCGATGTGTTAAACGGACCGACAGCTGTGAATATCGCTGACCTTGCCAATGTGTTGCAACTGGTCAATGTAACGCAGTGTCCCGCTGGACCGTATAACCGTATCCACATCGAATTCGACAAGAGCGTGGATCTGATGAGCGCACCGACCGGAACGCCAGTGTCCTGTTCCTTTGTCTCCTATAAAGACGAAGGGAATCATGACAAGCCGAATGTCCTTCAGTGCGATCCCGCCAGCAATATCTGCACGCTGGATATCAACGGTGCGGTGAACGTGCTTGCCAATCAGCAGAACAAGCTGGCACTCGATTTCAATCTGAAGGACTTTGATGTGTTTTTCGGCGAATCGGGCTGCGCTGTGACGATGAAGGTCTCGCCCCTCTATACCGAGGAGATCGAAGCGCGCAGGCATCCGGAAGCGGTCACGGGGATCGTATCTCAGCTCAGCACGACGAACCAGACATTTGATCTTACAGATAGGCATAGGACCTACAACGTTCTGTATTCGGGGATAACGACGACCGATCAGCCAGGGATTAACAGCCTTCTCCAGCGCGCACAGGACGACCAATTGAAGGCAAAGGTCAAGTCCTCCAGCGTCGATTTCATGAACAACATGATCGACGCATCGGCCATCCTGGTGAAGGTTGAAGGTACGGTCTCGAATCTCGTGTCCAACGCCACCTTTTCCTTAAACTATGGTCCGGGAGGAACTAAAAACATCAATGTCGACTACAGCAAGGCGACCGTAGAAGGCACAGTGACCAACGGATCATGGGTTGATGTGAAGTTATATGGTTACTCCTCCGCGAGCAACGATTTCCTCGCTAACCAGGTAGAAGTGGAGTGCGACGGAACGACGACGGAAGACTGACCGCGGCGCGAAGCCCGAATTCTACGATGGCAGAGGCATCGAGGGGAGCAGAAGCTCCCCTCTTTTTTTTGTTCTCGTGCTCGGCTCTTGCATGAGGATGCGGTTACAGAACTACAATCTGCAAAAAAGAATGCTGCCTTCACGAACTCTTCCGACCCCCGCATCATCCTGAATAGGGTAGCGCTGTGCATATTTCTCTTTCTTCGAGAGTATTCCAAGAGGAACCTTCCCATTGCACCGTGGTGGACATAAATATGCTATAATAAAATAGAAACGCGATCGATAATTGAGGATGATCGCTGTCCCGATTTATGCGTGCCGGATCGATGGAGATAACAAGCGCGAACCATGAATTGAGAAGAGGAAAGTCTACATCTAGCATGTGTGATGTTCCATTAACGTTAAGAAGGAGGGCGAGATGGATGCTCTAGAGATAGCGATGAAGATGGAAAAAGACGCAATTACATTCTACAGCGAGGCGGCACGGAAAACGAAATATCCGGCGGGGAAAAAGATGTTCGATACGATCAGTCAGGACGAGAAGAGGCACTTGGAGATGATCTCAGAAATAATAAAGGGGCTTAATGTCACGCACAAGGACGTGAGCCCCATGAAGAATGTGAGAACCGTCTTCGAGTCCATGAAGAAGGAGATGATGAAGAAGGTCGAGGCATCCGCCGATGAGCTTGAGGCTTTCAAGATCGCCATGAGGATGGAGCAGGAGGGGATGGAGTTCTATAAGAAGACTCTTGCCGGAGCCAAAAAAGAGAAGGAAAGGACACTGCTGGAGAGGCTTATTAAAGAGGAGGAGCAGCATTACGCCATCTTCGCGAATACTTATCAGTTCCTCGCTGACACCGGAAACTGGTTCCTCTGGGAAGAGCGCGGAATTGTCGAGGGCTGAGTGACGCCTGGATTGCAGAATGCGGATTGTAAATCACAAAAAACATCGGGGAAGGGAATTTGCGAGCCGACAACCCGGGGTCGGGAATCCCCCATTCTGCATGAGGCAAGGAGGAGCAATGTATACGATTGTTGCCTTAAAGGATAAGATTCAGGAAATGTATCCCGAGATCAGGGAGCATAGTCTCTCGATGGGGCTTGACTTTGATGTACAAAAGAACGCCTACATCATCACATTTAAGCGGGGCACGGAAGAACTCACTACGCATCTTGAGAAGAAAGACGCTGATGAGTGCATGAATGGCATCAAGTGTGTATACCTCGGGGTCCAGGTCGAGCAGTTCATCAAAAACTTCGAGGAAAGGAAGGCTTTTGGTAGGAAGGTGGCATGAACTGCCATGCGGCCATGAAGCCGGGAGACTGCCATCATGTGCTCCCGCGGCGCCAGGTTCTGCCGTCGCTGTTGAGCTTGTAAGGAAACAGAAAGGGGTTTGAACCGGTTCCTCTCGTCATGAACAACAAGAAAGCCTGGGAAGGTCTTCCCAGGCTCTCGCGTTTTTGAAGTGATGCCGCGCTCAAGGATTGCTCAGCAGGAGCTTTTGCACTTGCACGTTGTTGCCATTTTCTTCGAAACCTTCCTGATCGTCATAAGACACCTCCTTTCCAAAGCTATTCCTTCAGTCCGATATGATTTTTTCATCATCTACTGTCAAAAAGTCATGCTTTATCGTTTATTATACCATAAAGAGCGCATCTGTACGGATCTCTCCCGCGGGGTCCTTCAATCAGCTCGGCCCGGTAACGGCATCCTCCCCGGCAGGCTTCGATGAACTCGCAATCGCATGCCAGATCTTTGAGCAGAACGGGCTGGATCCTCTGCCAGGATGACCGGAGCCCCTGGTCAACTGTTCCTGCGGTGCGGTCCCCGTAAAACGTACATTTTGCAACATTCCCGTTCGCCATCACGGACACCAGGTGCAAGCCGCATGCGTACCCCGTTCCTGATGCGTGGACGCCGCCGCCGTAACCGTATCCAAGGTATCTCCCTCCCTCTTCCGGATTTACCCAGAATTCAGCGTTTTCCCTTAGTCTCCCCGAGGCGCAGGGAACATCAACGGTCCACTCCTTGATACCCAATCGTTTAAACAAATGCTCCATCTCGTCGAAATCACGGAGATTCCTTTGGTGAACCATAGTAGATATCGAAACATTAAAGCCCGAGTCCAAGGAGTTTTTCACGGCATCCAGGGCGCATCGGTACGTCCCATTGCCCCGTAGCGCATCGTGGGCCGCTTCGAGCCCGTCGATACTGACCTGTATCTCGTCGACCTTAAGCATTTTGAGGATTTCTTTCCGCAGGAGCATGCCGTTCGTGAACAGTGCTTTTCTGATTGAATAGTCTGGGAGCACTTCATTTATAGCCTCGAAGTTTCCATGGAGCAGCGGCTCCCCTCCCGTAATCATCACCCTCAGGCCCTGCATATCTTCAAATTCACTCAGGACATTCCGGATTTGCGTGAGAGAAAGCTCATGGGAGGCGCCATCACCTATATAGCAGTGTCTGCACCGGAGATTGCATGCGTTCGTGATCTGGAGCTCGAGATACCGAAGGGAGGGTACAGGTGCTTGTATCAGGAGAGGCCTTTTTACAGTCACCTGTTCAGTCGTAAGCAGCCCCTCTTCAACACAGTAATCGATGAATGCGCTGTCCTTCGATGCGCACCCACTTTTCGAGGCGCAGCTTTTCATAAAGCTGAACGAATCGGCATCGAGTTCATAGAGCTCATCCTTCGCCATGTGATATATCGAGGGCGTTTCGAGCCATTTCAGAACGGCCTTCCGCGCCAGATAATAATTCATGCCTTTTATTATAGCACCGCGTCCTGATTTTTTGTTATAATGAACCCATGAAAAAGAAAGCTCCCCTCATTAAAACGCTTTGTTTAAAATATTGCTCATACTTCAAGCCGGACAAGAACGAAAAGCTCGCCTGTAGAGGCTATCATGTTGTGGAACGATTAATGCAGGCGGGCACGTCTGTCACCTTGGGAAAAACTGGAATTTCCGCCGATACAAAGGTCACGGGTCAGCTGGTCCAAGCCCTCTGCAGCGCCTGTCCCTTTCATGAGCACGACTGCGATTTCTTCCACGACCTGGTATCGAACCCCTGCGGCGGATTCATGCTACTGTCGCAGCTTCTCGGATCGGGGCGAATCACGATTGACGAGATAAAATAAAAAATGCTTCGCTAAACGTGCAGAGAATGCAGCCTTAAAGGCCGCGGCTCTCGATCAGCTGGCATGTTATATTCGCGGTATACGGCTCCGCAGGCCCAAACGCGCTCCAGCCTGCCGCGTCAATGACGTTCAATTAAGAGGCAGTCATGGACTACACCATCAAAATCGGCGGTGAGGCGGGGCAGGGTATTCAGACCATCGGCGATACCCTCGCGCGCGTCTTCTCGCGCACGGGCTGCCATGTGTTCAGCCATCAGGACTACGAGTCACGCATCCGCGGAGGCCACAATTTTTACCAGATCAGGCTTTCGAACAAACCGATATCCTCCTCGAGGGACAGGATTGACATTATCGTGGCGCTAGACCAGGAGAGCATCAAGCGCCATGAGCGCGAGATCACAGAACGCGGCCGGATCATCTACGACGCATCGACACTCAAGATGAAATACGACAAGCAGCCCTTTCTCGACATCCCCTTTGCTGACCTCGCCATGCAGACCGGAGGGAGCCGGATCATGGCGAACACGGTCGCCACGGGGGCTGTGCTCGGCATGCTCGGGATGGATCTCTCACCCTTCCTCGACATCATAAGCGAGACCTTCCGAAAAAAAGGCGACGACGTTATCATCGCGAACAAGAACGCTGCGCTCGCGGGATACGATTATGCGATTAAAAATTGCACACGGTGCCCGTTCTCAGTCGTTGCCGATGCTTCTGCCCGGCCGAAGATGCTCATCGGGGGCGTCGAGGCCATCGGGCTCGGCGCAGTCGCATCGGGATGTAAGTTCTATTCCGCATACCCCATGACGCCGTCAACGGGGATTATGAACTACCTCGCGACAAAAGAGAAGGAGAACGGCATTGTGGTTGAGCAGGCGGAGGACGAGATCGCTGCGATCAACATGTCACTCGGAGCATCATTTGCGGGCGTGCGGTCGATGACCGGAACGTCGGGCGGCGGTTTTGCGCTCATGGTCGAAGGACTTTCGCTCGCGGCAATGACCGAGACGCCGATCGTGATTGCGCTAGGGCAGCGACCGGGGCCTGCCACGGGATTTCCCACGAGGACCGAGCAGGGCGAGCTTCAGTTCGTGCTCTCCGCTGGACATGGTGAGTTCCCCCGCGCGGTTTTCTCCCCGGGGACGCCTCGGCAAGCGATCTACCTCACAAACAAGGCCTTCGACCTGGCGGAGAGATATCAGATCCCGACCTTCATCCTTTTCGACACCTACCTCGCCGATTCCCAGTGGACCTTCGACGGTATCGACGTGAGCAGGCTAAGGTATGTCGATTACCGGCTACGGGGTGATGCGTTCAGGCAGGTTGCGGAGTACAGGCGCCATGCCTTTACCGGGAGCGGGGTTTCGCCCTTCGGCGTGCCAGGAGACGCCGAACACCTTGTGGTCACCGACAGCGATGAGCACGATGAAGAGGGCCATATCGTGGAAGACGCGACCACGCGGGTGAAGATGGTGCAGAAGCGGCTGCTCAAGAAGCTCTCGTTGATCAGGGGGGAAATCGCCCCGCCTTTCGTCTACGGCGACCATAGGCCCGCCATCGTGATTGCGGGCTGGGGTTCGACGTACGGCGTCATGAAAGAGGCGGTGGACGAGCTTTCGAAATCCCAGCGCATTGCCATGCTTCACTTCAGTGAACTTTTCCCTTTTCCGCAAAGGGAGCGGTTCGACTATGTTCAGCTCCTGCAGAATGCGAAACACACGATGTGCATAGAAAACAATGCAACGGGTCAGTTTAGCCGGCTCATGAGGGCTGAGACAGGATACGAGTTCACACGACACATACGCAAATTCGACGGCAGGCCGTTCACGCTCGAGACGCTGGCAGGAGAGATCAATGGTTACCTTAGAAAGCTATAGAGGGCAGGTCCCGGCGTGGTGCCCGGGGTGCGGAAACTTTCCGATCCTCAGCGCCTTCAAGGATGTAATGGTCGAGCTGGGCATGGAGCCCCACCAGTTCACCGTGGTATCGGGCATTGGCCAGGCAGCGAAACTCCCTCATTATACCAGATGCAACACCTTTAACGGACTTCACGGAAGAACGCTGCCGGTGGCCACCGGAATCAGACTTGCGAACCACAAGATGCCGGTGATCGTCGTGACCGGCGACGGCGATTGCTACGGCGAGGGGGGCAACCATCTCATGGCCGCTATGCGAAGAAACATCAACGTGAAGCTCTTCGTGCATGACAACCAGATCTACGGCCTGACCAAGGGGCAGCCTTCCCCCACCACCGGCGAGGGCATGGTGACCAAGAACATGCCCTACGGAGTCATCTCAGAGCAGTTCAATCCCATGGTGCTCGCTGTAGCACTCGATTGCAGCTTCGCCGCCCGGGGGTTCGCTGCCGACACGGACCATCTCAAATCCCTCATGAAAGCGGCAATCAAGCACAATGGCTTCGCCATCGTCGACATCCTCCAGCCCTGCGTGACGTACAATAAGGTGAACACCTACGAATGGTATCGTCAGCGAGTATATCATATCGGGCCGGACCATGACCCTGAGGACCGGAAGGCAGCGTTCAGCAAAGCGACCGAATGGGGCGATCGGATCCCGATCGGCATCATATACCGCAACAGCCGTCCGACGTTCGAGGAGCAGGTACCAATGATCGCCGGCAATCCGCTTGTGCACCAGGCCTTCGATGTAACGAAGATTCAAGAGGCGATCAAGGAATTTTATTAAGGGCGGCCACGTCCGGGTTCTCCAAAATACGGACCGAGAATAGCCGGTCTTCCTCTAGAGACACAGGTTTGCCGCCTGGGAGAAAGAAGAAGAGAATATCAATGTCCTCACCCCGATCAGAGCAAATGACACTTTCTTGAACCAGGGCAGGCCGCAGTCGAAGACTCCGTCACTCTTTCCCGTCGTTTGTAGTGACCGGATCAATTACTGCGGACGAATCCCTCATTAATATCTCATTCTCACTCGGTAGGTCAGTTTCACTTCCTTGTCCCGGGGCACGGGAATGTTGAACTCGGCAGTAAATGCCTCCGACTTCTTGAACTCATGGGATGAGCTCAGCATGGTCCATTCGCCGGGGATGGGTTCCACAACCTTCACTACCACATCCTCCTTTTTGTGGTTCCTGAGCGATATCTCGAATGCCGCTTCATAGGTGTCATAGGCGATCTTCTTCCAATCTGTCTGCTTTCTGCTGCCCACGACATCGAATGCATCGCCGATTTTTATCCTCACCTTCTCATCCTTGGGGGTGTGATCAATCCGGTCTTCGCCCGCGAACTGGAGGCTGCCCTCTTTGTCAGCCTTGTAGACCCGCACGGTGCCCTTGGGCAGCGGAATTCCGAGATTATGTTCTCTTCTGTTCTGAATCTCCACGAACACGCCGACCTTCTGGTTTGATATGACATCGCCGTAGCGGTCGTAATAGTAGTACTTGGCGCCAGAGTACAAAAGCTCTTTTTTGACGGGGATGTCGTTGGCTGCCACGAGGCTGATCTGCTTGGTCTGGTTGTCCTTGACCGTGGCAGGCCGATCGAGGGTATAGATGTGGTATTCCAAGAATGAGTCTTCTTTGAATTGCGGCGCATCGGCCTTTGCCGCCGCTTGGGCGATACGCATCATCTTGCTTCCATACTCCACTTCATCCTTCACCTGGTTGATATCTCCGGCAACAAGCTTGAGCTTCGCGTTCTTGTAGGTCGCACCGCTGTGATTGTCGATCGTCACCCATCCCGACAAATCCGCCTTGTCGTCTTTTTCATTCAGAATCACCACGTAATCGGAATGCCAATTGATCCCGCTTGTCAGATATGAGGCCTCGATCTTCTGTGCCGAGGTCAGGCCGTTCTCAATCATCCAGACGAGAGTCGGTTTCGCGTTGAGGTCTTCCGGCACACCGGGGAAGACGATCCGGCCGGGGTGGCCAAAAGTTATCTCGTCGCCGATCTTGAAGATCGGCTGGCCGTTGTTCGACAGCAGCGTAGCCGCGACGACTTCCTCCCGTTCGGTATAGGGGTTCCTGATGTAGAGCTTCACCTCTTTTCCCACATACTTGTCGAGGAGTTTTTGCGGATTCAGCAGATCGTACTCGTAGTTCTGCTCGAGTACCCGCAGAGTCTCTGGATCTACGAGAGATTTGATCTGGACGCTTGTGGGGATGATTTGGGACGAAACGTCCATGAAACGCAGGCTGCCGGTGCCCTTGAAAAGCTTGATCCGGCGTTGATCCTTTACCAGGCCGATATTGGCGTTGTAGATCGTCAGCGCCACCCCTGCCTGATCATCCTGAGTGCTTGCCGCTACGCCATTCTTTGTTTCCTTGTTCTCTGCGTTTGAAACCGAACAAAAACAGATGCCTGCAAGAAAAAGAACCGGGAGAAACGTGATTAGATTTTTGACGCTCATGATCAACCTCCTCATGTCTTAAATGAACCGCTCTTGGTACATTAGACAGGGGAGGTTGGGGAAAAGTTCCCGATGGAGCAGAATTCTGATGCCCCAGTAAAATTATTCTTTCAGCCAGAACCAGTCATAGTTAGATCTTCCTGATCGTTCAACGCCATCTGGAGAAAATTCCTTGAACCATTTGAGTTTTCCATGTCCATATTGAGCTTCTGTCTTTACTTGCCCGGACTCATAGTACTCTCTCTGTATGCCGTGTCTTTCTCCTTTTATGTTGAATCTTTCCTCAGCAAGCTTCACTTTGCGCAGATCGACGACTTCGTAAGTTACAATTAATTTAGGCGTACCGTTAGAATGACTTTCGAGGGCGACCCTTTCGAGGTTGCCCTGCATATCCGTTCTGGCGGATAGGCCAGCGGTTTTTTCTAGAGGGCTAATAGTTTTGCTTTTTGCCCCCGCCTGCGGCTCTGGACCAGCCGACGGCGCTGCTCGCTCTTGTATTGGGGGCGGTGCGGCGGCTTGAGGTTTAGCAGCGCCCTTACCCAAAACGTCTTCGTTTGCTGCTTGCGGTGGCTGTTGTGCCGGCGCCGCAGGCTGTTCCCGGGGAATCGGGGGCGCAGGCTTTTCGTATTCCAGCTTCATGTCCAGGGCCTTGTACTTCTGGGTTTGAGGTGCCTTTTCCGAACGAGGGGAAGAGCGGTCCGTCTTGCCGAGTTCATCCTTTGCAATTACTGATGACGGAGCCTCCCGAGTCGGCGCTTCCGAAAGATTAGGAGTTGGCTGAATGTTCCGATAGATATAGAAGGCGATGACGGTAAGGAACAGCACGGCAAAAATCTGGATTGGCAACTTGGCGCGGACAGGGAAGAACAAAAAACCCCTGCGCCTCCTTTCTGTCTCGGCACGCACCTTTGCCATGGTTTTCTGCGTCATCCATGCCGGCGGCTCCACCTGCTCGACGGTCTTGATATGCTCAATGGTCCTCTCAAGCTCCCTAAGCGCATCGCTGCAGGCAGCGCATGTCTTCAGGTGCTCCTCGATCTCCGCTTTTGCCGCTGAAGGAATCGACCCGTCAATGTACTCGGACAGCTTATGACGCATCACATGGCGCTCCATCAAAGTTCTCCCATGATTTTCTTCAAGCAATCCTTGACCGCTTCTCGTGCCCTGAAGAGCCGCGATTTCACCGTGCCTTCGCGCATATTGAGCACCCCGCTGATTTCTTCATATGAAAAATCCTGCAGGTCCCGCAAGATGACGACCTCGCGATATTCCGGCGCGAGGGCTTTGATGCAGTCCTGCACCCGGCCCTGAACGTAACGCTTCTCAAGCAGGTCCAGCGCAGAGGGCTCTTTTGACGGCGGGTCCGCCACCATCTCTCCGTCATCCGCCTTCACCGGGGCATCCAGTGAAAAGGCTTCATGGCCGGATCTGGACCTCATCCGCTTCAGGCGGTTCCGCGAATGGTTCACGGTGATGGCTGTTAGCCAGGTCGTGAATTTCGCCTGGCCGCGAAAATTCATTATGTTCTTAAAAGCCGAAATGAAGGCGTCCTGCACCGCCTCGCACGCCTCGTCGTAATCACCGATCATCCTGAAGGCAATGTTCAGCATCCTCTTCTGGTGCTTGTTCACCAAGCTCTCAAAGGCGTTCAAGTCCCCCTGCCTGGTACGCGAGACGAGGTCGGCATCTTCATCCGAAGCTGTATTTCCCATCGCTCCCCTACTATGAGACAGTCCGAACGGGGCGTTTGTTCCGTTGGCCATGATGATTTTAATTGTATCGTAAACAGTTTACTTTTGCACTGGCAAAATGCTATGTTACCTTAAAAGTGGTATAATATAGTATTTCTAAGCGGGAGGGAGCAATGGATGACAAGGTCGTGATATTCGGGAAGGCCGGGTGACCGCATACGGAAAAGGCCAGGTCGGTCTACGGCGATAAGGCTGCGTATTACGATGTTAAGACGAACAGCGCGAAACTGGAGGAAATGCTGAAATATTCAAGAGGCGTACGGAAAGTGCCCGTCATTGTTCGAGGTGAAAACGTTGTCATCGGATACGAGGGTGGTTCCTGAGGCGTGTAACAGCCGGCAGGCGGCCGGCAAGAATGGTCAGGAATTCGGGCCTCATGTTCAGATTGGCGGGGGCAAAGTTCTGATTGCGATATGAAAGCATCACTCATGGGCGGGAGAAGCGGAAAACATGACACTGGACAAATATTTTCTTGAGAGAGACGATTCCGTGCTTTTGATTGTCGACATCCAGGACAAGCTCGCGGCGGTGATGAAAGAGAAGGACAAGGTTGTCAAGAATAACCTCATTCTGATCGAGGTCTCGAAGATGCTCAAGATCCCGGTCGTCGTGACGGAGCAGTATCCCAAGGGTCTCGGGCGAACCGTGCCGGAGATTCGGGCTGTGCTGTCCGAGTATCGACCGGTCGAGAAGATGACCTTCAACTGTTGCAGCGCGGCCGCATTCTTGTTAGAGATCAAAAAGACCAACAGGAAGAAAATTATCATCACGGGCATGGAGACGCACATCTGCGTGCTCCAGACCGCGACGGGCTTATTGCGCGACGGCTTCATCCCTCACGTCGTGCAGGATGCAGTATGTTCGAGGACGAAAGAGAACTGGAAAACGGGTACTGAGTTCATGCGGGACGCCGGGGCTGCCGTTACCTGCACCGAAACGGTGCTATTCCAGCTCCTCGGGGTCGCGGGCACTGAGGAATTCAGGGCGGTCTCGAGGATGATCAAATAGAAATGCTAGAAGACAGAAAGCGAAGACAGATGTCAGAAAGCACGTGGTCAGCGAACGAGAAGAGGCCAATACTCAGAATAAGCCCATCACGCTCCTACGGCCGATTCCTGAACGCTAGATAGGATTCCAAGGGTGACAGTATGGCAGAAGAACAACTTCCAGACGACGTAAAAAAAGTAATCAAGGAAACCTTCTTCAAGGAGCTCAAGGAAGATGTCGCCCTCGAAGTCTATACGAAATCCGGCGTGAACGATCAGTTCAACGAAGCGGCGGTTTCCCTTATCAAGGCCCTTTCGGCATTGAACGACAAGCTCAAGGTTTCCTTTCACGCGGTGGATGATGAGCAGTCGGTAAGACGCAATGTCCATCGGTCGCCTACGGTGCTCATTGCGCCAGACAAATACCGACTTCGCTATACGGGCGCGCCGCTCGGCGAAGAAGGCAGGTCGCTCCTTGTTGCTATCCTGATGGCGTCAACGGGCCAGAGCGTCCTGACCCCGCCGGCACTGGAGAAGATAGCCGGGCTCAAAGAAAAGCGAGACATTCAGGTCTTTGTCAGCCCCACGTGCCCCTATTGCCCGCAACAGGTGCTCACCGCGTTCGCCGCGGCGATCATGAAGCCGGACCTGATCTCTGCCGAGGCTGTCGAAATTTATGAGAACCAGGACCTGGCGCAAAATCTCGGGTCTCTTTCCGTACCTCAGACATTCATCAATGGCACCTTCACGGGCATGGGACTCCAACCCGAGGAGTTCTTTGTAGAGTCGCTCCTGTCGCTTAGAGAGCCCGAGTACATCTCTGAACAGATATCAGCGGAACCCATCGAGAAGGACCTCGTCGTCGTCGGAGCCGGGCCTGCGGGTCTCACGGCTTCGATCTACGCCGTGCGGGCAGGCCTTTCTGCAGTCGTGGTCGAACGGGAGGTCATCGGCGGACAGGTCGCCATTACACCCGTTGTCGAGAACTATCCCGGATACATGCGGATCGGCGGAAAGAGCCTGGTCGACCTGATTTCACAGCAGGCGGTCCAATACGCGGACATTCATGTCGGCGAACAGGTGAAAGAGATCGCGCAGGACAAGCAGGACGGTAAGTTCAGCGTCAAGACCAACCGGGCGATTTACATTACCAAGGGAATTGTCCTGGCGACCGGGGTCGGAAACAGGGCCCTTGATGCCGCGGGCGAACGGCGGCTTTACGGCAGAGGAGTGAGCTACTGCGCCACCTGTGACGGTTATTTCTTCAAAGACGGAAGAAAGGTGTTTGTGGTCGGCGGCGGCAATACGGCGGTGACCGACGCTCTCTATCTCAACAACCTAGGAGCGCAGGTAACGGTCGTCCACTGGCGGGACTCGCTCCGCTGTGAGGCAAAGCTGCAGGAAAGCCTGAAGGAGTCCGGCATTCCCGTCCTATGGAACAGCGAAGTGAAGGAGATCATCGGCGACAAAACGGTGAAATCCGTAAGGATCGAGAACAAAAAGACCCATGCCGTCACCGAGATGCAGGCCGATGGCGTGTTCGTGGCTATCGGCTACGTACCGAACAATGAGATCGCAAAAGCGCTCGGACTCGAACTCGACAGCGAAGGTTACATCAAGGTGGACCTCACCACCATGCGGACGTCGATGCCGCATGTATACGCAGCAGGAGACATCACCGGCGGACTCAAGCAGATCGCCGTCGCCGTTGGACAGGGCTCCATCGCGGCGATGAGCGCCTTTGAGGACATTTCAAGCCCCTATTGGGCGAAGCAGGAAGACGCGCAAAAGGTTTCTTAAAATTTTACTTTCGGTGCTTCCTTCTCGGCTTGCGGTATCTCGTAGTACGTCGCCTCTCCCACTCCTGCCAGCGAAGCGAAGAACCTTCCGAAAACGGTCCTCCGGTAAGTGTTCAGCGTACGGACGTCATCGTTATAGCGCTTCCTTTCCACAGAGATCCTGTTTTCCGTTCCTTCGAGGCTGTCCTGCAGCTTCAGGAACGACTCATTCGCCTTGAGCTGAGGAAAGTTCTCCTGTAACAGGAGGAGGCGGGAGAGTGCGCCTTCGAGCTGTTGGGAAGCCTGGATCTTGTCTTTTACTGTGGCAGCCTGAAAGTATTTGGTGCGCGCATTTGCGATGTTTTCAAAGACTTCACGCTCGTGCTTGGCGTATCCTTTCACCGTCTCGACAAGATTCGGGATCAGGTCGTAGCGGCGTTTCAGCTGGTTCTCGACCTGCGCCCACTGTGATTTTACCTGCTCGTCCATTGCAATGACCCTATTGTATTGACCGACGCCCCAGAACATCGTCAAGAGCGCGAAACCCGCGATGACTGCAAGAATAATAAGAATCGTCTTTGCTCCGTTGCTCATAGCCACCTCCTGCTATATATAGATAGAAAACGAGATCTGCGCGTTTGAATTTGAACGGTTTTCCCCTCGCGTATATCCTGCATTCCTGCAACAATTCCTAGGCCCTCTACCAGCCCCCTGATGCTCCGCCGCCGCCGAATCCTCCACCACCTCCGCCGCCGAATCCACCGGAACTGCCCCCGCCAAACCCTCCGTATCCGCCGCCGTACCATCCTCGACCCCTGCTCCCAAGTGACGAGGCGAAAAACAAGAGGAGACATTGGCGGGGATTCGTCACGAATAGTACAACTGCGATAAGAAAAAGAACTATCAGCGATATGGTGCCGAAGATGCCGACTGGCTTCTGAACGCGGTCTTCGTGTATTCTCCGAGTACCGGGAACACCTGTTATCTGTACTCCCTCATGCGACGCAATTGCCTGTATCACTGCGAGCGTAGCAGTAAATATTCCCGTGCTGAAGTCGCCTCTCCTGAAATAGGGGACAAGATATTCCCTCCCGATCGATCCGACCAGGCTGTCGGGCAGAACACTTTCCAAACCGTATCCGACTTCAAGGCGATACTTTTTGTCTTTTACTGCCACGACGATCAGGAGACCGTTGTCCTTTCCTTTTTGGCCGAGCTTCCATTTTTCTGCTGTCCTAAGAGAAAAGCCCTCGATATCCTCGCCGTCAAGGCTCTGGATGGTCAGGACGAGCACCTGTGCTGTGGTCTTCCTTTCCAATTCCGAGAGATAAGCATCGAGCTGGTTTCTGACGTCGTCCCTGATGATGCCCGCGAGGTCAACCACATAATCCTGAGGAACTGCCGGCGGCTCCGGTGTCACGGCGGCGGCAGGAGACGTGAAAAGACATATTACGAGAATCGCGCAGAGGACGAGTTTTTTAAACACGAAGTTCATCGATGATCTTTCCAGTTCCCTCGAGCGCGTTGTAGTAGCGATCGAACAGTGCCCTGAGTTCGTGGTCTGATGGCTTCATTTCTCCGGATTTCAGCAACAGCAGCTCTGTGAAGATGTCCGCTTGAATGTCGGTTGCGGATTCATACGTTTTTATTACCTCCGCCCTGGCGACGGGAGGCTCCTTGCCCAACAGCGAGATGATAGCCCGGAAGAGGGCCATGGAGCCGGTAATGGACCGGACGAGCAAGGTCGCCAGGGGCTCCTTTTTGCCTAGCGATGATATATATCCCTGCCTCAGCCCCATGAGTTTGGTCTTGATCTCGCGCTCGGCTTGGAGACGCAATGGCTGCCTGGCGATCTCAATGTCCCTGAAGATGTCCCCTCCGTAAACCGTCTTGTGAATGAGTTTGAAATCGAGGAATTCGATCGGAAAAGCATCTCGCGAGTCCTGTATATACTCCGGCGTCATCACGAGCGGAGCGGCAATCCTCTTCTTCCCGTGTCTCTTCCCGAGCGGGGCAAGAAAGGAAATAAATCGCAGGTCCATCGTATGAAGGATGACCACGGAATTGATATCGGACAGCTTCTCGTTGTAGTCCGGCATGACAGCGCTCCCCACGACGTGGAACGAATGGATGTCCTGTGGGCGCTCCCGGACGATCTCCTCAACCATCGGAGATATCCTCTTCGCGACGCTCGGGACGAGTCCGGCAAGTTTGAGTTCTTCCATGGTGAACTGATTATAGCACAGGAGGTTTTCCTTCTCAATCAAATCCGCCGCCGGCTGATTGCTTTTCCTGGTAATAGAGATATAATTTAAGCATGACCCGAAGCGTTGAGGAGGCAGGCCGTAGTCCCAACCTGCCATAAGGACGGCAGGCTGAAACCTCCTGGTGCATTATCTTTGAGGGGAGGGATGGTAAGTGGAAATCATTCAGCGGTTGCTGCAGTGGGTGATTACGGCTATCTGCATCGTAGGGGCCATCGTCGTCATCTGGGGAATTGGAGAGGCTGCCTCAGCATTCCTTACGATGAAGGTCACGCGAACCGCAAAAGATGCAATTCAGGAAAGCGAGACCATCCGACTGCGGCTGGGTGCACACCTCCTGTTGGGGCTGGAGATATTCATCGCTGCGGACATTGTCAGTTCGGTCGCAAGCCCGACTTGGGAACGGGTTGGTATACTCGCATCCATTGTCGGCGTGCGAACAGTCCTGAGCTATTTTCTGCGAATAGAAATCAAGCAGGGTGTTCAGTGATCGGCCTTTACCTCAATCATCATGCAGGTCAGTCCAGTTTGAAAATAGCGACGCGAGCTTGAATGGTAGTTGACCTTCGATCGTGGAGGTGCTTTATGGACGTTATTGAAAGAAAGATCGGTAAGGCGACCATGCGACTTATATCCGCCGACATCACCGAACGGGACGTGGGCGCCATTGTGAACGCAGCGAACAGCCGCCTCCAGCATGGCGGTGGCGTAGCAGGAGCGATTGTGAGAAGGGGCGGCAGGATCATCCAGGATGAGAGCGACAAGATAGGCTACGTGCCTGTGGGCGGCGCGGCAATCACTACCGGCGGAAAGCTGAAGGCCCGGTACGTCATCCACGCCGTTGGGCCGAAGATGGGTGAGGGCGATGAGGATAATAAGCTCAAAGGTGCGATCAACAGCGTGCTCAGCCTAGCCACCGAGGAAAGGCTCATGAGCATCTCCGTGCCCGCCATAAGCGCGGGTATCTTCGGTTTTCCCAAGGCCCGGTGTGCGGAGATACTCGTGGGCGAGACGGTCACGTTCTTGAAAAACAGGCCAGAGGGCTCACTTGAACTTATAGAGTTCTGCATATTCGATAAAGAAGTATTTGGGCATTTCAAGTCTGCATTTGAAAAGGTCTAAGGATCGATGCCAAAAAAAGAGTGACGGGGCAGAGACCGTAAGGGGAAGTCCGACTCGTAACCCCGGAATCCCGCTCGACGCGCCGAATATTTTTTGAACATTTTAGGGAAAATATAGTATCCTTTAAATAAAGACGCCGTTAGCGTGGTCCCATCGGTCCCATAGATATGCTTTGTATGTCGAAGGGGGCAGCGCCTCCGGTGGGCTTTGATCGGAACGAGGTATTTTCTGAACCCCCGGCCTATGAGTTCGCCTAAGAAGAAGGTACACATATTCATTGTCTCTGACTCTACAGGGACGACGGCTGAAATGGTCATAAATGCGGTTTTGGTGCAGTTTAAAGAAATAAGGCCGGTCTTCAAGAAGTTTCCCTATATCAGCACGAAGGCGCAGATTAAGGCGATTCTGAACCAGGCGCATGCGGTCCAAGGCATCGTCATTTACTCCCTGGTCTCACAGGAACTGAGGACGTGGATCCGCAAGGAAAAGCGGTCAATGGATATGTACGCCATCGATCTCCTCGGCCCGATCCTTGACCGCATCAGAAAACAGTGGGATTTGATCCCCCTCCTGGAACCAGGCCTATTACGGGAAATCGACGAAGAATCGCTCCGCCTTGCCGAAGCCATCGATTTTACCTTAAAGCACGACGATGGACAGGGAGCGGAGACATTGGGGAAAGCGGACCTCATCATCTTGGGCGTTTCAAGGACCTCAAAGACCCCAACCAGTTTTTATCTTTCCTGTAACCACGGCTTGAAGGTGGCCAATATACCTCTTATCCTTGGCATGAGACCGCCGGACAAGGTATTTACGCTAAAGACCCAGAAAGTGGGTTTCACCATTGAATATGAAAGGCTCGCTTTCATAAGGCGAAAGAGGCTGAAATACACGGAGGCTGCCGATTACATGGATCCAACGCATATCCAGGATGAGCTTGATTACAGCCGCCGGATATTCAATCAGGTAAAGGGACTTCAGATCATCGATGTGACCCATAGTTCTATAGAAGAAGTTGCGAACAAAATCATGGAGGCAAGGCAGGAAAGCTGAGGGTTGGCCGCCATGAAAACCATGAGCAGTTGCCATCCGGGAAGGGGGCGATATTGTTATGCAGAAGCGCGATCTGGCGATATGGTTCAAAGACCTTGGCAAGGAGGATATCCCGCGAGTCGGGGGGAAATGCGCCAATCTCGGAGAGCTCTACGGGAAGATAGGCGTGCCGGTTCCAAACGGTTTTGCTGTTTCAGCAGATGCATACGGGTTCTTTCTGGAAAAAAATCGCGCTCCTGAACGGATTGGTGCACTGCTGGCCGATATCGATATGAACGACCTGGAAGCGCTAGAGGGGGCCTCACGGCAGATCAGGGCGCATATCGAAGGCCTCTCGATGCCCAAAGAAACAGGGGATGCAATCCTTGCCGCATACGGCGAGCTCTGCAAGCAGCGCGGGGGGAAGGAGGTTGCCGTGGCGGTCCGGTCATCGGCAACGGCAGAGGACTTGCCGGGCGCCAGTTTTGCCGGCCAGCAGGACACTTTCCTGAACGTGACTGGTCAGACCCTCCTCCAGAAGGTTCAGCAGTGCTGGAGCTCCCTGTTCACGCCGCGGGCCATCTTTTACCGGAAAGAAAAAGGATTTGCCCAGGACGAAGTGCTGATAAGCGTGGCAGTCCAGGAGATGATTGATTCGAAGGCTTCGGGGGTCATGTTCACGCTGGAGCCGGTACGGGGTGATAGAAATCTAATAGTTATCAACGCAGCCTGGGGGCTCGGCGAAGCTGTCGTGAGCGGCCAGGTAACGCCTGACGAATATGCGCTGGAAAAAGGCACGTTCCGAATTATCGACAGAAAAGTATTCAAGAAACAGAGACAGATCGTGTACGATCAGGCGGGCGGCACCATGTGGGCGGCGGTTCCCGAAAATATGCAGAACATACAGGCGCTTAGCGACGCATTAATTGTACGGCTGGCTCGCTACGGCATCCAGATCGAAGACCATTATGGAACCGCTCAGGACATAGAGTGGGCAGTCGATAAAGATGACCGCATATTCATCCTCCAGGCACGGCCTGAGACCGTCCATCAGTCACAGGCAGGAGGGCAGGAAGGGAAAAAGAGAGAGGAGAAGGGACCTATGGAACAGGAAATCCTAGTTCGCGGTCTGGGAGTAAGCCCGGGGCAGGGTTCGGGCGAGGCAAAAGTCATTGTCAATGTCAAGGACATCGGCAGTTTTCAGGACGGCCAGGTCCTGGTGACGGAGATGACCACGCCTGACTGGGTGACGGCCATGAAAAAGGCCTCTGCGATCGTTACGAATCTGGGAGGCAAAACATGTCATGCCGCTATCGTGAGCCGCGAGCTCGGGATCCCGTGCGTCGTCGGCACTGAGAACGCGACAAAGGTCCTGTCGGGCGGTGAGACCGTGACCGTGGACGGGCAGCGGGGCCTGGTATTCAGGGGTGCGGCCGTGAAAAGGGCGAAGGAGCAGCCAGGCATAGCGCCTCCCGCTCTATCTTCTGCTCAGCCCGTAACGGCCACCAAGGTGTACGTGAATCTTTCGGTTCCCGAGATCGCAGACAAGGTTGCCCAGGAGACGAACGCCGACGGCGTTGGCCTGCTGAGGGCAGAGCACATGATGCTTGAGATCGGGAAACATCCGAGACTTCTTATCGAGGAGGGCGGAGCGCAGAAGATGGTGGATACCTTCGCACATGGCATTGGGAAGGTGGCCGAGGCGTTCTTCCCGCGTCCTGTGGTGTATCGGTTCCTCGACTTTAAGCCCGACGAATTTCTCGCGCTGCCGGGCGGAGAGAAATACGAGCGGGGGCACGTCGGCCCGAATCCCATGATCGGATTCCGGGGTGAATACCGGTACGCAAAAGAAGACGATCTCTTCAGGCTTGAACTGCGGGCTGTGAAACACGCCAGGAAGACGATGGGGTTCACCAACGTATGGGTGATGGTTCCTTTCGTAAGAACGATCGAGGTCTTCCGCAAAACGGTCCAGATCATGCATGAGGAAGGATTGGACAACCGGGCCGATCCCGACTTCAAGCTCTGGATCATGGTGGAGGTCCCGAGCGCTTGCTTCATGATCGATGAGTTCTGCAGGGAAGGCATCGACGGCGTGAGCTTCGGCACCAATGATCTAACCATGTTGGTGCTCGGCGTGGACCGGAACGATACCTCTGTGCAGGAGATATATGATGAGCGCAATCTCGCCGTCCTGCGGGCGATTGCTTACACTATTGCGATCTGCAGGAAGCATGGCGTAACCACATCGATATGCGGGCAAGCTCCGAGCGTCTATCCCGACTATCTGGAGTTCATGATCCGGTGCGGATCCACCTCCATCTCGGTCAATCCTGACACTGTTGTCGCATCCAGGAAGATGGTCGCCGCAGTGGAGCAGAAGATCCAGCTGGAAAAGGCGCTCGGCTTGGCGCCTCGTCCCAGGATCGCGAAGATACCCATGGAGCGGGTTGAATTCTGGAAGCTGGTGGAATAAATGGAAGGCAGCGATTTCAGGAAGCGTCATCCCCGGAAAAAGGTCATTTATCTCGTAGGGGATAGCACCGGGGAGACGATCAGCAAGCTTGCACGGGCATCACTGGCGCAATTTAGCCGTGAACAGGTCGAGGTCAAGACCTTTTTCATGATCACGGACAAGCACCACCTTGCTCAGGTCATCAAGCAGGCAGCAGAGGATGAAGCACTCATCGCATTCACCATCATCCAGCCGCTCTTGAGGGATTTCTTGATTCGAGAGGCCGAGCGCCAGGGGATGAAGGCTATCGACGTAATCGGCGACTTCATTCTCCAGCTTTCCACCTTCCTGGAGGAGAAACCCGCGGAGATACCCGGACGGCAGTACGTCCTGGACGAAGACTACTACCGGAGGATCGAAGCAATCAATTTTGCGGTAAAGCATGATGACGGGAAAACGCCACAGGGGCTCAAGCTTGCCGATCTGGTCCTCGTCGGGCTTTCCCGGACGAGCAAGACACCGCTATCGGCCTATCTCGCCAACCAGGGCTGGAAAGTAGCCAATGTTCCCATTCATCCCGACATGGACCCACCGGACGAGCTGTTGAAGCAGGTCGATCCGAAAAGGGTTTTTGGCCTGCTCATTGATGTTGAGCATCTTGTCAAGCTCAGGGCGGCGAGACTGCAGCAACTGGGTCTGGAACCTTACGCGAAATATGCCGATCCGGTCACGGTCTGCGATGAGATCGAGTGGTGCAGGACATTTTACGAGCAGCATCCGCGCTGGCGGGTGCTGGACATCTCGAGCCGGGCCATTGAGGAAACCGCAGCAAGCATCCTCCGTGCGTACCAAACCGGTAAAAAGCCGACGTGAGCCGATTCTCGGACCTGTCCAAAGCCGTTGCCCCTTGCTGCCACAATTATGAAAACATGCCCGGTGCTGGTCAAAAGCGGCGCTCGACCAGAGTTAGGATATCATAGCCCCTGCGCCCGTAATCTCCCCACCGAGAAATCGCAATAAAACCAAGTCACTGACGAGTACGCACATTACCACCTACCGCCTGGCTTTTGCTGTCCGCTGCCATATGAGGGGCCAGCCACTTCACAACCTCTCGATGACATGTTTAATAAACGACACCATTCGCCTGCCGGGCACTCGCGCGGTCTGACGAGCGAGACCAAAACCAAGACAGCAATAAAACGCAAACCACCTGAATGATTTTGACATTTATATGCATGAAAACCTGGTTTGAAGTTTTTTTTGACACACATGTGTGCGAAGTGAGTTTTATTTTCATTATAAAACAAAGCCTTGCGGAAGCAAGCTATTGGTATAATATTTGCAAAAAAATTATACGGATGAATATTCTTAATATCTGCCGGCCAAAAGCCTTGCTCGAGGAAATGGACGCCCTATGAAATGGAAGATAATTGCTTCATTCATGTTGCTTTTTATAATTTCCGCCCTTGGTTCTGCTATTGTAACTTTGTACGTCGCGAACGCGACGGAGGGCCGCGATAGCGAAATAAGGCTTCAACAGATGGAGAGCATCCATAGGGAGTTAGTCCGGTCCATTCAAATGGTCCAGTCCGGGATGCAATTGTCTTACATGCCCGTCGACGGCAAACATTTTCCCAAACCAGGATACTTCACATTCATCAATCAAACGGTCGAACAATGCATAAACTGCCATTATGATCAGGAGATTGTTAGCCAGATTGATGAAATCCATGCTCTCATTTTGGATTATGGGAAGGCTCTAAACTCTGGCAACAACGCTTGGGCGATCAGCTCCGAGGTCGGCAAAAAGCAAGTTGACGCTGCAGCCGTCGGGAATAAGATCTTGATCAGTGCTGAAGCCTTGTTCATGCAAGCGAGCAACAAGTTACATTCCACAGCGCAAATCACAAAAAGTCGGATTAGGCTGGCCTGGTCGATACTGATGGCAACCGTAGTGGCAACTTTCGTCGTGGGCGTTACCATGGCCATGCATCTTATGAAGGCCATTGTCCAACCCATTCACGCACTCGTTAATGCGACTCGGATGATCGCATCGGGCAAGATGGGATATACAATTGACTATCAGGACAAGACCGAGTTCGGCGAGCTCGCGTCTCACTTCAACGCCATGAGCATCTCATTGAAGGACAGCTACGCGAAGCGTGATGATGAGATTGCCGAGAGGAAAAAAGCTGAACAGAAACTCATCCATGATGCTTTCCATGACGCACTGACCGGCCTGCCGAACCGGGCCCTTTTCATGGACAGGCTCCAGCACGCCATCACCACATCTCAGCGCCGGGCCGGCACTCCCTACTACGCGGTGCTCTTCTGCGACATAGACCGCTTCAAGGTGATCAATGACAGCCTCGGCCACCCCATGGGTGATCAGCTCCTTTTCACCGTCGGGCGAAAGCTCATTGACTGCGTTCGCCCCGGCGACACCGTGGCGCGCCTGGGAGGAGACGAATTCGCAATCCTTCTGGAGAACATAGGCGATCTCGCTCACGCTAAAGATGTTGCCGAACGGGTGAAGCGAATGTTTTCAGCGCCAGTCGCCGTCAGGGAAAACGATATTTTTACATCTTTGAGCATCGGAATCGCGATAGGAACAGAGCGGTATGAACGGCCGGAGCAGGCCCTGCGCGACGCGGACATCGCAATGTACGAGGCAAAAAGCCGAGGGAACTCCTCCTAT
>Ga0187777_10000067_pt1 | contig 77299 bp, 77 predicted proteins | sample 1015_Q2_SP5_10_M_FD_132416 | JGI IMG/M metagenome (GOLD analysis project Ga0187777, IMG submission 132416) | Tropical peat soil microbial communities from peatlands in Department of Meta, Colombia - 1015_Q2_SP5_10_MG | ecosystem: Environmental > Terrestrial > Soil > Wetlands > Peat | place... | reverse complement strand
GGCAACCTGACCACGACGGTGCTCAACAACCTGACCACGACGCAGATTGCGGCACTGACGACCGCGCAGGTTCAGGGTCTGACCACCACCCAGCTCAACGGCATCTCCACCACCAACCTGGATTCACTCAGCACGCCCAAGTTGACGACGACTCAGGTCCAGGGTCTCACTACTACCACGATTGGCGCTCTGACCGCCGCACAGGTCCACCTCTTCACGGCGGCCGAGTTCGGGGCCATGGCAGTCACGCAAATCAACAAGTTGACCACAACCGAGATGGGTCAGCTGACAACGGCGCAGGCAGCGGCGTTGACCAGCACGCAAATGGCGGGCATGACGACGACCAACTTCGATGCCCTCACGAGCACGACCGGCATTCCGTCTCTCAGCGTACAGGCGATTTCCGGGGTAACGACAACCGAGATCAGTTCCTTGAGCACGACTCAGGGCAATGCATTCACGACGACTCAGATCGAATCGATGTCGATAGCTCAACTGGATGCGTTGGTAACACTGGTCGGATAGCGATTTGAAGTAGGCGTACTGTAACGCGTCGCGTATCGCGTGAGCTGAGCGGCCTGTCTCGACAGCCGAGAAGCGCGTTTCGCACTTTTAACGCTTATAGGACGTCACCATGGAATCCCTGCCAGTCGATTTAGGAACCGCAGCGGATCTATTCAAGGATTCGGAAAGTCGGGCGATAGGCCGTCAGCTTTCGATCGCAGACCTGATCGATCGTGCGACGCGGCTGGGCTCTCTTGGCCAAAAGCAGCTAGTTGCCGATCTCTACAAGGTATGGATTGCGCACAATTCAAGTGACGGCCTGTTGCATGCGGCGTATTTCAACTATGGCGTCGCGCTTGCGGATATTGGTGACAAGGCTGGCGCCATCAATGCGTTTAAGGAATGCATACGGCTGAAGCCTGACTTTCACCCGTGCTACATCAACCTCGGCCGCGTATTTGAAGACAGTGGGCAAGCAGGCTCGGCTGTGAGCGAGTGGCTAAAGCTTGTTCAAGATCTTTCGGCGATCAACGGTGACTCTGTCACACAAAAAATTACCGCGCTGGAACAGATTGCGCGTGTTTTGGAAGGCGCAAATCACGATGAGCCTGCCGAAGACGCCCTCAAAAAGATCCTGGATATCAACCCACGACACTCCAAAGCGGTGCAGCACTGGATTTCGCTGAGGCAGCGACAATGCAAATGGCCGGTGATTGCCGAGTGGGACCGCGTCGCCCGGAAAGATCTGGTAGGCGGCATATCCTCGCTGTCGCTGCAATGCCTTGCAGACGATCCGATGTTTCAGCTCGCGACGGCATACCAATATGCGAAAAATTCCGTTGGAATGCCGAAACCTCTGCAAATGTCCTGCGGCCGACGCGAGCCGGCCAGGCTGCGCATTGGGTACGTGTCATCCGATTTGCGGGAACACGCAGTCGGCTTTGCGATGACCGATGTTATCGAACAGCACGACCGCAAAGACTTCGAGATATTCGCTTACTACTGTGGCATTAACCGCACCGACGGCACTCAGCAGCGAATCATGAAAGGCGTCGACCGTTGGGTCGATATAAACGTCCTTGACGACGATCAGGCGGCCGCAAAAATCGCAGCCGACGGAATCGATATCTTGATCGACCTCAATGGTTACACAAAGGATGCCCGCACGAAAGTGTTTGCGCGACGTCCAACGCCACTCGCGGTGAACTGGTTTGGTTTTCCCGGCACGATGGCTACACCTTATCATCACTACATCATTGCCGATTCCAATATAATTCCGGCGGAGCACGAGATTTTCTATTCCGAGAAGGTACTCCGGCTTCCCTGTTATCAGCCGAATGACCGCAAGCGAATCGTTGCCGCACAGCGTCCTTCGCGTACACAAGTGGGATTGCCGGAAAACGCGGTCGTCTATTGCTGCCTCAATGGCCCGCATAAAACGACGCCGCGCACGTTTCAGCGCTGGATGATGATCCTCGGCAGCGTGCCGGACAGCGTGCTTTGGCTGCTGAGTGGCACGGAGGGGGCCAACGCGCGGGTGCGTCAAGCGGCTGCGTCATTTGGGATGGCGCCGGAGCGCATCGTTTTTGCCGACAAACTGCTCAATCCCGAACATCTCGCACGCTACCCGTTGGCGGATGTTTTCCTCGATAGCAGTCCGTATGGCGCACACACTACCGCCGCGGATTCTCTCTGGATGGGAGTTCCGATCGTGACATTCACCGGGAGGATATTTGCAGCGAGGGTTTGCAGTTCCGTTGTTCGCGCGGCCGGAGTTTCGGAGCTCGCCTGTCCATCGCCGGAAGCCTATGTGGCGAAAGCAATTGAGCTCGGTCACAACCGGGCAAAACTAGCCGCAATAAAAGAGAATCTCATTGCGGGGCGGGAAACCTGCGTACTTTTCGATACTCCGAGATTTGTCCAGAATCTGGAGGATCTCTACCGGCAAATGTGGAGCGACTTAAAGCGCGGTACTCTGCCAATGCCGGATTTGCGTAATTTGGAAATTTATCATGAGATCGGTCTCGGGCTTGATCTCGAAAATCTTGAGACGTTTTCCGACGACGCTTACATTGCACTCTATAAGGAAAAGCTCGCGGAGTACCACAGGTCCTATCCGATACAACCTGACAACCGATTGTGGTATGGGGCCGAAACTGATCACCGCCGGGGCGCCGGCCGGCTGGCGGTCGCGTAGGACTTTAACCGGCGGTTTGCGGCCGCTCTGAGCTTTCAATCGCGCTGCGGAGGCCCAAACAAGCGCGGTTCTGCGGCTGCGATTGCCTCGCATCAATGTGATAGACGGGTGATGGCAAGTTGAATGGCATTGCCGTGCAAAATCTCTATTCAATGGCCTATCAGGTTCCTCGATATATGAGGCTTGAATGCGCCGCCTGTTAATCGGTCTGATGCTCATCGTTGCGCCGGTCAATCTTTCCGCCAGAGAACCGGCGCCCGGACAGGCAGTTGCGACCTTCGCTGGCGGCTGCTTCTGGTGCACGGAGGCCGACTTCGACAAGGTAGACGGAGTGATTTCCACTACGTCCGGATACACCGGCGGTCGCGCCGCCAACCCGAGCTATGCGGAGGTGTCAGCTGGCATTACCGGACACGCCGAAGCGGTAGAAGTCGCTTACGATCCTGGCAAGGTTACCTACGAGCAGTTGCTCGCCTACTACTGGCGCCATATCGACCCGACCGTAAAAAACCGGCAGTTTTGCGATGTCGGCGAACAATATCGTACCGCGATTTTTGTGCATAATGACGAACAGCGAAAGCTAGCGGAGGCATCCAAGAAAAAAATCGAGGCGGAGCTTAAGCAGCCGATCTATACTCAGATTGTAACGGCCGGGCCTTTCTACAAGGCGGAGGATTATCATCAGGACTTCTACCAAAAGAATCCCGTAAAGTATAAATTCTACAGGTGGAATTGCGGCCGAGATCAGAGACTTGAACAGTTGTGGGGCGCCCACAAGGGAGATAGCTGACATGATGAATCGGCGTGCTCTACTGACCGCCGGCGCCGCTGCTTCAGTGCTTGCGGTAACGAATAAATTTGGCGAGGCGCAAACAATGACCACAACCAAGACGATCGACTACCGAAATCTTTCCGATATGGATTGGCGCCAGCGACTTACCGCGAACCAATATATGGTTCTGCGCCAGCGCGGCACTGAGCGTCCTGGGAGCAGCGCGCTTAACAAGGAAAAACGTAAGGGCATCTTCACCTGCGCCGGCTGCGATCTCCCCCTGTTCTCGTCTGATACCAAGTTTGAAAGCGGTACCGGGTGGCCAAGCTTTTACCAGCCATTGCCCAAGGCGGTGGAGACCAAGACCGACCGCTCGTTGTTTATGACACGCACCGAGGTACATTGTGCACGGTGCCTCGGTCATCTCGGCCATGTGTTTGACGACGGCCCACCGCCGACCGGATTGCGCTATTGCATGAACGGTGTGGCGCTGAAGTTTGTTCCAGAGGGTGGATCATCATCGTAGATCACCCCGGCAATAACTGCCGCTCGACGGCATAAAGCACCTTGTGCGGCGGCCCGTAAGGGCCGCTACTATTTTGTAAGTCATTGATAGAACTTACGAATTTGTATGGCACGGCGATTGCGTTGGACTGTCCATGAATTCGTTCGCGGAGCCCCAATGTGGGCGACGTGTATCTCGTTTGCGGAGATGAAGTCATGGGCTTGTTCGACGCTCTTACAACTGCGGTCAGTGGTTTGCAGGCGCAATCCTTCGCCATGCAGAACATATCCGGCAACATCGCGAACTCTCAGACCACTGCCTACAAGGGCATTGATACGAGTTTTGCCGATCTCATTCCGGGGGACTCGGTGCCGACGCACCAGATCGCTGGCGGTGTGATCGCAGGTTCGCGGGCAACAAACAATGTGCAGGGTACGATCCAAAGCACAACGTCCACGACCGACATGGCGATCAATGGCAACGGCTTTTTCGTTGTACAGGCTCCGACCGGGTTCAACGGAAATCTGCCGTTGTTCGGGGGCGTCGATAGTTATACCCGGCGCGGCGATTTCCAGCTGGATGCGAACGGCTATTTGGTCAATGGCGCCGGTTATTTCCTCGAGGGCATTCCAATTGACCCGACGACCGGCAATCCGGTCGGCAGCGTCGCAGCTCCTCTCCAATTCCAGGGCAATTTCCTGCCGGCCAGTGCGACGACCCAGGTGAACTACGGGATTAATCTTCCAGCAAAGCCGGTTACAAATGCATACGTTCCAACAACGCCGAACTCAGAACTGCTTAACCCCGCCGACTTTGGTACAAATCCGACAATTGCCGGGACGGGCACTGTAGTTGGAAGTGATGTGTCCACGTTCGTTAACGAGTCAATCGACGGCGGCTCGGTCACGGTCTACGATCCAATGGGATCGCCAGCCAATCTTCAGCTGAGATGGGCGAAGACCGACAGCGTTGCAGCCGGCGGCACGGACACCTGGCAACTGTTCTATCAAACAGATTCCACCGCGACTGGTGCGCAGGTCGCGTGGCAAAACGCCGGGGTCAGCTTTGCGTTCAACAACCTCGGCCAGCTAAATCCGCCAATCACAAATCTTACGCTCAATGGCGTCGTGATTAACGGCACATCACTCGGGAATATTGCAATCAGCAGCCCTACGGGCGGCATGACGCAATTTGCCAATACGAGCGGTGTCGCGACTGTCAACAATTTGCAACAGAACGGCTTCGCCGCGGGTCAGTTGAAGTCAATCGCGGTTAGTGACGCAGGCGATATTATTGGTACGTTCTCTAACGGGCAAAATGTTGCGCTCGCTCAGGTGCCGCTGGTTCACTTCAATAGCCCTAACAATCTCAAGGCTCTCGACGGCGGCGCATATCAATTGACGAATGAATCCGGCCCGGCAATCGCAGGATCCTCTGGCAAGATCGTCGGGCAGTCACTGGAAGCCTCGAATACTGACATCGCGACCGAATTTACGAAGTTGATCGTAACCCAGCAGGCCTACTCGGCGAACACCAAGGTGATCACCACGGCAAATCAGATGTCGCAAGACTTGCTGAACGTTATCCGATAGTTGAACAGCAACGGTCGGACATGACAGTCGCGTGATCAAGGTCGGCACATGAGTCTGACACAAGCGCTCAGTTCCGCACTCTCGGGCCTGCAGGTCACCCAGGCCAACATTGCGATGGTCGCGGCCAATGTCGCTAATGCCGATACGCCCGGCTACACGCGCAAGGTCGTCAATCAGGTTGCTACAGGCGCCAATACCAGCATTGGCGTGCGAGTCAGCGATATCCAGCGTGAGCTCGATCTGTACGTGCAGAAGCAGCTCCGTACGGAAAAAGCCGGCGCGTCCTACGCTGATACGCGTGCGAACTTGTATTCGCAGTTGCAGAATATTTACGGTCAGCCTGGCGCGAGTACGTCGCTGGAATCGGTATACAACGGCTTTACCTCCTCCCTGCAGGCCCTGTCGACCAGCCCTGACGATCCGGGCGCCCGCAGCGCAGTCATAAACAGCGCGCAATTACTGACACAGCAGCTCAATCAGTTGAGCGACAGCGTGCAGTCACTGCGTGCAAATGCCGAGCTCGGCATTTCCGACGCGGTCAATCAGGCCAACACGGCCATGAGCCAGATCGCCTCGCTCAATCAACAAATCGCGGCCTCAACTCCGGGTGACAGCGCAACTGCGACGCTTGAGGACCAACGCGACTACTACATCGATCAGCTTTCCCAGTTAATGGACATCAACGTCGTTGCCGGCGACCGCGGCCAGGTGAGTGTGTTTACCAATTCAGGCATACAGCTCGTCGGCACTAATGCGGGGACGCTCAGCTTCAACGCTGCAGGCACCATAACGCCTTCCGCGCAGTGGAACGCCGATCCAACGAAAAGTGGCGTCGGCACAATTACACTCGTTCCGCCGGACGGCTCGCCCATCGACATGATCGCGGATCATGCCATCCGTTCGGGTACCATCGCTGCCTACGTGCAGATGCGCGACCAGGATCTGGTCCAGGCGCAGAACCAGCTAGACGCGTTGGCCGCCGGCATGGCACAGACGCTTTCGGACAAAACCACGCAGGGCACGCCTGCCAGCTCCGGGCCGCAAAACGGCTTCGATATCGATGTCGGCAATCTCCTGACCGGGAATCACGTAACGATCAATTACACCGATACGGCGACCAACACCCCGCACACGATCACGTTGGTCCGGGTCGATGATCCTTCCGTCCTGCCACTACCCGACACGACGACCGCAACGCCCAACGATACTGTCGTCGGTATCGACTTCTCGGCTGGCATGGCTTCGGTGGCCACTCAGATTAACGCGGCGCTCGCCGGGGCCGGCATGACGGCTTCCAATCCGGGCGGCACGACTCTTGAAATTCTTGACGACGGTTCCGGCAACACTGTCGTGAACTCGGTCTCCGCCGCTGCGACCATGACATCAACCCTTGGCGGCAGCGCGGAATTTCCGTTGTTCACCGATGGTACGTCACCCTACACCGGCGCGATCACAGGGATCGGCGCGCAAATAGTGGGATTGGCCGGCCGTATTGCCGTCAACCCGGTTGTGGCGGCCGATCCTTCGACGCTTGTTGTTTTTGCGCCGGGAACTCCCGCTGGCGACGGCACCCGTCCAGATTTCATCTATCAGCAGCTTACGGCGACGTCGCAGACATTTCCGTCCACTACCGGCATCGGCACTGCCAGCGCGCCGTTTATCGGCTCGCTTCCGACGTATCTGCGCCAGGTCCTCAGCCAGCAAGGCGCCGCGGCAACCGCCGCCACGAATCTGCAGCAAGGCCAGGATGTCGTGCTCAATGCGTTGCAGCAGCGCTTCAACGAAACAGCAGGCGTCAACGTCGACCAGGAAATGGCCAATTTGCTCACATTGCAGAACTCGTATGGTGCCAACGCGCGCGTGTTAACGGCGGTGAAGGATATGTTCGACACCTTGATCAATATGGCTGGTCCATGAGCGTTTCTTCCATCGGTGCGCAAGCACAACTCGCCATCCAGGAAATAACGACGATGCGCTCGCAGTTCGACGATCTGCAGCGCCAGCTCAGTACTGGGCAAAAATCGGCGACGTATGCGGGACTTGGCATTGATCGTGGCGTCACCGTTAGCCTGAACTCTCAGCTGTCAGCGATCAGCGGATTCGACGATACGATCCAGAACGTAATGGCCCGCGTCAATCTTATGAATACAGCGCTCAGCAATATGACAAACATCACCAGTACGGTGAAGTCTGCAATGGTGCAGGCCAATGGCGTGAGTGACGGGAGCGGAGCGGCCGTGGCGCAGCAGACCGCGCAATCCTCGCTTGGTGAGCTGGTCTCCCTGTTAAATACTCAGGCTGGCGATCGATATCTGTTTTCAGGCCGGGCTACCAATCAGCCAGCAATCGAAACGCTCGACCACATTCTGAACGGCGATGGTACTAAAGCCGGTCTCAAGCAGCTCATAGCCGAACGCAACCAAGCCGATCTTGGCGCCGATGGGCTCGGTCGCCTGGTTATAAGTTCACCAACGGCGAACTCCGTGACGGTAGCGGAGGACTCAGTCTCCCCATTTGGGTTCAAACTGGCTTCGATCACCAGTAACGTGACCGGCGCTAACATGTCAGCGCCTAGCGGGTCACCACCTTCTATGGGCATCGATTTTTCGTCGGCGACTCCCAATCCAGGTGAAACGGTTACCCTGCGGTTCAATCTGCCCGATGGCACCAGCGAGAACTTGACGCTGACCGCCACGAATGATTCGCCGCCTGGCGCTAATCAATTCACGATAGGTGGCAGTCCCTCGGCAACAGCCGCCAACTTTCAGGCGGCACTCAATACCGCCACAGGTAACCTCGCGAGCTCGGCCCTGACGGCAGCATCCGCCGTTGCGGCATCCAACGATTTCTTCAATGGCGATGCCAACAACCCACCGCAACGCGTAGGCGGTTCACCGCCCTTCTACAACGCGACCAACATGGTGCCTGGCACGGCTGCTAACACGGTCATCTGGTACACAGGTGAGACGGGCAGCGATCCAGCGCGTTCAACCGCCACGGCGCGCATCGATCCGTCACTTGTGGTTTCATACGGTGCGCGCGCCAATGAAGACGCTATTCGTAACTTGGTGCAGAATGTTGCGACACTCGCGGCTATAACAATTTCGCCTACCACTCCGAACGGAGTGGCTTTGAGCAGCGCGCTGGATCAAAGACTTACTGCTAACCTCAGTAAGCCCGGGGTGCAGACGATCGCAGATATCGAAACGGATCTAGCTAGCGCACAGACTTCGATGACCAACGCCACGACCCGTCATCAGCAAGTAACCTCAACCTTGAGTGATTTTCTGCAGCAAATCGACGGGGTGTCGAATGAGGATGTCGGCGCCCAACTGCTCACGCTTCAGACCCGGATGCAGGCCTCGATGCAGGTTACCTCGATGCTGTTTCAGACGTCACTGGTAAATTATCTGAAATAACACGATTGCGACCCCAGTTTTGGCAAAAATAAAAAGACCGCGGGCAACCCGCGGTCTTTTTATTTTTAGGCTGTTGTAGCGCTCTACGCGCGACTGAGTAGCCCCGCCGCCAATTCGCGATTGATGTTGATGAGCGAGCCAAGACTTTCAGGCTGTGGATTGGCCATGATCGTTAAGGTGTGTTTGAACACGAAAATTCCAAGATTGGCGACGTTTTGGCGTATGGGTGACGGCAGTGGGTTTTCGCCACTGGTTGCGGAGGTTACAAAGATTGACCACAGTCTGCGATTATAAGTAAGCGCCGCGTTGAGCTCGAAACGTTTGTCTTCCCAACCGTCGTGAATTGCCTGTAGGCGCGCGGCCGCATTCAGAAGCAAATCCGCTTCCAGCTCACGCGGATTTGCGGTCTGCCTGGCGACCGCGTCGTACGTTTGTGCCGCGTGTTGCATGATCCAGAATCTCCTTCTCGTATGCGATGAGGGCCTTAGCGCTCTTGAGCGCCTTGTACATTTCACCAGCAAGAATGTGATTGCCCACAGCCGCGATATGTGGCCAGGCGCTCGGTACCGCCTGCACCAGTTCGCGCATGAGGATGAAATACGTGTCGTGATGGATGCGCGGATCGCGTGCGGTGTACATTAACTGAACGGCGAGATAGATGCGCTTGGCCGGCGTATTCGCTTGAGCGGCCGTCATGATATCCTTTTCGCGCAAGAGTGGCGCATCGCCCTCGATGAGGAGCCGAGTGCGCTGATCGCCGTTGGTTACAAGGCAATCGCCGAGGATAAAGCGCTCGCCGGCTTTCAGCTCGACTTTGAGACCCATTCGGTGCCGTTCCTTGCGGCTGCTCATCGGATCTGAAGCGGCGCAAGATCATCCGTCTCTGCCGCATCAGGTCGATGCAACTATCGGAACAACCGCAGCACATTTTGATCGGCTTGCGCGGCCAATGACAGCGCGGTGGTCGACAATTGTTGCCGGGTCTGCAACGCGAGGAGGTTGGCGCCTTCCGCGTTGCTGTCGGCGAGCGTCAGATTGTCGGCGCCCGTCTGCAGCGTATTGATCATCGCCTTTGTGAAATCCTGACGGATCTGCACTGTCGACAGGTTTGAACTCAACGACTGGGCCTCCGACCGCAGCGTGGTGAGCGCAGTGGCCAATTGGCCGGACGAGGTTGTAATATCCGCCGAGTTCGCCCAACCGCCGACCGAGTTAGCGATGCTCAGCGGAGCGTTGTTCGCGTTGGTATAGTCAACGCCGGTTATGGTGGTGCTCGTGGGCGGGGACTGGTTGTCGAAGTTAACGGTGAGAGTATCGCCGGCAAGCAGATTGATGCCGTTAAAGCCCGAGTCACCGGCGAGCTGTCCGATCTGGACCAGTAGGGCATCAAACTGCGAGGCCAGAGTTGCCCGGACGTTGGTATCGGTCGTCTGCTGGGCCTGACTGGTGAGCGACTGCGCCGACTGCACCAGCTTGGTGATCGACGTAATGCCGTTGTTGGCGGCCTGAATGGTATTGATGCCGTTTCCCATCGCATCAAGTAAAGCATTGAGATCGTTAGCGCGCACTGACAGGCCCTGCGCGGTGAAGAAGTTGATGGGATTATCAAGCGCTGAATTCACTTTCTTGCCAGTGGCAAGCCGGGTCTGCGTTTGCGTGATCAGGTCCGACGTCTGCTGCAATTGCAGAAGGTTCGCGCGAACACCCGCTGAAAGTACAATGTCACTCATGGAAGACTCCTTGCCTGCAAAGGGCCAAATCGCTTAAGCGGAATAATGAAACGTTAGGGTTACCAGCTGGTTAAAGCGCGGTTAAGAAATCGTTAACCATGGTGATAATGGGCAAAAAAACGGCGGCCAAAAGGCCGCCGTTTCCATCTCTGTGTTGGAACGATTTAGCGGAAGAGTCGCAGTACGTTCTGGTCGGCCTGCGCGGCAAGTGACAGCGCTGTGGTCGACAGTTGCTGGCGAGTCTGCAACGCAAGCAGGTTTGCACCTTCCTGGTTCGAGTCAGCCAGCGTGAGATCAGAGGAACCCGTCTGCAGCGTGTTGATTGTCGCCTTCGTGAAATCTTGGCGGATCTGCACGACCGACAGGTTCGAGCCAAGGGTTTGAGCTTCCGAGCGCAGCGTGGCGAGCGCTGTGGTCAATTGGCCACTCGAAGTGCTGATATCGCTGTTGCCTGCCCAGTTGTTGTTCGAGGCGGCAGTAGCGATACCAAGATTGGTTGCGTCGGTATAGTCAACACCGGTGATAGTAGTGCTCGCAGGCGGGCTCGCTGTGTCGAAGTTGACGGCCAAGGTATTGCCGGCAAGGAGATTGACGCCATTAAAGCCCGAGTCGCCAGCGAGCTGGCCGATCTGCGTCCGGAGTGCGTCAAATTGCGCTGCCAGGGTCGCACGGACTGAAGTGTCGGCAGTCTGCAAGGCCTGGCTGGCGAGTGATTCTGCCGATTGCACGAGCTTGGTGATCGACGTAATACCGTTGTTCGCGGCCTGAATTGTATTGATGGCGTTGGACATGGAGTCCAGCAGCCCGCTCAGGTCGTTTGCACGATTGTCGAGGCCCTGGGCAGTGAAGAAGTTGATGGCGTTGTCGAGGGCCGAATTGACGCGTTTGCCGGTTGCCAGCCGGGTCTGCGTCTGCGTGATCAGGTCTGAAGTCTGCTGTAGTTGCAGCAGGTTCGCCCGCACGCCTGCGGATAGAACGATGTCAGACATCTTACGTACCTTTCTGGTCTAAATGCCGTACTGGCTGTTACACACGTGTGATCCAGTGGATCGAGAAATTCATCGCATAATCCCACCAAACGGCGCGTAAAGGTTCATGGTTAATGAGTTATCATTGGAGAAGGGCAAATCTCGCCACAGGCGGCCAAAAATATCGTGATGTAACGGACCCTTTAGGCAAATAGTTATGGTTAGCAAATTTCTAACAGTGAGATTTTGTTAACGAAATCGCGGTATCCTTAAAGCTTGTAGAAGTTTGTGAGTCCGATGACCTCAGTCGTCAGTCCGTCCGCTATCAACTACAGCTCGCTCTTCGCAGCGAGCGCAGTACCAAATTGGGTCGCTGACGCCGAGACTGCAATCCAAAATCAAGCGAATGAAGGCGGCCTGCTCGGCATGCTGGATAATGCCGGCGGCAATGGCAGTATCGACTCGTTTCTTGGATCCAGCATTAATACTGCGAATGCGTTTGCGCTGATTTCGCAAAATAGTGTTTCCAGCGCCTCCACTCTTTTCACTCAGATCGCCGCGCAGAACGCGCAAGCGGCCGCTCAGCAGCAGTTGCAACAGGTGGCGGACGCGCAGGCGGCTGCGCAGCAGATGGTACAGCCGACGAACATGCTCGATCCGATCATCTATTTTCCGGATGGGTCGACCATTGATACCAACAACAATATCCTGACGATGGCTGATGGTACCCAAATCGATACGACGACCGGAGCGAAAGTCATCGATTCCGCATCGATCATGCAATTGGCAAACGGCGCCTACCTCGATACTCAGAACAATATCATGACGATGCCCGACGGCACCCAGATCGATACGGTGACGGGCCTGAAGATTTCAGTCACGGCCTAGGAACGATCACCGCTTCTGCGAATGAAAACTAGAGCGTGCGGCTGATCGCCAATGGCGGGCTCACCTTTATTCTTGGCGCTTGTGCACGACCTGAAGCGCCGTAAGTTGACGGCGCCTGCTTGCGGGCAAGTTCGCCTGATACTCCGCGGATGATGCCTTCAGAAACCGCATGCGCGGTCGCCAGCACGGTCAGGTTGGTCTGCAACAAATTCTGGAATTTATCGTGCCGCCGGCGTAGGCGGTCGAGAGCTTTGGGCGCCAACCGTCCAATTGTATCTTTAGCGGCTTTCACGCGGCTGCTTTCTACGGCATAGCGATGAGCGATTTCAGTCTTGGACCGTTCAAGACTGAACGCCTCGCGAAGCCGCCCCGCGCGTACACGCGAAGTCTCCTCCGAAACAGCCTGCTCAAGTTGGTCCATAATTTTTTCAAGATTTGTGACCGCGGTTTCGGCATCGATTGTCGTAGCGATTGTAACCAGCGCGTGGGGCATGCTTGCGGTCATTGCTGAACCTCCTGGTGCGCCATTAGCGAACGATAGACCTGATCGGCGATTCCGATCCCGCCGGCTTTTGCGAACGATTTGGCGTATTCATCGGTGAGCATCGAGCGCCAGACACCGGCTGCGCCGCTGCCGCCGAACGGACCGTCGCCATCAATGCCGGTAAACATGTGCTGAAACATCGAATTGAGAAAAACCGCCTCAAAGTCCTGAGCTGCTGCACGCGCCTTGTTTTGCTTGGTGAAATTGAGTTTGCTCGAACTATTGTTGGCCAAAAGGTCAAGCGGATTAGGGCCGGGAGCGGAGAGACCGGTGGCTGCCATCACATCACCTCGATGTCGGCCTGAATAGCACCCGATGCCTTGATTGCCTGCAGGATCGCGATCAGATCGCGCGGACCGATACCCAGCGCGTTCAAGCCATCGACTAATTGCTGTAACGAGACACCCTCCCTGACTACGGCGAGCTTCTTTCCATCCTCCTGCACGCCGATGCGTGTTCGCGGCACCACTCGGGTCGTGCCACCTCGCGTGAACGGCAGCGGCTGGCTCACCTCAGGAGTTTCACTGATCGTGACTGTGAGATTACCTTGCGCGACTGCTACCATCGACACGCGAACATCGCGACCCATGACGATAATGCCGGAGCGTTCGTCGATTATGATCTTTGCACCAAGATCCGGCTCGATCTGAAGTTGTTCGACTTCCGTCAGCAGGGAAACCACGTTGCCCCGATATTGCTGAGGGATCGTAATCCCCACGGTAGACGGATCCAGCGGCTCTGCGGTGGGTGTTCCCATATAGTCATTGATAGCGGCTGCGATCCGTTTAGCGGTCGTGAAATCGGGATTGCGCAGCGCCATGCGCAACTGGCTCAGGCGGTTCAGGGTGAATTCGATTTCGCGCTCGATCAGCGCACCGTTGGCGATGCGTCCGACCGTGGGTACACCACGCGTGATTTTTGCCGCGTCGCCCTCGGCCTGGAATCCGCCGATTGCCAATGACCCCTGCGCCACGGCATAGACGTTGCCATCGGCGCCCAGCAGCGGCGTTACCAGTAGTGTCCCACCTTGCAGGCTCTTGGCATCGCCCATGGCCGAAACGGTGACGTCGATACGCGTGCCTTGAGTACCGAAAGCTGGCAGGTTGGCAGTCACCATGACTGCGGCGACGTTGCCAGTGCGGATCGTCTGCCCGCGGATGTTGACGCCGAGTCGCTCGAGCATGGCGGTGAGCGACTGCTTGGTGAACGGGATGTTGTTTAGCGTATCGCCGGTGCCGTTTAGTCCAACCACCAGTCCATAACCGATCAATTGGTTTTGCCGTACGCCTTCGATATTGGCGAGGTCTTTAATGCGCGAGGTCGCCCCGGCGTTAGCCGGGACGCAGAACCCCAAGATCACAGCCAGGCAGGCGGCCTGAAAAGTCCTCGTCATCACTGCTCCCCAATGTGACGTTTGACTGCGAACTGTTATGCGAACGGCGTGCCAACGCCGCCGCCGCACTCAAGATGCTGGCGATACACGAATTTTTCGGTTGCGCTTAAACAGCAACCGCGCGGCTGATTGGGCACGAATGGCCGGTGCGGTAAATTTTGCCGAGTTCTTTACCGGCGGTTAACCATACCGGCTCAGTTTCAAGGTATTCGAGAACCGAACCATTTTCGGTGGGGGACTAAGCGCCATGCGCATCTACGGGCCAAATGGAACTGCCTTGGCCGCAACGCCAACGCCGACGCGCCGTATTGGCGGCGGCACTTTCACCGTCGCCGAGCAGGAGACGCCCCGCGGCTCCGCGGCCGCCGGCTCCCTGAGGGCAATTTCGACCGTCGACGCTTTGATCGCCCTTCAAGGTGTTGAGGACCCGACCGAGCGCAAGAAACGCGCTGTTGCCAAGGGCCGCACCGCGCTAGACGTGCTCGATACCCTTAAGCTCAGCCTGCTTGATGGGAGCGTGAACCAGTCCACCATCGCGCGCTTGAAGGTGGCGGCTGAGGGGCTCACGGATGCCTCGGGAGACGCCGGCCTGGATACCGTGCTTTGCGAGATCGACCTGCGGGTCGCGGTCGAGCTTGCGAAAGCAGGCGTTCGCTAGTCCACTGGGGCTGAAAAGATTCCGGCGTAATTGCCGGAAGTTGTTGAACCATCAACAAAATCTGGAAAAAGAGCGGACGTCAGGCGGATGTTGTCCGCCGGTTGGCGGACGTATATAAGCCTGCCGCGCGGTGGGGGGCGAAACAGTGCGCCCAATAACAAAAGAAGCAAGGGAGTAGGTGGAATGTTGGCCAAAAACAAAAACTATCGGCCGTCTGACAAAGAGCCATTCATGAACGAGCGCCAGCGCGAATATTTTCGCGCAAAACTGCTCGCCTGGCGGGAGGACATTCTCAAGGAAGCCAAGGAAACGCTGCAGCACCTTCAGGAAGAAAATCAGAACCACCCAGATCTTGCCGACCGAGCGTCTTCTGAAACCGACCGGGCCATTGAGCTGCGTGCGCGCGACCGTCAGCGCAAGCTTATTGCCAAAATCGATGAAGCGTTGACGCGGATCGACGATGGCACTTACGGCTATTGCGAGGAGACAGGCGAACCGATTTCGCTGCGCAGGTTGGAGGCTCGACCGATTGCAACTCTGTCAGTCGAGGCTCAGGAACGGCACGAACGGCGCGAACGTGTCTATCGCGACGACTGAAAGTCAAACGTCTGCACCGCATGAAGATGCCCGGCTAGTGCCGGGCATCTTTTTTTTGAGTATTGAAAAACTCACGCGGCCTCCGGCCGGGGAGCAGCCGGAGACCGCGTCATTAACGCCGTCTACGCTCGCGCGATGCGAAAAACGGCGCGGGAGGCCCGAAACTCACGCCACGCACTAGAACGGCAGGAACACGTCAAACAACTGCTCGCCGTAACGGTTTTGCTGTATTTCGGTGATCTGGCCACGCCCTCCATAGGCAATGCGCGCCTGCGCGATCTTCGTTGAATCGATGGTGTTGTCGCTTTCGATATCTTCCGGTCGTACAATGCCCGCGACAATCAACTCACGTATCTCGAAGTTCACGCGGATTTCCTGTTTGCCTTCGATCACGAGATTGCCATTCGGAAGTACCTGCGTGACCACGCCAGCAACATTGGTGCGTATATTTTCCGTTCGATCGACCGAACCTTTGCCGTCGCTGTTGGTAGTTGAATCGGCCGTGAAGATGCGCGTGGGCACCGGTGTATTCATGATCGGCACCTTGGGTTTGCCAAAGAAGTTCGCGATCCCGGAATCCTCCGTCATGGTTCGGTTTCGTTTTGTTTCGTTCTCGATATTAGCGTTGTCGGTGATATTGACTTTGACAGTGAGAATGTCACCGACCTGATGCGCGCGCTGATCCTTAAAGAAGGCGCGCGATCCATTGCGCCAGAGAGAATTTGGATTATATGCCGCGGGCTGCGCCGCCGGCATCGGCATTTGAACGGGCTTATAGCCCGGCCGCGTCGTCGGGTTGTCGACAGCCGCTAGCGGCGGTTGTTGACCGACCGACTTGATCCGATCGAATGCGGCGCAACCATTGAGCAGAGCACTTGCCAGCGCAGCAAGAACCGCGCGACGCACAACCATGATAACTTTCATGACCTTGCTTTCACCACTGGATGACTAAGACCGTATCGTTGTTGAACCTGATCGATTGGTTTACGCATTTTTCAGACCAAGCTTCAGTGCACGTCGGCATTGCTGGACGGTTTGTCGGCATTGTTGGCAACGCGTTGCTGTGAACTTTTGCCGACAACCACTCGGCCCGGCCCTATGATTGTGCCCTGTACCGTGCGCTTGGATTGTTCGTTGAGGACGCTGATCACGTCACCTTCGCTACCGCCTTCGGCCGCCTTGCCACGCACGGTGAGCACGATACCGGGCACCTCGTAGACAAGTGTCACGGACTCGTTGCGCTGAACGAGGTCGGGCTTCATCAGGTCGGCGAGGCGGAGTGGCCGGCCGGGTTGCAGCGCGTTACGGGCAGCCAATCCAACGGCCTGCTCCCGGTTCGTGACCATACCCCGGCCTGATTCGACGCGCGGCCGCCGCTCCATAACTACGTCCGCGTCCCTGAGGGTCGCACCGCGCTCAACTGTCCGCGCGATGGTTGCAACCTCTACGGTCGCAATGGCGCGGCCGGAAAGCTGCACGATGCTGCGTTTGCCGGCGCTCATTGGAATCTCAAGGGTGGCTTCAAAACGCCCGCTATACGTGTCGAAATCAATATGTGTGACGCGCGGTGCGCCTTTGGCCGAAGGCTCCACATACATCGCGCGCATATCGTGCGCGAAATTCACGACAATATCCTTGCTTGAACCGAGATCGTATCGTCCGGACAGCGCTTGTGTAATTACGTCCTCGATGTCTTTAGCTGGGATAGTCCGGCTTGCCCGCGTGACAATGACGTCAATCACGCCCCCGGTTTCAACGCCAATCAACGCATGTTTGCTGACTGCCTCAAGCACCGCATCGGCTGAAACAGCGCCGGTGTGGCCAAGATCGGGCGCGCGGAAGATTGGTACATTTGCAACAATGCCCGCATTCTCGATCAGATCGCCGATGCGGACAATGTCGCCGGTGACAATGACTTCGGATTTCAGGAACGGCCGTTCCGGTTGACCGGTGACTTCCGCGTTGGCGGCGCTGAACGATACGAGCACAGCGACTGCGGCGATAAGCGGGCGGATCATGGCAAGACCTCAGCGCATCAGATTAGAGGTGGTTGACAACATTTGATCGGCGGCGGTGATGACCTTCGCATTCATTTCGTACGCGCGTTGCGCGGCAATCAGATCGGAAATTTCGCTTACAGCCTCGACGTTGGCCTGCTCAAGGTAGCCTTGTTGCAGGTTGCCGAAGCCGTCAGTTTGTGGATTGCCGCTCTGGGGCGCACCGGAGGCCGGAGTCTCCAGATAGAGGTTGTCGCCCATACTTTGCAGGCCGGCTTTGTTGACGAAAATCGCCAGCTCGATCTGGCCAACCTGGCTTGGGTTAGTTGAGCCGGGTTGCGTTACGAAAACTTGTCCTTGCGAGTTGATGGTCGTCGACATTGCATTTTGCGGAATCGTAATGCCGGGTTGCACCAGATTGCCCTGCGCCGTTACCAGTCGTCCCTGGTTGTCGAGTTCAAACGATCCGTCACGGGTATAGGCGGTTCGGCCGTCGGGCAGCGTGATTTTGAAGAAGCCTTCGCCGCGAATGGCAACGTCAAAATCCTTTCCGGTCTGCGTGAGTTCTCCCTGGGTCATTAGCCGTGGCGTACCGACTGTTTTTACGCCCGAACCGAGTTCAATGCCCGCGGGAAGAATATTCCCCTGCGATGAGGTCTGCGTGCCCACTCGAGTGACCTGCTGGTACAGGAGATCCTGAAATTCCGCGCGCTGGCGCTTATAGCCAGTGGTCCGCATGTTGGCGATATTGTTGGAAATGACCTGGACGTTAATTTCCTGGGCCATCATCCCGGTCGCTGCGGTGTGAAGTGCTCGCATAAACTAAGTCTCCCGCTACCAGTGCTCAACTCGTCGTCGGCATCTCGGCAAGCTTGTCGACAGCTGTCTGCTGCAGGTCGGCTTGCTGTGCCAGCATCGCGGCCACCGCCGTGTAGTTACGTGTGACTTCGATCATGCGTGTCATTTCCATCACTGAATGGACATTGGATTTCTCGACTGTCCCCTGGATAATGCGCGAGGTTTTGTTGTCGGCCTGCTGGGGGGTGACGCCGGCCGGCGGCTTGAAGGTGCTCGCTCCGTCCTTCTGCAGCAGACCGGGCTGGTCAAACTGGACCAGGCGCAGCTTGCCACGCTGTGATTCCGTCGCGGCCACACTGCCTTCGCCCACACTGATGTTGCCGTCCTCGCTAATGGTGATGTTGCGGTCCTTGGATTGGAACGTGATTGGACCGGACTCGCCCAGCACCTGGTAACCCTCGCTGGTGACGAGTTCGCCATTGCTGTTAATTTGCATCGCGCCGTTGCGCGTGTAGCGCTCACCGTTCGGCGTCTGCACGACAAGAAAACCGCGGCCATCGATTGCCACGTCCAGTGAATTGCCGGTACGTTCGAGTGGGCCCTGACCCAGGTTGATCCAGGTCGCGCGATCCTGGACGAAGCTCACCGGGCGGTCGGCTGCGAGGAAGTTATCCGCCCGCGCGGTTGGGCTGATGTACTGTTCGAACACCGAGCCGTCGCTTTTGAAGCCGGTGGTGTTGAGGTTGGCAATGTTGTTGGCAATCACGTCCATTTCGCGCTGAAGTGCGACTTGGCGCGATAGTCCGACCAGAAGTGCATTCTGCATCGGTGACTCCCCTTCGAAGTTCGACAAGGTTCGGCCCTCCCGAGGCCGACCTTGGTCCGCGTGCGACGCCACAGGCTCTCCCAAGCCGGTGGCCATCGAAGCAACTGCAGCCGCCATGCCAACTGGAAAAGTAATGTTGAATCAGTGCTTTAGATAAAACCAAGGGGGCGAGGGTGAGGCAAAAACAACCATAGAGCCCCGCGACCCGGCAAAAGATTCCGAGCGGCGGTCGGCGGGAAAGTATCTGTTAACCATACGGACCTACCTTCGATTTCATGGGGCGCGCGCAGTCGCGCAGCCGCGACGTCAAGCCGAAAACACGTCGCATGCCGTCCCACCCAGAAGTCGCGAACGGGGGTCAATAATGGCAGCCAAGGCGAAGCAGGCGGAAGCGGAAGCGAAAGACGACAAGCCGGAAGACGATACCGAACAGCCTGCAGCGAAGTCGAGATTCGGCCTAAAACTACCGCAGATCAAGCTGCCACCGTTGAAGTGGATGATTATTGGCGGGGCCGGATTCTTGTTGCTGACCAGCGCGGGTGGGGGTGCCTATTTTTTCTTTGGTGGCTCAGGCCACAAGGAACCGCAAGTTGCCACCAAGCCCGCGACCTTTGTCGATCTGCCCGACGTGCTGGTCAATCTGTCAAACGCCGGCAACGACCGCACCCAATATCTCAAAGTCAAGATCGTACTCGAACTCTCAGATGCAACTCTGGTGTCGCAGATTCAGCCGTTGATGCCGAGAGTTATGGATGCGTTCCAGACCTATTTGCGCGAGTTGCGGCCGACCGACCTCGACGGCTCCGCCGGCCTTTACCGCCTCAAGGAAGAATTGACGCGCAGAGTCAATTCCGCGGTGGCGCCTAACCGCGTCACGGCGGTTCTATTCAAGGAGATCGTCGTTCAGTGACGACTCGCTGCAAATAAGGTTCCGACTCTAAGCTATGGCCACGAAAGACCAAATCGACCAGGATGCGCTAGCCGCAGAGTGGGGCTTGGCGTTGGAGTCGGACACGAGTGCCGCCCCAGCGAGCACGGAGACTGCCGGGGCCCCCGGAACTGAGGAAGCCGCCCCCCAATGGTCGTCGATGGCGGACAATAGTGGCTTGCAGTCGGCCAAAGGCGGTGCCGAACGCATCCTCAATCAGGAAGAAATCGACAGCCTGCTCGGTTTTAGCCTTGCCGATGTTTCGCTCAACGACAATTCCGGCATCCGCGCCATCATCGACTCGGCGATGGTCTCATACGAGCGGTTGCCGATGTTGGAAATCGTCTTCGACCGCCTTGTGCGGTTGATGACGACCAGCTTGCGCAACTTCACCTCCGACAACGTAGAAGTTTCGCTCGATCGCATCACCTCGGTCCGGTTCGGAGACTATCTTAATTCAATTCCGCTCCCCGCGATCTTGGCGGTATTTAAGGCCGAGGAATGGGACAATTTCGGTCTCGCCACGGTCAATTCAAGTCTGATCTATTCGATCATCGATGTGTTGCTAGGCGGACGCCGCGGGCAGAGCTCGATCCGGGTTGAAGGGCGGCCCTACACCACCATCGAGACCAATCTCGTCAAGCGCATGATCGAGGTTGTGTTGGCGGATGCAGAGCTTGCCTTTAAGCCGCTGTCGCCTGTCAAGTTCAATATCGACCGACTGGAGACGAATCCACGCTTTGCTGCGATCTCCCGGCCGGCTAATGCTGCGATCCTGGTGCGCCTGCGCATCGACATGGAAGACCGCGGTGGCACAATCGAATTGTTGCTTCCCTACGCGACAATCGAGCCGATCCGTGCCGTTTTGTTGCAGATGTTCATGGGCGAGAAATTCGGCCGCGACCCCATCTGGGAAGGTCATCTTGCGACGGAAATTGGACAAGCGCTTATTGGTGTCGACGCCGTACTGTATGAAGCGCAACTGCCATTGCGGCGAATGATGGGCCTCAATGTCGGCGATACGCTCATGCTTGAGCTCAAGCCGGAAGCAATGGTGACCGTGCGCTGCGGCGATGTCACGCTGACCGAGGGCCGTATGGGGCGCGTGGGTGGCCGCGTAGCGGTACGAGTCGCTAAGCCCCTGCGCAGGCCGCGAACCACCTTCGCGATGTTTGAAAAAGCCGACGAGACTTCCACTGCCACAACCACCACTCCAATGGAGGTACCGTGAGCTCCCACTACGGTTTCCTGGTCGAGACGATGGTCTCGACCCTGCTGTTGCTTACGATCCTGTATTGCGTTCGTCTCAATAAACAGCTTCGCCTCCTCAAGGCTGACGAACAGTCGCTGCGTGCGACTATCTCGGAACTGATCACAGCCACTGAAATCGCCGACCGCGCTATCGCCGGGCTGAAGTTAACGATGCAGGAGGGCGAGCAAACGCTGCGAACGCGCCTCGAACGCGCCGAGCAACTGGCATCCGAGCTTGATCTACACCTGACCGCAGGCAATCAGCTACTGGCGCGACTTGCGCGCATCGTTGCCGTTACGCGGCCGGCCGGTGAGCCGCCCTCGGTCCAGGATGCCAAGGCGGTGGCCGCCGCGGCGCAAGCGTTCGCCGATCGTACGCGCACACGGCTCAGTGGCCACGCTGCATGACCCGCCTGGTGCGCGATGTCCGGCTGATTCCGATCGTGCTTTTTGCCACGATCAGTCTGCTCACGCTCAAAGTTTCAGGTTTGATTTTTGACGGCGGATACACATTCGCCGAACGAATGCAGGCACGTTACAAGATCGAGCCGCCTGTCGCCGCGCAATCAAACGGGCCGCAAAATTTGAGCACCCTGGGTGAGAGGCAAGCTAAACAATCCTGGGCTCGGGAAATGTTCAACTACAATGACGCCGGGGATATCACGGGCTCTGCGGATACTGCCGAGGAAAAGCCGAGCACACCGGCACTAAAAGTGACCGACAAGCCTCCGGATCCGACGAAAGTTGAGGTCGCTGGCGCTGCAATTCCGCTTGAGCCCGGTCGCATTGCCTCGCCGGGCGAACGGGCCGTGCTTGAGCGTCTGCAATCACGCCGCCAGGAACTCGAGACGCGCAACCGTGAGCTGGAAATGCGCGAGAGCTTGTTGAAGGCTGCCGAGAAACGCTTGGGAGAGAAAGTCACCGAACTCAAGGACACTGAAAGCCGGGTCAATACGGCCTTAGGGACCCGCGACAAAATGGGAGCCGAACGTTTCAAAAACGTCGTCTCAATGTATGAGAATATGAAAGCAAAAGATGCAGCGCGTATCTTCGATCGACTCGACCTGAAAATCCTGGTGGATGTTTCAACCCAGATCAATCCGCGAAAAATGTCGGAGATCCTTGCACAAATGTCGCCGGAAGCGGCCGAACGTCTGACGGTTGAGCTCGCTAATCGGGCCAGTACGCAGCCAAAAACGCAAAACCCCGATCAGCTGCCAAAAATCGAAGGCAAGCCGAGCGGCGGCTGACCGCCACGGTTAACGCAACGTTAAACGCCCGTCCTTACGCTATCGCGACCCGGTGTTTTGCCGGCTGGAAACGGCTCATGACGTTTTTGCCATTCAGGCCGAAGCGAATGGTTGTGCGCTGGGCACTCATTGCGCTCGTCGCATTTGCGACGCTTGCGCCAAACACCGCCGCTCGCGCCGATGATCCGATCAAAGGTGAAGTCAAAACCATTTCTGACGGCGGGTATGTACGGCTGATGTTCCAGTTCGATGAGGCAGTAGAGGCGACAACACGGGTTGCCGGAGCGATCATCGTCATCAGTTTCAACAAACCAGTAGCGGTCGCCGTAGAACGGCTCAGTGTCAATGCTGGCGAATATATCAGCGCGGCGCGGCGCGATCCGGACGGCGGCGCGATTCGGATCGCGCTGACGCGCAAGGCAAAGGTCAATACAATTGTTGCAGCTGAGCGGCTCTATGTCGATCTCCTGCCGGAAAGCTGGAAAGGCCCGATGCCGGGGCTACCGCAGGAGGTGATCGACGAGCTCGTGCGCCGCGCGCGTGAGGCTGAACGTCAATTGCACCAGCAACGCGCCGCGGAAAAGCAAAAGAAGCCACCGCTTGTCCGCGTCAAGGTTGCAAAGCAGCCGACCTTTATCCGTTACGTGTTTGCAATGCCGGGAACAGTGAATGTTGTGCCGGAACGGGCCGACGGCAGGCTCACGCTAAATTTCGATCAGCAGGTGAACTGGGATCTGGCCGATGCCTTGGCGTCGCTGCCACCGACGTTGAAATCAATCGAGTCCGAAGTTGATTTCGACGCCGTCACCGTTGTTTTCACATTTAACGGCACGCCTGACGTCCGCGCCTTCCGTGAAGACCGCAGCATCGTGGTCGATATCGGTCTCGACGGCGCCAAGCCGAAGAAGGCGGAAGAACCTGGAGCCAAGCCGGCAGGAGCATCGGATTCGCCGAAAATCTTGCCACCGGAGACTGTACCCGCGAAGGAGTCGTCGACACCGGCCCCGTTGCCAAAACTCGTTGAGGCGCCAAAAGCTGAAATAGCAAAACCGCCCACCGTCGCATCGCCGGCTGCACCAACCGCAGCTCCGGCGCAGGCAAAAGAAGGTGAACAGCCGGCCGCCGCGGCGCCTCCGGTGGCCGCGCAACAACAGCCGACAACACCCGCGCTTTCCGCTGTGGCCCCACCGGCCTCGCCGCCGCCAACTGCCACGCCTGCACCAGCGGCGGCCGTTCCTCCGCAGCAGCAAGTCATCACTCCGGCTGCAGCCGCCGAAACGCCGCCATCAGCGGCTGCCGCTCCGGCTGCTGCCGCGCCAAACCAAGCGAAGGTCGCAGAGACGGCAGAATCCGCTCGGCCAACAGCCGATCCGAAAGCGCGGGTCGTTGCCAGTATCCATCAATCCGGCGACACCCTCAGCGTTGAATTTCCGTTTGCTTTGCCAACGCCTGCGGCGGTGTTTCATCGCGCCAATACGCTGTGGCTGGTTTTCGATAGCGCCGCTTCGATTGACCTTGCCGCGCTCAAGAAAGATGACGGGAATGTCGTCCATGAAGCGACAGTTGAACGAGCTGGTGACGGTGCGGAGATCGTACGCATCAAATTGACGCGGCCCCGGATGACGAGCCTACAAGTCGATGGCCCAAGCTGGATCGTGACAATCGCCGATACCGCGGCCAGCCCGAGTCACCCGCTCGGCATAGCACGCAGCATTGTCGGCAAAAACCGCGCAAGCCTCGCTATTCCGTTCGAAAGCCCACGGGCAATTCACAATATCAACGATCCGGATGTCGGCGATCGGCTGATGGTCATCACTGCGCTTGGCCCTGCGCGCGGATTTCTCAAGGTCCAGGATTTTGTCGAACTGCGGGCCTTGCCTTCGACACATGGCATCGTCATTCAGCCGATCGCCGACGACGTCACTGCGGAATTGAGCGCCGACAAGATTACGATCAGCCGACCGGACGGGCTTTCCTTGTCGACGACCTCGCTTGGTCAACAGCAAGTTGCGGTCAGCTATCGCGCATACACTTTCGACACTCAGCTCTGGGGCTTCGACCGCGATGCCCCATTCAATGCCCGCCAGTCGGAGCTCATCGGCCTGGCGGCTGGCGCGCCAGTGATGAAGCGACGACAGGCAAGGCTCAATCTCGCGCGCTTCTATCTCGCAAAAGATATGGCGCCTGAAGCCAAGGCCGTCCTCGACGTTGCGCTATCGGACCAGCGCGGGTCTGAAGATGTGACAGGCAGCGTGCTTACGGCCGTAGCCGACGTCATGCTCGACCGGCCCGAGGAGGCGCTCAAAGAGTTGAACAAGCCGCAGGTCGGCAACCAACAGGACGCGCCCATTTGGCGGGCGATTGCCTATGCCCGTCAGGGCCGCTGGTCCGACGCCCAAAATATCTTCAAAACCGTCGGCGCAGCGATGGGCGCCTTGCCCGTCGAGCTCCAGCGAATGGCGATGAAGGAAGCGCTTCGCTCAGCCATTGAAGTGCGCGATTTCAACAATGCCACGCGGCTGGCCAATGAGTTCGAAACCGTTGGCGTATCGTCCGCACTTGAGCCAACCATCAATGTGTTGATTGGTCGGCTTTACGAGGGCCTCGGACGCAGCGAGGATGCGCTTTCCAGCTATCGCGCGGCAGCGTTATCGAACGACCGGCGCGCAGCCGCGCAAGGCCGACTACGCGAGATCGTGCTCACCTTTGCGACCGGCGGCATGGGACGCAAGGATGTCATCAATGACCTTGAAACGCTGACGACCGTCTGGCGCGGCGACGAAACTGAGACCGAAGGCCTCAAGGTCCTTGCTCATCTCTATACTGAGGATAGCCGCTATCGCGACGCCTTTCACGTGATGCGCGCGGCGCTCCTCGCCCATCCCAATTCCGATATGACACGGAAAATTCAGGACGAAGCAGCTGTCACCTTTGAAAGTCTGTTTCTCGGCGGCAAGGGCGAGGCACTGCCACCCATCGAGGCACTCGGTCTGTTTTATGATTTCCGCGAACTCACTCCAATCGGACGGCGCGGCGATGAAATGATCCGCAGACTCTCCGACCGTCTCGTGTCAGTCGATCTGCTCGACCAGGCGGCAGATCTGCTGCAGCATCAGGTCGATCATCGACTGCAGGGAGCGGCGCGCGCGCAAGTCGCAGCCCGGCTTGCGGTTGTCTATCTCATGAACCGCAAGCCTGACAAAGCGCTCGCCGCCTTGCAGAACACCCGTGTTTCCGATTTGTCGAATGACTTGCGTGATCAGCGCCTGCTTCTCGAGGCGCGCGCCACGTCCAATCTCGGCCGCCATGATCTGGCGCTGGAATTGATCACCAACATCAATATTCGCGAAGCGGTCCGCTTGCGCTCGGATATTTTGTGGGCGGCGCGGCGCTGGCGCGAAGCCGGCGAGCAAATTGAACTGCTTTATGGCGATCGCTGGCGTGAATTTGCGCCGTTGAACGATACTGAACGATCCGACATCCTCCGCGCGGCAATCGCCTATGCACTCAGCGAGGAATCGATTGGCGTAGCGCGTTTGCGCGAGAAGTATGAATCAAAATTCGCCGATGGTCCGGATCGACGAGCGTTCGACGTGGTAACCGCACCGATTGGCACGAGCGGCGTAGAGTTCCAGGATATCGCCAAGAAGGTGGCGAGCGTCGATACGCTCGATGCGTTCCTAGGCGACTTGCGCACGCGCTATCCGGAAGCATCGGCAATTTCACCTGCCGGAACTGTCGGCGACGGCGCGTCCGTGCCCGCAGCGGCGCTCGACAAGCCGAACATTTCTGCGCCGAGTGCGGCCGAGCCGGATCCAGCTGGCAAGGGCGGGCCACCGATACGCGATGCAGGATCGTCACCCTTGCCACCGAAAGTGCCGGCCGGCGTGCCGACCAAGCCTGACAAGGAGCCGACCGGTTCAATTCCGCGTTTGCCTAAGATGCGCGAACCGGCGCGGTGAAGCGGCTTTAGTCTTTACTCCTTGGCGTGTGGTCTTCGTCCGGATGCCGGGGCCGCGCGAGAGGCCATGCGGGGGCCGAAAGGGGCCGGACTAGCTCGCCCCACGTATTATCGATTGCCTTGCCGGCGCGCCCAAAGAAAGGACAGCGGGCCAAGGGGCGAGTGCTTTTGCGGGCTCTAACGGCCGATCCTGAGCATGTCGCACCCCAATCTTAACGGCGAAATCGTGGTCTGATAGGGGTAGCCGCCCGAAACCAATACCCGACGAGGTGGTGAAAAGGGCCCGGATCCTGCTCGTCGTGGTAATGTCGACAAAGATAAGCCAATTGGTTGAAAGCCTGGGCGTGCGATTGCGACCGAAGGAGACCGGAAGGCTATGAAGGAGCCTGAAGGCATTAAGGGTAGCCGAATAAAGACGGCTCTAAGCCGCGTCGTCCGGCGGACGCCGGGGCAGCTTTTTGTCAAATATGTTGCCCTCTTTGTCGCCGTCGTTTCGATCGCGCTTCTTTCAAGCGGGGCTTTCGAGATCTATTTTTCATACAATGAATATAAAGACTCGCTCGTACGCATCCAGCGCGAGCAGGCAGAATCCGCCGCCGGCAAGATCGCCCAGTTCATCAAGGAAATTGAAAGTCAGGTCGGTTGGACGACGCAGCTGCCGTGGTCCGCCGGTACGCTGGAACAACGCCGTTTCGACGGACTGCGCCTGTTGCGACAAGTCCCGGCGATTACCGAACTCGCTCAACTCGATTCGACCGGACACGAGCAATTACGGGTCTCGCGGCTTGCCATGGATGTCATTGGAAGCCAGGCCGACTATTCGAAAGATCCTAAATTCACGGAAGCCGTCGCCAAGAAAATCTTCTACGGCTCTGTTTATTTTCGGCGTGAGTCCGAACCTTACATGACGCTGTCATTGGCCGGCACGCGGCGCGACGCTGGTGTCAGTATCGCAGAGGTCAATCTCAAGTTCATTTGGGACGTTGTCTCGCAGATCAAGGTCGGGGAACGGGGCAGAGCGTATGTTGTCGATGCGCAAGGGCGGCTGATCGCTCATCCCGATATCAGCCTGGTGCTGCGCAATAGCGACCTATCACGTCTCGAACAGGTAAAGACCGCGCGAGCCGCGGCGGCCGGCACCCGTGCGAGTTCGGCAGAACAGGTGACAGAGGCCAGTGACTTTCAGGGGCGGCAGGTCCTCACAGCCTACGCCCCTATAGCGCCGCTTGGCTGGCTGATCTTTGTCGACTTGCCTGTATCCGAAGCCTATGCGCCCCTTTACCAGTCGCTCGAGCGAACCGCGATGCTACTCGGGGGAGGACTCGTGCTGTCCTTGCTCGCCGGACTTTTTCTCGCACGACGCATGGTGGTGCCGATCCGCACACTTCGCCAAGGCGCTGCGCGGATCGGAGGAGGGGACCTTTCCCAACGCATCTCTATCAAGACAGGAGACGAACTGGAGAGTCTTGCCGAACAATTCAACGATATGGCTGGCAGATTGGCGGACTCATACGCCGATCTGGAAAAAAAGGTTGAAATTCGCACCCGCGAACTGGAGCAATCGAATAGCGAGTTGCGTGCACTTGGCGAAGTCAGCCAGGCGGTAAATTCCACGATCGATCTGAAAACCGTGCTCGACACGATCGTTGCGAAGGCAGTGCAATTGTCCGGTACCGAGGCCGGAGCAATTTATGTCTTTGATGCCGCGAAACGTGAGTTTGAGCTTAAGGCCACATCCGGGATGAGCGACGACCTTATCGCCGTCATCAGCCAGCAGCATGCAGACCTTTCGACGGCCGTAAGTCAGACGGTCGAGCAGCGAGTGCCCGTGCAGGTGCCCGATCTCAAGGATGAGCCGCCATCAGCCCTTACCGATATTTTTTTGCAGGCAGGTTTCCGAGCTCGCCTCGTTATTCCGCTGGTCGGCGTGCAGGGCGCAGTTGGCGCGCTTGTCGTTCGCCGGAAGGTGCCCGGTGAATTTTCCAAGGGCACGATAGACCTCCTCCAGACCTTCGCCGCACAGTCAGTGCTTGCAATCGAAAATGCGAATCTGTTCCACCAGATCGAAGAAAAAGGCCGTGAGCTGCAATTGGCCAGTCAGCACAAGTCGCAATTCCTCGCAAACATGAGCCATGAGCTCCGTACACCGCTTAACGCCATCCTCGGTTATACCGAACTGATCATGGACAGGGTCTATGGTGAAATACCCGAGAAGGCCATTGCCACGCTCGATCGAGTGCAAGCCAACGGCAAACACCTGCTTGGACTCATCAATGATGTGCTCGACCTGTCAAAGATCGAGGCCGGCCAGCTGAATCTCACACTCGCCGACTACTCGGTCAAAGATGTCGTCTATAATGTCTTCGGCGCCGTCGAGTCGCTCGCCAACAACAAGAACATCCAGCTCAAGGTGGATATGGTTGGCGAACTGCCGCAGGCGCATGGCGACGAGCGGCGGCTGACCCAAGTGCTGTTTAATCTTGTGGGCAATGCCATCAAATTCACGGATAGCGGCGAGGTCGCAATTAAGGCGTCGAGCACCAACGGGTCGGTTACTATCGCCGTGCGTGACACGGGGCCGGGCATCTCAGAGGCCGATCAAGCGAAGATTTTTGAGGAATTTCAGCAGGCTGATTCCTCCACAACCAAGGAAAAGGGCGGTACTGGCCTTGGCCTTGCGATAGCCAAACGCATTGTCGAAATGCACGGCGGCCGGCTGTGGGTTGAGTCGCAGCCCGGTCAAGGTGCGACATTTTCATTTATTGTGCCGGTGAACGTGGAAAGCCAGGTGAGGAGCGCATGAGCAAACGCATTCTCGTCGTCGAGGACCAGGAAGATAACCGCCAGATTTTGCGCGACCTGCTGGGGCATTCAGGATACGAGTTGATGGAGGCCGAAAACGGCGAAGAGGCGTTAGCTGCAATTGCCAAACAGCGTCCCGATCTAATCCTTATGGACATCCAGCTGCCGGTCATGGACGGCTACGAGGTAACGCGCCGGCTCAAGAATGATCCATCGCTCAAGAGCATCCCGATTATCGTCGTTACGTCATATGCATTGAGCGGAGATGAGGGAAAGGCGCGAGCTGCCGGTTGTGACGCCTACATAACCAAGCCATTTAGCCCGCGTGTGCTCCTTGCGAAAGTTCGGGAATTCCTGCCGCAGAGTTAATCGCAGCCATGCATAACCCGCCTCGAATTTTGATCGTCGACGACAACGAAACCAACCGCGACATTCTGGTTACGCGGCTCGGTTTGCACAACTACGAGCTTATTCAGGCGACCAACGGCGAAGAGGCCTTGGCGTCGGCACGCACAAATCATCCGGATCTTATCCTGCTCGACATCATGATGCCGAAAGTCGATGGCGTGGAAGTGTGCCGCCAACTTAAAAACGATACCACCATGCCGTTTACGCCGATCATCCTGGTGACGGCGAAAGCGGACAGCAAGGACGTCGTCGCCGGTCTCGAAGCAGGCGCTGACGAATATCTGACCAAGCCGATCGATCAGCTTGCCCTTGTAGCGCGGGTCAAATCAGTCCTGCGAATCAAGGATTTGCACGACCGTGTCACCGCACAGGCGGTCGATCTGGCGGCCTGGAACAAGACACTGGAGCAACGCGTAGCTAATCAGCTCACAGAGATCGAACGCATGGGCCGCCTCAAGCGCTTTCTTTCGCCGCAGATTGCGGAGGCGGTATTGGCATCAGGTGGCGAAAACATTCTTGAGAGTCATCGTCGCGACATCACCGTTGTGTTTTGCGACGTCCGCGGATTTACCGCGTTCAGTGAGACTGCCGAGCCGGAAGACGTAATGACCTTTCTTCGCGAATATCATTCGTGTTTGGGAACATTGGTCCACAAGTACGAAGGAACGGTGGAACGGTTCACCGGGGACGGATTGATGGTGCTGTTCAACGATCCCATGCGCTGTCCCGACCCGTCGCTTCGCGCGGTAAAAATGGCTGTAGAAATGCGTGAACAGGCCAAGGGCCTAATAGGCGCATGGCGCAAGCGAGGTCACGATATTGGTTTTGGTATCGGCATTGCTTACGGCTATGCGACGCTCGGACGGATCGGTTTCGAAGGCCGGCATGATTATTCCGCAACCGGTACGGTTGTTAATTTGGCGGCACGGCTCTGTGCGGAGGCGCTCGACGGCCAAATACTCGTTGACGGAAAAGTCTGTAGTGCAATTGAGGAAATTGCGCAGGTTGAGCCTACGGGCGAATTGAAACTAAAGGGTTTGCATCGGCCAGTGCAGGCATTCAACGTCTGTACGCTTGTTGCCGCAGAACGGGCAGCCGAGTAGGGCGAATAACCGCGTAACAAACTAGCAGAATTACGTTTCACGATCGGGTCGGTACTTAGTTTCCGGTTTGAGACCCTTGCGACGAAGCTTCTCGCTGATCCGGCCGTTTTCAAGATAGCGACTGTCGGCGGCCCGCTGCGCCGCGTGATCCCACTGTGGCAGCCAGTCTCCGAGCGAATAGCCAAACCACGGCGGCTGCGGCCGCAGCGGTCCGAGACCGAGTTCCTGCCAGATTGCTTTCGCTCGCTCCATGTATTGTTTTTTCGGAAGCGCCAAAGGCGGCAGGTCGTCTTTCATGGTCGCGTCAATGAGGAGAGTCGAATCCTCGGTGCGATCATGCTCGCGCTTGGGTCCGTGTCCCAAGCCACGATGCGGCACGATCTGGATATCCGCCACGGGGTTCATGCGGTAAGCCATTGCCCACAACAATGCATCGGCATTATCGACATTGATATCCTCATTGACAGCGATGCAGATCTTCCCGCAATCGGCCTTGAAGAAAGCCGCTCCTTTCAACGCGCGCCAAATCTCGGTCTGCGGGACGCCCTTTTCCAAAGTGATCACGGTGACACGCAGCAATCCGGTCAAAGGTTCATGCAGCGCCACTTTTTTCACGCCGCGAATCCCCAGCGTGTTGCGCAAATGCGCGGTAAAGAGCGGCTCGTAGGCGATGCGTTTGATGACACTCGATTCACTCGGCGCGACCTGGCTGATGTAGGATGGAATGATCGGTTTCTTGCGATGCGTGATCGCCGTTAGCCGCATCGGCATATTGAATTCCTCAAGCGCTACATGTCCGTGCGATTCACCGAACGGAGCTTCAGGCTCGAGATACTCAGTATCGATAAGGCCCTCAATGACAATCTCCGATTCGGCCGGAACGAAAAGATCAACCGTGCGGGCCCGCACGATGTTAATCGGCGCGCCGGCAAGACCTCCGGCCACGGTGATTTCATCCACGTCGATCGGAAGTTTTTGTGGGGCTACAAATGCGACGTAGGGGGGACAGCCGAGCACAATCGCGCAGGGCATTGGTTCGCCGCGCTTTTGATATTTAAGGTAGTGCTGATATCCGCCGGCTCCGCCTACACGCGTCGCCATGCGGACAACCAGGCGATCCGGGGCTTTCAGAGCGGCGCGATAGGTGCCCATATTTTGCACACCCGACTCCGGGTCGCGGGTGATGACATTTGTAGCAGTCAGTGTCGGCGCGCTGTCGAAGCCGGGCGTTGAAATCGGGATCGGCAAGCGGTCGAGACCGTTGCCAACACCCTTGAGCCCGTCGCCTTCGATCACGACCTCTTGGCACACGGCTTCATTCACCAAATTGGGCTCGACGGGATTCGCTATCGCATGATCCCACTTGGCCTGAATGTCGGTCAGCGAGGCACACATGCCAACGCTGTAAATATCCGGGTTGGCGGCAATGGCGCCGACCACGACCGGAATGTCATATTTGCGGCCCTCGCTATTGGTGACATTTGTAAACAGAAACGCTTTTCGTTCCGCTTCATCCATGCCGCCGACGAACTGCCAGCGCACGAGCGGATGCATTTCCGTATCCTTGTTGATCGGACGATCAATCCGGCGCAACAACCCGCGCGTTTCCAGTGCATCGAGATGCTCGTGCAGGTCGCGATAAGATCGCGCAGATGGTGTCATTGTTGGTTCCTTTTGTATGCGATCTTAGCCGCCCAGATAAATCCATAGTGAAAAATCTTCAGATTCCACCTGTTTCGCGATGGGGCCAGAGTTAGCGCACCACCAATGCCGGCAACCACAGCGACAGCGCCGGAACGTAGGTGACCAGCATCAGCACTGCGAACATCACGGCGTAGAATGGCCAGATCTTGCGCATGACCTCTTCGATGCTGACTTTGCCAACCGCGCACCCGACGAAAAGAATGGCGCCGACCGGCGGATGGCAAAGTCCGATGCCAAGATTAAGCATCATGATCATCCCGAAGTGCACCGGATCGACACCAAAGTTGATCATCACCGGCAACAGGATCGGCGTGCAGATCAGAATCGACGGAGCCATGTCCACCAACGTACCGAGAATGAGCAGCAATACATTGATTAGGAAAAGAATGACGTATTTGTTGCTTGATATTGTCAGGAAGAATGCCGTGATCTTCGCCGGCATCTGCGTCAGCGCCATCACGTAACCAACACTCGATGCGCAAGCGATCAGTGTCATCACCATGGCTACCGTGCGCAATGTTCGGTGAACAAGGGCCGGCAAATCGCGCCATTTGTAGTCGCGATAGATGAACATGGTGACAAAGAAGGCCCATACACAGGCCACCGCGCCGGCCTCGATCGCGGTAAACACACCGCCGAGAATGCCGCCGATGATGATAACAAGCGTGATCAGGCCCCAGGCAGCCTCGATGGTTATCCGGACGGCGTCTCGCAAAGGAACAGCCGTGCCCCTCGGGTGTCCGTCGCGATAGGCAATAACCAAACATAGCACCATGATCGAAAAGCCAAGAAGCAGGCCCGGCACTACGCCGGCCATGAACAGGCTAATGATCGAAATCGTGCCACCGGTCGCCAGCGAATAGATAACTGCGTTGTGGCTAGGTGGAACCAGCAGAGCCTGTACGGATGCCGTGATCGTTACATTGGTGGCGAAGACGCGCGGGAATCCGCTTTTTTCCATTTGCGGAATCATTACCGAGCCAATCGCGGAGGTGTCAGCGACAGCTGATCCGGAAATGCCGCTTAAAAACGTGGTGGCAAGGACATTGACGACCGACAAACCGCCGCGTACGCGGGTGAAACCGACCAACACGTCGGCGAAAGCGACCATGCGTCGCGCCATCCCGCCTTCTGCCATGATCGCACCGGCCAGGACGAAAAACGGAATGGTAAGCATTGCCACCTTGCTCACGCCGTCGGAGATTTTCAGCATGACCGCTTCAAGCGGTATGCCGATCCACAAACAACCGGCGATCGCAGCAAGGGCGAGGGAATAGGCAATTGGGACGCCGATGAAGAAACAGAAGAACATCGTGATCAGCAGAACAGCGATGTCCATGGCGGCGTTCCGTCAGTGATGACTCGCCGGTGCTGGCGGGGCGCCGCAGATGAGGCGCTCAACCACGAACAGGAAAAGAATCACGCCGCCAAGCGGGATCGGCAAATAAGTCACGCCGACCGATAGGGCCGGAAAGTCAGCAATGGAGTTGTCCCATGTGGCTATCACGAGCTTTGCACCCCAAACCGTCATAAAGATCGACATCGCCACCATGGCGATCTCGGCCAGCGCATCAAAGAAACGCTGCCAGAACGCAGGCATAAGCTTGACGAAGAACGACACGTTCATGTGGAAGCGCAGGCGATAGCAGGCAGCCGCGCCGAAAAAGGTCAGCCAGATTGTGAGCAGGACAGAGGTCGGTTCGGGCCATGAGGCGGCGCTATTGAGAACATAGCGTGTGTACACCCCCCAGGGGATTACTGCTGAGATCAGCACCAACGCCGTGCCAGCGATGAGCACGCAAACAACATAGAGCGCGTCCATCGCCTTGCGGAAGTACGCGAGCATTTTTTCCCCGATTGCGGTAACGGTTGGCGCCGGTCGGTCTGCCATCATGGCCCGTGACAAGCCCGGCCATGATGCCCGTTGCTACTTCACCTCTTGGATTCGCTTGACCATCGCCTCGTATTTTGGACCGTATTTGTCCCATACCGGCTTGACCGCATCTTGGAAGGCTTTCTTGTCAGCATCGGAAACCTGGATGATCTCGATGCCGGCGGCTTTGGCCTTGTCCATCGCTTGCCGCTCATAGACCTCCCAGAGCTTGCGCTCTTCCTGCTGGGCTTCCTTGGAAAACTTCAGCAGGGCAGCCTGCTCGTCCTTCGACAGGCTGTCCCAGACCTTTTTCGAAAACACCAGCATCTCCGGGACGATCAGGTGCTCGTCGACCGTATAGTATTTCGCGACCTGGTAGTGATTATCAAACACGAAGCTCGGCGGATTGTTCTCGGCGCCGTCGACAACGCCGGTTTGCAGCGCGCTGAACACCTGGTCGTAGCCCATCGCGACGCCGTTGCCGCCCATGGAGTTTGCCATCTCGACGAACATCGGGTTGCCCATGACACGGACCTTCATGCCTTTGAGATCAGCCATGGTCTTGATTGGTTTTTTTGTATTGTAAAAATTGCGCGCGCCGGCATCCATCCAGCACAGGCCGACCAGTCCTTTGCCGCTGTTTGTCACCTTGTCGAGCAGCTCCTGGCCGATCGGACCGTCAATTACGTGCTGCATGTGCGTTGTGTTGCGGAATACGTATGGCAAATTGAACACGTTGAGATCATCGATCACGGGTCCCAACGCGCCGACCGATACGCGTGCGAACGCGATGGCGCCGATCTGGGCTTGCTCGACGGCTTCCTTTTCACCGCCGAGCTGCATCGACGGGTACATCGCCACACTGAGCCGGCCGTTGGTGGCGGCCTCGAGCTTCTTGCCCAAATTCTCGACTGCGACGACCGTCGGGTAGCCGGCCGGATGGACGTCCGAGGCTTTGAGCGCCAGTTTTTGTTGTGCAACAGTCGACCCACTTGCGAGCACGATGGCCGTGATCGTCGTTGCGAGGAAGGTGACGAAAGTCTTCATATAGGCGGTCCTCCCGGTTTATGATGTTGTCCGTACTATAACCGAGAAAAATGGAATGCATATCCTCATTACTGGCGCGGCCGGCGATGTTGGAACGCGCCTGCGAAAATTACTCAAAGGCATCTATCCGCGTATCCGCCTGAGTGACATACGCACCCCTGCCGACCTTGGCTCTGACGAAGAATTCATCGTTGCGGATCTTGCCGACTATACACACGTCGAAAAGATCACCGACGGCATCGACGGCATCGTCCATCTTGGCGGCATTTCAATTGAACGGCCGTGGGACGAAATCCATAAATCCAATATCGTTGGCTGCTATAATCTTTTCGAAGCTGCATATCGATCTGGCGTCAAGCGTGTGGTGTTTGCATCCTCCAATCACGCGATGGGATTTTATCCGCGCGACCGGAAGATCGGCGTGGATGTAACCGTGCGGCCTGACAGCCGCTATGGCGTGAGCAAAGCCTTCGGCGAAGCGCTCGGCGCTCTTTATGCAGACAAGCATGGGCTACGCGTCACATGCATTCGCATCGGCAATGTGAATGACAAACCCCTCGACAAGCGGCGACTGTCAATCTGGGTCAAGCCGGATGACCTTGCGCAGCTCGTTCGCGTCGGACTTGAACATCCCGACATCCACTTCGAGATCTTCTATGGGGCGTCCGACAATGATGCCGGGTGGTGGGATAACAGCAACGCCCGGCGCTTCGGTTACCACCCGCAATTCCGTTCGCAAGATTTCCGCGCCGAGGCGATGGCCGCGCAAGCGAACCTTCCGCTCGATCCAATCGGCGAACGCTTTCAGGGCGGGCCTTTCTGTTCGGACGAATACGATGCCGGGCGCACACGGTAAGGGTCCTGCACCGGCAAACCCTTGGCCGGCTCACGTTCCTCCCGTATCCTTACCCTATTAAAACGCGCCTAAGACAACAGGCGAATTCGTCGGGAGGACGTTCATGGCCTACACGCTTCGCGGATTTACCTGCGCCTTCGCTCTATCGGCCCTTCTAGGCGGCGCCAAAGCTGAAGTTGGCGAAATCACCATCGCGCAGCAGTATGGCGTGAGCTTCCTGCCGCTGATGATGATGGAGAAGAACCAGCTGATCGAAAAACATGCAGGGGCTGTGGGTCTTACCGGCATCAAAGTGTCCTGGGCAAAGGTCGCCGGACCCGCAGCGATGAACGACGGGCTGATTTCAGGCTCGCTGCATTTCGCCTCACAGGGCGCGCCATCACTGATTACGCTGTGGGACAAGACACGCGGGCAGATCAAGGGCGTATCCGCAATGACGACCTATCCGCTCTATCTTGTTACGCGAAATCCGACCGTGAAAAGCATCAGGGATTTCAGCGACAAGGACAAGATCGCGGTGCCATCGGTCAAGATCTCGACGCAAGCGATCATGCTGCAAATGGCGGCAAGCGCGGCGTTTGGCCAGGATAATTACACAAAACTCGATCCACTCACCGTCTCACTGTCACACCCCGATGCCACGCTTGCCTTCATCAACAATACGGCGGGGGTCAATGCGCATTTTTCAACCTCTCCGTTCTACGAGCAGGAAATAAAAATGCCTGGCGCGCATCTCATCACCACCAGCTACGAGATCCTCGGCGGCCCGGCGACAGCGTTGGTGATCACAACGAGCGCCAAATTTCGCGAGGCTAATCCGAAAGCCTATCGCGCTGTCGTAGATGCGATCAAAGATGCAATCGATACTATCAATAAGGATAAGCGCGCCGCCTCAAAGTTTTACCTCGAAGCGGCCAACGACACCAAGAACACCGTCGACGACATCAACGCCATGATCAGCGACAAGGATTATGCCTTTACGCTTGAGCCACAAAAGGTCTTCGCGACCGCGCAATTCATGGCCAAGATCGGCTCAATCAAACAGGCGCCGGCTTCGATCGGTGATCTCTTCTTCGGCGATATCCCCGGACTGAAAGGCGATTGACCCTTTCGCAAGCCACACCATGGCCAAAGGAAACGGCGCATTTCGGATCGGCACCGGCGCAGGGTTTTCGGCGGATCGTCTCGATCCGGCCGTCGATCTGGCGCGGCGCGGCGAACTCCATGTGATGGTCCTGGAGTGTCTCGGCGAGCGCACCGTCGCGTTCGCCCACCGCGACCGGATGGCCGACCCGCGCCGTGGCTACAACGCGCTTCTTGACCGCCGCATGCGCGCCTTGCTGCCGGCATGCCTTAAAGCCGGAACGGTGATCATTACCAACATGGGGGCGGCCAATCCCCGCGCGGCTGCCGAGCGAACGCGTGACATCGCCCGAGAGATCGGCGTCACCAGGCTGAAGGTTGCCTGCATCGAAGGCGACGACGTCAGCGGGCTCGTCCACGGCCATCAACCTTTCATGGACGAGCCGGGCGTTTTGGCCGATATCGGTCGTCCGATCGTCGGGATGAACGCCTATCTCGGCGCCGATGCGATCATCCCCGCGCTTGAGGCGGGCGCCAACGTAGTTATCGGGGGCCGACTTGCAGATCCGTCGATGTATCTCGCGCCGATGATGCGTCATTACGGCTGGCAAAATTCCGATCTGGCAAAGCTTGGTGCCGGCACACTGATTGGGCATCTGATGGAATGCGGCATGCAGATCACCGGAGGTTATTTTGCCGATCCTGGCATCAAAGACGTGCCCGATCTCGCTCATTGCGGCTATCCGATCGCGGAAGTTGCCGCTGATGGCAGCGCGGTGATTACTAAATTGTCCGGCACCGGCGGGCGCGTGAGCGAAGCGACCGTAAAGGAGCAGCTCCTTTACGAAGTCCATGACCCGGCGGCTTACCTTACTCCGGATGTCACTGCCGATTTCAGCCGTGTGAGGCTCAAGGACTTGGGCAATGATCAGGTCCAGGTGTCCAGTGCGAATGGCCGTGCCCGGCCCGAGCGTCTCAAAGTGACGGTGGGTTTCGATGCGGGATTCCTGGCGGAGGCGGGCGTGAGCTACGCCGGGCCATCCGCCGGCGCCCGCGGACAGCTCGCGGCTGAGGTGGTCGAGCGCAGGCTGAAAGAAATCCATGGCGTTAAATCACCGATCCGAGTCGATCTGATCGGAGCGAGCTCACTCTTCGCCACGGCCGGCAAAAAGAACAAAGACAGCGAGGATGTCAGGCTGCATGTTGCGCTGCGGACGATCGATCGCAGTGAGGCCGAGCTCATGCTTTGGGAAGTTGAATCGTTATTGTGTTGTGGCCCTGCTGGCGGCGGTGGTTTCCGCGGTGTCATCACGCCTGCGGTTGAAACCAAATCCGTCTTGATCGAACGCAGGCTCGTGAAACCTACATGCGAGATTTTCGTCACGTGAGCAGGCGCGGGCGCAACGAGCGGATTCTCGTTCGCGACATCGCACATGCGCGCGCGGGCGACAAAGGCAATACATCGAACGTGAATATCTGGGTCTATGACCCTGAAGATTTCGAGCTGCTTAAGCGAAACGTGACGCCGGAACGGATCAAGCGTGAATTTCCCCGCCTCATTCGCGGTGAAGTTACGCGCTACGTGATCGAACAGCTGCACGGACTCAACCTTGTTATGGGCGAGGCGCTGGAGGGCGGCGTGAACGCCTCACTTAATCTCGATACGCATGGAAAATCCTGGAGCTACCTGATTTTGGGGCTCGCCCTCGATACCGGCGAGGACCTGCGGAAAGACGCGAGCAACTGACGATGGCAGACGGCGCAAACACACCAGTCGTCGAGGTCCGCGGCGTCACGCTTCAATACAAGACGCGCGATCATCTGATCACCGCGACATATCGGGTGGACTTCAATGTTCTCCGGTCGGATCGTTTCGTGCTGCTCGGTCCGTCCGGATGCGGAAAGTCGACGCTGCTCAAAGCAATCGGCGGTTATCTGCATCCGACCGAGGGCAGTATTCATGTGAACGGCCGCGATGTCACTACGCCCGGCCCGGATCGCATGATGGTGTTTCAGGAATTCGATCAGCTCCTGCCGTGGAAAACAGTGCTGCAAAATGTGATGTTTCCGCTTACCACCAGCGGCAAATATGAACGGATCGCCGCGCGCGAAAAGGCGCTTGCGCTCATCGAGAAAGTCAATCTTGCCAAATTTACTGACAGCTATCCGCACATGCTGTCCGGCGGCATGAAGCAACGCGTCGCTATCGCGCGCGGAATGGCCATGGAGCCTGACGTCCTGCTGATGGACGAGCCGTTCGCTGCACTTGACGCGCTCACCCGCGCGCGCATGCAGGATGAGCTTCTTGCGCTCTGGGACGAAATCAAATTCACCGTGATTTTTGTCACACACTCGATTCCCGAAGCGGTGAAGATCGGAAACAGAATTCTGCTGCTCACGCCACATCCTGGCCAGGTCAAGGCCGAGATCAACAGCGTCCCGAGAGGCAAAGGCGAGACTGCCGCAAGCGCGCAACTCGGCCAGAAGATTCACACCATGCTTTTTGCTGATGAAATCGAGGACACCACCCATGACTGATGCCGCAGTCCGGCCCGAGATTTATCGTGAGCCGATGAGTCAGCAAAAATTCGGCATCGTTGAGAAGCCGCTTACCCCGTTTGAGCGGCTCTATAACCAGGACTGGTTGCGCAAGCTGTTCGTGCTGATCGTCATTGCCGCATGCTGGGAGCTTTATGCACGCTGGCTTGACAATGAGCTGCTGGTCCCAACCTTCAGCGCGACAGTTCGTGCGCTGTTCAACGGTATAGCCTCGGGCGTGATCCCGACGCGGGCGGCGCTGTCGATCAAGGTACTGCTCATGGGATTTGGCACCGGTGTGTTCATCGCGGCGGTTTTGACTTTTCTCGCTATCAACACCCGGCTTGGCAACGACTTCCTCGAAACCATGACGGCGATGTTCAATCCGTTACCGGCGATCGCGCTCTTGCCGCTTGCACTGATCTGGTTTGGGCTGGGGACGGGAAGTCTGATCTTTGTGCTCGTTCACTCCGTACTGTGGGCAGTCGCGCTCAACACACATGCCGGGTTCCGCAGCGTATCCACCACGCACCGCATGGTCGGGCAAAATTACGGACTGCGCGGGATCGGTTTTGTGACAAAGATTCTCATTCCTGCGGCATTTCCAAGCATATTGGCTGGCCTCAAAATCGGCTGGGCATTTGCCTGGCGCACACTGATCGCGGCCGAACTGGTTTTCGGCACTACGTCGGGGCAGGGCGGTTTGGGATGGTACATCTTCGAGGCGAAGAACCTGCTCAACATTCCGGAGGTTTTTGCCGGATTGCTTTCGATCATCCTGATCGGACTGTTCATCGAAAACGTCGTCTTCAGATTAATAGAGGCGAGGACGATCGGGCGCTGGGGCATGCAGAACTAGTCTGAACACCGGCTGTTCTGCTGGCACGGAAGTTGCTAGCTTTTTGTTCCTGCGGACGAAGCGTCACAACTTGGCGCGAAACATAATGGGGGAGGACGTATGGCATATACAGCATTTATGTCCCGCATTGCCGTTGGTGCGTGCGGAGCCTTGATCATCTGCGCGGCAGCGCTGGCGCAAACATCCGCACCGGCTCCAGCGCCCGCTGCTCCGGCTACGTCGCCGTTGGGAATACCGCTGACCGCAACGATCACCACGCCTGGGTATCCCGCGGCAGCGCCTGCGGACCCTGCGCTTGAGGTTGCCAGATTGCCCGGCGGCAAGAAGGTGTACCTGCTGCCGGCCACGCTCGAAACCACACAGTGGGGCTGGTTCGATAATTCACAGCCGCCGGTACTGCGCGTCCATTCCGGCGACACCATCGTGATGGAAACGATGATGCATAGCCATAACCAGGTGGTGCCGGGTGTTACCATCGCGCAGATCAAAAAATTGCGCACGGATTTTCCCGGCCGCGGGCCGCACACGCTGACAGGCCCGATCTACATCGAAGAAGCGCAACCGGGCGACGTTCTCAAGGTTCGCCTCAACAAGATCGTTCCGCGCGCCTACGCTTCGAATTTCAACGTTCCTGGGATGTTTGGCGAGTTTCCGAGCATCTATCAGGATGGCCAAGTCAAGTACATGTATCTCGATCTCGACAGCATGACTACCGAGTTTCTGCCCGGTATCGTTCTGCCGTTGCGGCCCTTCCCCGGTACGCTCGGCGTCGCGCGCAAGGAGCCCGGGCGCTACTCGAGCGTGCCGCCGGGCGAATACGCCGGCAATATGGACATTCGTGATTTTGTTGCCGGCACCACGCTTTATGTACCCGTGCATGTGGCTGGCGCGCTCTTATGGAGCGGCGATTCCCATGCCGGTCAGGGAAACGGCGAGGTGAACCTCACCGCGATCGAAACCGCCTACAAGGAACTCAACCTCACCGTGGAGGTGGTCAAGGGCAAGCCGCTCGATTTCCCACGTATCGAAACGCCGAAGTCGTGGATCACGATGGGATTTGACCAGGACCTGAACAAAGCCTGGGTGCAGGCAAGAGCGCAGACTGTCAAGTTTCTATCCGAGCAGCGCGGCGTGTCCGCCGCAGAAGCTGAAAAACTGATGGCCAGCGTTTCCGACTGCCGTATCTCGCAGGTCGTCAACATCAAGAAGGGCATCCACTGTCTCAATCCCAAGAATGCACGCGACAGGGAAGATATGGAACGTCCGACCAAGGAAACGGGAAAATATTACGTTTCTCACGTCAAGGATGCCGACCTGAACAAGGCGATGAATGATGCATCGATGGGCATGATCAAGTTCCTCGAATCGGAGAAAAAGATTTCACGTCTTGACGCCTATGGCCTTGCCAGCGTGGCAATGGATTGTCGCGTTGGCGTGATTTCCGATACTGAGAAGAACGTCCATTGCCTCATGCCGAAAAGCATCTGGGTCGCCAAGCGCTGACATAAACAAGGAAGGACCGCAGCTAGGCGGTCCTTCTTTTTTCGCAAAACATGGCGTTGCGTTTCGCTCTGATTGTCGCGTTGATTGCGCTGGGTTTGCCGGCATTCGCGCAGGAACGCGTCCAGGTTGTAACCACCACAACCGACTTGCGCAGCCTCACCGAGGCGGTCGGCGGCGGCCGGGTGGAGGCGATAAGTATCGTTCCGCCGAACATGGATGCCGAGGACTATCAGCCAAAGCCGCAAGACGTTTTGCGCCTCAAGCATGCCCGCCTGCTTGTTCGTGTGGGGCTCGATTATGATCTCTGGCTCGACCGTCTTTTAACACAAGCGGGAAATCCCGAGATCGCCCGGGGCGGCCCTGCCTATGTCGACGCTTCGTTTGGCATTGCCGTGCTGGAGCTTCGCGGCATGAGCGTCGGCCCTGGCGACGGCCACGCGCACGGCAGCGGAAATCCCCATTACTGGCTGGATCCGAAGAATGCCGAGACCATAACAGCCAACATTGCCGAAGCGTTGGGACGCATCGATCCTGCCAATGCGTCCACGTACGAAGCCAACCGGCAGGAATTCCTCGCGCGTCTGAATGCGAAGCTCGCGGAATGGCAAACGAAACTACGCACGCTCAAGGGCCTGCCGATGGTCGCCTATCACAATAGCTGGCCCTATTTTGCGCGCCGGTTTCGCCTTGATTTCATAGGCTTTATCGAGGTGAAACCTGGAGTTCCCCCGAGCCCATCGCACCTTGCTGGTATTATCCGCGACATGCGTGCACGCGGCGTTGGAATTGTCGTGCGTGAGCCGCTTGACCCGGAGCGCGACGTCACTTTCGTCGCCAACAAGACCGGGGCGCAGGTGGTGACGCTCGCCGCATCGGTTGGGGCCCTGCCGCAGACCGACGATTACATTTCCATGTTCGACGTGAATGTCGGCGCGTTAACCTCAGCCGCGGACAAGCGATGATCGAAGCGCTGCAGTTTCTCTTGCCATCCTTCATGGTAGCGGTGTGCCTGGTCGGCATTCACGCCTATTTCGGAATTATGGTCCTTGCCCGCAAGGTGATCTTTGTCGATCTGGCGCTCGCCCAGATTGCAGCGCTCGGCGCGACCGTGGCATTCATGCTGGGACATCCGGCCCAGAGTATGACCACCTATGGTTATTCGCTCGCCTTTACTTTGATTGCAGCCGTACTTTTGGCGTTCACGCGCGCTTGGGGCACACGCGTGCCGCAAGAAGCGTTGATCGGTGTCATTTATGTTGTCGCCGCTGCGACGGCTATTCTCCTCATCGACAGGGCGCCACAGGGTGCCGAGCATCTCAAGGAGATCCTGACCGGTAATATCCTCACCAGCGGCCTTAACGAGATTGCCGTCATCGTTCCGCTCTATGCCGCTGTAGGCTTGCTGCACTTGGTGCTGCGCCACCGGCTAACGGGTACGGGATTGCTCATCTGGGAATTCGTGTTCTATGCAACCTTTGGCATTGTCGTGACCAGCTCGGTTGCGATTGCCGGCGTGCTTCTGGTCTTTTCGTTTCTGATCATTCCTGCAGCCATCGGCGTGATGTTCGCGACCTCGCTGTCATGGCAGCTCGCGATCGGCTGGATTGTTGGCATGATTGTCAGCGCCGCTGGACTTGGCGTCTCGTTCGCCCTCGACCTTCCGACAGGCGCTGCGATGGTTTGTGCCTTCGGTGCTTCTTTGACGGTTGCCGGAGCTTTGTACCCGTTCTTGCGCGGCAATCGAAGCCGGGCGATGCGCTTAACCGTTGTAACCACGCGGTGGATCGGCGCCATCGTCCTAGCAGGTTCTGCACTGCAACTGGCGGCCGCGCCACGCGCCGATCAACCGCTTATCGATCTTGCCGAATACGCAATCCCATCAATGCGCACGCTCTATTTTACACGTGCCGAAGCGACAACGTTCGCTGATGCAAGCGACTACGCCGAGCGTTATCGGAAGGAGGCGGAGCAGCTCAACGAGATGGAACGGCGAAACCGGACCGAAGCGCAGGCGCTCGATGATTACAGTGTCGCGCGCATTTCCTCGTTCCTGAAATCCTATGGAGAGATGCGCAAGGGCGAGCAATTCGTCATGGGCGAGGTGCGCGCACGTGCGCGCGAACGCGTTCGCTGGTTTGCAAGTTTCGGCCTGCTGGCGTGCGCGCTTATGCTGGCGCCGCTTCCATGGCGGCGGCTATCTGCGAGGTAAACACCGTCAGATAAGCAAAATGGCGCCACGGATTGGCTGGGTTTCTGTAGGCGTTAGGCCCCGTAGCTCTGAATCAGTGAACCCGCGACCAGACTCCAGCCGTCGACCAGCACGAAGAAAATCAGCTTGAACGGTAGTGATACGACGACTGGCGGCAGCATCATCATGCCCATGGACATCAATACCGAAGCAACCACAAGGTCGATGATGAGGAAGGGCAGGAACAGCAGAAACCCGATTTCAAACGCGCGCTTGAGCTCGGAAATCATGAACGCCGGTACGAGCACGCGCAGCGACAAATCTTCAGGCTTGGCTGGCTCGGCTTCCTTCGACATGTCGACAAAGAGTTTGAGGTCCTTCTCACGCACGTTTTTCTGCATAAAGGCGCGCAAGGGTTGCGAGCCGCGCTCGAAGGCCTGTTCGGCAGTGATCTCGTTGGCAACCAGGGGACGGATTCCGGTGTCGTAGGCGCGTTGCAGCGCCGGCCCCATCACAAAGGCTGTCAAAAACAACGCCAGCGACACAATCACGGCATTGGGCGGAGCGGTCGCAGTGCCAAGTGCGGTGCGCAACAACGACAACACCACGACGATGCGCGTGAACGACGTCATCATGACCAGGATTGACGGCGCGAGCGACAATACCGTGAGCAACGCGATCATCTGGACCACGCGCTCGGTGAGGCCGTTACCCTGTCCGAAATTGACGCTTATGTCCTGAGCGGCGGCTGGTGCCGTCGTCAGGAGGATCCCGGCTACTCCGACCACCACCGTCACAAGACGGACGCGGCGGTCGGAACGGGCTGTCACGATTTTCCTGACGGACGGCCGAGCAAACTGGCCATCTCCTCTTCGAGGTTTTCGTAAAGATTCTTGCCCGGGGTTGCGGCGGGTTCAAAGCGAGGCTCGGGCTTGGCATCAAGCTTTGGCTCCGGCTTGGCCTCGAATTTCGGTTCCGACTTTAATTCAAATTTTGGTTCTAGCCGCACCTTGAACTCACGCACCGGCGCGCGTGCGGCTGCTTCGACTGGTTTCGCCGGTGTCCCAGCCGATTGGCCGGCGAGAGGATCGGTCACGGGCGGCCGCCCTTCAGGCGTCGGCGCGCGGCGGAGCGCCGCTTCGAGCTGTTGAGCCATCTCCGCCAGATTGTGATCAGTCTGTGCCGCTGGCGCCGGCTCGTGCACGGGAGCCTGCACGCGCGGCGGGACTTCCGGACGCGTGACCGGAGTTGCAAGATCGGGTGGACCCAGGCGCATCGGCAATTCTGAGGCAAGCCCTGTGAGGCTGTCGGCCGGCCGCGCGCGTGCACCAGGCTCCGGTGCGAGCCACGGCTCTTCTGTCGCCACCGAACGATAGGAACGGGATGCGGCAACGGGTGCCGGCTCTGTTACCGGCTGGAGCGGCCAGCCGTTTTCATTTGTCGTGGAAGGGCGCGCAGCGGGCTCGGGAGCGACCCGCGTCGGCTCGCGCACCACCTCACGGGCGGCAACCGCCCGCACGATATTCGGCTCCACGACGAGATCGGTTGGACCGCCGATCATCAAGAGATGCTCGATATTGTCGCGGCGGATGAGCACCAGTCGCCGGCGGCCGTCGACGGTCGCCGCATCGATCACGGCCAGCCGCGGCTGACGTCCGCGCGCAGCGCTTCCCAGGCGGTTTGCCCCAAACCGGCGCACGAGCCACGCAGTCAATCCGATCAACGCCAGCACGTCGAGAAAAGCAATAAAGAATCGCGCGGCCAGCGGCATTTCCGAGCCGAACAGGGTCTCGAACATCAATGCGCTCCGTACTTCGTGCTGCCACTCATTGGATTTGAATCGGTCGAATGGTTAATCCGCTAGGCACTATTTGCCGACCTGAATACTAACAGAGGATTAACAAATAAAGTGGCTTTTTGCAGTCTCTCGTAAATATTTGGATCATTTATGCCCCTCCATGGGGCAAGTTGTCCTTGCTGTGGCGGGCAGGTTCGATTGTTCGGCAATGCTCCTTTACCAGCCCTTAACCATACGCCCGGCAAAGTCTGCCTAGCGCGACGCTGCGTCCGCCTAGCGCGGCACCGCCCGCGAAGGGGAACTTGGGGAGCGGGCCATGGCCATTGGCGACATTCCGATTTTGTCGATGTTGCGCATGCGGCTTGATTGGGCGCAGGCGCGCCAGAGGGTTTTGGCCGAAAATGTTGCAAATTCTGACACGCCAAAATATCGCGCGCACGATCTCGCACCGCTGAAATTCGAGGATCCTCCGCTGGCGACACCTCCTGCAACGGTCGCTGCAGTTACTTTGACACGTACCGACGAAGGCCACATGCCTGGCGTCGGGTTGAGCCAATCGCCTTACCGCACAGGAAATACGCGTCTCTTCGACGTGCGTCCGACCGGAAACGCGGTGAACCTTGAGGAAGAGATGATGAAGGTTGCCGCCAACCAGATGGATTTCCAAACGGCGACCGCGCTGTACACCCGCAGTCTCAATCTTATCAAAACGGCGCTCGGCAAGCGCTGAGTACGCAAGCACCGCCTGAAGGAGGCAACCGGTGGATTTCATCAAAACACTGAGCATCGCGGCATCCGGCTTGCGCGCCCAAGCCGGTCGAATGCGGATCATTTCAGAGAATATCGCCAATGCGGACTCAACACCGCAGCGGCCGGGCTCTGATCCTTACCGCCGGAAAATCGTCACCTTTCGCAGCGAACTCGACCGCACGCTCGATACCCAACTGGTCGAACTCGGCAAAGTGCAAACCGACAGCTCCGATTTTCGGCTGAAATACGAGCCGGGCCATCCTGCCGCCGATTCAAGCGGCAACGTCAGATATCCGAACGTCAATTCGGTGATCGAATTGACCGACATGCGGGAAGCTCAGCGTTCCTACGAGGCAAACATCAACGTGATCAGCGCCACCCGGCGCATGATCCAGCGCACCATTGATATTCTCAAAGCCTGAAAGGCGTAAATAACCATGGCCACACCACTTGCCGCCGCCAGTGCCTATGCCAGCGTTGCGCGTATTGCCTCCGAGTCGAATTCGCTTGCGCTTGTCCGTGAACCTGCTGCTGCGGCGACCGGCGATACCAGCTTTGCTGCCGTGCTCAAGGAGGCGATCGGCTCGGTTGCCGAGATTGGCCGCAAATCCGACGCGCAGGCGCGCGCAGCTGTCAACGGCAAAGCGAATATCGTCGACGTTGTCACCGCGGTTTCTGAAACCGAGGTCGCCATAGACGCCGTTGTCGCCGTCCGTGATCGCGTTATCGCGGCCTATGAAGACATTATGAAGATGCCGATCTAGCAGCTTTGGATCGACCATGACCGGCTCTGAAGTTCTCGATGTTTCGCGCGACGCAATAGTCACACTTATTGTTGTTGCAAGCCCTGTGATGCTGGTCGGCCTTGCCGTTGGCGTCGCAATTTCTCTGTTGCAGGCCCTCACACAAATTCAGGAAATGACTATCGCCTTCGTGCCAAAAATCCTGGCGATTTTCATTACATTGCTGATCGCATTGCCGTTCATGGCCGAGAAGATGCACGCCGAGATGTTGCGGATCGCCGCGCGCATCGTTAGCGGCTAGAGCGGCTAATGCGTGTCGACATCTCATTTCTGCCGGCTATCGCCGCGGCCTTTTTGCTCACATTTGCGCGCGTCGGCACTATGGTCATGCTGCTGCCGGGCGTCGGCGAGATGAACCTGCCATCGCGGGTGCGCCTGAGCATCGCGTTGGTGCTGAGCGCGCTGCTGTTGCCCGCCCATCAAAAGGCTTATGCAGTCGATCTTAGCGCGCTCGGTCCGGTTATCGTTCTTTTGTTCCAGGAGCTCATTATCGGGGCGGTACTGGGATTGACGGCACGCCTCGCAATCTCGGCACTACAGGTGACCGGGTCCGTCGTTGCGCAGCAACTGGGCCTTGGTTTTGTCACCGCAGTCGATCCAACCCAGAACCAACAGGGTTTATTGGTAGGAAATTTCCTGACCGTGCTCGGCATCACGCTGGTATTCGCCACCGATCTGCATCATCTCGTGATTGCGGCAATGAACGACAGCTACAAGATCTTCCAGCCGGGTGAACTACCGCTCGTGGGCGATGCAGCGCAACATGTGACGCGCGTCATTGCGACCGCTTTCCGCATTGGCATTCAACTTGCTGCGCCGTTTCTTGTCTTCGGGTTGCTGTTCAATCTCGGGCTCGGGGTGTTATCTCGCCTGATGCCGCAAATACAGGTGTTCTTCATCGGACTCCCGTTGTCGATCCTGCTCGGGTTGCTGCTGCTGCTGCTCGTGATTGGCGCGATGATGGGCACCTTCGTCAGTTATCTTCAGGGCGTGCTTGTTGACCTTGCCCCTGGCGGCTGAGCGGGGGCAGGCATGGCCAAAGAATTCGAAGATACCAACAAAACAGAAGAGCCGACGCAGAAGCGCCTGGATGACGCTCTCAAGCGCGGCGACGTGGTCAAGAGCCAAGAGGTCAATACCTGGTTTGTGATCGCCGGAGCTGCGCTGGTGCTGATGGCATTCTCCGGCGCCATGAGTAAGGACCTGATGGCGACGATGCGGGGGCTCGTCGCTAACTCTTATGACATAAGTGTAGATGGACCGGCCCTGCCGCGACTGTTCCGGAAAATCGGCGGTGAGATGATCGCGGCGATGGCCATTCCGTTCCTCCTGTTGCTGCTGGCGGCAGTTGGCGGGAATATAATCCAGCATCGCCTCGTGTGGTCATTTCAGGCGCTTGCTCCGCGGCTTTCCAAGATTTCGCTGTCGACTGGCCTTCAGCGATTGTTCTCCAAGCAAGCACTGGCCAATTTTGCCAAGGGGCTGATCAAGCTGGTGGTGGTTGGCAGTGTGCTAACGGCCCTGATGTGGCCGGAGCGGGGGCGGCTCGAGGCACTCACTCACAGCGATCCCTCGTTGATAGTGCCACTTTGCCTCACGCTGGCGCTGAAGTTGCTGGGCGTTGTGGTCGCGATGCTCGCCGTGGTCGCCGCCGCTGACTACCTATTCCAATACCGGCAATGGTACGACCGGCAAAAAATGTCGTTGCGGGAATTGAAAGAGGAATTCAAGCAGACCGAGGGTGACCCGGCCATTAAAGGCAGGATGAAACAGGTCCGGCAAGTGCGCATGCGCCGCCGCATGATTGCTGCCGTTCCCAGAGCTGCGGTCGTCATCACCAACCCGACGCACTACGCGATTGCGCTGGAATACGAACGCGGCATGGAGGCGCCGGTCTGCGTGGCCAAAGGTGTCGATGCCATGGCGCTCAAGATCAGGGAGGTGGCGGACGAACATTCGGTTCCCATCGTGGAAAACCCGCCGCTCGCACGCGCTCTCCACGCAACGGTCGAAATCGACCAGCAAATTCCGCCGGAACATTATAAGGCTGTTGCCGAAGTGATCGGCTACGTCATGCGGCTGCGCCGGGCGATATCGGGCAGGCGCTGAACAGGGGTCGTTATCCAATGGCCTGAATTCGCAGAGACTGGCACTTGCGCCAACAGGGCGCCTTAAGGCACTCAGGGGATATGGCAAGTTATGATCGGCCAGCGCCGACAGAAACGCGGGACCGTGCCGGAGCGCACGAACGCAGGGCCTTCGACAAAGGCCAGGGCGTCCCGCGGGGCGGCTCGATCACCATGGTGCTGCTGGTCGCGGCGGTCCTGATCGCTGCCGCCGTCGGGCTGATCTATGTCGGCCACGACTATGTGGAAGCCTACGTCCTGACCCTGCTGGCAGCGCTTGGAACCGTAGGCGTTTTCGCGCTGTTCGCCGTGGCGTCGGGGATCTTGCGGTTTGCGGGCCGGGATCATGGCAATCCGCTGCTCAAGTCGGTGGCCGATGGGGCATTCGATGGCATCCTGGTAAGCGACCAAGCAGGGCGCGTCATATACGCCAATGCCACCTACCTTGATCTGATCGGCGCCACCGATGTACGCGATGTGCGGCCAATCGAGCGTGTGTTCATCGGCGATCCAGACGTTTCCGAATCGATCTATCGCCTGCTCAAGGCCGCGCGCGAGGGTCGCCGGCTGCAGGAAGAAGTGCGCATTACCGGCGCGGCGGGCGAAAGTGCCCTTTGGCTGCGCATGCGGGTGCGTCCACTTGGCGCCAGTCGGCGCGATGCGCGCATGACCGTGTGGTCGATAGCCGATGTGACGCGTGAGCGTGAGCGCCAGGAGAATGTGTTCCAGGAACTGCAGCACGCGATTGACTATCTCGACCACGCTCCCGCCGGATTCTTTTCAGTCGATCCGGCCGGCGCCATTGTTTATCTCAATGCCACTCTCGCGTCTTGGCTTGATCATGACCTCGCCCAAGTCGGGGCCGGCTCGCTCAAGCTTGGCGATATCGTGGCAGGCGAGGGCGCTGCCTTGCTGACCACGCTCAATGCGGCCCCTGGCGAGGTGAAGACCGAGGTCTTCGACCTCGATCTGAAAACGCGCAGCGGCAAGCCAATTCCAGTGCGCCTGTTCCACAAGGTCGCATTCGGCGCCGATGGCTCGCTTGGCGCGTCACGCACTCTGGTGCTCAACCGGGCAAGAGACGACGGTAGCGACCCACAACGCGCCGCCGAAATTCGCTTTATGCGTTTCTTTCAGAACACGCCGATGGCGATTGCCACGGTCGACAAGACTGGCCGTATCGCGCGCAGCAATGCTCGCTTCGCCAGCGCCTTCGAAGGCCTCTTCAAGACCGACGACCGCTCGATCTTGTCGGTCGTGGCTGAACGCGACCGGCCTCCGCTCGAGGCGGCGATACGCAAGGCGGCGGAGGGACAAAGTGACATTGCTCCGGTCGAAGCGTTGTTGAATGGCAGCCTGGAGCGCTGGGCGAATTTCTTCGTGTTGGCTGTCGATGAGGAAGATCGCGACGGAGAAGCCGCAATCGTCTACGCATTGGAAACGACAGCGCAACGCACACTCGAAAATCGAGTTCAACAACAGCAAAAAATGGAATCGGTCGGCCAGCTCGCGGGCGGTATTGCGCACGATTTCAACAACGTGCTGTCTGCCATCATGATGGCGACCGATTTTCTTCTCAACGCCCACAAGCCAACCGATCCGTCCTTCAAGGACATCATGCAAATCAAACAAAACGCCAATCGGGCGGCGGCGCTGGTGCGGCAATTGTTGGCGTTCTCGCGCAAGCAGACGTTGCGTCCGGAAGTACTCGATCTCGGGGAAACGTTGGGTGATCTTGGAATGCTGCTTAAGCGGCTTATCGGCGAGAAAGTGTCTTTGGAAATAGTGCACGGGCGGGATCTATGGCCGGTAAAGGTGGATATTTCGCAATTCGAACAGGTGATTGTAAATCTCGCCGTCAATGCCCGTGATGCCATGCCGGACGGCGGTAAGCTCACCGTTCGCACCACCAATGTGCCGGCCGGCGAATGCGGCAATTACGCCTATAAGGGCATGCCCAAAGCGGATTATGTGCTGGTCGAGGTCAGCGACACCGGGACCGGCATCCCGCCTGACATTATCGAGAAGATCTTCGAGCCGTTTTTCACCACCAAGGAAGTCGGCAAAGGCACCGGCCTCGGACTTTCCACCGTCTATGGCATCGTCAAGCAGACCGGCGGATTTATCTATGCCGACTCGAGCGTGGGTCGGACTTCGTTCCTTATTTTCCTGCCGCGCCATATTCCGGGCGCGGAGGAGATGCTGGCTCAAATTCCAACCGCCGATATTCCCGCAATTGCCGACACGATATCGGCTGCAGATGATTTGGCGCGTGCAGCCACGGCCGACCTCACCGGGCACGGCACGATCCTGCTGGTCGAGGACGAAGAAGGCTTGCGCGCCCTAAATGCGCGCGGGCTGACCTCGCGCGGATATACCGTGCTGGAAGCGAGCAATGGTGTCGAGGCAATCGAAGCCTTCGATAAATACGGACACGTCGATCTCGTTGTGTCGGATGTCGTCATGCCGGAAATGGATGGGCCGACGCTGCTCAGGGAGCTGCGCCAGCGCGACCCGGAGGTGAAAATTATCTTTGTGTCCGGCTACGCCGAGGAGGCGTTCAGCAAGAATCTGCCAAGCCAGGAGCAATACGCGTTCCTCGCCAAGCCGTTCACTCTGAAGCAGCTGGTCGCCGAAGTGAAAAAGACGTTGATACAATAGTCCGCGTCAGGATCAAGACAACGATCACGATCACGCCAAGAATCCAGAAGGCATCAGTCACATAATTGCGCAAGGCGCATTTTGCCGAAGACACTGGACTGCAACCCGCAGGAAAAACTGCCAGCATTGAACTGCATTTGTGGCGCGCGGAAATAGTCCCGTTCGCGCGCAGCGCCGGCAGATCCGATATTTGCCTCAGGATCATTGCGTGCAAGTGCCGGAGTCCGATCTTCGAGTGATTTAAGATCGCTCACCGGCACAGGTTTCGCCGCCGCAGCCACACTCAAGATCAAATATGCTGTTGCGGCCACTAAGCCTTTCATCGGCCAGCCTCCTTGCTGTGCAAGGGCAATTCCCGGCGGCGCAACATGTTCCGCACGCCATATAATATTCTCGTGATTGGTCGTCATTTGGCCGCGACTTTGCGGCGCAGGCGTACCCCTTACAAACTGGGCCCCGCATACATATTCTTCGGGCGGCCGATTTGCCGGGGGAGACCACCACTATGATCCGGAACCGTTCTCTGATCGCGATTGCCGCGATAGCAGCAGCCATGTTCGTCGTTGTTGCTGGGGATGCCTACGCTCGTGCCGGTGGCGGTTTCTCAGGCGGTAGCCGCGGCATGCGAACGTTTTCACCGCCGCCTGCAACAACCACTGCGCCGAATGCTGCAAGTCCAATTCAGCGGACAATCACACAACCCGGAACGGCCGAAACACTCGGCCAGGCCGCGGCGCGGCCCGGCGGGCTGTTTGGCGGCGGATTGCTCGGAGGGCTTGCCGCAGGGTTCCTTGGCGCTGGCCTGTTCGGGCTACTGTTCGGACACGGATTTTTTGGCGGCTTGGCGAGTTTTGCCTCTTTGCTCGGACTGATCATTCAAGTCGTCCTGATCGTACTGGTGGCGCGACTATTGTATGCCTGGTGGCAACGCCGTACCGAGCCCGCCTATGCGGCCGCACATCCGGCGACCGGTCATTCGTTTAGTGGTCTCGGCGGAATGTTCGGCGGCAACGCGCCGGCCGGTGAGCCTGTTACGGTCGGCAAATCGGATTATGATGCGTTTGAACGTTTGCTCGGTGAAATCCAGGCCGCGTATTCGGCGGAAGATCTTAGCGCGCTGCGCAGCAGAGTGACGCCGGAAATGCTGTCTTATTTTTCCGAACAGCTTTCCGAAAATACGAGTCGCGGTCTAGTTAACAAAATCAGTGGGGTAAAGCTCGAGCAGGGGGATCTGGCGGAAGCGTGGCGTGAAAATAACGTCGAGTATGCAACTGTCGCCATGCGTTTTGCGCTCGTAGACCAGATGGTCGAGCGTGCCAGCGGCCGTACCGTGGAAGGCGGCGGGCCAGGTGAAGTCACCGAACTCTGGACCTTCATGCGCGCGCGCAATGGCGATTGGCTGCTTTCTGCCATTCAGCAGACGTAAGTAGAGCCGGTTAGGAGTCCGTTTCGGCTGGCTCGGCTTCCTTCGTGACGGCACTAACCAACACAGCTCGCACGCGTTCATCGATCCGTGTTTCGAATTTCACACCGCGCTGATGCGGCTTGCGCCAAATCACGCGGCGATCGCCGCCACGGTGAACCGTTTTCCGCCAGTAACAGCATGAAAATATCGGAGACGTCCTGAGAATCGGGGACGCTGATGCAGGCACCCCGGTCCGAAATGGCATGGCGCATGCGATAGCGTTTTGTCTTCCGTTTGCCTCCGCGCATTTGCCGCACCATCGCCACATTCGGTCGATGCGGTCCCGGTTTCACAATTCATTAAGCCTAGGGGTCATTAAGCCTAGGGGCGAAAAACTCAGTGATGATGCTAATGAGGTGCCATTACGAATTCATAAAGCGTTATCTGACATCCGCAGCCGCCGGTGAGCCATTGACGATGCTGCGAAATCCGTCTATGTCGCCGCCCGCAACCTGGTTTTAGGCCTCAACTTGCTGCCACGCTCCTGGTTTTGGGCTGCGCCTCAAGTGAACTCCCAAAAACTTGGCTTGTGACCGCCAACGCGGCGAGCGCGTGGGTGTTCAACAGGAAGCGTGAAAGGAAACTCTTGATGCCTGTAGGAACTGTGAAATTTTTCAATACACAAAAAGGGTTCGGCTTCATTCAGCCGGACGATGGCTCGAAGGATGTGTTCGTGCACATCACCGCAGTGGAACGCGCTGGCTTGCGCTCGCTGACGGAAGGCCAGAAGGTCAGCTTCGAAATCGTGAATGAGCGAGGCAAGCCGGCGGCCGGCAATTTGCAGCCGACCTGAGTGCACTACGACATGACGTGAAGTTGAGGCCCGGCGGCGACGCCGGGCTTTTTTATGCGCGCCGAGTTAAAGTAGCGCATCTAAAGTGCTGCATTTAAAGAGGTACTGCATCATCGGGAGGAGTTAAATATGGACATTATCGCTTGCGGATCGCGGCCTTCGCGCAAGATGGGGGCACCGAGCTTTACCGGAACGGTGTGGCAGGATCCCATCATCCAGGCACCGGATCCTGCGCGCATCCGATCAGCGTGGGTGCGCTTTGAGCCGGGCGCGCGCACCGCTTGGCACACCCATCCGCTCGGCCAGGCTCTGGCAGTCGTATCCGGGGTTGGCTGCGTACAAACCTGGGGTGGACCGGTGCGTGAAATCCGCGCTGGCGACACCGTCTGGATCCCACCAGGCGAAAAGCACTGGCACGGCGCGACGGCCAATCATGCGATGGAACATATCGCCATGCAGGAAGCCCAAGGCGGTGAACACGTGACATGGCTGGAGCCAGTGACCGACTCGCAATACTCCGGAAAACCTACCTGACCGCCTATCAACCGCGCGTGAATACAGGAATAGAGCGTTGTTCCTGGTGTTGTGCCCCCGATAGCGAGGCCAACGGGCTTTCGCTACTGTCGGGAGGTAGAAAAATGACGGTCGTTCGATCAAGCATGCCATTGGCGGCGTGTCTGGCGTTTCTTTGTATCGCGCCCGCACAAGCGCAGCAGGCGAATATTAGTTTTTTCATAACCAGCATTGGCAGCGGTAAGGGCGCCGACCTCGGCGGGCTTGCCGGAGCAGATCGGCATTGCCAGCAGCTCGCGGCGTCCGTCGGCGCTGGATCGAAGACATGGCAGGCTTACTTGTCCACCCAGGGCGCCGGCGCCGTCAATGCGCGCGACCGGATCGGTAAAGGCCCGTGGATGAATGCCAAAGGCGTCACGATTGCCAAGGACGTTGCCGAATTGCACGGAGTGAACAATCTGACCAAGCAGACCGCGCTTACTGAAAAAGGCGAGGTCAACAATGGACGCGGCGATACGCCAAACAAGCACGACATTATTACAGGCTCACAACCCGATGGCACCGCGTTCGCGGGCGACGCGGATCGCACTTGCAAGAACTACATGAGCAGCACGCAAGGAGCTGTCATGCTTGGGCATGCCGATCGCCAGGGCCTGACCGATGATCCTCCGGCCAAATCATGGAATTCTTCGCATCCATCGCGCGGGGCGGAAGGCGGCTGCTCGCAAGCTGATCTGCGCAGCACAGGCGGCGATGGATTGTTTTACTGCTTCGCGGTCAACTAGCCAAAACCCAGGGGCGCGAGCCAAGCTCGCGCCCCTGGGTTTTGTGAGGTTAGCCATGCGCTATCAACTGTTTTACTGGCCGGAGATTCAGGGTCGCGGCGAGTTTGTGCGGCTGGCGCTTGAGGATGCGGGCGCATCCTACGAAGACGTCGCGCGCAAGCCGGGCGGCTTGGACAAGATGATGAGAATGATGAACGGCGGTCGCGACAGACACCCGCCGTTTGCGCCGCCGTTCCTGAAGGCGGGGAAGTTGGTGATCGCGCAAGTCGCTAATATCCTGTTCTATCTCGGCCCGCGTCTGAAACTTGCGCCCCGCGACGAAGCAAACCGGCTTTGGCTGCATCAATTGCAGCTTACGGTTACCGACTTCGTAAAGGAGATTCACGACACGCATCATCCGGTCGGTTCAGGTCTTTATTACGAAGACCAGAAACCCGAAGCAAAACGCTATGCGGATAATTTTCTCGACGAGCGTGTGCCAAAGTATCTCGGCTATTTTGAAGCAGTGCTCACGAAAAGCAAAGGGCCCTATTTGCTCGGCCGCAGGGCGGGCTATATCGATCTGTCAGTCTTCCAACTGATAGAAGGGCTGCGTTACGCATTCCCGCACGCGATGAAAGAGATTGAACGTCGGGTAACGGGGCTTGTCGAATTACGGAGTAGGGTCGCCGAGCGGCCCCGCATTAAGGCCTATCTTGCCTCTCCTCGGCGGATTGCTTTCAACGAGATGGGAATCTTCCGCCACTATCCGGAGCTTGATACCTAGCCCCGCGCGGTTAGCGTCTTGCCGCCTGCTGTCACCGGTTTTGCAGCAATCAATGTAAACGCGATTACGCAGGGCTCCTTACCTTTGTTCACCCAGTTATGGATGGTGCCCCGCTGCACCAAGACGTCGCCGGCCTTGAGGTGCACGCTGCCGATGTCGAGATCCATATCGATCTCACCGGATATCACCACCGCGTAGTCGATGGAATCGGTGCGGTGGTTACGGGGTGCAACCCCCGGACCAAAGCTGACGACACGAAAAGCCGTTCCGTTGGGAACGGTCGTGCTGATCTTCTTGCCTGATGGGTCGGAGTTGCCGTCATTGTCGATCGGGAAGCCTTCGGTCGACCAGATCACGCTGTAGAGAGCGCCAGGACGTTGCTCGGCGACGTTCTTGACGGTTTCGTCGATCAAAACCTTGGCGCGACCCTGTTCGTCATGGCCGGTGACTACGCGGCGGATTTTCAGGCTCATGCGTTTTACTCCCTTGGATCGTAATCAACGGCGGACGGCTTTCTCGCCGTCTCATGCCAGAGCAGGAACAGGCCGGAGGCAACGACGATTGCCGACCCGCCCAGCAATGTCAGCGTCGGCACGTCTCCCCAGAACAGGAAGCCGAGCGCGGCCGACCACACCAGCATGAAATAGTAAAACGGTCCGACTGCCGAGGGGGGTGCGAGCGACAAGGCGCGCGTCCACCAATACTGGCCGATTGCATTGATGACACCATTGGCGATCATCGCCGCGGCATCGACCGGTGTCGGCCAGGCAAAAAGAAATGGCAGGACCAGAGCAAAGAACAGTGTAAGGAAGATCATCTGGTACATGGTCAGCGTTTCAGCTGATTCGGTCGTGGTCATGCCCCGCACCGCCGCAGTTACGCTTCCGAAAAGCACCGCATTGCCGAGTGCGTAAAGTGCGCCGAGGCGAAAGCTATCGGCGCCTGGTGCGGCCACCAGCAGCACACCAAGAAACCCGGCGACCAGCGCAGCACCGCGTGCAATGCCGACCTTTTCCTTGAGCCACACCGCGGCAAACAGCGTTGCGAACAACGGCGACGAGAAGTTGATGGCAACAGCTCCGGCAAGCGGCATCAGACCGAAAGCGATAATGATGAGACTCTGGGCAGTGGCTTGCGTAGCGCTGCGGCCGATATGGTCGCCCAGGCGCTGCGTACGCAACACCGCGAGGCCGGTTCGTGGCAGGATGATCGCGGCGCACGTGACCAATGAGGCAGCGGCGCGAAAAAACAAAACCTCGATGAACGAATAGCTGGCAACCTGCCATTTCGACAGCGCACTTGAGAGTGCGAACATTACGGTCGCGCCAAGCATGAACAAGATGCCGAGCGGGATACGGTCGGCGCGCAAGCTTGCGCGCTGGTCAAGGCTATCAGAGGTCAAGGCATGCCCCGGCGATTTTCCGGCGCTTGCCTAGCACGGGAAAAAGCGGGCGGGCAGGGGCAAAAACGAATGGCATTTGCGCGCCCGCGCATGGCGAGCACAGCAGAGAGGGCGTTAGCGCGCGCTGCGGCGGCCGCGAGCCTGGCCCGCCGATCTGCGTTCGCGTGCGACTCTGGCCATCCGGCGTTGCTCACGGGCGCGGGCTTCCCGTTGCTTGCGCGCTCGCCGCCGCCGGCAACGGTCGCAGCGGCAGTGCGAACGTCCGATAATGTATTTCAGATAGGCGTTGCCGTAGTGATGGGTGATTTCCTCGCCAGGCTTGATCTTGCGTAGCGCCCGGACGAACACGCGCCCGCCATAGATGTAGGCCTCCGCGTTTGGATTGCAGGAATGATTGACGTAGCGCGCGAGATTGCTGCGCGCCTTTCCATCGATCGTGACGCAGGAATTGATTTCATAAAGGTAGAGGTTGCCACGCCGCTCGAGCCGGGCGGCTTCCTCGGCGCTGACGCGTCGGCCTCTATATTCGATGATTTTTTCACGTTTCTTGATCGGCCTTATGGCGAACAGGCCGAGACCGATTAGCGAGCGACCGACACGGAACGATCTTCGGGGCATTGCTGAATTTAAGGCCTGACGAAAGAAGGCCTTGCCGAATGGCAGATCAAATGCCAGGCGTCAATCGTCCGTTTGCCGCCGCGCGGGTGGGCAGTGATTCAATGAAGAAATCGGCCGGCCCAGTTCACGAAGGCGCTGAACTGGTCTGGATAGGCCACGAAATAAACAATGAGCGCTACGGGTGCCAACATGAATATCAGGTCTCGCATGGGATTTTTCCCGCGCTGAAATCTTGATCGAATGTCTGCCCTTTCGAGATGAGTCACTAGACCGGGTCAATATCATAAAGCGTAAAATCGAAAAGGACCCAGGGACCAGTCGCCCTCAATTCGGGTCTCGGGTAATTAGATGCCAATTTTTGGGCCCCTCAGAAGCCGTAAATCATGACGGCGACGGCGAAAGCAATGACACCGGCCCAGTTTACGATCGTCGGCACGCTCACCAGCAGGCCGGCAAGGGCAAGCCGCCGGTCCTTGAGCGCGAGCGCGATGCCGGCAAGTGCTGTGGCCGGAAACAAGAAATGGTGCAGGAACATGACCATCCCGCCATAATCCAGCGACAGTTCGAGGCCGTGGATCGCGACCGACCAGACGTCATCGAGCGCCCACGTGGTCAGCGCAAGCAAGGCCAGCGCCAGAATGGCGCGGCGGAAATTACCCAAGCCAGCATAGACCAGCGCAGCACCCGCAATCACTGGCGCAAGCGCAAGCTTGATGCTCAGGAGCCCCTGCGCGAAGCGTAATAGTGCGGTTGGGTGTTCATGATCGGTCAGGATATACGGAATGCCTGACAACGCGTCCACAAACTCGAGCAAAGCGATCACGGTAAGACCAACGCGCAACCAGCGATGAGAGGAAGTGGCATCTGTCGTTGCGATCGTGGTCATTTGGCACGCCCCTTGCCCCGGGGCAGTATATGCCAAAATCATACATTAAATGGTGGGTTGGCGGCGGAGACGAGGGAAAGGTCATGACACCACATTCGGACCGTTGGCCCGAGCTGCCTTATGCCGCGTGGAAGGAAACGCGCGATACGCTGCATTTGTGGACACAAGTCGTCGGGAAGGTGCGCCTGACGCTTACTCCGTGGCTCAATCATTCATGGCACGTCGCGCTTTACGTCACCACGCGTGGGCTGACCACGTCGCCAATTCCGTGGCATGGCGGAAGTTTTCAGATCGACTTCGACTTCATCGATCACGTGCTGTGGGTGAGAACGAGCTTGGGGCATTTTCGCCAGATCATGCTCAAGCCGATGAGCGTCGCAGAATTTTACGAAGACGTAATGATCGCGCTGCGCGAGCTAGGCATCAACGTGCGCATCACAACAATGCCATCCGAGATCGCTGACTGTATTCCGTTTGAGCAAGACACGCTGCATGCGGCCTATAACGCTGACTATGCAAATCGGTTCTGGCGCATTCTCCTTTCGACGAGTGAAGCTTTCTACCATTTCCGCACCGGGTTTCTCGGCAAAACCAGCCCGGTCCATTTCTTCTGGGGAAGTTTCGATCTCGCGGTGACGCGTTTCTCCGGCCGCCCCGCGCCACGCCATCCTGGTGGTGTGCCGCGTCTGCCGAATGCAGTTGCGCAGGAAGCTTATTCGCACGAAGTGTCGAGCGTCGGCTTCTGGCCCGGCGGTGGTGGAGCAATCGAATACGCGGCGTTCTATTCTTACGCCTATCCCGCGCCGGACGGTTTCGGCGTGGCCAAGGTAAGACCGGCTGCGGCGTTTTTCAGCAAGGAGCTGGGCGAGTTCTTGCTGCCTTACGATTCCGTCCGCATGGCCCGAGATCCGGACAAAACGCTCATGGAATTCTTGCAGAGTACGTACGAAGCGGCGGCGAATTTGGCAAAATGGGATCGCAGGACGCTTGAGTGCGACCTCGGTGAGGCAGGAAAGGTGAGGTCGGTGTAGTTTCATCGTCATGGCCGGGGGGTGGTCCCGGCCGGCCGTGACGATATTGGCCGCGACTTAGCTACTTACCTTGCTCCACCGTCACCAGTCCGACTTGATTAGTCAGGCTATTGGCGGTGACCGGATTGCCGTCCGGCGTCACATCCATGTTCCGCACAATGTCGCCGCCGCCAGGAATTGCCCAACTCTGAAATTTCTCCGTAGCCGGATCAAAGCGCACGATGGTGTTGGGCTTGGCGCCGGACTCGTTGTACCAGAGCGCTCCTTTCGTGAAGACAATGCCGTAGGGTTCCGATTTCGGCCCGCTCGGCGATTCCCATTCCTTCACGTTGCCGGTCTTGAGGTCGAGACGCCCGAGCATCCCGCGCGGAAAATCCGTGTACCAGATGGTGTCGTCGTCCGTGAACGCGAGTCGGCGCGGCCGTGCGCCGGCGTTCGGCAGCGGGTATTCCTTGATCGCCATGGTCTGCGGATCGATGCTGGCGATCTTTGGCGCGCCGAATTCGACGAAATAGGGCACGCCTTTCGAATTGATCATCAGCCCGTAGGGCCGCGATTTTTCTGTCGGCGAGGTGACAAGCTTGATGTCGCCGCTCTTCGGATCGAGCCGTCCGAGCATGTTGCCGCCCTGCACGGTGAACCACACGATCCCGTCCGGGGCGATGTTGATGGTGTGCGGGTCCTTCGCGGTCTTGTCGGGCAGCGGATATTCGGTGGTGATGCCGGTCTTCGGATCGAGCTTGCCGATCAGGCCCAGATTGTTGCCGGTGAACCAGATATTGCCATCGGTATCTTCGGCCAACCCATGCGGGGCAGTGTACGGCGACTTAAGTGCATATTCGCGGATAGCGCCGGTCTTCGGATCGATGCGGCCGAGCTTGTTGGCGAGCTGGCCAGTCCACCAGATCGAGCCATCTTTTGCCGCGCGCGGGTCGTGCGGGCGCGAACCTTGAGTGGGAACGTCCCACAGATCGATGCGCGCTTTCACCGGGCCGCTTATGATCACGGCCGCCGGACGCTTCCGCTCGGGGAAGTTCTTCATGAGATATTCGGTCATCGCCGGCCATTCTTCGGCTGGGATCGGCGTATCGAAGTTCTGCATCATGCGTACGACCGTGAGCCAGCCTTGTGGCGTGTAGCCGACGCGGACGCGATTGATGTCGTGGCAGCCGCCACAGGCGTCGGTGAAGCGCTGCTTCATCGGGCCTTCCGGCCACTCCTTGGCGGTATATTGGGCGAGAGCTGGGACGGCTTGTGCAAAGGAGGCAACTGCCAGTAGCGCACAACTGATGATCCTGGGCGTGATTGGCATGGCTGTTCTCCCCGGCGTTGGCTTGTGAGACATCGAAAAGTAACATAAACGGCTTTCACCATCACCCTTCAGCAAAGCCATGAACGCCCCTGTTACGCCGCAAGCTACGCCGCCATATCACCACACGCCGCTGTTTCCGCTCGGGCCGGACAAGACGCCTTACCGCAAGCTCGATATCGGTGGCGTCAAGGTCGAGAAGGTGATGGGCAAGGACATGCTGGTGATCGGGCGCGAGGCGTTGCGCGTTCTCGCCGAAACCGCCTTCACCGATATCAATCACCTTTTGCGTCCAGCGCATTTGAAACAGCTGCGCAAGATTCTTGACGACCCCGAGGCGTCGGAGAATGACAAGTTCGTTGCCTACGATTTCCTCAAGAACGCGAATATTGCTGCCGGCGGTGTGCTGCCGATGTGCCAGGACACCGGCACGGCCATCATCATGGGCAAGAAGGGGCGCATGGTGTTCACCGACGGTTCCGATGAAGCGGCGCTCGCAGAGGGAGCGCGCGATGCCTATCTCAAACGCAACCTGCGCTATTCGCAGCTCGCGCCAATCTCAATGTTCGAGGAGAAAAACACCAAGTCCAACATGCCGGCGCAGGTTGAGATCTATGCCGAAGGCGACGACGCCTACAAATTCCTGTTCATTGCCAAAGGCGGCGGTTCGGCTAACAAGTCGTTCCTGTTTCAGGCAACGCCGTCGATTCTCACGCACGATCGCATGCTCGCGTTCCTGAAAGAAAAGGTACTCACACTCGGTACTGCTGCGTGCCCGCCCTATCACCTGGCAATCGTTATCGGCGGCACTTCGGCTGAATTGACGATGAAGACCGTAAAACTTGCATCGACCAAGTATCTCGACGAACTGCCAACCAAGGGCAGTGAAGATGGTCACGCTTTCCGCGATCTCGCGATGGAAACGGAAGTGCTGAGAATGACGCAATCAACCGGTGTCGGCGCGCAATTCGGAGGTAAGTATTTCTGCCACGACGTGCGCGTAATCCGGCTGCCGCGGCACGGCGCGTCATTGCCGATCGGGCTTGGCGTTTCGTGTGCCGCTGACCGGCAGGCGCTCGGCAAAATTACCAAGGACGGAGTATTTCTGGAGGAGCTCGAGCATCACCCGGCGCAATATCTGCCGGAGATCGACCAGGAGAAGTTGGGCGGGCAGGTGGTGAAAGTGGACCTACGCCGGCCGATGAAAGAAATTCTCGCGCAGCTCTCCAGGTATCCGGTGAAAACGCGGCTCTCGCTCACCGGCACCATGATCGTCGCGCGCGACCTTGCGCACGCAAGGTTGCGCGAGCGGCTCGAGGCTGGGAAAGGGCTGCCCGACTACTTCAAGAACCATCCGATCTACTATGCGGGTCCGGCGAAAACGCCCGCGGGTTATGCCTCGGGCTCGTTCGGTCCGACCACGGCCGGACGCATGGACAGCTACATCGAACAGTTTCAGGCCGCCGGCGGCTCCATGATCTCGCTTGCCAAGGGCAACCGCTCCGCGCAGGTGCGCGAGGCGTGCAAGAAATACGGTGGTTTCTATCTTGCTTCGATCGGCGGCAGCGCCGCCAATCTCGCCGAGCACTGCATCAAGAAGGTCGAGGTGCATGAATATCCCGAGCTCGGCATGGAGGCGATCTGGAGGATCGAGGTCGAAAATTTCCCTGCCTTCATCGTCATCGACGACAAGGGCAATGATTTCTTCAAGGAATTGAATTTGGGGTGAGCGTTCACCGGGCGCGTCCTCGCGCCCGGTCCGAATAAAAAATACGCGAGTCGGCCGCGCTCAGCCGATCACAGCCAACGTCACCATCAATAACGAGATGCCCACGTATTTTGCGGTCTGCGCCACGTCGGGAAGTTGGTCGGCAAATCCGACCAGCCAGAGCAAGCCAGCAACCGCAATCAACGCGTACTTCACCGCCGGGATTTCAGTGGATTTCTTAAGGAAGGCCAAGGTCTTACGCATAACGCTCCGTTCCGCCACGGCCCCGGCCCGACGCGGCTTCTGCTAGTGCACCGCACAATATTACCTATTGCACTGCGAAAAGCAAATCCGATTAAAGCGGATTCAGCGAAATAACGCTCGAACCGCGAATAGTTTCGCTCCAAGTGAGAATAGTTTCGCTCCAAGTGAAATGAACTTGTGCAGCAGTATAGACCGACAATCAGCAGAACCGATCAGACCTCAACAGCGATGTGATTGAGTTCAGTGCCGAAAGCTTTTCGGTCCTGATCAGACTCCTGGCTACCCACGCGTGCACGAAAATGAGTGAAAACAAACACGCGGATCGAGGACGACAGGTTGCAGCTGTCGCGGGCGTGATCGATTTTCCCTACGAGGCTTGCCAGCGTCGTATTCTCGCGGGCGGCAATCTCGCGCAGTCCATCCCAGAACTCGTTTTCGAGTGACACGCTGGTCTTGTGTCCATCGCGAACGATCGAGCGCTTGATGACTTGTGACTTCATGGCCTTCAAAACCCCGTCTGCCGCCCACCGGGGATCGGCTGCGGCACCTCGTTATCGCAGCGCAACATAGTGGACTTCTCAATCGGTGATTTGAGCGAGATCAAATCGGCGGTGAAAACGGGGATCACTTTTACTCGCCGCACGAACTCACTCTTTCCGGTGGCCAGTTGCTGAATGTCCGGACCCTCTGGCCTCGCTGATCGTCGTGTTGCAGCTCAGACATTGAAAAGTGTCGGATTCTGGCAGGTTTTCTTGCGTTTTAGCCAGCTGCATCGCGACGCCGCAGAGCGGACAATGGCGAATGGTCGGGCGGCTATGCGGTATCATCAATCTAGATCACCAAAATCTGAAGCTCCTGTTTTGATGCAGATCAATGCCGGCTGCAGTCCTTTATCAGCGTCAAGACTTGATCTGATCTAGATCAAGGCGCGCGCGAACTTGCCATACACACTTGTAAAAATGTGGCAGTCCGTGACCACAGCGCCGTTCAACTGCGACCTGGAGCTCGCCGTGCTCGACGAGGATGGCCCGCACGCGCTGGTTTTTCCCTGCCGCCGGATCGTCAACGGCTGGATGAACGCGAAGACGCAGGAGCAGTTGGACGTGCACCCGACACATTGGCGGCCGTGGCCGCACGAGCATTAGATTCGGCCTTTGCCTTCCGGCACGGCAATTTTGCCTCTTCTTCGGCCAAGAGGCGGACCAGGAGCCGACGACGCTCGCCGTCGGTTTCAGTGGTCAGCAGACGCCGGTAGTGTTCGATATTCAGGTGGGCCACGGTTTTATCCATGGCGCGCCTCTCTGTTTGCCTGCCCCGTCAAAAGTCTAGCCCCAACCGCAGATTTTTCAATTGCAGGCAAGCCCGATTTCGCGGCCGATTTTCACCGCGAACACGAGCCGCAGGTTCCCTCACCAATCACTTTTTTGTGCGGGAACGAGACCCCTTGCCCTTGAGCTGGATAATCGTCGCGCTTTCGCCGGCACTTTTGCGCAGGGCTTCTTTGAGACTGACAGGACAGCCGTGTTTCCTCAGCAAGTCGGTGAACGCTTCGTCGGCGAGTTCCTGGAAAGACTTCATGCTATCGGCAGCGAGCAGATGCAGCTGGTGCCAGGTTTCCTCGTGAAACTGTACGCGTTTGCCAATCATGGATTGCGCCTTTCAACGGACGATGTCGACGGACGTAGCTTACGTTTTGGATTGTGACCACGCCAACCCGAAGCCTGTCGGAACCAATTTCAGTTGTTTGGAGCCTGTGACTTAAGCTTGGTGTCGGGAGGGCGATGTTTTCAAAGCCATGTGATGCAGGTCAGGATCGTTCTCCGGTTCCGCTCGGCGAGGAGGCCGAGAACCTTCACCGGTGTCAGGCAACTACGTGCGCGTGCAATGCAGCATTTCTGAAATCTTTCCGGGAACTCCATAAGAAACATTGCTAATTCGGAAGCTGGTTCAGCACCTTCGTTCCTGAAAAGAACATATTGCGAACGGAGAACAAATAGTGTACAGTGTTTTCTTCAGTCGATTCCGGCGGTGCGGCGGGGCCGCGTTGTCGGGGGGTCGAATCCCGGCCATAAGGAGCTCAACTATGAGTCAGCCTGCGCTGCGTCTCGTCGAAGGAACATCCATGGATAAGTCGAAAGCCCTTTCCGCTGCGCTCTCCCAGATCGAGCGCCAGTTCGGCAAGGGCTCGGTCATGAAGCTTGGCAAGAACGACAAGGCCATGGACATCGAAGCCATTTCCTCGGGCTCGCTCGGGCTCGACATTGCGCTCGGTATCGGAGGTCTGCCGCGCGGCCGGGTGGTGGAAATCTACGGGCCGGAATCGTCCGGCAAAACGACACTCGCGCTGCACACCATCGCTGAGGCCCAGAAAAAGGGCGGCATCTGCGCTTTCGTCGACGCAGAACATGCCCTCGACGTGGTTTATGCCCGCAAGCTTGGTGTCAATGTCGACGATCTCCTGATCTCCCAGCCGGACGCTGGCGAGCAGGCGCTGGAAATCGCCGATACACTGGTCCGCTCCGGAGCAATCGACGTCTTGGTAGTCGATTCCGTGGCCGCGCTCGTGCCGCGCTCGGAACTCGAAGGCGAGATTGGCGACGTGCAACCGGGCTCACAAGCGCGCCTCATGAGCCAGGCGCTGCGCAAGCTCACCGCCTCGATCTCGCGCTCGCGCACCATGGTGGTTTTCATAAACCAGATCCGCATGAAGATCGGCGTGATGTATGGCTCGCCGGAAACGACGTCAGGCGGCAATGCGCTGAAATTCTATGCGTCCGTACGTCTTGATATCCGCCGCATCGGCGCGATCAAGGAACGCGACGAGGTGGTCGGCAATCAGACGCGCGTGAAAGTGGTCAAGAACAAGCTGGCTCCGCCGTTCAAGCAGGTCGAATTCGACATCATGTACGGCGAGGGGGTTTCCAAGACTGGCGAGTTGATCGATCTCGGCGTCAAGGCCGGGGTGGTTGAGAAATCCGGCGCTTGGTTCTCCTATGACAGCCAACGTATTGGCCAGGGCCGCGAGAATGCCAAGCAGTTCCTCAAGGAGAATCCGGACGTCGCCAACAAGATTGAAGCTGCTGTGCGCCAGAACGCCGGCCTGATCGCGGAAGCGATCCTGGCGGGCGAGAGCGACGACAAGGATGACGACGAGGTCGCTGAGGCTTGAAAGGATGATGGGCTGCCGGACGGCGCTGTTGCGACGCTGCCGTCTGGAGCCGGGCTTCGGGAGGAAGGCGTAGCCTTCGCCAGCGAAGAACCGGCGCAGGAGCGGAAAAAGCCGCTGCCTGTCGTGCCCGCGCCGACCTGTCAGATACCTGTTGAAATCAAGGATGTTTCCGGGCCGATTGCGGGGCCAAAGGCCGCTCAACCAAGGAAGGCCGGAGCCGCGAAAGGCAAAACCAAAAGCGTAAAAGCCAGGAAGTCCACGGTCAGGAGTTTGAAGCGCAAGGGTAAGTCCGGACGCTAATGGCCAAGTGAGGCGCGGGCGGCGGCGCCAGTATTATTCGCCGCACCATTTGGTGGCGCGTATCACTCAGTGATGCGTCAGGCATTCGCCCCCGTCGGCACCCGGCTGCGTAAAGCGGCCGCCACCGAGGACGGGGGCGAAGGCGTTTTCGCGCCCTTCTCCCCGCTTTGCGGGGAGGAGGAAGCCCCTTCCTAGACTTACGCCACCCCCGCCGCTAAATAGCCCCCTGAAAACGCCAAGCCGGACGGGGATTTAGGGTCCCGGCTGCGGTGCCCGGCGAGGCCGTTTACGCGGGCGACCGGCAAGAGGGACTAACAGCGGTCTACGAATCCATGAGCGGCGTCAACGATATCCGCAAAAGCTTCCTCGATTTTTTCGCGCGCAACGATCATCAGGTCGTGGCGTCTTCGTCGCTGGTGCCGCGCAATGACCCCACCTTGATGTTCACCAACGCCGGCATGGTGCAGTTCAAGAACGTATTCACCGGCCTCGAGAAGCCGCCTTATCCGCGCGCCGTCACCGCACAGAAATGTGTGCGCGCCGGCGGCAAGCACAACGACCTCGACAACGTCGGCTACACCACACGCCACCACACGTTTTTCGAGATGCTCGGCAATTTCTCGTTCGGCGACTACTTCAAGGAGCGCGCGATCGAACTGGCATGGATGCTGGTGACGAAAGATTTTGCGCTGCCCAAGGACCGGCTGCTGATCACCGTCTACGTGGACGATGACGATGCCCTCAGGCTCTGGAAAAAGATTGCCGGTCTTCCCGACAGCAAGATTCTTCGCATCGCGGGCGACGACAATTTCTGGGCCATGGGTGAAACCGGCCCATGCGGGCCGTGCTCCGAAATCTTCTTCGACCACGGACCGAAAATCCCCGGTGGCCCACCCGGCTCAGCGGATGCCGAAGGCGACCGGTTCATCGAAATCTGGAATCTCGTCTTCATGCAGTACGAGCAGCGGGAAGACGGCAAGCGCATCAACCTGCCGCGGCCGTCAATCGACACAGGCATGGGGCTCGAGCGGATTGCTGCGGCGCTGCAGGGCACTCACGACAACTACGCGATCGATCTGTTCCGCGCGCTGATCGAAGTCATCGCCGATCTCACCAAAGTCTCGCCAAATGGCCGGCAGAAAGCTTCGCATCGGGTGATTGCTGATCACCTGCGCGCGTCCGCGTTCCTGATCGCCGATGGCGTGCTGCCGTCGAACGAGGGACGCGGCTACGTGCTCCGCCGGATCATGCGGCGTGCCATGCGTCACGCCGAACTGCTCGGCGCAAAAGAGCCGCTGATGTGGAAGCTCGTTCCCACACTCACGCGTGAAATGGGACAGGCCTATCCCGAATTGGTGCGTGCGGAAGCGCTGATAACCGAGACGCTCAAGCTGGAGGAAACCCGCTTCCGCCGCACGCTCGAGCGTGGGCTCGCGATCCTCGACGAAAAGAGTGCCGGGTTAAAGAAGGGCGCGATGTTCGATGGCGAGACTGCGTTCACGCTCTACGACACCTATGGCTTCCCGCTGGATCTGACGCAGGACGCGCTGCGTTCCCGTGGCATTTCCGTCGACATTGCTTCCTTCAGTGACGCCATGGAGCGCCAGCGCGAGAAGGCACGGGCCTCCTGGGCAGGCTCGGGTGAGGCGGCGCAAGAAACGGTATGGTTTGCGCTGCGCGAGAAAATCGGCGCCAGCGAGTTTCTCGGCTACGAAACCGAAAGCGCGGAGGGTATTGTTGCCGCCCTTGTCAGGGATGGGAAGGAAGTTTCCGAATTGAAGAAAGGCGAGAGCGGCGCGGTGGTCATGAACCAGACGCCGTTCTACGGCGAGAGCGGCGGGCAGGTTGGCGATACCGGCGAGATGCGGCGCGAGGGCGTAAGGCTTTCGGTTTCGGATACCCAGAAAAAAGCGGGCGACCTGTTTGCGCACATGGTCAAGGTGGAGCAGGGCACGGTGAAGGTCGGCGACCCGCTGCTGCTCGAAGTTGATCACGCGCGCCGCGGCGCCATCCGTCAGAACCATTCCGCCACGCATCTGCTGCACGAGGCGCTGCGCCAGGTGCTAGGCGACCACGTGGCGCAAAAAGGCTCGCTGGTCGCGCCCGAGCGGCTGCGTTTTGACTTCTCCCACCCCAAGCCGATGTCGGCGGAAGAGATCGAACGTGTCGAGGACATCGCCAATGATATCGTGCTGCAGAACGCACCGGTCACCACGCGTTTGATGGCGGTCGATGATGCGATTGCTTCGGGCGCCCGCGCATTGTTCGGCGAAAAATACGGCGACGAAGTGCGGGTGGTGTCAATGGGGCGGGGCTCCGGCAACACGCTGGGTTGGTCGGTGGAACTCTGCGGCGGCACGCATGTGCGGCGGACCGGCGATATCGGGCTCATTTCGCTGGTGGGCGAGTCAGGCGTGGCGGCCGGGGTACGCCGGATCGAGGCATTGACCGGCAAAGCCGCCCGAAAAAGCGCTAACAAACAACTTCAAGTCGTTAAAGCGGCGGCAGCGGAGCTTAAAGCGCCACTTGAAGAGATGCCGGCACGTATCGGAGCGCTCTTGGATGAGCGCAAGAAGCTTGAGCGGGACCTTTCCGACGCGAAAAAGAGGCTGGCCATGGGCGGCAGTGGAGGTCCGGCGGCCGGCGATGCCAGCGATGTCCGCCAGGTCAACGGGGTTAAGCTGCTCGCGCGTGCGGTTTCCGGCGTCGAATTTAAGGACCTGCGTAGTCTTGCGGATGAAGGCAAACGCCAGGTCGGCTCCGGTATCGTCGCCATTGTCGCAACGGCTGAGGATGGCAAGGCGGGGATCGTGGTCGGGGTCACTGACGATCTCACCAAGCGATTCAACGCGGTCGATCTCGTCAGGAAGGGCGCCGAAGCGCTTGGCGGGAAAGGCGGCGGCGGCCGTCCCGACATGGCGCAAGCCGGTGGACCAGACGGCTCGAAAGCAGAGGCGGCATTAAAGGCAATCGAGGCCGCGCTGGCGCAATAGCATGGCACGCCACGGCATCAGGGAACTGCGTCGGCGCGTCTATCACGTGCTCGAACAGGGCCCTGTCGGCGATCGCCTGAGCACCGCTGTGGACAGATTTCTTGTGCTGCTGATCGTCGTCAATCTGATGGCGGTCGCTCTCCAGTCAATTCCGCGATATGAGTCGCGTTACGCGACCACCTTTGCAATTATCGAATTTTTCTCCCTCGTTGTGTTTACCGTCGAATATGCTCTGAGACTGTGGTCGGCGGTCGAGCATGGACCGCATCAGCATCTGTCGGCGAAACGCGCCCGCCTCAAGTATGCGCTGAGCGCGGCGGGCATGATCGATCTTATCGCGGTGCTGCCATTCTGGTTCGCCATGGTTTTGCCTGGCGACCTGCGGTTTGTACTGGTCTTCCGGATGGTGCGTTTCTTCAAGTTCGCGCGCTATTCCCCGGCAATGCGCTCGCTGCTTGACGTGCTCTACAACGAAAGGCGCGCGCTGTTCGGCTGTCTCGTGATCGCGCTTGGCAGCGCGCTGGTGGCCGCCTCGCTGATGCATCTGGCTGAAGCCGATGTGCAGCCGGCCAAGCTTGGCACGATTCCCGACGCCTTCTGGTGGGCGATCGTGACCATCGGCACCATCGGCTATGGCGACGTAGTACCGGTGACCGCGCTGGGTAAATTGATCGCGACCGGCACAATTTTCGTCGGGCTCGTGATGATGGCCTTGCCGGTCGGCATCATCGCCACAGCTTTCGCCGAGCAGATACAGCGCCGGGATTTCATTGTCACCTGGGGCATGATTTCCCGGGTGCCGTTATTTGCCGAGCTTGATGCGGCGGAAATTTCCAACGTCATGGAACTGCTGCGGGCGCAGGTAGCCGAGGCCGGCGAAGTGATTATGCGCGCTGGCGATGCCGCGCGTTCGATGTATTTCATTGCCGCCGGGGAGGTTGAGATCGCGATCAAGGGGAAAAAGGACCGCATACGGCTTGGCGTCGGCCAGTTTTTCGGCGAAGTGGCACTGCTGCGCCGGACGCGCCGTTCGGCGACCGTCACCGCGGTGACCCGGACCAATCTCCTGGGTCTTGATGCTCACGATCTGCACGCACTGATGCGGCGCGATGCGCGCATCGCCGCGCGCATCAGGGACGTGGTGGAAAAGCGGGTCGGGAAACGAGCGGCCGCGCACAAGCACGAGACAGAGGCCGCAGCAACGGAAGAAGCCGAGTAGCTACGCCATCGCCTTCTGCAGGTTTTCGTCGACTTTGTCGAGGAAACCGGTGGTGGATAGCCACTTCTGGTCCGCGCCGACCAGCAGCGCGAGATCCTTCGTCATGAAACCGGCCTCGACCGTATCGACGCAAACCTTCTCCAGCGTCTTTGAAAACTTCGCCAGCGCGGCGTTGTTGTCGAGCTTGGCGCGATGCGCGAGACCACGGGTCCAGGCGAAGATTGATGCAATCGAATTGGTCGAGGTTTCCTTGCCTTTCTGGTGCTCACGGTAGTGGCGCGTCACAGTGCCGTGCGCGGCCTCCGACTCGACGACCTTGCCGTCCGGTGTCATCAGCACTGAAGTCATCAAGCCGAGCGAGCCGAAGCCCTGCGCAACGATGTCCGACTGCACGTCGCCGTCGTAGTTCTTGCATGCCCAGACATAGCCGCCTGACCATTTGAGCGCGGCCGCCACCATGTCGTCGATCAGACGATGTTCGTAGGTGAGTTTTTTCTTGTCGAACTCGGCCTTGAATTCCTTATCGAAGGTTTCCTGGAAGATGTCTTTAAAGCGGCCGTCATAGACCTTGAGGATGGTGTTCTTGGTCGACAGGTAGACCGGATAGCCGCGCATCAGCCCGTAGTTGAACGATGCGCGCGCAAAATCACGGATTGAATCGTCAAGGTTGTACATGGCGAGCGTGACGCCCGAGCCGGGGAATTCGAACACCTCGTGTTCGACTTTCTTGCCGTCGGGCGTGACGTAGCTCAGCGAGAGCTTGGCTTTTGCCGGCACCCGAATATCGGTGGCGCGGTACTGGTCACCATAGGCGTGGCGGCCAATCACGATCGGCTGTGTCCAGCCGGGCACCAGACGCGGGACATTCCTGCAGATGATCGGCTCGCGGAAGATCACGCCGCCGATGATGTTGCGGATTGTGCCGTTGGGCGACCGCCACATCTTCTTCAAGTTGAATTCTTTCACGCGCGCTTCGTCCGGCGTGATGGTGGCGCATTTCACCGCGACGCCGACTTCCTTTGTTTTGTTGGCTGCGTCGATGGTGATCTGATCGTCGGTCTCGTCTCGCTTCTGGACGCTGAGATCGTAGTAGAGAAGGTTGATGTCGAGATAGGGATGGATCAGCTTGTCCTTGATCAGCTGCCAGATAATGCGCGTCATCTCGTCGCCGTCCATTTCGACGACGGGGTTTGCCACCTTGATCTTCGCCATTGTGGGTAAAACCTTTTGAAAAGCGCGCGGACAGGAGAGAAATGCTTCCGGCCCGCGCCCTATAGCACCCAAAAACGGACGGCGAAAGCGGCGTTTCCCGGTATTCTTTTCCCGGCGTTGGCGGGCAGGTATACCGCGGGCACGGAGGGATTCATGCCCGGTGCCGGCACCGACAAGACCAAGCGCTGGATCGAGACGCCGGCGCCGATCGTTGTGCTGGTCGAGCCGCAGCTCGGCGAAAATATCGGCGCAGCGGCGCGTGCCATGGCCAATTTCGGACTGGCGCGCTTGCGGCTGGTAAAGCCGCAGCAAGGCTGGCCGAACGAGAAGGCACGCGTAATGGCCGCGGGCGCCGACCGTGTTCTTGCAGCCGCGGCGCTTTATGACAGCCTCAACGATGCGATCGGCGATTGCAGCTTTGTGCTCGCCACCACGGCACGCAATCACGATCAGGCCAAGCCGGTGGTATCGGCGGAGCAGGCAACAGCCGAAATGGCGGCAAGGGTGGCGGCGGGAGAGAATGTCGCCATCATTTTCGGCCGCGAGCGCATCGGACTCGAAAACCATGAGATCGCGCTCGCCGACCGCATCGTGACCTTGCCGGTCAATCCGGCCTTCGCTTCGCTCAATCTGGCGCAGGCCGTGGTGGTCGTTGCCTATGAATGGTTCAAGCGCGCGGGTGGCAGCGAACTGCCGTTCGCCATGCCGGAAAAATCGCCGCCGGCGCCCAAACAGCAGCTTGATGCATTTTTCGCCGATCTCGAGCGGGAGCTCGAGCGCGTCGAATTTTTCCGGCCCGAGGAAAAGCGCGGCACCATGAGCGTCAACTTGCGGAACATATTCCAGCGTATGGCGCCGACACAGCAGGACATCCGCACATTGCACGGCGTGATCAATGCGATCGCGCAGGGCCGCAAGGGACCGGCGCGCGGCGGCGTGCTCGATGCGGCCGGGGCGCAGAAGCTGCGCGATCTGTTGGCCGAGCATGGCGGTGGCCGCGTGCCGGGCGAGCGGGGGCCGGTGCGGGGGCTGGCGCGGCTCTTGCGGCGGAACCCGACCGAGGCGGAACGCCTGCTGTGGCAGGCGCTGGTAAATGACCGTCGCTTCGCCGGCCGCGGCTTCAAGCGTCAGGTGCCGATCGGCCCGCACATCACGGATTTCGTCTCGTTCCCTCTCAAATGCGTCATCGATCTCGTGCCCGTACAGGAAACCGATGAACTCGCCCGCGCACGCGCCGAACGGTGCGCCTATCTGACCGAGCGCGGTTATCGGGTGTACGAGGTGAGGGCAGAGCAGGTTGAGAGGGACGTGGGCAAGGCTCTCGACGAGCTCTCAACTGTCATCCTTTCAACGCCTTGAGCTGCGCCGCGGTGGCCGCGCGCAGGGTGGTATGGTCGTTACCGGCAGCAATAAAACGAAAGCCGTGTTTGGCCATGGCCAGCGCGCCCTCCGTATCGCGGCAATAGATGCCGGGGATCTTGCCGGCCTTTCTCGCCGCGGCGCAGATCTTGTCGATCGCCTGGTTGACCGGAGGTGCTTTCGCGTCCTGCGCTTTGCCGTCGCTCAACGTGGTGGCGAGGTCGTAGGGGCCGACGAACAGCGCGTCGATGCCCGGCGTCGCAGCGATTGCATCGACATTCCCGAGAGCGGCTGGCGTTTCGATCATCGCGAACGTAAGCGTGCCGTCATTGGCCTCGCGTAGATAGTCGACCGGGCTTGATTTGCCTTGCATGGGCATGGCGCGCAGCGGCCCCCAGCTCCGCGCGCCAAGCGGCGGATACTTTGCAGCAGCCGCGAATTGGCGGGCGTCGCCAGCGCTGTTGATCATCGGCGCAATGATCACTTCGGCGCCGAAGTCGAGCGCACGCGACACCAGCGCGAAATCGTTTTGCAGCACGCGCACGGCAGGCGCTGCCCCGGCATGGTTGACTGCGCCAACGCCGGCGATGAGCGAAGCCGTTTCCCATAGTCCATGCTGTGCATCGAGCACGACGGCGGCAAAGCCTTCGCGCGCAATCGTTTCCGCGACGAAGGGAGAGTTGGTCATGCACCAGGCGGAAAAAACAGTTTCGCCCGCGCGCAGGCGCCGGGCGAGTGAGAAGGCGGAGTTTTGCGCCATCGTGCTCTCGAAATGTTCCCCGGGCGCGGCGCGTCCGGGAACGAGCGTTCACCCGCTCTTCTTGATCTGCGCGACGGCTTCTCTCAGCAGCTCGACCATGCGCGTGCGGATCTGCTCCTCGGTGATGCTTTTCGGCTGCAAGTCCTTGAGCAGCTTTCGCACCACGTCTTCGTCGCCACCGGCCTCGAATTCGGCCATGACGATTCCCTTGGCGTAGGCTTCGGCGTCGGCGCCGCTTTTCCCGAGAATTCCTGCCGCCCACAGCCCGAGCATCTTATTGCGGCGAGCCATCGCCTTGAAACGCAGCTCCTCGTCATGCGCGAATTGCTGCTCGAAGCCTTCCTCGCGCTTGTCGAATGTCGTGGCCATACCGTCCTCGTTGCTCGCTATCGTAAAAATAGCGTTTCGCTTGTCTGTTGCCGCCTTGCATATCGCCGGGCAACCGTCAAGGCAACATCGGGCCGCGCGTTTGCGGCGAAATTACGAAGTGGAAAACGTGCCGCGGGCGTGATTGTGCTGCCCCGACCGATCGGCTAGGTTGACTTCGTGCCCGGACCGCTGGCGCGGCCAGTCACCAGTCCGGTCCCGCAGCCGCGGATCTTGCGAAGTCGCACAACAAGGAGCCACGGCAACCCGATGGACTTTCACAAACCACGGTACACGCCCATGAGCCGCCGTCGCCGTATCTACGAGGGCAAGGCGAAGGTCCTCTATGAAGGCCCGGAGCCTGGAACGCTGATTCAGCATTTCAAGGACGACGCAACCGCCTTCAACGCCAAAAAGCACGAGGTGATCGAGGGCAAGGGCGTGCTCAACAATCGAATATCGGAATATGTATTCCAGCACCTCAACGATATCGGGGTGCCAACCCACTTCATCCGCCGTCTCAACATGCGTGAGCAGTTGATCCGCGAGGTGGAGATCATTCCGCTCGAAGTCGTGGTGCGTAATGTCGCCGCAGGCTCATTGGCGCAGCGCCTCGGCATAGAAGAGGGCACGCAGCTTCCGCGCTCGATCATCGAGTTCTACTACAAGAATGACAAGCTCAACGACCCGATGGTGTCGGAAGAGCACATCACGGCCTTCGGCTGGGCAAGCCCGCAGGAGATCGACGACATCATGGCGCTTGCCATCCGTGTCAACGATTTCCTCTCCGGGCTCTTCCTCGGCGTTGGCATTCGTCTCGTCGACTTCAAGATGGAAACCGGCCGGTTGTGGGAGAACGACGTGATGCGCATTGTCGTGGCTGATGAAATTTCGCCCGACAGCTGCCGCCTGTGGGATATCAAGACCAACGACAAGCTCGACAAGGACCGCTTCCGCCGCGATCTCGGCGGCCTGCTCGAGGCCTACACCGAGGTCGCCAAGCGCCTCGGCATCATGAGCGAGGGCGAGCGCCCGCAGGGCTCGGGGCCTGTGCTGGTGAAGGGCTAGTCCGAAGTTCGGAGCGCGCTTTGAACGACGGATGGCCGGGCTCAGCCCGGCCATCCGTCGTTTAGAGCGTAATGAGTGCGCCTAGAACCTATAGTTCAGTCTTCGCCCCGCCTTGAAAAACGGCACGGTCGCGATGACCTGTGTAGGGCTCATCCGCACGGTTGAGGCGGCCTGTGGCGGATGCTAGGTCAGGTCCCTTGAGGCCGGAATCGCCTGAAAAGCCGTTATGAAAGCCCGTGTCACTGTTACACTGAAATCCGGCATCCTCGACCCCCAAGGCAAGGCTATCGAGGGCGCGCTGCGCGCGCTTGGACTTGCCGGCGTGTCCAGCGTGCGGCAGGGCAAGGTGTTCGACATCGAAATCGAGGGCGGCGACCGCGCCAAGGCCGAAGCCATGCTCAAGCAGGCCGCGGACAAGCTCCTGGCCAATACT
>Ga0187777_10000064_pt1 | contig 78096 bp, 57 predicted proteins | sample 1015_Q2_SP5_10_M_FD_132416 | JGI IMG/M metagenome (GOLD analysis project Ga0187777, IMG submission 132416) | Tropical peat soil microbial communities from peatlands in Department of Meta, Colombia - 1015_Q2_SP5_10_MG | ecosystem: Environmental > Terrestrial > Soil > Wetlands > Peat | place... | reverse complement strand
CTCTGTCTCTCTAATCACATCGCTCCTTTCCGCAGCGTGTTGTCTTCGGCCACTACTGAAATTAAATACATGGGGTGATTTGGAGCAGGCTTGTGCGAGGTGAGGAATGGCAGAAAATAAAGGACTTAGCTAGGCACCTCTGCTGTCATGCTTTTAGGTCTGAAAGAAAATCTGTGGAAAACTCAACTCGTGAGGACTGGGAAGGCGAATTTCACGGAAATTTGCATCGTAACTTACTGAATCTAAAGACGAATTTAGCTAGGCACAGATCCGAAGAACTAAAGTTAGGTAGAGCAAATTGAAGAACTGATTTACATAGGCAAATTGTAAAGGGAATTGTAAATTTCACCGTGGACACACAATGTAAAATATGCACAATAAGTGCAAGATGGAAATTTTTGTCGTACTGGCGATTTTAGGGGCAAGTCTGATTTTCTTGGCCATCGCCCTGGCCGGTCTCGCAGTAAGGCATGGCAAGGATACCGGCTGGTGGCCTAGTTGGAAGGCTGTACAAATGGTTCTGGCTAGGCCGACATAGCGAGCGTACAGGCGCTCATGAGTCACTAAGCCCTTACTCCTCCTTTTGAATCAGGGACGACCAAATTGTGAAGTTCGTCTTTACGCCGAACATTTCGACCTATCTTCCAAAGAGCCAAGAATCAAGAATGGTCGGTCCTGGCAGACGATTTCCGAACTTTCCTTCAGTCCTCGATGAACCTTAGCACTCCAGAAATCATTGTGACGCCGCGGGCTCCATAGTAATCACGACGTCAGTGTTACCACTGACGATCACTTCTTTCTGCTCTGCCTTCCACTTGGAGGCCTCGGGGAACTGTTTCGGCTGCGGGCTACTAAAATCTGGCTGAAAGTAGGTCGCTACCACATATTTCCCGGCTGGAATGTAGCCAAAGGTGTAGCTACCGTCCAGCTCCAATGTGTGGCTAATGTGATAGGAAAGCGGATCGCGGTGCACACTATCAACCAAAACGCCGGAGCCGTTCTTGTACGAAAGGGAGGTCCCGTCCGGCGTCACGACGTGAATCCGTATTCTGTAGAGTTTTTCGCGGAACGTAGTGATGCTAACGTCGGGTAGCTGGCTCCCTGCCTGAATCTGAAGCGGTACTGCTTCCTCATGCGTGTAGACGCCTGGGTAGAAGGCCATATAGCGTGTCCAGTTGTCGAAATCCTCGCGTTGAACCGTCAGCAGGTACGGCCCTGGCTCCGCGTGTTCGATGCAAAAATGCCCGGAATCACTGCTTGTGTTCGGGTCGCTTGCAGTACGGGATGGGAAATCGCCTTCCCGTGGTTCCCACATTTCGACCCGGGCGCCCTTGATCGGCGTACCGTCAGGTGTTAGCACTCGCCCACAAATTGAGCCTGTGCGCTTGGGCAGGACGTTTTCAGAGTATTGCTTCCAGTACTCGGTCGGAGAAAGCAGGTCTTCAGCCGTTGGCTTTTCGCCCTTGAGAAAACGTAGCGCACTGCCAGCATCTTCAACGGCGCTCGTGCCACTGCAAATGCTCGTAAATAACTCACCGTTAGCCGCAGAAGTCGCGTACACCAAGTAAGCCCGGTCCGTGCGGAAATCATAGCCGCAATCCCCGGTGCCCAGACCTGTAATCACCGAAATGTGGTCTTTGTGTTCGCCTCGATACGTTCGATCAACGCTAAACTCGACCTGTCGATAACGGCCGGACATCGTCATCGACATTGCATTTGAAGGGCCCCCGATCGAGCCGTTCTTGATTTCCTGTTTTGTGACTTTCCCCTCGAAGACCAAGGTCGCGCCTGAGCGTTCGGCGTACCATTGCGACACATCGCGCATGGTCTTGGCTTCGAATGGGCCACCGCAGGTGCAGGAGAAGGCCTTGTTGGCGATCAGGAGCACGAAAGCAAGAACAAGAGTCCGGAGTCTCATGAGATTCGCGACGAAATTGTAGCTCCTAGTTCAAAAGTAACAAAGGGTGCCATTGCCAAGTCTCTGAAACGAAAGGAGGGAAATCTTGGTCGGGGCGACAGGATTTGAACCTGTGACCCCCTGCGCCCAAGGCAGGTGCGCTACCAGGCTGCGCTACGCCCCGACAATGCAGCCGCAGGACGCAGCCGCGTCTCTATTATAGCGTCGGCTTCGCGGCAGGCGTTGCGGCGGCGGCAAACTCGCTGGGGGCCAGCCTAACGAATCCCAGTCTCATCACGTCAAAGCGGGAGCGAGCTGGGAGTCCTATCGCTGCGCCCTGGCTCGGAACATTGGCAACAATGCAGTAAGATTACCAACCGGAGGAAAGATGAAGACTTCGCGAATCCCCCTCTTGTCCCTGGCGGCTGCGCTTCTGCTCTTGCCGGCCGCAGGACAGCAAGCGCCAGCCTCGAAGACGGCGACGCAGATGCGCCGGACCTTCACCAGCGTCAATCAGAAGATCCTCACCATGGCCAAGGATTTTCCGGAGGACAAGTACGACTTCCGCCTCAAGCCGGAGATGCGCTCTTTTGGCGAGGTGATGATCCACATCGTCTCGGGCAACGTGTATTCGGCCAAGGCCGGGCGGGGCGAGAAGGCCAGCTGGGATGAAGAAGACCCAAAGAAATACAAGAGCAAGGCGGAGATCGTGGCCTTCATGGAAAAGGCCATCGCCGATTCCGAGGCGGTGATCAAGCAGCAGCCGGACAGCGCCTTCGCCAACAGCCTGCAGCCCTGGCTGGCGGTGACGGAGCATTCGGCCGAGCATTACGGACTGCTGGTGGCGTACTATCGCGCCAACGGGATCGTGCCACCTGAGTCGCGACCCAAAAAATAAGCGAGACGTAATGTGCTAACTGGCCAGCACGCGGTGGTCTGTTATATCGCAGGCGAGCTGGCGGAGTTCGTCTCCGGACTGCGGCGCGAGCTGGCGCCGCGGCAGGGGCACTTGCGGACGCACATCACGCTGCTGCCGCCACGGCTGCTCCAGCTCAATGAGAGCGAAGCGCTGGCGCATGCTAAAGAGGCCTGCCGGGCCACTGCGCCGTTCACCATCACGGCCGGCGGAGTGCAGGATTTTCTGCCTATCAATCCGGTGTTGTACCTGGACATCGAGCGCGGAGCGAAGCAGCTCTGCCAGCTGCACGACGCGCTGCATCATGGTCCGCTGCATGTGCCGGAGCCGTGGCCGTTCGTCCCGCACCTTACCCTGGCCAGCCTGACCAGCCCGGGACAGACGCGTTCCTCGCAAGAGCTGGTGAAGAGACGCTGGAAAGCTTATCGCGGGCCGCGCGCTTTTACAGTCTCGGAACTGGAGCTGGTCCGGGAGGAGCCCGGCGAACGCTGGGCCGACCTGGGGAGTATCTGCCTGGCTGGGTAGCGGCGCCGCTCGCCCGCCTAGAGCTCATCCGCACTGCGACTACCTGCGGTACATGTCCTCTTTCTGTATTGCCAATGGAACTTCGAGAACGGTAAAAGCTACGGTGAACCGGTAGGCAAAGCGCCTGCCGGTTCGACGAGAAATGGGCGAGGCCCTCGGAGCAGTCATGCAAATCGGAGTCTATGGCACCGGATATCTAGGCACGGTGATGGCGGCCTGCCTGGCAGATTTCTATCCTCCTGTGGTCGCGTTCGATGACGACACGGCGCGCGTGCTGGCGCTGGCTGAGGGCGACCTGCCCTTCTACGAGAAAAACCTGAAAGAGATGGTGCGGCGTAATCTGCGCAACGGCCACATGAGCTACTGCACGGAGATGGCGCCGTTCGCGCGCAAGTCGCAGCTCATCTACTTCGCCGCTGATTCCGCCGCCTATATCGAAGAGATCGCGCTCAAGCTGGCGGCGGAGAGCGCGCCGGCCACCATTTTCGTGATCACCACGCCGGTGCCGGTGGGAACAGCAGGGCGCGTGGAGCGGCGGCTGGCCGATGCCGGCAGAAAGATGATGGTGGTATCGCAGCCTCTGTTCCTGACCGAGGGCTGCGCGGTGGAAGATTTCAACTGGCCGGACCGCATCGTTCTGGGCACATCGTCGCATCATGCAGTCTCCAGCCTGAAGCAGATCTATCGTCCGCTAGTGATGCGCGGAGTGCCGCTCATCGTGACCAACCATGCGACGGCTGAGCTGGTGCGCGAGGCTTCGACGGCGTTTGTGGCCACCAAAATCTCGTTCATCAACGAGCTGGCGGCGCTCTGCGAGCACGTGAACGCCGATGCGGTGGACCTGGCGATGGCGCTCGGACTGGATAAGAAGATCGCACCCCGCTGCCTGCAGCCGGGGGCTGGCTTCGGCGGTCCGTTCGTGGAAGCGGAGATGGATTCGCTGGCGCAGCTGGCCGCGGGCTGCGGAGTATCGCTGCGCATCCTGAGCGCGGCGCGCGAGGTGAACCAGAGCTATCCGGAGCGCGTGGTAGAGAAGCTGGCCCGCATGGTAGAGCCGGTCGCCGGCAAGCAGGTAGGCATGCTGGGCCTGGCGTTCAAGCCGCACACCAGCTCGGTGGCCTCGTCTTCCTCTATCGATCTCACCCGGCGGCTGCTGGCGCGCGGCGCGCACGTTCGGGCCTACGATCCGGCCGCCATGCCGGAGGCGCGGGCGGAGCTGGATGGCGACATCCTCTACTGCGAAACAGCCTATGACGCGGCGCAGGACGCCGATGCGCTGATCGTTTCCACAGGATGGCCAGAGTTCCGCACCCTCGATTTTCAGCGCATCAAGAGTCTGCTGCGAAATCCGCTGATCGTGGATACCAAGAACCTGCTCGATGGTACGCGGCTGCGCACGCTCGGGTTTCAATACATCGGCGTAGGAAGAGCCTGAAGCTATGAAGACGAATCGACTCCCCGGTCCCGCTCGTAGGCAGACTCAGCGCCCGCCAACTGGCGCTGAGAAGGAGGAGCTATGGCAACGGCTGTGACCAAACCACTCAACATTCACGAACTTTACGGGCATCTTGAAGATCCGGCGAACCATCCTGTACCCCGCGCGAGGCGCAGGCGCTGGGCGTTCGGGCTACGGGTGGAAGAAAGGTTTGCCGCCCTTGTGGCCGCCGGCGGTCTCATCTGGGCGGCGACGCTGGTGGGCCAGAGCCTGTCTTTTCACTTCCTGCTGTGGGCGCCCGCGCCGCTGAAGATCGCCGCGCTGGGCGCGCTGCTGTGGCTGCATGCAAAGTGGCGCCGCTCCGTGGCTGCCTGAAATCAAGCTCTAAACGCGCAACTCGTTCACGCTCAAAGCCCCGGTCCACAGCCGGGGCTTTCTGCTGCGGTTGATACGGTTTTTGCGAAGCGTTACAGTAGAGGTTTGCCTCTGGCGGGCGATGATGCATGGGCAAGCCAACTTCAACCCGCACTGAAAAGCGCTTTGGTCTCGATTTCTGGATGCGCCAGGTGCTGGCGCAGCGCGAGCTGGCGCTCCACGGCCTGGAGGCGAACCCGGTCCACGACTTGCGGGTAGCGGTGCAGCGCTGCCGCTCCATGGCCGACAGCTTCAGGGTCCTCGATCCCGACCGCCACTGGAAGACGCTGAGGCGGGCCAGCAAAGATCTTTCCAGCAGCATCGGACAATTGCGCGACTCGCAGGTGATGGAAGAGTGGGTATGGCGTCTGGCGCCCCAGGATGACCCGGCCGTTCCCGGCTTGCTGGCTTTTCTCTCCGCCGAGCAGCAACGATTCAAGGGCGATGCTCTTGCCGCCCTGGAGAGATTCGATTGCGAGCAATGGGAGGAGTGGATCCAGTTTCTGCCGCAGCGAGTCAAGCGGCTGCCGCTGGGAGGCAAGGCTTTTCAGCAACTGGCGCTGGAGCGCTGGAACGATGCCTATACATTGCATCAGCGAGCGCTGCGGAATCGCAGCAAGACCAGCTGGCACCAACTGCGTATCGGAATCAAACGCCTGCGCCACACGGTAGAGAACTTTCTGCCGCAGCTCTCGGCGGGGTGGGCAGGGGACCTCAAGCGTCTGCAGGACATTCTGGGAGAAGTCCACGATCTGGATGTGCTGTGGGCGACGGCCTTGCGCATCCACGCCTTTCAGCTGGATGAGATCAGGGAACGCTGGCAGCAGAGAGTGGAGCAAGAGCGCAACCAGCGCCTGGAGCAATACCGCAAAGAGACGGTAGGCAAGAACTCGCTATGGCTGCGCTGGCGGAGTCAATTGCCGCGAGGGCGCGATGTGGAATCGGCCGGCCTGGCCCGGCTGAGGGCATGGGCGGCGTTTCTCGATCCTGACTTTCCCCATTCTTCGCACGTGGCAAGACTGGCGCTGCAGCTGTACGACGGACTGTCCGCCGTGAGCCCCATCCGCAAGCCTCAGCGGCAGCGAGCGCGCCGAATGCTGCAGGCCGCTGCACTCTTGCATGACGTGGGCCGCTCCCGGGGCAAGAAGAAACACCACAAGGCCGGCTTTCGGCTGATCCGCAAGCTGACGCCTCCCCTGGGATGGACGCAGGCCGAGCTGCGAACCGCAGCGATGATCGCGCGCTACCACCGGGGAGCTTTGCCTGACTTGGGCCATACGCAGAACGGCGCCGGACGATCGGTGAGCCATTCCTCGCTTTATCTGGCAGGAATCCTGAGGCTGGCAGCGGCGCTGGACGCAAAGCACGACCGCAGCCTACATGTGCGGGGGATCGAGCACACGCGCGGCTTCACAACCATTTCGGTCGAGTGTCCACAGGTTTCGCCGCGCATGGAAGAGCGCTTCGCGGCGGCGAGGTACTTGCTGGAGGCAGCGGGCGGCCATCCGGTTCTGGTAAGGATCAGGCTGAACGCTGTTCAACCTGAAGTCGCGAGTTAAGCCCGTCCCAATCTGGCGGCGACTAGCGGTGGGGTATTTCCTTCACCCCTTTGTCTACATCGTGGCCAACATCCTTGGCACCTTTATCGATCTCGTGCCCGGTCTTCTTGGCGGCCTTGTCGGTCTCTTTGCCTGCGTCTTCTGTGCCCTTGGCTACGTCTTTGGCTGCATCTTTGGTCGCGTGGCTGGTCTTCTTTGCCCCCTTGGCGGTCTCCCTGGCGGCACCTTTGCTGGCGTCAACAGTGGCGTGAGCAGCTTTCTTGCTGCCCTTGGCGCTTTCTTTCGCGGTGTCTTTAGCGGCCTCTCCGGTGGCCTTGGCGGCATCGGTGGTGGCGTGCGCCGTCTTCTTCGCCGCGTTATCGGTGGCGTGAGCGGTATCTTTGGCGGCGGTATCGACGGCGGTCTTCGCGTCCTGTGCTAGCAGCGTCGCAGCGAGAGCGACGACAGAGAAGAGCAGGCAGAATATCTTTAGTTTCATCACTATTTCCTTTCAACCTCGGATGTACGAGAGTGGCGAAAATCACGGTTGGCCTTACAGCAACATCGTACAAACTCCGGTCGCGGAGACGCAACCGGGCCGGCTATGCCCTGGCCTTACGCGCGGCTTTCATCATGGTTTTTCTCATGCGATTGGCTCCGGCCCAATAAAGGCTGATCTCGTGGCCGTCGGGATCGTTGAGGTAGGCGTGCCGCCAGCCCCACGGCATCAGACGCGGAAGCTGCGTGATGTAGAAGCCCTTCTGCTGCAGCTTGCGGCAGAACCCATCAAGGTCGTGGATCTCAAGATAGAGCCGCACGCCCTCACTGGCGACAGAGTTCGCCGGTCCTGCCTGGTGCAGCGCGATGGTGCTGTCGCCTCCAGGGGCCCGCAGCCGGGCATAGACCGATGTGCCTTCGAAGCGAAAATCCTCGATAAGCTTGAAGCCGAGCAGGTCGCGGTAAAAGCGCAGCCCGCGCTCGACGTCTTTCACGTAGATCATGGCGTGGTTGAAGGTCAGCCTGTCGGCGGCATCGCGCGGCGGAGCAGAAGGTTTCCGTGACGGACGTGAACGCGGAGCGGCCTTTTTTGAAGGCTTTCTAGCAGGTTTTTTCCTCGCTGGCCGTTTTTTCATGGAAGATTCAAGGAGCCGTCAACGCGCCAACAAACAGGAAATGGGGTGGGTAGTGGGATTCGAACCCACGACAGCCGGAGCCACAGTCCGGAGTTCTACCACTGAACTATACCCACCATGAGACGCAGAACTCATTTTAGCATTCACAAAGATGCGCAGGTGGCGCGGTCAGGACGGCCGGAAAGCGTTTAATCCAGCGAGCACGCACCGGGTCCGCGGGGATCGCCACATGAGCCGCAAGGGCCTGCTGGCGCAGAAGAGTCTGCGGCAGATTTGCTGCTGCCGGCGACGGCGAAGACCGAAAGCTGCTGCTCCAGCTTCTGGCTGTGGCAGTGTGGGCATTGCTGCCTAGACCCATTCTTGGCGCTGAGCACAAGCGCCTCGAAGCGACGGGAGCAGTCTTTGCAGATGTATTCGAAGATAGGCATCGCGACTCCTCTTCTATTTAAGCACGGTCTTCCTTGGTCATGCGAACGATGGGCAGGGCGGCGCCGTTGGGGAGCGGGACCTCGATCCGTTCCAGCGGCACATATCCTCGGGCCGCGTAGAGCGGAACGCCGGTTAGAGTTGCGCCCATTTCAAAGCGGGTGAAGCCGGCGGCGCGGGCTTCGCTCTCACAGATTTCGAGAATCCGGTTTCCCAATCCCCTCCTCGTCCGGCTGGGATGGACAAAGAATGCGCGTATCCTGGCGGCGTCGTTGTGCGGATCGAGCAGATCATCCTCGCGGCCTGCGCGATGGTCGCTGCCAAAAAGCGTTTTTCGCCTGCTCCATCCGCCACAGGCTACGAGTCCTGGCTCGCCGTTGACCTCGGTCTCAGCGACCAGGTAGGTTCCGTCCTCGATGAGCCTGGTGTCCACGCCCAGCAGCGTGCCCAGAGCCCCTTCGATCTGCTGGGGAGTGTAGTCGCCAGCCTGCAACCTGCGCACCGAGAGCTCGATGAGCCGGCGCAGCGCGGGAATATCGGCCATCACGGCCTGGCGGACCTTGAACATGCGGGAGCGGGTTGCGCGCCGGTACACGCGCCAGTAAAGTCATTATAGTGCCGAAGGAATCGACGCCATCTTTTGCAGAACCGCTGTCAGAGCCGTTCCGTCCACGGCGCGGCTTGGCCGGCGGGCATCGCATGACGCTGGCCGGCAATTTCCTTCCGCGGGCCAACCGCCTTTCCACTCCCGAAGAACGACTGATCGAGGTTGAAGCCGACATCCGGGTGCTCTGCCACTGTCATTGGCAGAGGGAGCGCAGCTCGGCCATGACACTCATCATCCTGCACGGATTGGAGGGCTCCAGCGCGTCGCAGTACGTGGTCGGCACCGGCAACAAGGCGTGGGACGCGGGCATGAACATCATCCGCATGAACATGCGCAACTGCGGTGGCACGGAAACGCTGGGGCCGACACTCTACCATTCCGGACTTTCGGCGGATGTAGAGGCTGTGGCCACCACGCTCATTCGCCAGGAAGGGCTGCAGCACCTCGCTCTGGCGGGATACTCCATGGGTGGCAATGTGGTGCTGAAATGCGCCGGCGAGTGGGGCAGCGCGCCGCCATCACAGCTTTGTGCCGTTTGCGCCATCTCGCCCGCGATGGACCTGGGGCCTTCGGCAGACGCGCTCCACCTGCCGGCCAATATTCTCTATGAAATGAAGTTCGTCTTCGGATTGCGCAGCCGCTTCCGGCGGAAGGCGGCACTGTTTCCGGAACGCTATGCCGGGATCAGGCTGGGGCCGATGGGCAGCGTGCGCGAGTTCGACGACCAAATCACAGCGCCACTTTCAGGGTTCCGGGACGCCAACGATTATTACTATCGCGCCGCCGCCGCGCGCGTGCTCGAGCACATAGCCGTGCCCACGCTTATCATTCACGCGCAGGATGATCCGTTCATCCGTGTGCTGCCGGAGACGCGGGCCAAGATCACAGCCAATCGCCACATCAGATTCATTGAAACCGAGCATGGCGGCCACTGCGCCTTTATGGCTGAGCCGAACGGCTATGACGGCCGCTGGGCCGAGCGCCAGGTCGTGGAGTTCTCTGCCCGCCATTCTTCCCGAAAATAGCCGGATTCAGCCGCCCGCAGTTTCTTTTTCTCCCTGAAAGTGCTTTCATAGAGCGATGCAGGCCGATTTCTCTGTCGAGCTCGGTGCCGGTGATGATGCGCTCGAAATGCCGTGGTCTTCTCCTTCCGGCGAGCTGCGCTACTACGATTTGAAGCGGCAACCCGAGCTGCTGCTTAACGTACAGGAAGCCTTCGACAATCCGGAGCTGGGCCAGTTTCTGGCCTCCATCAACTCGGCCGGCAGTCTGCTGGAAACCTGCAAGTGCGATACCTGGCTCACTGACAAGCTCAGCGAAGAAGAGCAGGCCTACGGAGGCGGATGGAAATTCGGCTGTTACATTGACCTGGTCTTCAGCGAGCAGGAGCCCCGGTTCCTGCTTGATCCGCACGAGCAATGGGCGCGCGCTCTTTGTTCGCTTCTGCATCGCGCGCCTGAGATCTCTTCGGCAGTCGAGTTAGCCATCCGACATTGCTATTACCACGCCGGGAGAAGTGCCGATTCGCAGCAGGGTTTCTGCATCACGCTTTATCTCTCGGGCTATGGTTCTGATGCGGAAGAGGCGCGGGCGCGCTGGAATATCGGCATGAAGCTGGCGGAGAATGCGCTGCTGCAGCTCTCAGCCATGCAGCGGCGGACCACGTCTGCTTTGGCAAAGTAGCGGCTCCAGCCACTGAAAAGGAGGCCACCCCGACCGGCGGCCTCCTGGAAACCGTTCTCCAAGGCGCTACGGCAAGACCTGCACGTTCCAGGCAAACATCTCGGGAGCGTTGCTGACGTTGTTTTTCAGGACAAGCCCGGCGGTGCGAACTCGCGCCGCCCCTGCTCCCTGCAGACCAGCGAGTCCGTTGATGTTGACAAAGTTCGTGCCGTCGCTGGTGTTCACCTGAAGCGGAGTGCCCAACACCAGACCCAGCAAACCGTTGTTCTGGAGCTGGAAGTCACCCAGGTTGCCACTGATGATGTTTACGCTGCCTTGCACGAGCATCCCTTCCACCCCCTGACGCCGCAGAACGATGCGCTGGGGCACAAATGTAGCTGGGTTGGTGCTGGTGTTCAGGTCGCCGCCGACGGCGACCCGTTGCCCGAGCACCATCTCTGAGTTGTTGAAGATGAAGTTTGTGAAGGGGTTGTCTATGTCGCGGATGCCATACCTGGTCACAGAGCTTACGTCGAGCGTGACCGGGAAGCCGACCGGGATGCCGCTGAGATCGGGCAATTCTTCGCCCACCAGCAGAGTGATCGTCGCTGCCGGACCGGAGCTGGGACTCACGTTGATGATGTGGCCCATGATGAAGGCCCGCTCGGTCGAAACCACCTCCACGAAGCGCGCCAGAATGCTGCCATCGTTCTGGACGCGGCCATCCACCTCAATGACTGCCGGGGGAACAAGGGAGCCAAGAGAATTGTTGCCGTTGAAGCGCGTGTTGCTGTCCACATCGATGGTGACCTGATGGCCGCCGGGCCGCTGGATCACAAATGAGTTTCCGCTGAGGTTCACCGACACCAGCCCGCCACGGAGTTCATCGATCTCCGCATCGTCGTCTCCGGCATTGACGGGGCGCAAGTCGATGTTCGGGTTGACTACGCCGGTGAGATTGCCTGAGCCGTCAACCTGCAGAGACTGGCGGAGGTCGAACTCCATATGCAGGCCGGCGAGGCCGTTTGCAGTGACCTCAAGCGGGTGTGCCAGCGCTACGGTCACGGTGGAGTTGGTGAGCGTTCCGTCCAGTGTGCCCACCGAAGGAGGCGCGGTGGTGAGATCAAGGAAAGAGATCACCGGGCTTTGGAGCATCACCGTGGCGCTGGTGTAGGTGCCCACAGGAATGCTGTTGAATCCGATGAGCGTGCGCAGGCCGAGCAAGCGGACAAAATCCACAGTCACCGGCCCGGTCAGCGCTTGCGCGCTGCCCGTGCTGCTGTTCAAACTCAGGCCGGTGATCATGACATTGAACGCCAGCACCGATGGCAGCGGAGCGGGTGCATCCTCACCGACCAGAAAGACAGAAGACATTTGCGAAGTGCCGGTCGGTTGCATGACATTGCTGCTGCCACCGCCGCCGCAGCCGAACAAAGCGAAAACCAAGGTTACAGTGATCAAAGGGGACCAAGGCTTTTTCATTTTTTCTCTCCTGCTACCAAGGACCCGCGGGCCAGTCGTTCGAGTCAGACCAGTACAACCCAGCCCCCGGGAAAAGTTGCGGGAGAGCGGCCATGCCGGACGGTTACAATAGACCGAAACCATCTGCCGGGCGCGTAGCTCAAACGGATAGAGCATCGGATTTCTAATCCGACGGTTGCAGGTTCGATTCCTGCCGCGCCTACCATGAACGCTTTCAGGAGGAATAGAGAATGAAACGCGCCTCTTATCTGCTTGCTCTCGGCATGCTGACCAGCTTGACTATCGCTAAAACTTCTTCATCGAATCCTGTTTCTGATGCTGTGCGCAGCCAGCTGGACCGCCGGGCAAAGATCATGGTGGCGGCAGCGGAGGAGATGCCTGCCGAAAAGTTCAATTACAAACCGACACCCGAGCAGATGACCTTCGCTCACCTGACTCTGCACATCGCGCAGTCGAACAATTTTCTGTGTTCCAAGATCTCGGGAACGCCGGAACCGGAAGATCAAAAGCTCACTGAGAACGACCCCAAAGACAAGCTGACGGCAGCGCTGAAGGCGAGCTTCGACTACTGCTCCTCCGCTCTCGCCAAAATGGATGACGCAAGATTGAATGAAATAGTGACGCTCTTCGGCGGACACGAGGCCACCAAAGCGGCAGGGATGATCGCGCTGACCAATGACTGGGCCGACCACTACGCCGCGGAGGCCATGTACCTGCGCCTCAACGGGCTGCTTCCTCCGACCGCGCAACCCAAGAAGTAGAAGGACCAGGGAGAGAAGGATCAGGCCTGCAGCGTCTGCGCCACCACATTGATCTGGGCGCGGAGTTTTTCAGAGGTCACCTGAATGGCCTTGGCCTTTTCAGCCAGCCCGCGCTGCCCGGCGAGAACAGCCACCTGTTCGGCCTCGTTGAGAGATTTCTGCGCCGTGGTCACCAGATAGGTGAGCGAATCCGCGTGCGGTTTCCACAGATACGAGGAACTCCGCTTGCTCTTGTAGTCTTCCATCTCGTGCTGCATGCGCGTGTGGAGAGCGACCAGACGAGTCAGCAGGTTCGCGTAGTCGGCGCGGAAGCTCTTCTCGCCGGCGAAGTCGGTCTTGAAGGCTTCGATCTCGCCCGGCGTGAGCATCACATTGGAGCTGCGCATGGGCACCACGCTGGCGGCGCCGGCATCGGCGGCGCGCACAAAATTACGGATGGATTCGATCACGCCCTTTACGCGGTTATCTTCCACGGCGGCGTTGGCCGCTGCACTGGGCCGGGGAGCATTTTCCGGGGCGCTTGCCGCCGAAGCCGGAGGCGCCGATCTGGCAGCAGCCGACGGCGGCAGTTTACTCCCCGCCACTGCGGGCGCCATCGATGGAGGGCGCCCCGAGCGGCGGCTATCCACCGCTTTCTTGAACTTGGAAACCTTCTGAAAGTGCTCGCGGGCGCGTCCGTATTCCGTACCCAGAATCTCTGACTCTTCCACCTCGTGGAGATTCTTCACGGTGACGTCGCCATCCACACGGCTCATGATGCTGCCACCATCCTGCTGAACTTTGGCGGCAAAGGCTTTGATCTGCGTAGCTGCATCGCGGAAAAGATCATCGAAACGCTTGCCGAAAAAGACGTTGTAGACGGCGCTGGCGGCCAGCACCTTAGGATGGTAGAAGGAGGCGCCAAACTTGCTCTTCAGGTCCCGCACGCGCTGCAGGATGCTTGAATCCATGAGCTGGTCGAAATGACGGAACTCGTCGGCCTCCTGATGCAGGTACTGGAACTCGCGCAACAGTTGCTGGTGCTCCGGCGGAATATCGGCAGGAGGGCTGTTCAGGATGCCTTCGATCTCGGCCTGAAACTCTTCCGCCTGCTTCTGGCTGAACATGTAGGAATAGGTCTCGCCGGTATGCCCGCCGGGCTGCGCCGGCGGGCGGCTGGAGCCAGGAGCCGGGTTGCGCAGGAGATAGGTGCCGAGGAAATCCGTCTTGTCGCGGTCTGAATCGGTGTGCGCGGGTTTGTTGACGTAATAGCGGTAGAGCGATTCGGCGGTCGGGTGTTCGGTGGGTTCCTTGAGCGCGTCGCGCACCATGGGAGCGCTGATCGCCATATCCATCAATAACAGCCAGCGGTGCAATACCTCGATGGCAGCGTTGGGCGCGGGAACCGCCCCGCCCGCGGTTGCGCTGGCGATAACGACCTCGGCAGGCACGGGGACGGCAAAACCCAGGTTCTTCTGCAGCAGCTGCATGTAGAACCGGTTGACGGAAATCAGGTCTTGCAGCTCACGGGTTTCCTGCGCCACTACGCTCTCCTGTCACCAGTATTTGAAGCCCCTGCTGGCGAAGCGCGCCGCGTCCACACCTGCGTGCCGAAAGTTTAGTGCAGAAGCACTGCGCCGGACAAGTATGAAAAGAAAATGAAGAGAAAAAACGGGGCTTCAGGTCGCATTTTGAGAACTGACGAACTGAACCCCCAGCGCTTCACCCTGGCGGTAGCGGACTTCCACATCGAGCGTGTTGACCGCCATGCTGCCCGGCTCCTGGATGCTGATGCGGAGACGGTTGCCCACGGCAAGTTTTCCCACGGCCAGGGGAGTGGCGGGATAAATGAGGAATCCGCCGCCGCTGGCCTGCGCGACCCGGCCAAGCTGGGCACCATCGGCATGATCTATGGCAAAAGCATCTTCGGAGAGCTGTAACCGATCGAATTGGCGGCGATCCTCCGGCATGGTCTACTTTCCCAGCAAGAGCTTGGCGATGGTCTGCAACTGCATGTTGCTGGTGCCCTCGTAGATCTTGCCGATCTTGGAGTCGCGCCAGTATTTTTCCACCGGATAATCCCTGGTGAATCCGTAGCCGCCGTAAATCTCAACACATAACGAGGTCACGCGCTCAGCCACCTGGGAGGCGAAAAGCTTGGCCATGGCGGCTTCCTTCACAAAATTCATGCCAGCATCTTTCATGCGCGCCGCGTTGTAGACCATCATGCGCGCGGCCTCGATCTCGGTCGCCATCTGCGCGATCTGAAACTGAATGCCCTGGAATTCGGCAATACTCTTGCCAAACTGTTTGCGCTCCTGAGCATACTTGACGGCGTGTTCCCATGCGCCGCGCGCCACGCCCAGCATCTGCGCCCCGATCCCGATCCGGCCTTCGTTCAAGGTCTCAATCGCGATCTTGTAGCCTTTGCCTGCTTCGCCGAGCACGTTAGCTCTGGGTACCTTGCAGTCTTCCAGTATCAGCTCGCAAGTGGAAGAGGCGCGGATGCCCAGCTTGTCTTCCTTCTTGCCCACACTGAATCCGGGAAACTCTTTTTCCACGATGAACGCTGTGATTCCCTTGTAACCGGCCGCGGGATCGATGGTGGCCATCAGAATAAAGATGCCGGCCTCTTTGCCGTTGGTGATCCACAGCTTGCGGCCGTTCAAAACGTAATGATCACCCTTGAGCTCGCCTCTGGTCTGCAGCGCAAAAGCGTCGGAGCCTGAGCCGGCTTCGCTGAGCGCGTACGCTCCCACCGTATCGCGGGCCATGCGCGAAAGGTACTTCTTCTTCTGCTCGGCGCTGGCCCAGCGCAGCAACGCATTGGCGACCAGCGTATTCTGCACATCGACCACCACGCCTGCAGAGGCATCGATGCGCGAGATCTCTTCCACCGCCAGAATCGCTTCAAAGAAGGTGCCGGCGCCGCCGCCGTACTCTTCGGGAATCTCGATGCCCATCAATCCCAGCTGAAAGAACTGCTCGATTAGGGAGTGGTCGAAAACGGCTTTTTCATCCATCTCGCGGACCAGGGGACGAATCTTCTCTTCCGCGAACTGGCGGATATTTTCGCGAAAAAGGACTTCGTCTTCGGTCAACGCGACCAGTGGTGGCGGAGGCGTGTGTTGCGCGATGGCCTGGCTCATGGAAAATCCTCGGATACGACGATTCTAGCGCCTCACCAGACCCTGCAGGCGCTGGCACTCACCATCTTGTCGCCCTGCTTGCAGCTGAAGGCCCGGGCAAAGTCGGCGTTGTTCTGCAAGGTCCCGTTGATCCGGTATTGCCCGGGAGAGTGCGGGTCTGTCTTGGCCAGCAGCCTAGACGATTCAGGCGAACGGTTCTCGCACCAGACCTGGGCGAAGCTGAGATAGAAGCGCTGCTCGGGCGTGAAGCCATCTTTCGCAGCCGCTTTGTCGCCGCCGGAGTTACGCAGCGCCAGCATGGCGATCTGCGCCCCGCCGTTGTCGGCGGTGTTTTCACCGAGCGTGAGTCTTCCGTTGAGATGGACATCATCTACCGCAACAAAAGAGCTGTACTCATCGGCGACACAGGCAGTGCGCCTTTCGAATTCGGCGCGGTCCGCATCTGTCCACCAGTTGCTGAAGTTGCCGTCGGCATCGAACTTGCTGCCCTGATCGTCAAAGCCATGGGTCAGTTCGTGGCCGATGACCAACCCGATCGCGCCAAAATTCACTGCATCATCGGCAGTCTTGTCGAAGAACGGCGGCTGCAGGATGCCGGCCGGAAAATTGATGTCATTCTCCGCCGAATTGTAATAGGCGTTCACGGTGGGCGGCGTCATGCCCCACTCTTTCTTGTCCAGGGGCTTGCCGATCTTGTTGAGGTTGCGTTTCTCTTCGAACGCCCGGGAGCGCTGGACATTGCCGGCAAAGTCGTCACGCGCGATGGTCAGCGTGCTGTAGTCGCGCCAGTCATCGGGATAACCGATCTTGTTGGTGATGGCCTTCAGCTTGACGGCTGCCTGTTTTTTCGTCTCCGCCGTCATCCACGGCAGGTCAGCGATGTCCTCGCTCAGCGCCTGCTCCAGTGCGCTTACCATCTTAAGCATGCGCTGTTTTCCATCCGGACCGAAGGTCTCTGCCACGTAAGGCTGGCCGAGGGCCTCGCCCAGATTCTGATCGACCTGCTGGACACAGCGCTTCCATCGTGCCTGCAGTTCTTTTTGCCCGCTCAGGTAGCGGCCATAGAAGTCGAAATTCTCCTGCACGAACGGTTCGGAGAGCGAAGGAGCAAAAGAGCGCGCGGTCTGCCAACGCAGATAGGTCTTCAGATCGTCGAGCGGGGCCGCGCCCAGCGTGACGCTGACTTTCTCAAAATAATCGGGAGGCGCCACGTTCACTTCGGCAAAGCCGGGAGCAGTGGTCGCGGCGAAGAACTTATCGAAGGCAAAGTTAGGCGCGAGTCTTTGCAGCTCCGCGACTTTCATCTTGTGGTCGCGGCTCTTGGGATCGCGCATCTTGACCCGCTCGTAGGCAGCCTGCGCCAAACTGGTTTCAAAATACAGGACGGTCTGCGCCTCTTTTTTCGCGGCGGCTTCATCATCGCCCAGCAGCGCGAACATTTTGGCCACATGGGCCAGATATTTGTCGCGCGTTTCGGCGGACTTTGCATCGGTTGCGATGTAGTAGTCGCGGTCGGGAAGCCCCATGCCTCCCTGGCTGACGTTCGCGATCATCATGCTGGCGTTGTGCAGATCAGGCTGCGAACCCCATCCCATCAGCACTGGAACGCCAACTGAATGCAGATACGCAGCCGTGGTCATGAGCTGTTCTTTGTTCTGGATGGCAGCAATCCGGTCGAGCAGCGGCTTGAGCGGCGCCGCGCCTTTGGCGTTCGCCGCGGCTTCATCCATGCAGGAGTGGTACATATCGCCGATCTTCTGAGTGACCGCATCGCGCTTGGGATCGTTGGCTGCGGCTTTTTCCAGGATCTCGTGCAGCACCTGCCGGTTGTACTCGGCGAGCTGATTGAAGCGCCCCCAGCGCGCCTGGTCCGAAGGAATCGGGTTTTCTTTGCGCCAGGTACCGCAGGCGTACTGGTAGAAGTTTTCGCAGGGATTGACGCTCTTATCCATGAAGCTCGGGTCAAACGATCGGGGCCGCTCGACCGCCTTCGGAGCCCCCGGCGCAGCGCTGTTTTGTGCCAATGCAATCGTGCCCACAAGCGCGAACAGGGCTGCAGAAAGTGCCATCTTGCTGAACATGACATACCTCGAATGGATTCTTGCGAACTGAAAAGTCTATTCCTCCGGGAATGGCGTGTAAACCGGGCGAGAAGCTATCGCGCCCGGCGGAAGACTACGCGGAGTTTATCGGTCTGCAGGATCTTCTGGATCTGATTGCGGGCGTGGACGGCCCACGGACCGATGGCATCCAGCTTGACGTAGGTTCGCCAGTGGCGCAGCGCGTGGCGCGGCTGGCGCAGTTTTTCGTAGGCCAGCGCCAGATTGTAGTGGGCGTCGGCATAGGTGGGCGCCAGATGGATCGCCTGCCGATAGGCCTTGACCGCCTCCGGCAGCCGCCCAGTCTCATCCAGCACGTTGCCCAGGTCGAAATAGGCCAGCGCGTAGCGCGGGTCCACTTCGATGGCCTTGCGGTAGTGCTTTTCCGCCGAGAGATAATCGCGGCGATTGTAGAAAAGCGTTCCCAGATTGATGTGGGCGGCGGCGTGCTCCGGCTCCAGCTCGATGGCGCTGTGATAGGCAGCGATGGCCTCCAGCTGCGAGGCCGGGTCCTCTTCCAACGCGATCCCCTGGGCAAAAAACTCTGCCGCAGTCTCGGCGGCGCGCATGGTGCGCAGCTTCGATGCGGGCGCCGGCTGCGCCGTCACCAGCTCGCCGGGAGCGAAATCCATCACGAACTGGCCGGTGGTCGGCTCCATAGCCCGTCCCTGATGCCGGAAGGCGACGCGCGAGCCCACGGAAAACGTCCCCGCCTCGAGCAGCGGATTCTCCATGCCTGCCACCTGCTTGAGCATGGCCTGCAGCGATTCGCGGATCACCGCCGGACGCACGCGCTTGGCCCGCAGGTCGCGGACCTTCTTCAGTTGCAGCAGATCAAAAAAGGAAAATGAGTCTGAGTCCGCCACCAGCCCGGCTTTCTGCCAGCCCGCCAGTTGGCGCCCCGAAATGCGCAGGATGCGCAGTACATCTGAACGATCGTATTGACTCACGCCGTTTGGGAAATCGCCTGACCTTATTATTAAGAGTGTTGTTCTTCGCGCGCAAGGGAAAAATCGGCGCCACCAGTGGAAAACTAGGTACTAAATCTATTGCGGTGGAGGATTCGCCGGCTGCGCAACCGGCGAAGGCGGGTCGCCCGCCGGCGCGACCGAAGCCGGAATGATGCGCGACTCCGTCCTGAATTTGTGATAGCCGCTGAAGGTGGTGGTCACATCCATGTCGAACTTCTTCAGCAACACCACGCGCGCATCCAGCTTGAACTCCTGCCGTTGCGGCAGCCAGACTTCATCATTCACTCGCGTCTGCTCCAGCAATAGATGCGAGCCGCGGTTGAGGCGGGCGACGAACCATCCCCATGAAATGGTGTCGAGCACGGTAGCATCGAGCATCACCCACTGGCACTCGGCGCGGTCTACCCAGACGCGGAACTTGAACTTGGGCAGATACTTGCCCTCGCTCGATTGCGGCTTGAATCCGGCACGCGGCTGCGCGTCGATGACATACGCGGCGCGGCTGCTCATCTCTTCCTGCGGCAGCATCTCAAAATTGAAGGCATCGGTGATCTCGCTGACGAACTTTCTGCCCTTCTCGCGCTCTTTTTCTTCCTCGGCCAAGCGCTTCTCGCGGTCACTGTCGGATTCTTTTTCGCGCTTTTTCATCAGCTTTTGGATGCGTTCCTCTTCTTTGGCTGCCTCTTTCTCCGAAAGCGGCTTATCGTTGCGCGCCACCAGCCGCGTCACCGACTCGCCGTAGAGCACCATGGTCTCTGAGGTGGTGGATTCGCTCGACTTCACCTCGCCATGCGGACCCAGCTTGTGCTGTTCTTCGCGCTCGGTGTAGGTGTAATCGTGGACGCGCTTGTCGTTAACTTCATCATTGGCCGCAGCCCGTGCGATGATGGCTTTGGGATCATCGCCACCGCAGCCGCTCGCGGCGTCTTCTGAGAAGGCAGTCACGCTGAGCAGAAGAGGCGCCAGAACGGCGGGCAGAAAACGCAGCCTCATGCTAAAAGTTTACGCAGAATGCAGGTGGGAAGTTCGCCGGAGCAGCGTCAAGAACGGACACCAGACCGGCAAAGCACGTGGATACAGGCGGGCCGGAATGGTGCAAGAGCCTGCTTTTTTTAATTTCATATTAGAATCAAACAGAAGACGTTTTTCCTGCCTGCATCCAAGCCGACGTAGCTCAGTTGGTAGAGCAGTCGATTCGTAATCGACAGGTCATCGGTTCAAGTCCGATCGTCGGCTCCAGTTCTAGCTCTTGACCTCCAGCACCGGGTGCTTCAGGTGAAACTCTGTCGCCTCCTGGTAAGCACGCGCCAGGGCGCACAGCTTGGCTTCGCCGTAGAGCTGGCCCAGGAAGGTCAGGCTCACGGGAGTGCCGGGGCCGCCGATGTTGTCATCGTTGCCGTCATCGATCTTGGGCGGCGGAGGCGAATCCGGCCCGCGGAAGCCATTAGGCAGGATGACCGCCGGATGTCCCGTGAGGTTGGTGATCACCAGTTGCTCGCTGTTGGTGGGAGCGACGATCACGTCGTAGTCTTTCATCATCTTCTGCACCGCCTCCATGGCCATCATGCGGGCTCGGTTGGCCTGGATGTACTCCACCGCCGGAATGAAACGCGCCACGCGGAAGGCGTTGGGCCAGTCCTCCACCGTTTGTTCGGTGAGCAGCTTGTCTTTGCCGGTGCGCGTGAGCTCATCGAATGCCGCAGCGGATTCCGCCAGCAGAATGGCGACCATGGGGTCGTAAGGCATCTTGGGGAATTCCACCGGAATCAGATTCACGCCCATCGCCTGCAACTTGGCGATGCCGGCTTCGTCGTAGCGCTTGTCGTAGATACTTCTTGCGCGGTTGGCCGCGCGCAGCTCGCGCTCTTCTGCTTTTTTCTTCTTGTCTTCGTCGGAGAGGTCTTTCTCTTCCTTGACCTCGGGCTCCGGCTCAGGCTTTTTCTCGAACTCCGTCTTCAGATACCCGACTCGCAGTTTGCGCCAGTCGAGATTGGCATCCCAATTGAAGGCGGCGTTCTGCACGCAACGGTCGTGGCCGTCAGGCCCCTGGATGGCCTCGAGCACGATGGCGCAATCTTCCACCGCGCGGCAGATGGGGCCAAGCTTATCCATGCTCCAGGAGAGCGCCATCGCTCCGGTGCGCGGGACCAGGCCGAATGAGGGGCGCAACCCCGTCGTTCCACAACGCGTCGAGGGCGAAGAGATGGAGCCCAGCGTCTCTGAGCCGATGCTGAACGCTACGCATCCGGCTGCGGTAGCCGAGCCCGCACCGGCCGAAGAGCCGCTCGAGCCCTGCGCCGTATTCCACGGGTTGCGCGTGCGCCCGCCGAACCACTTATCGCCCAGGGCGAGCGCTCCTAAAGTGAGCTTCGAAATCAGGACCGCTCCCGCCGCATCGAGCCGGTCGACGACCGTCGCGCTGTAATCGAACTCCTGCTTCTCGAAGCCACCCGCGCCCCAGGTGGTGCGATAGCCCTTGACCGCCAGCAGGTCCTTCGCGCCCCAGGGCAGGCCGTGCAACGGCCCGCGATACTTTCCCGCAGCGATCTCGGCATCTGCTTCTTTGGCCTGCGCTTTGGCCCGCTCCTCGGTCAGCGTGACGTTGAACTTGAGCAGCGGATCGTACTTCTTCAGCCGCGCCAGATACATATCGGTGAGCGCGGAGGATGAAACCTTCTTCGTCCGCACCAGCTCTGCCAGCCGGCGCACACTCCAGAAGCAGGCGTCTTCGACGTTCTTGGGCACATCGCTCTTCCACGCCACTGGCGCCACGGAGATCTGCATAGGCAGCCTGCGCGTGGGATATTCCATGCCCGGCAGCACCGGATCGAAGATCAGTGCCGGAGGCACGTTGTTGGCGATATGCAGCTTGTAGATCTCGTCGAACCCCTGGATCTGGTCGTTCAGGCCGGCTACCATCATCTGCTTGTATTCGTCGGGAATAGGAACATCGGCCACCAGTGCGGCTTCATCGATCATCTCTTTGGTGACTTTGGTCTTCTCCTCTGCCATGGCCCAGAGCACGCCGGGAAAGAGCGTGCCGGAGACTCCCATGGCCGAGCAGAACCCGAGAAAACGCCGGCGGTCGAGCATGATGCATCCTCCTGAGTGAATCGTTGCGGGCGCATTATAGACGAAGACACTGCGGCGGAGTTACAGGTAGAATCTGTCACTTATCCAGCTGCTTACGAATCTAATGAACGCTTATTGATAAGGAGCGCAATCATGTCCGAAAAGATCCATAAGACCGAAGCTGAGTGGAAGGCTGAACTCACACCCGAGCAGTACCACGTTACGCGCGAGAAGGGTACCGAGCACGCGTTTACCGGAGAGTACAACAAAGAAAAGCGGCCGGGAGTCTACAAGTGCCGTTGTTGCGGGCAGGAGTTGTTCGCTTCAGATGCGAAGTTCGACTCCGGCACCGGCTGGCCCAGCTTCTACCAACCCATCGCCGAGAGCGCCGTCGCAGAGCACCGCGACAATACCTACGGCATGAGCCGGACTGAGGTCACCTGCAGCCGCTGTGACGCCCATCTCGGGCATGTCTTTCCTGATGGACCGCGCCCGACCGGACTGCGCTTTTGCATGAATTCGGCCTCGCTTAAGCTCGACCCCAAGTAGTTAAACTCTTCTTGTCCTGTGGCCCCGCCGCATTTATTATGACGGGGCCATTTGTGTTCTCCCCCGGCCCGGCCGATAGCAACGGGCATGGCACTTCGTCATGACGAGCAACGCCCGTTTCTTCCTCTTGTTGTCACTGTTGCTGGCCATCGCAGCTTCCTCGTGGAGCCAGCAGACGCAGCAGCGCGGGCCCTTCAAGCTCAACATCGCTCCGGAGAACATCTCCATCCCGCAGGGCTCGCAGCGGACATTTTTCATGCAGCGCGTCTCGCTGCGCGGATTTCCGCATGGCGGGCTGTTCAGCGCACCCACCTGGCAATCTTCCAACCCAGCCGTAGCCACCATCAACGCCAGCGGCCTGCTTACGGCGGTAGGGACCGGGACGGCGACCATCACCGCGACCAGCGGGCCGTATCATTCCTCCACCACGGTCACCGTGACTCCCGTCGCGCTGGTCGCCATCCAGGTCACACCGGCCAACACCAGCATCGCCACCGCAGCGCAACAGCAATTCACCGCCACCGGGGTCCTCAGCGACAGCACGACTGTTGACCTCACTGCGCAGGCTAGTTGGACTTCTTCGGTTCCCGGTGTAGCCAGCATCACCGCTTCCGGCGGCCTGGCCACCGGTGCTGCCGTCGGTTCCACCACCATCAGCGCCAGCTTCAGCGGATTGAAGGGCAAGACGGGATTGAACATCGGCCTGATCACGATCTCTGTCGATCCCGCCAGCGCCAGCATTGGCAGCGGCAAGCTGCAACCGTTCACTGCCACCGGCACCTTCACCGACGCCAGCAAACACAACGTGACCGACTCCGTCTCCTGGAGCTCCAGCGACTTAACAGTCGCAACGGTAACGACTCTGGGCGTGGCCATCGGCATGAACGCCGGCGGACCGGTCACCATTCAGGCGGCAGCGACCGGCGCCACCGCCGGCACTGCCTCCTTGACCGTCACTGCGCCGCCGGTCCTCACCTCGGTGATCGTGTCGCCGAATATCCAGCAGCTCACATTGGGCAGCACGTTGCCGTTCTCCGCCGTCGGCCAGTTCAGCGATGGCAGCACCAAGGCCATAGCTAACCCGAGCTGGTTTACCTCCAACTCTGACATCGTGAGTGTCGACGCCAACGGGCTCGCATCGGCCCTGAGTCCAGGTACGGCCAACATCATCGCTATCGCCGCTGCGGGAGCGCAGTTTGTCAGCGGCTCGGCGCAGGTCACGGTCGTTTCGCCGCCCACTCTCGCTTCCATTCAGGTGACGCCCGGCAGCATCACGCTGAACGGCGCCGCCTCGCAACAGTTCACCGCCACCGGCACTTTCAGCGACAGCAGCACCAGAGACCTGACCACGCAGGTAACCTGGACCTCCAGCAACCTGAACGTTGCTGTGATCGGCCCCACCGGCCTTGCCACCAACGAAGGGATCGGCACCAGCACCATCACCGCTGACCTGAATGGAATCTTCGGGACAGCGACTCTGACTACAACAGGCAGCCTGCAGTTCGTCCTCGTAAACGATGCGGACCGCATCATGTCCTACATCGTGGATAACGCCACCGGCGAGCTGATCCCCAACGGTTATGCCTACCAGGGCTATCCACCCTACCGCGGCACGACCGATCCGTTCGGCCGTTTCTATTACAACGCCAGCTACACATCGAATCTGATCTTCATGTACAAGATCGACCATTCCACCGGACGGCTGCTGCCCACGAATCCGCCATTTGTCATGACTCAGGGCGACTCACCGCTGACCATCGCGGTGGATCCTACGGGCCACTTCGCCTACACCGCCAACCAGGATCCCGGTAACGCGACTGCCCATGTCACAGACGGCTTCAGCATCGACCAGAACACGGGCGTGCTGACGTCGATCGGAACATTCCCCTCTGGTAACGACCCCATCTCGCTCGAGATCACAGGGAATTTCCTGTACATCGCTGATGGCTTCGGATTCGTTTACGCATACACCATCGGCGCCAACGGTGCGCTGACTGCGATACAGGGCTCGCCGTTCGCCGCCGGGGCGCTGCTTTCCTCTGTGAAGGCCGACCCCAGCGGGCACTTCCTCTACGCTGCAGACCAGAGCAACAGCCAGGCTTACAGCTTCAGCATCAACCAGGCGAACGGTGCCCTGTCAGCTATCGGCACCCCGCAGCCGACCGGGGTTAATCCCTTTGCCGCTGCCATGGATCCTTTGGGCCGGTTTTACTACACCGCGGATATCAGCGATGGCACGGTCGCCGGTTTCAAGATCGCCGCAGATGGCACACTCTCGCCCATCGCTGGATCGCCGATAACAGTGTTTCCTAACGGAGGCTCGCCTAGCGATGTAGCCGTGGATCCATCAGGCCGTTACCTGGTTGCTGTCGATTCCAATGATTTTTTGACGGCGACATTCGCTATCGACCCGGCGCAAGGCACTCTCACACCGATCAAGAGCTACTACTCACGGCTTCCCTTTTCACTGGCTTTGGTGAGCGGCAGCATCCCGGTCTCGCCCCGGCCCATGTTCCTGTACACGGCGAACCGCAACAGCGCCAATATCTCCGGGTTCTCGGTCAACCCGGCTACCGGCGAGCTCACGCCTCTGCCGCAGGTCACTTTTCCGGCAATCCAGCTCACCGATTCGCTGCAGACTGATCCCTACGGAAGGTTTGTGTTTGTGACCAATGCCGCCTTCGTTGGCGCTACCGCTCAGAGCTACACCGTAGATTCGGCCAGCGGGACCCTGACTCCGACCAACCCGCCGACGCAACCCGCGGGCGACGATCCCGAGACCAACAATCTGGCCATCGATCCCGGCGGATACTTCTTATTCAGTCCGGCTTTTGACGAGAATGATGTCTGGTCCTATACCATCGACCAGAACTCCGGCGCTCTGACGCTGGTGACGCAAGGGCCCTTTCCTCCTGTTCCCGTTGGAACGGGACCCATTGGCGCTGCCGTGGAGCCGACCGGTTCGATCCTGCTGGTTCCCAACAACGTCGACAATACCCTGAGCGAGCTCCTGGTCGCGCCGACGATCGGTCTGCCATCGGTGACGGGAAGTACGCCGACCGGCGCTGCACCATTCAAAGCGGTGGTTGATCCCACGGATCAGTTTGTCTACGTGGCAAATTCAACCGACAAAACGGTCTCCGGCTTTACCTTTGACCCGGTCAACGGGACCCTGACACCGATGCCGAATTCGCCGTTCGCTGCCGGCTCAGCGTTCTATGCCGCCATCGACCCGCGTGGGCGCTTTCTGTACACCGCCAACGCCGCTGACAATACCATCAGCAGCTTCGCCATCGATCCGGCCAGCGGCAATCTGACGCCCACGCCAAACCCGACCACCGCCGCCGGGGCGACACCGAACAGCGCGGAGGTCGATCCCTCAGGCCAGTTTTTGTATGCGGCGAACTTTGGTGACAGCACGATCTCCGCTTTCACTATCGATCAGCTGACCGGCGACCTCACGCAGATTGCTGGCCCACCGACGTCGCTTGGCCCGCAGGCGGCCGGTCCGAAGCAGATCGGCCTCGTCCGCGCCCTGACGGCGCCGACCTCACAACTGGTTTCGGTCAATGTAGCTCCTGCCGGCCTCGAGATCGCGACCGGCGCGTCGCAACAGCTCACCGCCACGGGCAATTTCAGCGATGGCAGCATGAGAGACTTCACCGTACCCTCGGTCTGGACGTCATCCGACCCGACGATCGCTTCCGTCAATTCCTTTGGCCTGGTCACGGGAGTTTCGCCGGGCATCGCTGTCATCACCGCCAGCGTGCTGGGCGTAAGCGGCTCGACGCCGATCACTGTGACCGGGCAGAGCCTGGTCTCGCTCAGCGTTACCCCGCTGAATCCGACGCTGCCGCAGAACAACACTCTGCAGTTCAAGGTCACAGGGGCTTTCAGCGACGGGACCACGCAAGACCTGACACAATCGGTCATCTGGTCGACCTCTGACGGCACTCTGGCCACCATCAGCAATACGCCCGGCAATCGCGGAGTCGCTACCGCGCTGCAGCCTTCGGGCACAGTCACGATCGCCGCGAACTCTGGCATCACGACCGGCACCACCACGCTGACTTTGCACGGGCCGGTGACACTGCAATCCATTGCGGTCAGGCCCGCGGATCCCAGCCTGCCCGCGAATCCCAGCCTGCCCCTAGGCACGAGTACGGCGTTCACTGCCCAGGGGACGTTCTCAGATCTCACTAAACAGGACTTGACCACGTCCGTCGTGTGGTCATCGGGCACGCCGGCCACCGCCACCATTACATCCGACGGAATTGCGTCGACAGTCGCTCCCGGAACCACGCAGATCACCGCGACTTCGGGGCTGGTAAGCGGATCGACCCTGCTTACTGTGTTGCCGCACACGCTGGTCTCGCTCGCGATCACCCCGCAGAATGCCTACGTTTCGGTGAATCGCACCCTGCAATTCAGCGCCACAGGAACATTCAGCGACGGGACCAGCTCTGACCTCACGACGCAGGTGAACTGGGCCAGCTCCAACACGAATGTGGTCACTATTGGCGCAAACACCGGCCTGGCGACCGGCAAAGCGTTTGGGCCCATCAACATCACTGCCTCCATGGGAGGAGTCAGCACTTCAACCCGGCTGACCGGCGTTTTCTAAGCGTTGCATGCCGCGCCAGAGCTAAATTCCATCCGCCAGGTTCTTCATGGTGGCGCCGAGCACGCGGCCCTGCCCGCGCTCCTGGATGAACACCACCAGCCGCAGTGTCTTTGTGTCCCATCCATGCAGGTCGAACTTCAGCTCCGAGGCGTAAGCACTTCCCCTTTTCAAAGACTGCGGACGTCCAAAGACGCGCGCCACCGCAACGTGAGTGAGGTTGCGCCCTCCATTCTCGCCGCGCTTCACATTTGAGCTGTCCTGATTATCGGCCAGAATGGCGAACAGATCGGCCGCCGGCTTTGATTCAATTGCATCAGCGTCTACATGAAAGTAGAGCGCGTCGCCTTCTGTTCGCACCCGCGAGATCCGCACCGCGACCTTTTCGCGTTTCGCAGCCTCACGGATCACCTGCTGCGCGCGGCGCTCGTCGCTGCCGACGAATTCAGCCCCTCCATCCACCACCATCTGCGGCGTGTACACGCTGTTGAGTCCGAAGCGTTGTGAGTAGCCGTTCTGCCGCTGGCTGTAGAAGGCCGACGAAAATGGGTCGGTCCAGCCCAGGCGGTTCCAGTAGTCCACGTGCTCGCTCAGCACGATCAGCTGCACACCCTCGACCGGCTGCCCGCGGTCCATGTGCGCCAGCAGATCATCGGCAGGCGGGCAATCGGAACATCCCTCCGAGGTAAAGAGCTCCACCAGGACCGGCATAGGTGATGCGGCTTGCGCCGGCGCCTGCGCTTCGAGGAGCGGCGACAGCGCTGCGAACAGGAGAATGCCAATGAAAGCTATGATCTTCATTCTCTTCGATGAGATGCCAAGGGCTGCTGAAATGTTACATGCCCGCCTTACGGCGTGACCACAAGCTTCATGGTCATCTGCTCTGGCGGTCGCGGCAGATGACGGTGCGGCCAGCGGAAGTTACAGCGGATCCTGACGGGTATTATTGAGCAAGCTGTTTTCTGTGAACATGATGATGAACCTGCACACATCCAATGCGACCCCTCCCGGCCCCAGGAACCTGTTTCTCGGTTTTATCCCGCGTCGCGACCCGCTCGCGTTCATGAGCGGCCTAGCGCAGCGGTATGGAGACATCGTCTTCTTCCGCCGCGGCCCCGAGCGCTTTTATCTCATCAGCCATCCCGACTACATCAAAGACATGCTGCTTACCAACGCCCGCAAGTTCGCCAAGGGCCGCGCTCTGGAGCGCTCGCGGGCCCTTCTCGGCCAGGGATTACTCACCAGCGAGGGCGAGTTTCACCTGCGCCAGCGACGCCTGATGCAGCCTGCCTTCCATCGCCAGCGCATCGCGAGTTACGGTGAGGCCATGGTGGCCTTCAGTCGCCGCCTGCGAGAGCGCTGGAGGCCGGGCCAGGAGATGGACATTCACGAAGAGATGACCGCGCTCACGCTCGCCATTGTCGGCAAGACCTTGTTCGATGCCGATGTGGAGTCGGACACCAGCGAGGTGATGGAAGCCATCACCAGCGCCTTCAGCCTTTTCCATCTCACGCTCATGCCCTTCTCTGAGCTGCTGGAGAAAGTCCCGCTTTCGCCGGTGCGCAAACTGCACAACGCCCGCGCCCGGCTGGATAAGATCATCTACCGCATCATCGCCGAGCGCCGCAAGAGCGGCGAAGACCGCGGCGACCTGCTCTCCATGCTGCTGCGTGCCCAGGATGAAGAGAGCTCGGCGCGCATGGGTTCGCAGATGAGTGACGAGCAATTGCGCGACGAGTGCCTCACGCTTTTTCTCGCCGGCCATGAAACCACCGCCAACCTTCTCACCTGGACCTGGTATCTGCTGGCGCAGCATCCCGAGGCCGAAGCCCGCATGCACGCCGAAATCGATGCCGTGGTTGGTGAGAGAGTCCCGGCTTTCGATGACGTCGAGAGACTCACCTACACGGAAAAGATCGTTGCCGAGGCCCTGCGCATGTATCCGCCGGCCTGGATCGTGGGTCGCCGCGCCCTTGAAGATCACCACTTCGGCCCCTACAGGATTCCCCGCCGTGCGCTCGTCGCCGCCAGCCAGTGGATCGTGCACCATGATCCGCGCCATTTTCCCGAGCCTTACCGCTTCGATCCCGGGCGCTGGGAGCCGCAGGCGCGGGCGGCGCGCCATAAGTTCAGCTACTTCCCTTTCGCCGCCGGGCCGCGGCAGTGTATTGGCGAGGGCTTTGCCTGGGCAGAGGCCTCTCTGGTACTCGCCACGCTCGCCCAGCAATGGAAGCTGGAACTGGTCCCCGGGCAGAATATCGCTGTGAAGCCGGTGATCACGCTGCGCCCGAACGGGCCGGTGAGGATGATCGCGCGCCGGCGCTAAGTTTCGGCGATTCGCAGCACGACTTTGCCGAAATTCTCGTTCGATTCCACCCGCCGGTGCGCCTCTTGCACTTGTTGCAGCGGGAACTCACGATCGATCACGCTGCGCAGTGTTCCGTTGGCGAACAAGGGGACTACTTCAGCCGCGAACGCCTCTGTGGCGGCGATCTTTTCTTCCAGCGGTCGCGAACGCAGCGCGGTGCCGATGATCTTCAGCCTCTTCTGCAGGGCCTTGCCGATGTCCAACTCGGCTTTGCGCCCGGCGACCGTCCCCACCAGCAGCAGGCGTCCCTTGACGGCCAGCGCCTCGATGTTGGCGCTCAGGTAGGGCCCGCCCACCAGGTCCATCACAACATTCACGCCTTTGCCGTCAGTCCACTCGCCGATCTTTACGAGCAGCGCTGCGAAATCGCCACTCATGCAAAAGGCGTCCCTAAGCCCGTACTTGCGGGCACGCTCCAGCTTCGCCGCCGTGCCCGAGGTTCCATACGCTCTTGCTCCCCGCGCGTGGGCGAGCTGCGCCGCCGCCAATCCCACCCCGCTGCCCACGGCGTGGATCAGCACCGATTCCCCCGCCACCAGCTCAGCCTGCTTCCACAGCGCATCGTGCGCGGTGATGAAGGCCTCCGGAACCGAAGCCGCTTCCGCCCAGCTCAGATTTGCTGGAATCTCGGCCAGCATGCTCTCGTGGCTCACCAGATATTCGGCCTGTCCGCCGCCGCCGGTGATCCCGAATACGCGCTGGCCGCTTCGCCAGCGGCTCGCCCCTCGGCCGAGCTCGGCTACCTCGCCGGCAAATTCCAGACCGAGAATATTCTCCGGCGAACCGGGCGGCGCAGGATACCTCCCTTCCCGCTGCGCCAGATCGGCGCGGTTCAGCGCGGAGGCTATCACTCGCACCAGCACTTCGTGTGCTCCCGGTCTCGGCGCCGGCACCTCCTGGATCTCCAGCACCTCCGGCCCGCCCGGCCTGGTGATGATGACCGCTCTCACAATTTCCAGCATACACGCCGTGCCGGCAGTCAGGTTTTTACACTGCGTTAATCAAAGCGCGCCAGCGGATGTTAAGATTGCCTGCTCTTTTTCTGATTCGTCATGGCCATTGCGCAATACGATCTGGTCGTCATCGGCAGCGGGCCCGCCGGACAGAAGGGCGCCATCTGCGCGGCCAAACTGCACAAGCGCGCGGCCATCATAGACAACCACGCCATGCTGGGCGGGGTGTCTGTGAACACCGGCACCATGCCCAGCAAGAGCCTGCGCGAGGCCGTGCTCTATCTCAGCGGATACCGCATGCGCAGTTTCTACGGCCGCGACTACACGCTGAAAGAAAAGATCTCCATGCAGGACCTCACCTTCCGCGTGCAGGCCGTGATCGAGCGCGAACACGAGGTCATCACCGCGCAACTGCGCCGCAACGGGGTGGACCGTCTCGATGGCATGGGCTGCTTTGTGGACCCGCATACCATCGAGGTCTCGGGCGCCGGTCCCGAGCCCATGCACGTGCAGGGAGAAAAGATTCTCATCGCCACCGGCACGCGCCCGGCCCACACCGCCACCATTCCGCTCGATGGCAAGCGCTCCTTCGACTCTGATCAGTTTCCCCGCGTCCCAGACATCCCACGCGAGATGATCGTGGTCGGCGCCGGCGTTATCGGCGTGGAGTACGCCTCCATGATGGCTGCTCTGGGTGTGAAGGTCATTCTGGTGGATGCGCGCCCTACCATCCTCGACTTTGCCGACCGCGAGATCATCGATACCCTCTGCCTGAATCTGCGCAACATGGGCACCATTTTCCGCCTGGGAGAAAAAGTCGTCTCCGTGGCCGTGAATGAGGAACGCGGCCGCGTGGAAGCCACCATGGAGAGCGGCAAGGTGCTCGCCGGCGAGACCTTGCTCTACACCGTCGGCCGTCAGAGCAACACCGACAAGTTGAACCTGGCCGTCGCCGGCCTTACCGCTGATGCGCGCGGCAGGCTCACGGTGAATGAGGACTTCCAGACCGCCGTCCCGCACATCTACGCCGCCGGCGACGTCATCGGGTTCCCGGCCTTGGCCAGCACTTCGATGGAGCAGGGCCGAATCGCCGGTTTACACATGTTCGGCAAGGCGGTGAACAAGACGCCGGCGCTTCTGCCTTACGGTATCTACAGCATTCCCGAGGTTTCCATGGTCGGGCCCAGCGAAGAAGAGCTGACCCAGCAGAAGGTGCCTTACGAAGTCGGCATCGCCCGCTATGCCGAACTGGCCAAGGCCAACATGCTCGGCGACGACAAAGGCCTGCTCAAGCTGCTCTTCCATCGCCAGACCTTGAAGCTGCTGGCCGTGCATGCTCTGGGCGAACGCGCTGCGGAGATCATCCACATCGGCCAGGCCGTCATCAGCTTTGGCGGCACCATTGAGTACTTCCGCGACAACGTCTTTAACTACCCCACCCTGGCCGAGGCCTACAAGGTCGCCGCCCTCGACGGACTCAACAAACTCTAGCGACTTTTGACAGATTCCCACGTCTCAGAGCAGAATGCTTATCTTCTGAAAGAGGCCGCTGTGAGACGTATAGACCCGCTTTCTTTTTTCGCGCTCAGTTTTCTGCTTCTGTTGACGGCAGCTCCCGCGCAGCAAACACCGGCAGGGCCACCTCCCACCCGCCGCGACGATTTCACGGAGACCCTCCAAGGCGTGAATGTGCCCGATCCCTACCGCTGGCTGGAAGATCAGAACAGCCCTGAGACCCGCGCCTGGATCGATGCCCAGAATGCCTATACCCACTCCCTGCTCGACAGCCTCGGTGGCCGCGACCGCCTGCAGCAGCGCGAGACCGAACTGCTGAGAGTCGAGGCCATCCGCCCGCCGTTCGAGCGCAATGGCCGCTACTTCTTCCGCAAACGCCTTGCCGACCAGGACCTCTACGTCATCTACATGCGCCAGGGTATTCAAGGCAAAGACGAGGTGCTGATCGATCCACACCCCATGAGCGCGGACCACTCCACCAACGTGGACATGATGGATGTCTCCAAAGACGGCAAGGTCGTCGCCTATCTCATCCGCAAGGGCGGCGCCGATGAGGATGAGATCCATTTCTTCGACGTCGATACCCGCAAAGATCTGTCTGACGTCCTGCCTGCAGCCGTGCACTTTGACATCTCGCTCACTCCTGACCGCCGCGGTGTTTATTACTCGCTCATGACCGAAGGCGGTCCGCGCATCCGCTATCACGAGATGGGTTCGCCGCTCTCCAGCGACAAAGAGGTCTTTGGCAAAGGCTACACCAAGGACAAGATCGTGGTCGGCGACGTCTCGGAAGACGGCCGCCATCTTGTGATCCAGGTTTTATTCGGCTCGGCCGCTGATAAGACGGAGATATGGACGCAGAATCTGAGCAAGCCGGGGCCCATCGAGCCGCTCATCACCGATCTCGACGCCCGTTTCTTCGCTACTGCAGGCGGAGATCGTCTTTATCTGCAGACCAACTGGAAGGCGCCCAAGGGCCGGATTCTGGCCGTCGATTTCAACCGACCGGCGCGCGACAACTGGCGCGAGATCGTTCCCGAAAGCGATATCGCCATCGAGAATTCCGCCTTTGTCGGCAGCAAAGTCCTGGTGCTGTACGTTCGCAATGCCAGCTCTGAGGTCAAGGTTTTCAGCGCCGATGGCAAGGCTGAAGGCTCTATCTCCTTGCCCACGCTCGGCGGCATCACTCAGGTGAGCGGCCGCTGGGAGGGCCGCGAGGCCTTCTTCGACTTCAGCTCGTATGTCTTTCCTTACACCGTGTACAGCTACGACACCGCCAGCCGCAAGCCCGCGATCTGGGCGCAGGTCAAGGCTCCGGTGAAGAGCGCTGATTTCGAGGTCAGGCAGGTCTGGTTCAGCTCCAAAGACGGCACCAAAGTTCCCATGTTCCTGGTCTACCGCAAGGGACTCAAGCTCGATGGCTCCAATCCCGCGCTCATGACCGGCTACGGCGGTTTCACGGTGAATGAGACTCCGGGCTTCTATGCCAACGCCATCATCTGGGCCGAGCATGGCGGCGTCTTCGCCGATGTCACCCTGCGCGGCGGCGGAGAGTTCGGCGAGGCCTGGCATCGCGCCGGCATGCTGGAAAAGAAGCAGAACGTCTTCGACGATTTCATCGCCGCCGCCGAGTGGCTTATCAGCAACCATTACACGCAATCTTCGCGTCTGGGCATCGAGGGCGGCAGCAACGGCGGGTTGCTCGTGGGCGCCGCCATGACGCAGCGCCCCGAGTTGTATCGCGCCGTGGTCTGCTGGCACCCGCTACTCGATATGCTCCGCTACCAGAACTTCATGGAGGCCCAGTTCTGGGTCTCCGAATACGGCTCGTCGGAAAAGGCTGACCAGTTCAAGTATCTCTATGCCTATTCGCCTTACCACAACGTGAAGAAGGGCACGCAGTACCCAGCCGTGCTTTTCATGACCGGCGATGCCGATACGCGCGTGGCTCCGCTGCATGCCCGCAAAATGGCGGCCCTCATGCAGTACTCCACCGGCTCTGACCGGCCGATATTGTTGCGCTACGAGCTCAAGGCAGGTCACTCTGCCGGACGCTCCCTCACCGCCACCATCGGCGACAACGTGGATGAGCTGAGTTTCCTGTTCTGGCAGCTGGGGGTCACGCCTTAGCTGGGCAGTTACTTTTTTCCTTTCGTGCAGTCCATTACAATGTTTAGCTTCGTCTGATCAGGAGTGCTCGCATGCGTCTGCTCCGTTTTGCCCTTGTATTCGCAGCTCTTGCCTCGGTTGCCAGCTACGGCCAGAAGGCCGCTGAGCCCTTGCCCAAACTCGATCATTTCGACCCCGCCTCGGTGGATCGCAGCGTCGATCCCTGCGTGGATTTCTACAAGTTCTCCTGCGGCCCCTGGCTTAAGACGAACCCGGTGCCACCCGACCAGGTCTACTGGGATCACGGCGGGCCGCTGCAGTTGTGGAATGAGATGGTGCTCAAAGACGTGCTGGAAAAGGCCTCTGTCGTCTCTGCCACCCGTACGCCCACGCAGCAGAAGATCGGCGACTATTACTTTGCCTGCATGGATGAAAAGGGCCTGAACGCCGATACCGCCAAGTTGCTCAAGCCTGAGCTCGCGCTCATCCGCGGCATGAAGAACAAGTCGCAGATGGCAGAAGTCGTCGCCCATCTGCACCAGACCATCCCTGGCACCTGGTCCGCCAGTGATGCCCAGACCTTCGCACCTGTCTTCGGCTTCAGCGGCACGCAGGATTTTGACGACGCCAGCAAGGTCGTGGCCGGGATCGACCAGGGCGGCATGTCGCTGCCCGGTCGCGAGTTCTATCTCGAGAACGATGCTAAATCTGTCGAGATCCGCAGCAAGTATGAGCAGCACATCCGCAGGATGTTCAAGCTGGCGGGCGAGAATGACACCCAAGCCGCTGCTAACGCCGCAACCGTGCTTTCCATGGAGACCGATTTCGCCAAGGTGGCGATGGATATCGTGAAGCGCCGCGATCCCGCCAACCTCAACAACAAAGAGACGCTGGCGCAGGTGGAAGCGCTTACCCCTTCCTTCGAATGGAATACTTACTTCCGGCTGGTGAGCGCCCCCAGCCCTGACCACTACATCGTAACTTCGCCCGACTTCTTCCGCGGGCTGGAAAAGATGATGCAGTCGTACTCGCTCGAGCAATGGAAGGCCTACCTCACCTGGCAGCTGCTCCATGGCTCTGCGCCTTACCTGAGCGACGCTTTTGTCGACGAGAATTTTGATTTCTTCCGCCATACCTTGCAGGGCGCGGAGACCAATCGCCCGCGTTGGCGCCGCTGCGTAAGCTCTGTGGACGCTAACCTGGGCGAAGCTCTGGGCCAGGCTTACGTGGAGCGCGCCTTCCCGCCGGAAAATAAAGTCCGCACCGAAGCCATCGTGAAAGGCATCGAGAACGCCATGAGCCAGGACATCCAGCAGGTCAGCTGGATGTCGCCCGAGACCAAGAAGCAGGCGCAGATCAAATTGCAAGGCGTCTACGACAAGATCGGCTATCCCAACAAGTGGCGTGACTACTCCAGCGTGAACATCGGGCGCGCCAGTTATCTGGAGAATGTCCACGCCGCCACTGCTTTTGAGTTTCAGCGCTGGCTCAACAAGATCGGCAGGCCGGTGGATCGCGGCGAGTGGCAGATGACTCCGCCCACCATCAACGCCTACTACGATCCCCAGCTCAACACCATCAACTTTCCCGCCGGCATCCTGCAGCCCCCGTTCTACGAAGCCGATATGGATGCAGCCGTCAACTATGGCGATACCGGCGGGACGGTTGGCCACGAACTGACCCACGGCTTCGACGACCAGGGCCGCAAGTTCGACGCCGCCGGCAATCTGCGTGACTGGTGGACCGCCAACGACGCCAAGGAATACGACACCCGCGGCAAGTGCATCTCTGACCAGTACACGCAGGACGTTCCCGAAGCCGGCCCGGGCGTAAGGCAGAACGGTCTGCTCACGCAGGGAGAAGATACCGCCGATAACGGCGGCATCCGCCTCGCTCTCATAGCGCTCGAGAACGACCTCTCCAAAGAAGGCAAATCGCTCGAGGATAAGGGCGCGGACGGCTGGACCAATGCGCAGCGCTTCTTCCTCTCTTACGCCACCGGCTGGTGTGCCAACATCCGGCCAGAGGTTTTGCGCACCCAGGTCATCAGCAATCCGCATTCGGCCAACAACTTCCGCGTGAACAACGTGGTTTCCGACGTGCCTGAGTTCGGCCAGGCCTTCAGTTGCAAGAAGGGCCAGCCCATGGTTCGCGAGAACGCCTGCCGGGTCTGGTGAGCAAGACCCGCGAAGTCAGGCTGCTGAATCCTCAGCGGCCATTTTCTCGCCTTCCCGCCCTGCCCATCGCGCTCGTGTCATAATGCTCGCAGCCTGATGGAACGCAGATTCCCCGTCACCAACACGATCCTGGTCCTGAACATCTTCGTGTTCGTCGCCATGATCGCCGCCGGTCGCTCGTTACAATTCACACCCCGGCTGCTGGTGGATTGGGGAGCGAACTTTGTCCCGCTGACTCTGCTCGCTGACCAGTGGTGGCGTCTTTTCACCTGCACCTTTGTTCACGCCAATCTTCTGCACATCGCCTTCAACATGTGGTGCCTGTGGAACATCGGCCGCATGGCGGAAAACATCTTCGGCCGCTTCAGCTTCCTCTGCATCTACTGGCTCACCGGCGTCTCTTCCAGCCTGCTGAGCTGCTTGGTGCATCCTGCGGGTCTGAGCGTGGGCGCTTCGGGCGCGATCTTCGGCGTCGCCGGCGCGCTGATCCCCGCTCTCCGTTGGGGCGGGCTGCCCTTTCCCCGCGAAGCCGTGCGCTCCACCCTGCAGAGCCTGCTGTTTTTCGCGGGCTATAACCTGTTCATCGGCGCTGCGGTCGCGCAGATCGATAATGCCGGCCACATCGGCGGATTCGTCTTTGGCCTGCTCATCGGCGCGCTGCTGAGCCGCAGGCTGGCCGCGCCGCCGGAAGAGCGCGAAGGCTATTCCCGCGCCATCTTTGTGCTTATGGTCGTGCTGCTGCTGCTTGCCGCCTGGCAGGTCAAGAAGATACGCGGCCCCATGCTGAAGGGCATGCAACAGACCTCGTGGTTGACCGGCGGTTGCCGCGTCGGCTGAAAATCGTCTATAACATTGCAGCTTTTCGTTTGCGCTTCACTTTCTTCCCCCTATGGCCTCTCAGACCGGAACGGTTGCTGCAGAGTCCGCAGGCAGCACGCGCGGCTGGCAGCGCGGCTTCTGGAGCCTGATCGCCACCCAGTTTCAGGGCGCTTTCAGCGACAACGCCCTCAAGAATCTGGTCATCGCGCTGGTGCTGGGCATGGGCCTGCCGCAGGAGCAGCGCGGCTGGCTGCTGCCCGCCGTGGGCGCCATCTTTGCCCTGCCCTTCATCTTGTTTTCCATGCTCGGCGGATTTCTCGCCGACCGCTTCAGCAAGCGCAGCATCTGCATCGCGGTGAAGGTGCTGGAGCTCGGCATCATGGCCACGGCCACCGCCGGGCTCGCGCTCACCGCCATGCCGCTGCTGCTCTCCGGCGTCTTCCTCATGGGCGTCCACAGCGCCATCTTTGGCCCTTCGAAGTACGGCCTGCTTCCCGAGATCCTGCCCCACGAAAAGCTCTCCTGGGGAAACGGCGTCATCGAACTGGGGACTTTTCTCGCCATCATCATCGGCACGGCTGTTGGTCCGCTGCTGGCGGAATTTTTCCACGGACGCCGGCAATGGTCTGGCGTGTTGCTCATCGCGCTCGCCGCTGTGGGACTCGCTACCAGCCTCGGCATCACGCGCGTGCCCGCCGCCAACCCGGCTCGCCGCTTCCGGGCCAATGTCGCCGGCGAGTTGTGGGGTGAGATTCAGTACGCTCGCAGCGACCGCGAGCTGTGGCTGGCGGTGCTGGGCAACACATATTTCTTTTTCATCGCCACGCTGCTGCAGCTCAATCTCTTCGTCTTCGGCACCGATGTGCTCAAGCTGGATGAGGTCCACATCAGCTACATGCAGGTGGCGCTGGCGCTGGGCATCGGTCTGGGCAGCCTCGCGGCCGGCTACCTTTCCGGCGGGCACATTGAGTACGGCCTGGTGCCCCTGGGCTCCGTGGGCATGACTCTCATCTCGCTGCTGCTGGCGCTTCCCCGGCTGAGCTACCAGCCTGTGCTGCCGCTGCTGGGTGCGCTGGGATTCTTCGGCGGCTTCTTCATCGTGCCCATCAACGCCCTGCTGCAGCACCGTCCCGATGAAAAGCGCAAGGGCACGCTGCTGGCCGCGGCCAATCTGCTCTCCTTCGTCGGCGTCTTCGCCGCCTCGGTCTTGTATTACGCGCTGGTGAGCCATATGGCGCTGCCGCGCACCCAGATCAGGCTGCTGGGCCTGCATCCGCTCGCGGTTTTTCTCGTCAGCGCCGTCTTCACCATCGCAGCCATGCTCTACTGCCTTCGGCTGCTGCCCCAGGCCTTCGCCCGCCTGTTGCTCTGGATGCTGACGCGCACCATCTACCGCATGCAGGTGCATGGCATCGAGAACGTTCCCGCGCGCGGCGGAGCGCTGCTGGTCTGCAATCACCTCTCTTTCGTGGATGCTCTGCTGCTCACCGCTTCCACCGACCGGCTCATCCGTTTCATCATGTTCAAGGACATCTACGACAATCCGGTCATTCACCCCCTCGCCCGGCTGGGGCAGGCCATCCCCATCTCCTCCGAGCTGCGCCCCCGAGAGATGATCCGCTCCCTGCGCGATGCCAGCGACGCCATCCGCAACGGGGCGCTGGTCTGCATCTTTGCTGAAGGCCAGATCACGCGCATCGGCGGGCTGCTGCCCTTCCGCCGCGGACTCGAGCGCATCATGAAGAATGTCGATGCGCCCATCATCCCCGCCCACCTCAGCGGCGTGTGGGGCAGCATCTTCAGCTTCGAGCGCGGGCGCTTCGTGTGGAAGTGGCCGCGCGAAGTCCCTTACCGCGTGACCGTCAGCTTCGGCAAGCCTATGCCGCCCGATTCCACTCCCTTCGCCGTGCGCCAGGCGGTGCAGGAGCTGCACACCGAGGCCTATGCCAGCAACCGCGCCCGCCTCAAGCCGGTGCATCGCGCCTTCATCCGCAGCGCCCACAAGCACTGGGGACGCTTCGCCTTCGCCGACGCCATGACTCCCAAGGTCAGTTTCGGCGTGGCGCTCACCCGTGCCATCTATCTCGCCCGCCGCTTCCGCTCGCACTGGAAGGGACAAGCGATGGTCGGCATCCTGCTGCCGCCCTCGGTCGGCGGCGCACTGGTGAATCTGGCCGCCATGATGAGCGGCAAGGTCCCCATCAACCTGAACTACACCGCCTCTAACGAGCTCATCGCCTCCTGCGCCGGGCAGTGCGGGGTCACCACTTGTGTGACCTCGCGCGCCTTCATGGACCGCGTCAATGTCCAGCCGCCGGGCAAAGTCATCTTCATCGATGACGTCGCCGCCAATCCCAGGAAGCGCGAGAAGCTTTTCGCCTTGCTGCTGGCGCGCTTCTGCCCCGGCCAGCTGCTGGAGCGCGACCTCAGCGGTGGCCGGACCGCCGCGCTCGATGATCTCGCTACCATCATCTTCTCCAGCGGCTCCACCGGCGACCCCAAGGGCGTGATGCTCTCTCACTTCAACATCGCCAGCAACATCGAGCAGGCCGGCCAGATGTTCGCCCTCAGCGGCGAGGACCGCGTGCTCGGCATCCTGCCCTTCTTCCACTCCTTCGGCTTCACTGTGACCATCTGCCTGCCGGCGGCGCTGGCCGTGGGCGCCGTGTATCACTACAACCCGCTCGACGCGCGCGTCATCGGCGGGCTGGTGCAGAATTACGCCGTCACCTTCATGGTGGCCACGCCCACCTTCCTGCAGACTTACATCCGCCGCTGCGAGCCGGAAAATTTCGGCAGCCTGCAGTTCGTGCTCGCCGGCGCGGAAAAACTGCCTGAGCGCGTGGCCCAGGCCTTCGAAGACCGCTTCGGCATCCGTCCCCTTGAAGGCTACGGATGCACCGAGTGCTCGCCCGTCGTCGCCGTCAACACCCGCGACTACCGCGCCGCAGGATTCCGCCAGGTCGGCGCCAAGCGCGGCACCATCGGCCATCCCCTGCCCGGCATCAGCGTGCGCATCGTGCATCCTGAATCCGGATTGCCGCTGGCCTTGAAAGATCCCGGGCTGCTGCTCGTCCGCGGGCCCAACGTGATGCAGGGCTATCTCAACAAGCCGCAGAAGACCGCCGAGGTGCTGCGCGAAGGCTGGTACAACACCGGCGACATCGCCACCCTCGATGAAGACGGGTTCCTCTCCATCGCCGACCGCCTCAGCCGCTTCAGCAAGATCGCGGGCGAGATGGTGCCGCATCTCAAGATCGAAGAGAAGCTCCACGAACTCGCCCCCAGCCCCGATGCCGCGCAGCGCTTCGCAGTGACCGGCATCCCCGACGAAAAGAAAGGCGAGCGCCTCATCGTGCTGCACACGCTAGGCGAAGATGAGCTGGCGCGCGTCCTGGAAAGATTCGCCGAGAGCGACCTGCCGCCCCTCTGGAAGCCCCGCGCCAGCCAGTTCTTCCACGTGGACACGCTACCGTATTTGGGGACCGGCAAGCTGGATCTGCGCAAGGTGAAGGAACTGGCAACTCAGCTGGCACAGTGACTCGCAAAACTAAAACGTCTGGCTTTGCGCACTTCTTCAGAGCTGGCCGGGCAACCCAGCACCCCGATTTACATTCATAACCTGTCAGACGGACCTCTGGAGAAGGACCATGCTGGGAAAGAAGAACCACGCAATCGCCGTGACGAGTATCATCCTGGCTGTCATGCTTGGCGCATCCTGGCAAGCCACAGCGCAGGATGCTAAAGCAACCTACCCCAGCATGGCCCCCATCGGCCAGTATTTGATGGAGGATCGGGATTCTGAGATTGCGCTGGCGCGCAGCGCGGCGCCGGAATCCATTTCGCGCGACGCTGAGGTCCGGGTCCTTGGACGTCACGGTTATGAGACCGCCGCAAAAGGCACCAACGGCTTCGTTTGCCTGGTGGAACGTTCCTGGACTGCTCCCATCGATGACCCCGGCTTTTGGAATCCTAAGCTGCGTGCCCCCATTTGCTTGAACGCAGCAGCCGCACACTCCTACCTTCCACGTACCATCAAAAAGACGGACTTGATACTGGCTGGGCGCACGAAAGCTCAGATGATGGACGCCATTGTGGCGGCCATCGGCAGCAAAGAACTGCCGCCGATGGAACCCGGGGCCATGTGCTACATGCTCTCCAAACAGGGATACCTGAGCGATCGCGACGGACACTGGCATCCGCACCTCATGTTTTTCGTCTCCCAAACCGACCCTGCGGTCTGGGGAGCGGGTTTGCCGGGCTCTCCGGTCCTCGCTTTCCACGACACCTGGGAGCACCTGACTACCTTCTTGGTCCCCGTGCGGCAGTGGTCAGACGGAACGCCTGATCACTGAAGACTGTTATTTGGCGTGCGTGGAGCAACCAAGCCGCCGCAGGCGGATTGTCGTCTTTGCCTATGCCTGCGGCTCATACACGATGCGTGAAAGACAAAGCGCGGCGGGAACGTGTGCAAAGGATTTTGAAAAAAGAAGTCCAGCGCCACGTCCAGCACTTTCCCGTCCGTATAGCTATCCCGTCAACGGTGTGGTGGCTTGGCCTGCGTCACTTCGCAAAAAACGCACCCTTTACATGCGGCTGGAAGAGATAGACCACGCCCCAGGTTGCAATAGCTGCGACGCCCAAGCGGGCGTCCGAGCCCGCTGCCGAAATCCCGAGGCGGGCGAGGGATCCGGTGTTCTCAAATCGGGACAAAATTAACTAGTTCATAAACATGCACGTCGGCTGCCAACAAAAGATGCCTCAAGTGCCACACAGTTTGCGGGATAGGAGTTAGCGACGCGCAAAACTGCCCTCCCTGGGGTGGTAGACTTTTCGCCGAATCCGGTCTCACCTTGATGAAACCTGCCAGAGCTGCTACCCCCTGGGGGTCGGGCTGATCATCGGCTACATCGCGGTGCCGCTGAAGCTGGATGAATTAGCCGAGGCTATTGCCTTGCAGTTTCAACCTCAGCGACTCTTGTTTGTTCGATCGCGTTCACTCTTAGCAACAGTTGACTGAGCAGCGAGTGCAGCTCATCCACCTGCTTTTGTTGCGCCTGTTTCATCTGCGCTAATTCGCGCTGTAACGCAGCAATTTGCGCGTCCTTCTGCTTGAGCTCGTTTTCAAGCTTCTGGGCAAGCCCCTGGATGGCGGCAAAAGCCACGCCGCCCTCATCAATCTCCGTGATGTGCTTGTCGTCCTCGCCCACATTAAAGGCGGCATAAAAATCCTGGGCCATGGGGCCGAGGTGCCGGACGCTTGCCGCCTGCGACTTATAGTTCCATGTGGTGACCGGCATGGCTATGAGACGCGCCAGCACCTGCTGTGGATCTATGGGAGCAATGTTCGCCTTCAGATTGCGGTCGCTGACCGAGGCCCAGCTTCCCCCGCCTGCCGCCACACTCACTCCCGTAGTCATGCCGGCGTTGGTGAAGAAGGTGAACCCTCCCGAAGCGCGCGCCAGAAATTGATTGGCTGCGGTTGCCGTCAGATCCGGCCCGTTCGGCGCTGTGGCATCGCTCCAGACGAACGCGCCCGCTTCACCATTGGTGTTGGCGTGGGTGCCGGCGGCAAAGCTTAAGTTTCCGCTTGCGGTGTTGAAAATGCCTCCAGGAACGGTGGAGTTGTAGCCGCTGGCGGTGTTGTCGCCGCCGCCGGCAACGATGGATTCGACGCCGCTGGCGATGTTGCTGTCGCCTCCGCCTACCGTGCTATAGCTGTTGCTGGCGGTGTTGTCGCCGCCACCGGGAACGGTGGATTCGTCGGCGATGGCGCTGTTGAAGTGGCCGCCTCCAACGACGGCGTAATTGCCGCTGGCGCTATTGCTTTGCCCGCCGGCCACCGTCGCCAGTTGAGTGGCCGTGTTCCCGAAGCCGCCACCGATGCTGCCGTAGCTGCCGGTCACCCGGTTGAACGCCATGCTCCCGCCTCCGCCGCCGGCGATGGTGGCTCCGGCGACTCCCGAACTGACCATGTTATTGTTGGCACCGCCGATAAAGTTGAAGACCGCGCCGTTGCCGAACAAGTTATCGGTCACCGGCTCGATATCCAGCGCGCGCAGGCCGTTCGCGCGCAGCTCCAGCATGCTGTTATCGGTAGTGCCAAGAAAATCGGTACACGGAGGCGTGGTACAGCCGATAGCGTTGCCGGTCAAGCTCCAGCCCGATCCGCCTCCGCCTGAAATCGTTGTCCAGCTTGCACCGCCCGAACCATTGGCGGTGAGCACCTGGCCGCTGGTGGCGGCGCCGAAGCCCAGCATGGGAAAGGTGACGCCGCCACTGGGGATGAAGATGATTCCGCTGCTGGTGATGGGGCCTCCGCTGAGCCCGGGGCCGGTGTCAACCTGCGTTACCGTGCCGCCGCTGGCGCTGCTAATGGGTTGCCAGGTGCCGATGCCGCCGGCGTCGGAGGTCAGCACCGCTTTTGCGGCCGCCCCGGTGGGCATTACGAAGCCCTTCATGCTAACGGCGCCGTTCACGGCGAGCGCGCCGGCGGGAGGAGAAGTCGTCCCAATGCCCACGCCGCCGGCCGCCATAATGATGAACTGATTGGGTGAGGTGGCCATTACATCTGAGGTGGCTGTGCTATCGCTCCACACGAAAGCGCCTTTCTGACCGTTGGTGTTGGCGTGCTGGCCGGCGGCAAAGCTGTAGTTGCCGCTGGCGGTGTTGTTGAGGCCGCCTGCAACGGTGGAGGAGGGGCCGCTCGCAATGTTGCTCGTGCCTCCGCCTACCGTGCTGAAGTCGCCGCTGGCAGTGTTTATGAAGCCTCCGGCTACTGTCGCGGCTGTACCGCTGGCGGTATTCTGCACGCCCCCGGCCACAGTGGCGTCAACGTTGCTTGCTGTATTGCCCTGGCCCCCGCCGATAGTCGCCAGGTCAGCGCTCACAGTATTGACGAAACTGTTGGTGCCGCCACCGGCAATGGTCGCCCCACCCACGGCCTGGCCGAGCGAGTTGGCCTTTACCAGGTTGCCGCTGAAGCCGGCAACGATATTGGGAGTGATTCCTTCTGATAGGACGGCAGCACCCGGCTCGATGCGCAAAGCCCGCTGGCCGTTGACGTGAATCTCAAAGGGGTCGTTGTCATTGGTCCCCAGAAACTCCGCGCAGGGCGAACTTGGACAGGTCCCCGAATTTCCACTGAGACTCCACGCATCGGTGAGCGTTGGACTCAGAGTTTGCCAGCTGACGCCGCCGCTGCCATTGGCGGTTAGCACTTGGCCGCTCGTGGCGCTCCCGGAGCCGACCTGTGCCGTACCCACTCCGCCATTGGCGATGCCCAAAGGCAGGCCGGCGGTGCCGCTGCCGGCGAGCGTGGAATCATGCGAGACAGCGGTCAGCCCGCCGGTTCCACTGGCGGTGAGCGAGACGCCGGCGAAGGTCAAAATGCTACCGGAGGAGTTAATCACCAGGCCCTTGCTGCCGCCAATCATGACCACGCTTCCGTTGTCAGTGATCTCGGAGTTGGCGAGGTGGCGCGGGTTGGTGTCGAAGACAGGCACCGTTCCCGGCGTGCCACTGGCATTGAACAAGAACTGGTAGAGCACTGGCCCGTCGGGGCGCTGGGGCGTGGGCGAGACCCGCCGCAAGACCAACCCAGGATGCAGAGAAGCCATCTGCTGCTGCGCCAAGCCGGCGGGATCGGCCGCCAGCATTGCCGCCAGTAAAATACAGAAGAGCTTAAATGAAGGAATGAAAGGAGCCCGGGATGTTGTAAACATGAGACGCCTCCGGTGCGCGAACGTTTTTCTTGCAGGGCAGGCTGCAATCATAACTCGCGAACACAGGGCGTCAAGTCGGTCGCCATTTTTTCGGCAACCCGCACCAGAGAACATGAGTAGAAATGCAATAACGAAAGCAGCCACATCGTCGAGAAAGGTACGAAAGGTTCTGAAAACTTAAGGAACCTTTGGGTACTCTGCCCCAATTGTCATGAGAAGAAAACGTGAGGCATTATTACGATCGATATGACAGCGAAAAAGGTCCGGCTGGCAGTTATGCTCTTGCTAAGAAGACGGCGGCGTGACTTGCTACCGCTATGCGCAACCGTGATAGGGATATCCCTCTTCTATGCGCCGTACGCCCCTGAAGCACGATATACTCTGCCCGCTCCACCTGCCATGATTTTGCTGATTTCTGCCGCGCTGGTGCAGGCAGCAGGTTTGGATAATTCTGAGAGGCGAGTTGATTCGCCCAGACATGCCCAGTAAAGATTCCATCGATGAGTCTTATGACCGATGTGTTGATACGCGAGGTTTGCTGTAGTGGCTGCGGCAGGAGTACGCGACATCTGGCTACTACGTTTCACCGGATAGGCCAATGCCACATAGTTTCAGCTAACGGCTTGTCATTGAACCTTGGGTGCGCGCAATGTAAGAAGATAACGCGCTCCCAAATACTTCCTGGAGCTAAATTATTTGAGGGAGTGGATTTGTCTACCTTCCCTAACGACCTGATCGAGTACCTGGTTTCATTAAGGTGCGGGAGAGGAGGCTGCAATGCTCCTGTAAACATTCTTATGTTGCTGGGCCGAGATTTCGACCCAAATCAATTTGAGAGTTATGTAAAAGGCTTCGAGAGTACCGACGCGGTGTGCTTTTGGGGGTTTCCTGTGGCAAGCGAGCGAACAATTATTACGTACGAAAGACTGACCTAGGGATGACCTTCGCGCTGCTGTGGCCGAACCGGCAAAGCGGAACAAGTAGCGAGCGAGCTAAGAACGGATGTTCAAAACCAGCTTCCACTTGGCTCAAGCAAGGAGGCGGTGCTAAGCTTTCTTAGCCAGCGAAAGATAGTCAACTCCGGGTACATGGAAGCAGGCAAAGACCGAACGCTCGAGGGCATACTCGAGGCGCCTGGAAGAGTTGACGGCACCGTGAAGGTGACACAGGGCTTCCTTAACTCCGATGTCGTCTTCGTGCGCCTCAAATTTCTCTTTGACGAGTCCGGAAGACTGACGACTTGGCGCATCACGGAAGCTCGCAAAGAGCCGTGACACTCGCGACCCGGACCGCAACAATAAAAAAAACTTGCGAACAAGCTTAAAATCTCTGGATTGCAAGGACTTGGGTCTCTGTTTTCATATGTGTTTCCTGGGTTGGTCACGAGAGCGCCATGCAGGCCGGTTTTTAAACCCGAGGCGGCGGAAACCGCCTAACTGCCAGCCAGAACGCGGCAAACGGCGGCAAAAAGCTCCTGATTCCGGCTTGCGAAGTTCAAGCAGTCACTACCGTCACCGAGATAAGATTCGGGGTTGATCGATTCAAGCTGCTTCCAAAACAGGTCGATGAGGGGCCGCATTGACGCATCTTCGCTGTCCAGCACAAATCCACAATAATTCACGAATACATTGACTTCCGACAGCTGTGATGGCTCAAAAACATTTCCGTAGGACACCTGTCCCAAATCAGCGGGAGACTCGAAGACATACCACTCGTCGAATTTTTCATGAGGCAACTTCTCAACGGAGCGGACTTGAACGCTGTAACCAATTCCGTTCCGACTCTCCCAGCCAACTGACCTCAATTCCTCATTTACGCGCAGAGGGCCGCTATCTAAGGACGTAATAGCCAGGTATTTTCCAATCACCGCATATGGGCAGAGGTGCAGAAAGTCATGAAGTGTGTGGTTGGTTGAAGTTAACCAGTGAAATCCACGCTGGGTTCCCATCCTTACTGATATTGGGGAGGGCTCGGTGTTTATAGACATAACGCTGGCTCGGGTCGGATTATAAGCAATCTGCCCTTTCTTTGGTGCGATCGTCTCTGTCTCATTTGTACCGTTGTTGGTTACAGCTTGCTCATAGCATTTGCTATTCGAAGTCTTTCATCTCTTTCGTAGCTCTGCAATTGCACCAAAAATGGTGCTGTGGCACTTTCGCGTCTGTATAGCTATCCCCGTCAACCGGCTGGTGGGGATCCCGGCCCTGAATGCATCGCACGTACACCTATGACCCCTACGGAGCCACCTCTACCCCGTCAACCGGCTGGTTGACGCTATGTTCTTCGTCAGCGCAACGAGCAAGCGAGGTACCGGCTAGCGTTGGAAGGGCAGTGGGAGCACTTTGATATTTACGGGGCTGGGGTTGTTGGCGGCGGCATTCACCAGGGCTGAGGCGATGAGCGAATGGGCCGGCCAGAGGGGAACCACGGTAACAGTCACTGTCACCTTCTGGCCGTTGCTCATAGTGCCCAGCGGACAGGTAAGAGTGAGCGTATCGCATGGAGTGGCCAGGCTGTCATCGATGGAGAGCAGCTGGAAGTTACCTTGCAAGCCAGCGGTAAACGCCACGTTGGCAACGCTAACGTCGTTGTTGATGATCGTGCTGCTGAGGGTAAGAGGCATGCCGATGGTGGCCACCGTTGCCTGTGGGCGACTGTAGGTCGGAGCGAAAGGTGAGACGTTGAAGTCGAAGCCGTTCACCTGCTGCATCACAGAGGCTGAGGCGCTCCCCGCGAAGGTGGTCCCATCGCCACTGTAGACCGCGCTGAGCATGTGGCTGCCAGCAGAAAGAGTTGCGGTCGAGGTGGCGGCTACTCCGGCGCTCACTGGAGCAGATGACAGCAACGTATTACCGTCCATGAAGTTGACAGTGCCGGCATTGGGCGTACCTGAGGTAGCCGTGAGGGTGGCGGTGAGCGTTACTGACTGGCCAAAAGTAGATGGATTCGGAGACGGCGCCAGAGTGGTAGTGGTGGCAAGCAGCACCACCTGCATCAGCACCGGCGATATACCTGCATTGAAGTTGGCATCCCCGGAGTAGGCAGCGGTGATCGAGTGCATGCCGAGCGTGAGCGCAGAAGTGGAGAAGGTAGCGACTCCGCCGGTCAGGTTCCGCGTGCCGAGCGTAGCAGCGCCATCCAGGAAGGTCACGGTACCGCTTGGCACCTGCCCTGCTGAGCTCACCGTGGCGGTGAAGGTCACCGGCTGGTTCTGCCCCGATGGATTCGGCGTAGAAGTGAGCAGGATAGATGCACTCGCTTTGCCTCCATTGATCACCGTCACAGTGTTGTCGCCGCCATTGGCCACGTAGGCCCGGTTGGTCACCGAGTCCACGGCCACAGCAAACGGCTGTTTGCCTACTGCCACGTTGCTGGTGGAGTTCGTGGCTCCATCGATCACCGTCACGTTGTTGCTATCGAAATTGGCCACGTAGATCTGGTTGGTTACCGGGTTCACCGCTAAAGCTAACGGACGTGTCCCCGCCGTCACGGTGGCAGTGCTGTTGGTGGCTCCGTCGATCACCGTCACATTATTGACGAGCTCATTGGCCAAGTAGATCTTGTTGGTCGCCGGGTTGACAGCCACCGCAAACCCAAGCATGCCGGTCGCTACCGAGGCGGCGATGGAGTTGGTAGCCCCATCGATCACCGTCACACTGCCGCCGGCGGACACATAGATCTTGTCGGTCACCGTGTTCACCGCCAGGGCATTGGCCCCACCCGTATCCACCGTGGTGGTGGAGTTGGTGGCCCCGTCGATCACCGTCACGGTGTGGCCATCGAGATTGGCGACGTAGATCTGGTTGGTCACCGGGTTCACCACCACTGCCCACGGCGCATTGCCTGCCGTCACCGTAGTGGTGGAGTCGGTGGCCCCGTCGATCACTGTGGCGGTGTCGTTGCAAAAATTGGATATGTAGATCCGGTCGGTCACTGGGTCCACCGCCACGCCATTAGGACACGCTTCCCCCGCTACGGTGGCGGTGGAGTTGGTGGCCCCGTCAATGACCGTCACGTCGTTGCTGTTCTGATTGGCCACGTAGATCTTGTTGGTCACAGGATTCACCGCGACCGCCAGCGGAGTCGTGCCCGCCGGCACTGTGCAACCATTGCAGACGGTATTGGTGGCCCCGTCGATCACCGTCACGTTGAGGCTGCTATGGTTGGCTACGTAGATCTTGTTGGTCGCCGAGTTCACCGCCAGGGCGATTGGAACGCTGCCCACCGGGATGGTTGCGGTAACGGTCTGAGCACGGGCGGCGGGCTGAAGCAGCAGCGCGCTCACCATCGCGCACATTGCAATAACGTAGCTAAAGGAACTGCGCGAACCTCTTGCCCGAGAAAACCCGGACAATACTCGACGCATCACGCCAAGAATTCTACAGCGGATTCAGAAGAGCAGGGAATGCAGCGTGCCTGCTCCCATTCCCATGACTTGCTGAATTTGCCGGCAAAGACACCACCCCGTCAACCCGCGGGGAAGGATTGGGAGTGTGTTATAAGTCAGGGCACATGGTGACCACTCCGCAAGGCACGATCCGGCTGTTCCGCTTTTCAGGGATCGATGTGTACTTGCACTGGTCGTGGTTCCTGGTGGCGGCGTATGAGATCAGCGAGCGCAAAGGAACATACAGCTCCATCGGCTGGAACGCAGTGGAGTACCTGACGCTGTTCGGCATCGTGACGCTGCACGAGTTCGGGCACGCGCTGGCCTGCCGGCAGGTGGGAGGAAGGGCCGACCAGATCGTGCTGTGGCCGCTGGGCGGCGTGGCCTATGTGAATCCGCCGCCGCGGCCGGGGGCAACGCTGTGGAGCATCGCCGCCGGGCCGCTGGTGAACGCAGTGCTGGTGCCGATCTTGACCGGACTCGGCCTGGCGGCGAAGTCGGCGGGGATGGCGGCAGCGAATCCTGATGCCTACGCGCTGCTGCGAACCGTGTGGGGGATGAATCTGGTACTGCTCATCTTCAACATGCTGCCCATTTATCCGCTGGATGGCGGGCAGATCCTGCGCTCGCTGCTATGGTTCCCGCTGGGACGCGCGCGCAGCCTGACGGCGGCGGCGGTGCTCGGGCTGGTGGGCGTGGCGGGACTCATCGGCCTGGCGGTGTGGGCAGGCTCGATGTGGTTTGCCATCCTTTCTGTGTTCATCGTTCTGAACTGCTGGCGGGGATTGCAGCAGGCGCGGGCTTTGGCCAGGCTCGAGGAGCTGCCTCGGCGCGAGGGATTTGCCTGCCCGGCGTGCAAGGCGAAACCTCCGATGGGAAACTTATGGCTGTGTGCGCAATGCAGAAAGCCGTTCGACACATTCCAGACCAAGGCGGTCTGCCCCAACTGCGGGGCGCAATATCCGGAGACGGCGTGTTTCAGCTGCGGCAGGCGCGCGCCCATGAGCCAGTGGGAGGCAGCAGCGTACGCTATGCCGAAGGTGTAGCCGTGCCGAACGTGTAGCCATGCCGATACGGGCCGGCTGATCCCTCGCCCGTATAATCTTTATTCCGCACGATGAGTCTTTCTTTCAGCGCTATAGCCAGCACGGCCCCGAGGCAGACGCGCAAGCGCACCCGATCTCTTGTCATTGCGATGGTGGCGGTGTGGACGAGCATCTATGTGACGAGCCTGTTCGCGCCGGCGCTGCTGGATGATGCCGACACGGTGCACGCCGAGGCGGCGAAGATGATGACGGTGCGGCATGAGTGGGTAACGCTGTACATCGATGGCAGCGATGGCCGGCTGAGCCCGCGGCAGGATGGCGTGCGCTATCTGGAAAAAGCTCCGCTGCCCTACTGGCTGGTAGCAGCGAGCTATGAACTGTTCGGCGTCTCGGAGTGGAGCACGCGGCTGCCGCAGGCGCTGGGCGTGCTGGCGCTGGCCATCTTTCTTTTCTATTTCGGCGGCGGAATCTACGGCGAGGAGGCGGGATTCTACGCGGCGCTGGTGCTGATGACCTCGTTCGGCGTGTATCTGTTCACACGGTTCTTCATTCCTGATCTGGCCGTAGGCATGTGGATCGCGCTGGCGATGTTCTGCTTTCTGCGCACGGTGGATGAAGAGCGGCCCTCGCGCGCCGCGTGCTGGGGAATGGCCGTGGCCATGGCACTGGGCGTGCTGACCAAAGGGCTCATCGGCCTGGTGTTTCCCTGCGGCATCATCTTTTTCTTCCTGCTGCTTACGGGAAATCTGCGCCATCTGCTGAAGCTGCGCTGGCCGAGCAGCCTGCTGATCTTTCTTGCGGTGGCGGCGCCGTGGCACATTCTGGCGGGAATCCGTAATCCGGCGGCGGGACAAGCGAAGGGATTCTTCTGGTTCTATTTCATCAACGAGCACGTGAAGCGATTTCTGGGAACACGATATCCCAAGGATTACGATACGGTGCCAATCCTTCTTTTCTGGGGATTGTTGCTGGTCTGGCTGCTACCGTGGACGGCATTCCTGGCGCAGGCGGTAGCGCAGGTGAGGCTGCGCTTTGCCAGAAACGACAAGCGGGCAAGGGCGAACCTGCTTTTTCTGATCTGGGCCCTGCTTATTTTCCTTTTCTTCAGCTTCTCGACGCGGCAGGAGTACTACATCGTACCCACGTTCCCGGCGCTGGCGCTGCTCATCGGCGGATGGCTGGGGAGAGAGAGAGATGCCTCTGCGGATGACAGTCCGCGGCGGGCGGGAAGGATGGCGGCAGCCGCTTTGTTCGTCATCGGCGTCCTGGTCTTTGTGGCGACTGCGCTGCTGGTGGTCCACTCAGCGCCTCCGCCGCCGGGCGCGGACATTGCGAGCCTGCTACAGCAGCATCCGCAGGATTACGCGCTCTCCATGGGTCACTTTCTCGACCTGACGCCGCAGGCGCTGGGGGCCTTTCGCACGCCGCTGCTGGGAACGGGTATCTCTTTCCTGCTGGGCACCGGATTGTGCTGGTATTGGAGGCGGCGCGGAAGATTAATATCCTCGAACCTGGCGCTGGCGGCGATGATGGTCGGGTTCCTCTACTGCGCGCACCTGGGATTCATCCTGTTCAATCCCGTGCTGGCTTCCAAGGAGCTGGCAATGGCGATCGAGAAGCAGTACCGGCCGGGCGACGTCATCGTGATCAACGGCGAGTATGAATCGGGCTCGACCATTAATTTTTATTCCGGCGTGCAGGTACACATTCTGAACCAGCCGACGGCGAACATGTGGTACGGCTCGCTGTTTCCGGATGCGCCGAAGATCTTTGAGACCAGCGAGTCGTTCCGGGGGCTGTGGAACTCGGCCACGAGGGTCTTTCTCTGGACGCAGGCAGATAAGGTACCCACCACGCTGCTGCGGAACCCGCAATATGCGGTAGCGCAACGCGGCGGAAAGATCATCCTCAGCAATCAGCCGAACCGGTAGTCTCTGCCAGCGCGCGCGCTTCGTGAGATAATTCGCAGCCGATGCCGATCAGCGTGGGCTCCAAGCTGGGACCGTACGAGATCGTGGCGCAGGCGGGAGCGGGCGGGATGGGCGAGGTTTACCGCGCGCGCGATACCCGGCTGAACCGCGATGTCGCTATCAAGGTGCTGCCGCAACACCTCTCCAGCGAGGGCAAATATCGCGAGCGTTTCGAGAGAGAGGCGCGGGCCATCTCTTCGCTGAAACACCCCAACATCTGCACGCTGTATGACGTGGGCCAACAGGATGGCGTGGATTATCTCGTCCTGGAGTATTTGGAGGGCGAGTCGCTGGCGCAGCGCATGGTGCGGGGAGCGGTCCCCATGCAGCAGGTGCTGGCCTACGGCATTCAGATCGCAGACGCGCTGGAGCGGGCGCACAAACAGGGAGTGGTGCATCGCGACCTGAAGCCGGGCAACGTGATGATCACCAAAGACGGGGTGAAGCTGCTGGATTTCGGCCTGGCCAAGCCCATGGCCGGGGCAGGGCTGGCATCAAGCGCGCTGGGGGCGATGACGGCATCGCAGGAGAGCAAGCCGCTGACGGCGGAGGGGACCATCGTCGGCACCTTCCAGTACATGGCGCCGGAGCAACTCGAAGGAAAAGACGCGGACCCGCGCTCCGACCTATTTGCCTTTGGCTGTGTGCTGTACGAAATGGCCGTGGGCAAGCGGCCCTTCGACGGAATGACGCAGGCGAGCGTGGTGGCTTCCATCCTGGCGACGGAGCCGCCATCCATCGGCAGCCTGATGCCGATGACTCCGCCCTCGTTCGAGCGCCTGGTCAAGACCTGCATGGCGAAGAATCCTGATGAGCGCTGGCAGACGGCACACGACGTGAAGCTGCAGTTGAAGTGGATCGCTGAGGGTGGGTCGCAGGCGGGCGTGGCAGCGCCGGTGGCCGCTCATCGCAAGCATCGGGAGTGGACGGCGTGGGGCGTGGCAGCGGCATTTCTGCTGCTGGCGCTCGCGGCCGGAACGGCGTACTGGCGGCTGGTGACTGCACCGCAGCAGGTGATTCGAAGCACCATCCTGTCGCCGGAGAAGGCCGCCTTCAGCCTGATGGGCTACAACGGCGCGCCCATGCTCTCGCCCGATGGGACCCAACTGGCGTTCGTGGGCATGAAAGACGGTGTCCGTTCCATCTGGTTGCGCCCACTCAGCTCCAGCGAAGCCAAACCTTTGCCGGGCACCGAGGGCAGCCGCGCGCCCTTCTGGTCTCCTGACAGCCGCTACCTGGCATTTTTTGCCGGCGGCAAGCTCAAGAAGATCGCTGTCGCGGGCGGCACGCCGGAGGTGGTTTGCGACGTAGATGACGCCCGCGGCGGCTCCTGGGGCAGCAAAGACATCATCGTTTTTGCAGCCTCCCGGCTTAGCCCCATCTTCAGCGTGCCGGCCGCGGGCGGAAAACTGGTGCAGGTGACCGAACTGGGCGAGGACCGCAGTCACCGCTGGCCGCATTTTCTTCCCGATGGCGAGCATTTTCTTTTCGTCTCTTCACCCACGGGCTCGGCGACCAATGTGAACAATGTCCGGATGGGTTCTCTGAGCAGCAAATCCACCAAGCTGGTGGTGGCTTCGTCCTTCAACGCGGAATACGCCCAGGGCTACCTTTTCTTCGTCCGCGAAGGCACCTTGAACGCGCAGCCGTTTGACTTCAAGCGAGGCGAACTTCAGGGAGAGCCTACTCCTGTCGCTCCCGATATACAGGTCGACGCGCTCTTCAGCCATGCCCTGTTTTCGACGTCAGAGAAAGGAGCGATGGTCTACCAGCCGGGAGCGGTCTCCAACAAGGCGGAGCTGATCTGGTATGACCGCAAAGGGAAGCAACTGGGCACGGTGGGCGAGGCTGGGGTCTATATCGAGACCAGCATCTCTCCGGATGAAAGCAAAGTGGCGTTCGCTGATCTGAACAATGCAGGTACCACAGATATCTGGATCTATGAATTAGCGCGCGGCATCCGCACCCGCTTCACCACCTCCGGCACCAATAACCGCAGTCCGGTGTGGTCGCCCGACGGTTCTGCGCTCATCTACGGGTCGAACCGAAACAGCACCGCCATGAGCGTGTATCGGCAGCCGGTGAACACCGGTGGCGCCCCGGAGCTTCTCTACCAGCCCAACGGACCGGACGTCTGGGTGACGGACTGGTCGCCCGACGGCCAGTACGCGACCTTCAGCACAGCGTCAGCGCGATGGACGATCTGGATCTTGCCGTTGAACGGCGACCACAAGCCTTATGCTTTCATGCCCAGCGAGTTCAACCAGAGGTCGGCTAGGTTTTCTCCCGACTCTCACTGGATCGCTTACGCCTCCGATGAATCGGGCAGCAACCAGGTCTATGTCGCTGCCTTTCCTGCGGGCGGCCGCAAGTGGCAGGTTTCAAATGCCGGCGGGACGCAGCCGGTATGGAGCCGAAACGGAAAAGAACTCTACTATGTGGCGCCCGACAACACCTTGATGGCGGCCAGTGTGATGGTCGCGGGAAATGAGTTGAAACTGGGGGTCCCGGAAGCCCTCTTCGCGGAGCACCAGCGCAACTTTGACGCAGGAATGTACGACGTGACGCGAGACGGGCGCTTCCTGGTGAGCAGCGGCCCCAACGAGAGCGCGGCGCCGCTCACGCTCATCAGCAACTGGCCGGCGCTGGTGAAGAAGTAAGCCGGCGGCGATGAGACCGATCTCGGTCGAACGGCTGCCGGAGTTCTCGCCTTGGCCGGCGCGCTTGCTCGGAGTCGAGCCCTGGCGGGTCCCTAAACGTGACCTGGCGAGGGTACAGCGCGAGTATGATCGCGACACCTATGGGCGCTGCCTTGCATTTCTGGCAGCACATCCACGGGCCGGCGCCCGTGAGCTGCGGCAGCACGAGCTGGGAGACCTGCGCCGCAGGGTATGCGTCTCCACCGGAAACAAGTTGTTCACCACCACTATGGCCAAAGCCTGGCAGTGGCACATGTCTTTGCTGGTGGACATGCTGCGCCCTTACTTGCGAAAGGCGCAGGTAGTGGTCGAGCTGGGATGCGGCTACGGATACAACCTTTGGTGGCTGCAGCAGCGCTTTCCCGACAGGTCATTCGTGGGTGGCGAACTCTCACGGAACGCGCAGCGCGTGGCCCGGCGCCTGTTTCGCACACCGGGCATACAAGTACAGCATTTCAATTATTGCGATACCTCGTGGCAGCTGCTGCGCGATTGCCCCCGGCCGTATGTCCTGTTTACCTCTCATTCCATCGAGCAGCTCCCTTCGGCGGCGCACGCGGTCCGATGCCTGGCCCGCTGCAAGGGGCTGTTGGCAGTTTGCCATCTTGAGCCAGTGGTGGAGTTGGAGGGCAAGTCACTACTTGGTTTGTTGAGGCGCCGCTACGCGGAGGCCAACGACTACAATCGCGATCTGCTTTCGTGCTTGCGCTCCCATCCTGGCATCCGGGTGGTCGCCACCAGGCATGATATTGGCGGGCTCAATCCCCTTAACCCTACCTCCTTCACAGCGTGGGAGCTGCGAAGCTAATCGCCTGCTGTCGCACCCGCCCCGCTCAAGCTCTCGAGAAGCGACGCCGCATCATTGATCAGATTGGATTCACCCTCCAGCACCTTGGCGACCCGCGCGATCTGCTCGTTGGCCTCCGCCCAGCGCTTCTGCTCGATGGCTTCACGAACACCGGGAATGGTCTTGGGCGCGTATCCGGTGTAAACACCGGGAGCGTAGATCATGTGGCGGTACCAGGGGCGGCGCGGGAGTCCGGCGGGATCGAGCAGCGTGCGCTCGCTCTCCAGCAGCTGGCTGTTGAGCCGGGCAAGATCGGCGGCGGACCAGCCGCTGATGCGGGCCACTTTCATCGCTTTCTGGTAACGGTCGCCGGCGCGGGTGAGCGAGTCGGCGGCATTTTCCAGCGGAGCGAAGTTCAGGTATGGCGGAATGCTCTCCTTGACCGGCGCTACGGTGGGCTTATTGGGATCGAATGCGGCCTGGTAGGCGCCTTCATCGAGCTCCTTGTTCTGCTCGCTGATCTTTTCCTGCTTCTCCTTCAACAGGTCCTTGAGTTCCCCGATGTACTTGTGGATGGTATCGGCAAGGTCAGTGAACTCGTATGGGAGCACATCGGCATCCGCCATGCGCATCACGGCCGTGCCTACGGTCTGCGAAAGAGCGCGGCCATAGACAAAATCCGTGTCGGAAAAATGCGTGTACCAGTAGAAATCGTCGTAGATGGAGTGGTATATGCCGCCATCATCCTCGCCGCCATAAGCGAGATTGAGCGAGGGGACACCGAGATGATCTACGAATGCAGTGTAGTCGGTGCCGGAGCCGAGAGCGTCCATGCGCAGGTCTTCACGTGAGCGCAGCTCTTTGCGTTCTTCGGGCTTCTTGGCGAAGTGGATGGAGGCCAGGCGGTTGCGGTCATAGACGCTGGTCTTGCTTTCGGGATCCTGCACGTCGCGGATGACGCCGTTCATGAAGTGCTCGAGCGAGTGCGAGCCTTCCATGCTGAACAGACCGCGTCCGTTGCCATCGGTGTTGATATAGACCGCAGCGTGCTGGCGGAGCTCGCCGCCGTGCGTCTCCGCCCAGGCGGTCGAGCCCAGCAGCATGGGCTCTTCGCCATCCCAGGCGCAATAGATGATGGTGCGCTTCGGCTTCCAACCCTGCTTTGCCAGTTCGCCGAGGGCGCGCGCTTCCTCCAACAGCGCCACCTGGCCGGAGATGGGGTCTTCGGCGCCGTTGACCCAGGCATCGTGATGGTTGCCGCGGACCACCCAGGTATCGGCATCGGAAGAACCGGGGATCCGGGCGATGACATCGTGCACTTGCTTGATGTCCCAGTTGGATTCCACGACGAGATGCACCTTCGCTGGGCCGGGGCCGACGTGATAAGGGATGGGCAGCACGCCACGCCATGACTCAGGCGCAAGCGGCCCAGCCAGGGCCGCGAGCAGCGGAGTCGCGTCGCCATACGAAATGGGCAGCACGGGAATCCTGGTGATGCTGGGGGCCGATTTCGTGGCCAGGCGGGGCTGAGACTTATCCTCGCGATCGGGAGTGGTGGGGTCGCCGGGCCAGTTGGAGGCAAAATCCATCACGCTGCCGCGCTGGACGCCATCGGGGGGGCGCAGGCCGCCTTTGGGATAGACATCACCCAGATAGTAGCCGTCGTCCTTGGGATCGGAATAGATGATGCATCCGATGGCCCCGTGCTCTGCCGCGACTTTGGGCTTGACACCTCGCCAGGAATTACCGTACTTGGCGATGACGATCGCGCCTTTCACCGAGATGCCAAGCCGCTCCAGTTGCTCGTAATCTTCGGGGAGCCCGTAGTTCACGTAAACCAGCGGGCCGGTCACGTCGCCATCGGCGGAGTAGGAGTTGAAGGTCGGCAACTGCTCAGATTGCTGGCTACTGGTGGGATCGATGGCCAGCGGCGGCTCCTGCAGTTTCGCGGTAAAGCGTGTGGGCTCGAGCATCTCGAGCACGCGGCGCTTGGGCGTAGGAAAGAGCACGTCGAACGATTCGATCTGTGCGTCCCAGCCCCACTCCTTGAAGCGGGCCAGGATCCACTCCGCGTTGTCTTTGTCGTAAGCCGACCCGACGTGGTGTGGACGCGCGCTCAGCCGCTGCATGTATTCCCGTTCGTTCTGCGGGCTGGGGATGGCGCGGAACTTGCTCTCCCACTCCCGCTCGGACCTTGAGTTGGCGGCGGCGTAGCCTTCAAGCGGGGTCTCATCCGCAGCAATGGCGGGAAGAAGAACAAAGATGACAGAGCAGAATGCGCAAAGAGAGCGGCGTAGCATAGGCCTCCTGAACTAGACGAAGCAAGAGTTATAAGTGAGCGACCGTTCAGTTGGCAAGGGCACCCTACGGATGAAACAAGCTCCGTTGACACGCTTCCTCGGCCGCCACTAAGCTCGAATGACCGAGGTCATGATGAAGACCCTGAGTCTGCTGGTGGTGTTGTCGCTGTCGCTGTTGTTTTCTCCGCTGGCTTTCGCGTTCGCCGACGAGCACCATGGCATGGATGCTCCTGAAAAACTGGGCACGGTCTCTTTCCCCACGTCGTGCGCTGCGGGTGTGCAGAAAGCTTTCGAGCGCGGCATCGCGTTGATGCACTCCTTTGTCTATGAAGACGCAGGCAGCCAGTTCCGCCAGATCGAGCAGCAGGATGCGGGCTGCGCCATGGCGTATTGGGGAGAGGCCCTGAGCCTGTGGCATCAGCTCTGGTCGCGTCCCACAAAGGCTGACCTGGCTCAAGGATGGGAGCTGATTCAGAAGGCGCAGAACAGCAATGCCAGGACGCAGCGCGAGCGGGATTACATTCACGCTCTGGCCGCGTTCTACCGCGATAGCGACAAGCAAGATCACGAGCAGCGGGCAGAAGCCTATTCAGAGCAGATGAAGAAGGTCTACCAAAGCTATCCCAGCGATTCAGAAGCAGCCATCTTCTATGCCCTCTCGCTCATGGCCTCGGCGAAGGACGAAAATCAGATCGCACACGACCGCGAGGCGATCGCCATCCTAAGCAGACTTTTCGAGCAGCAGCCTGATCACCCGGGCGTGGCGCATTATCTGATCCACGCTGCAGACAATCCGCAGCTGGCGCAGGAGGGTCTGGCGGCGGCGCGCAGCTATGCCGGCATTGCGTCTTCTTCGCCGCACGCGCTGCACATGCCTTCACACATCTTTGCCCGCCTGGGGCTGTGGCAGGATGACATCCGCTCGAACCTGGCGGCCATCGGCGCGGCGCGGAAGATGTCTCCCAATTTCGCGCATATGGAGCACCATCGCATCCACTCCATGGATTTCCTGGAGTACGCATACCTGCAGATCGGCGATGATGCCGGAGCCAAAGCCACCGTCGAAGAGCTTGAGGCCATCAACAAAGCCGACGTGGAAGCGGAGTTCCAGTCGTATTTTGACTCGATGCGCACCGGCTTCCCCGCCCGCTACGCGCTCGAGACCCGCAACTGGAAAGATGCGCTGGCGTTACAGGCGCCGGCAGAGATCGAGCCCTATGACGCGGGGAACACCTATTGGGCGCACGCGGTGGCGGCGGGTCATCTGCGCGATTCTGCCGCGGCCCACAAGGCGGTGGCGAAGTACGACGAACTGGTGGCGGCAACCAAGAAGAGCGACAAACCCTACATGGGCAGCGCGCTCAAGAGCAACGGCGACGAGGCGCACGCATGGATGGATTTTGCCGACGGAAAGAATGAGGAAGCGCTGGCGCTGTTGCGCGGCGTGGCGCAAAAGCAGGATAGCATCGGCAAAGGAGAGGTCGAGATCCCGGCGCGCGAGATGCTGGCCGACATGCTGATGGAGATGGCGCGTCCGCAAGAGGCCTTGTTGGAATACGAAAAATCGCTGCACACCGATCCCAACCGTTTCAATGGACTCTACGGAGCGGCGCGCGCGGCCGAGCTCACGAAGCAGCCGCAAAAAGCAGCCGCCTATTACTCGCAGTTGCTGAAGAATTGCGGCAACGGCGCCCATTCCGACCGCCCCGAACTCACCCGGGCCAGGACGCAGGTGGCCAGCGCCGGCGATTAAAAGCCAGCGGCCTTCCCTTACAATCGGAGCGTGCGATTCGAGCTGTTCATCGCGGCGCGATACCTGCGGGCCAAGCGCAGGCAGGCGGTCATCGGCGTCATCACCGCCATTTCTGTCATCGGCGTGGCCGCGGGCGTCGCTTCGCTCATCGTGGCGCTCGCCATCAACAACGGATTTCGCCAGGACCTGCAGGAGCGTCTGTTAGGCTCGACCGCGCACGTCGGGCTGATGCACGTGCAGGCAGATGGGATCCGCGACTGGCGGAATCTGCTGGCCCGCCTTTCCCGGCAGCCTCATGTCGTCGCAGCTGCGCCGGCGCTGTACGAGCAGGTGCTCATCTCGCGCGGTGCGCGGGCCACCGGGGCGCTGCTGAAGGGCGCGCTCCCGGAGTATGAGAACAAGGTCAGCGAAATCCTCAAGACCGTGAGCCTGGGCTCAGCAGCAGAGCTGCAGCGCGCGCCGGGTGCGCCCTCGGGGGAAGCAACGCCGCCGATCGTGCTCGGCAAAGACATGGCCGATGATCTGGGCGCGACCGTAGGCACGGTGGTACTGGTCACCAGTCCGCAGGGCGAGCTCACTCCCTTCGGCTTGGTGCCGAAGTACATGCGCTTCAGGGTTGTGGGCATCTTCAATTCAGGTTTTTACGACTACGACAAATCCTGGGCATATATCCGCCTGGCAGATGCGCAGCAACTGTTCGGATTAGGCGATGTGGTTTCGGTGATCGAATTCAAACTGGATGATCTCTATCAGGCAGGCGTGGTCGGCGCGCAGTTGGAGCAGGCCGCAGGCACCGGCTTCATGACCACGAACTGGATGGAGCAGAACCGCGCGCTCTTCCGCGCGCTGCGGCTGGAGCGGGTGGTGACCTTCATCACCATCGGCCTCATCGTGCTGGTGGCGGCGCTGAATATTCTGATCTCGCTCATCATGATGGTGATGGAAAAGACGCGCGACATCGCTGTTCTGGTCTCCATGGGGGCGCGCAGCGGGCAGGTACGGCGCATCTTCATCGCCCAGGGCGTGCTCATTGGGCTGCTGGGAACGGCTGCGGGACTGGCGCTGGGTTACGGCATCTCATGGCTGGGCGCGCGCTACCATCTGATCTCCCTCTCGCCTGAGGTCTACTCCATAGACTATGTGCCCTTTGCGCCGCGGGCGCTCGATGGGGTTCTGGTGGCGGCGGTGGCGCTGGCGATCTCATTCCTGGCGACGATCTATCCCTCATGGGCAGCGGCGCGGACGCAGCCTGCAGAAGCGCTGCGCTATGAGTGACTCATAGCGAGAGAAGCGCGGCATTCCTAGCGGTCACATGGCTTCGCCGATGCTGGGATTCTGTGATGAGGGAAGAAAGAACCCCAGTAGTGCTTTAATAGAGGTCGTCAAGCCAGTGGCCTGCTTATTGGCGCCGGCAAAGTTGCTTCCAGAAAGGCCGTGCTTGCATCTAAAGACTGAACAGCCGGAGATCATCCGGGTGGAGGGTTTGACAAAATCCTTCCGCTCCGGCGCCTCCGAGCTTGTGGTCTTTGACAATCTGTCATTTCAGGTGCGCAGGGGTGAGTTGCTGGCGATTGTGGGCGCATCCGGCGCGGGCAAGAGCACACTGCTGCACATTCTGGGTGCGCTCGATCAACCCTCCGGCGGCGAGGCTTACTGCGGTGAGCTCCGGCTGCGGTCTTTGTCCCCGGCCCAGGCTGCGGACTTTCGCAACCGCGAGATTGGTTTTGTCTGGCAGTTCCACTATCTGCTGCCCGAGTTCACCGCGGAGGAAAATGTCGCCATGCCTCTCTTGCTGAGAGGCGCGGCGCAGGCGGACGCCCGGAAGCAGGCTCTGCAATGGCTTGAGAAGGTCGGCCTGGCCGGGCGGGCGACGCACCGCTCAGGCGAGCTGAGCGGGGGCGAGCAGCAGCGGATCGCGCTGGCCAGAGCGCTGATCACTCGGCCCAGGCTGCTGCTGGCCGATGAGCCCACCGGCGATCTGGATGGCCGCACCGCACAGGCGGTCTTTGAGCTGCTGGCCCAACTGCACAGCCAGCAGGGGCTAACCTCTGTGGTTGCAACGCATAACATGGCCTTTGCCCGGCGTTGTGACCGCGCTTTGCGCCTGGAACAGGGGAAGATACAGGAAGTTGCCCTGCAAGCTTTGCCAGCTTGACAAGGCTGAAAAAGAGGGCTTTCCGCAAAGACGAACCTGCAACGGAACCCCTCGAAAACATTGACGCGGACGGTAGAATAAGAGATGCTGAATTGCACTGTCCGCGTGGCATTTGGGGCGGTCGCTGGAGAGCCCTGCAGGCAGGAACATGAGAAGGCCGCGCAAGGGACAATCGAGTCCCCGCTCAGGCCTTCCGGGTTGGGAACCTAATGTTTGAGCGCTACACTGAGAAAGCGCGAAGGGTAATCTTTTTTGCACGCTACGAAGCGAGCCAGTTCGGCTCGCCTTATATAGAGACCGAACACCTGCTGCTCGGCCTGCTCCGCGAAGACAAAGCCCTCACCAACCGCTTCCTGCGCTCACATGCCTCGGTAGAATCCATCCGCAAACAGATCGAAGGCCACACCACCATCCGGGAGAAGGTCTCGACCTCGGTTGACCTACCGCTCAGCAACGAGTGCAAGCGGGTGCTGGCCTACGCCGCGGAAGAGGCCGAACGGCTCTCTCACAAGCATATCGGCACCGAGCACCTGCTGCTCGGCCTGCTGCGCGAAGAAAAATGCTTCGCGGCTGAGATCCTGCACGAGCGCGGACTGCGGCTGAGCAGCATCCGCGAAGAACTGGCCCGCTCCACGCAGGAGAAGGCGCAGCCACAGCGGCAGCGCGAGAGCTCCCTGCTCTCCGAATTCTCCCGTGACCTCACGCAATCGGCGCTCGATAACCAGCTCGATCCGCTGGTGGGACGCGAGGCTGAGCTGGAGCGGGTGGTCCAGATCTTGTGTCGCCGGACGAAGAACAACCCCGTGCTCATCGGCGAGCCGGGCGTAGGCAAGACGGCCATCGTCGAAGGCCTGGCGCAGCGCATCGCGGATGGCGAGGTGCCTTCCTTCCTCTCAGAGAAGAGGATTCTGGCGCTGGACCTCTCGCTCATCGTCGCCGGCACCAAGTATCGCGGCCAGTTCGAAGAGCGGCTCAAGACCATCATGAAAGAGCTGATGGAGAACCAGAACTGCATCATCTTCATTGATGAGCTGCACACGCTGGTCGGGGCGGGCTCGGCCGAGGGTTCGCTCGACGCCGCCAACATCCTCAAACCAGCACTCTCTCGCGGGGAGATCCAGTGCATCGGCGCGACCACGCCGGGCGAGTACCGCAAGTCCATCGAGAAAGACCGCTCGCTGGAGCGTCGCTTCCAGGCCGTCAAAGTGCCGCCGCCGAATGAGAGCGATGCCGTGAAGGTTCTGCAAGGGGTCAAAGACCGCTACGAAAAATTCCACGCCGTCACCTACACGCCGGAGGCGGTCGAGTTCGCCGTGGCACACTCCAACCGCTACATTCCGGACCGCTTCCTGCCGGATAAGGCCATCGATCTGATCGATGAGGCGGGCGCCCGCGTGAAGCTGCGCCAGACTTCCCTGCCCGATGAGATCACCGAGGTGCAGAAGCGCATCAAGTTCATCGTGCACCGCATGGAGAATGCCATCGCCAACCATGAGTTCGAGAAGGCACGCTTCTACTCCGATGAGGAGCGCAAGGAGCGCGAGAACCTGCGGGCGTTGCGCGAGAAGTATCACCTGGATGAATCTTCCACCGGCGTCGTCGGCCGCGAGGATATCGAAGATGTGGTCTCGCGCTGGACCGGAGTGCCCATCACCTCCATCAAGGAAGAAGAGACGCAGAAGCTGCTGCGCATCGAGGAAGAGCTGCACAAGCGCGTGATCTCGCAAGAAAAAGCGATCACAGCGCTGGCGCGGGCCATCCGGCGCTCACGGGCGGGATTGAAGAACCCTTCCAAGCCCATCGGCTCTTTCCTCTTCCTCGGACCGACAGGTGTGGGCAAAACGGAAGTCGCCAGGGCGCTGTCACAGTTCCTGTTTGGAACGGAAAAGTCGCTGATCCGCTTCGACATGTCTGAATACATGGAAAAGCACGAGGTCAGCAAACTGATCGGCTCGCCTCCGGGATATGTTGGCTACGAGGAAGGCGGTCAGCTCACCGAGCGCGTGAAGCGGGCTCCGTACTCCGTGGTGCTGCTGGATGAGATTGAAAAAGCGCACCCTGATGTCTTCAACATCCTGCTGCAAGTATTCGAGGATGGGCAGCTCACCGACGGCCTGGGCAACACTGTGGACTTCAAGAACGCCATCGTCATCATGACCTCGAATATCGGCGCGCGGCACCTGCAGAAGCGCACCGGCATGGGCTTCCAGACTGAGCAGGGCGAGATGGTTTCCACCAAAGTGGAAGACCTGGTGAGGAGCGAGGTCAAGCGAACATTCAATCCCGAGTTCCTGAACCGGCTCGATGAGGTGATCATCTTCAACGCCCTCAGCGAGAGCGACCTCATCCAGATCGTCGAACTGATGGTGCAGCAGCTCAACCAGCACCTGGCGCAGAAGCACATCACCATCACGGTCACAGAAGAAGCCAAGAAATGGATCCTGGATAAGACGGTGACCGACCGCAATTATGGCGCGCGGCCGTTGCGGCGCGCGTTGCAAAAATACATCGAGGACCCGCTCTCTGAGGCGCTGATCCAGGGCACCATTCAGACTCGCCCGGCCTTTATCGAAGTCTTCCTCGAGGGTGACAAGCTCTTCTACCGCCCTGTGGATTCCAAAGAACAAGAGGGCGTGCTGCTCTACAGCAGCTAGCCGCGCTTACTGCTCCCATCCTTCTTGGTCCGCAGCGGTTTCTGCGCGGTTTAGTATCATCATGCCTGCATGGCCTCGCAAGAACAGAACATGCTGGCCCGCTACCGGCGCAGGCAGGGCCGGCTCTACCGCTTGCTGCGGCCACCGGCGCCGCTCCTTCATAACTCCCAGGAACGATCTCTGCCTTGGTTGGAGGGTGTCAAACTCTTCATCGGTGGCGCAGGTGGCTTGATTCCCGCCGGCTTTGTGAATGTGGATATGAGCGCCGTCCCCGGTGTGGATATAAGCGCCGATCTGCAACGCTTCCCTTTTCGTGACGGCTCTGTGGCCGCCATCGAGTGCGACGCGGTGCTCGAGCACGTGCCGGATCCCGCCGTGGCAGTGACTGAGATGCGGCGCGTCCTCAAACCGGGCGGCTACCTGCACATCGTGGTGCCATTCTGCCATCCATTCCATGGTTATCCGTCCGATTTCAACCGCTGGAGCGATGAGGGCATCCGCCGCCTGCTCAAAGATTTTGAGATTCTGGATGTCGGCGTGCGCACTGGCGCAGCCGCTGCGCTGCTGGCCTTCATTCTTGAATACAGCAAAGTGTTGTTGCCGGGGACCGCTGGGCGAGTTGCATACGTCTTGCTGGGCTGGCTCCTGTGGCCGCTCCGCTATATGGATCTGATCTCGAACCGGACGCCGCGCTCAGAGATCATGGCCAACCATCTCTACGCTCTGGCGCGAAAACGCTGAAATTTGGAACTGCGGCGGGCCTGCGGCATCATATGCCCATGGAAGTCATCGTCTACTCTGCTCCCTGGTGCGGCGATTGCTACCGGGCCAAGCGCTTTCTCGCCCGGCATCACATCGCCTTCAAGGAGATCAACATCGAAGAGGACTCCGGCGCCGCCGAAGAGGTGATGCGCCGCACGGGCAAGCGCGCCGTTCCGCAGTTCGTGATCGATGGTGAATGGGTGCAACCTTACCAGCCCGGCAAAGGCTTTCTCTATGAAGAGATGAGCCGGCTGCTGGGGATCGCGCAACCCTGAGCCGCTACCGCCGCGATTTTCAGCGCAAGTTTCGGATAGACGCAGTCCTGTATTTCCAGCAAAATTTGCATCGCGGATGAGGGGCCGCGCGTCTTATCGCTATTCATTCTGTGAACGTGGGAGAAGGCGGGTTCAAATATGACTCCGCGTGAGCGGCAGCATCGGTTGCGCATTCTGGTCTCGTTCCTGCTCGTCTACTTTTTCTGGGGCTCGACCTACCTTGCCATCCGCGTGGCGGTGGAGCACATTCCTCCAGCGCTCATGGGCGGAACGCGCTTTCTTGCCTCCGGAACCATCATGCTGCTGTACTGCCTGGCCACTGGACGCAAGATCTCTATCACTCTCGGCGATGCGCTGCGCCTGCTGCTGATCGGCGTGCTGCTGCTGACCGGCGGCAATGTGCTGCTGGCGTATTCGGAGCAGTACGTATCCAGCGGCCTGGCAGCGCTGATCGTTGCTGTCGTCCCCATCTGGGTGGCGCTGATCGAAGGCTTCGCGCTGAGCGATGGCGCGCGCCTGAGCACCCGGGGCTGGCTGGGTTTGGCGCTGGGCGTTGCCGGCCTGGTGGTGCTGCTCTGGCCGCAACTTTCTTCCAGCGGCGAGTCAAGCACGGCCAATCACATGATGCTCATCGGCTCCGGAGTGCTCCTCATCGGCTCTCTCAGTTGGAGCATCGGCTCGGTGATTTCAAGGCGTGCCAAGGTAAGTGTCGGGCCCTTCGCCGCAACCGGCTGGGAGATGGCGTTTGCCGGCATCGTCAACACGCTCATCGCGCTCTCACTCGGCAATCAACGCACGGTGCAATGGAGTTGGAGAGGCATTGGCGCGATCGCTTACCTGGTGACCTTCGGCTCGCTGGTCGGGTTCACAGCCTACATCTGGCTCCTCGAACACGTACCTACTCCCAAGGTCGCGACCTACGCTTACGTCAATCCGGTGGTGGCTGTATTTCTGGGCTGGTTGCTTGCCGGCGAACATGTGGACCGCTACATCATGATGGGAGCGGTCGTGATCGTGGCCGCTGTCGCGCTGGTGAATGGTGCGAAATTAAGGCAGGCTCCGGCGCCGCAGCGGGAGATGCTGGCAGCGGTAGAGGCTGAGGCGTAACTGCTGCGGGAGAGATTTTCGCCCTTCCGCTTTTAGTAAAATCATTGATGTAAGCACGCGGAGATCTCTCCTTGGCCCGGGCAAGAGCAGTTTTTGCCGCCTTTGTGTTGCTGGTTTTCTGTTTGCAGGGACGCGCCTCCGATGCCCCGCAATGGGTCCTGGTTCGCACCGCCCACTTCAGTGTCACGACCGACGCCGGTCCCGAACGCGGGCGCGAGGTCGCTCTTCGCTTCGAACAGATGCGCGACATCGTGGGCGAAGTGGTATTCAGCAGGCGGGTGAACTTCCCCGTCCCTCTGGAGATCATTGCTTTCCTCAGCAGCGAGGAGTTCAGACAATTTACCCCCCTTTGGCACGGAAAGCCCACACAGGCGGCCGGACTCTTTCAACCCAGCGAGGACCGCGACTTCATTCTGCTTGATCTCTCTTCGCCTGATCCCTATCAGGCCGTCTTTCACGAGTACACACACTTTCTGCTGAACGGCAATTACCCGCCGGCACAGCTCTGGTTCGACGAAGGGCTGGCCGAGTATTGCTCCACCTTTACCATGAGTCGCGGCATCGCCGAGATCGGTGTGCCCCGCCAGGGGATTGCGGAGACGCTGCACAACGTACCCTGGATGCCGCTCGCCGAGCTTTTTGCCGTCAGCCACCAGTCTCCGCAGTACAACGAGACCGGCGACCGGCGCTCGCTCTTTTACGCGCAGTCCTGGCTGGTGGTGCATTACATCTTTGATAAAGACCTGAAGGCGCAGTTGGGCTCCTACTTTGGTCTGGTTCGGAACCAGCAGATTCCCATCGCAGATGCCGTCCAGCAGGCATTTGGCATGAGCGCTCTGCAGCTGGGGAAGCAGATCCAGGGCTACTTCCAGAACGAGACCCTGCGCTACACCGAGGTTTCTGTCCCTGAGCCGCGCGATGCTCTCGTCTACACCAGTGAAGAGTTGCACACGGTGGACGCTCAGGCCCGGCTGGCGGACGCGCACTTGCACTCCCCCGATTATCTTGATAAATCCATCGGCGAATTCCAGCAGATTCTGCAATCTGATCCGGAAAATGCTGCCGCTCACCGCGGCCTGGGACTGGGATATCTCTATAAGAGCGATTTCACCCAGGCAGACTCTCATTTTCGCAAGGCGGCCCAGTTCGATGCCAGGGATCCGCGCGCTCTTTATTATTTGGCGCTGCTGCAGAGCCGGGAGTCTGCCGCCGGGCGAAAACCCAATCTCGGCGAGATGCGGCAGGACCTTGAGCAGAGCGTCAGGCTTGATCCTGATTTCGCCGGCGCCTACCACTTGCTGGCCTTCGTGCAGATTGCAGAGGGCTCACCCAGCGCGGCGGTCGCGACCGAGGTCAAGGCCCTCAAGCTGAGGCCGCGGGATGAGAGCTATATGGCCAGCTATGCGCAGTACCTGGCCGCCAACCGGCAGTACGATGAAGCAGAAGCGGTGTGGCGGCGCCTCGCTGCCAGCGATCAGCATGCCAGCATCGTGGCGGCTGCTGCTGGCCTGGAAGAGCTGAAAGAGGCGCGCAATGGATCCGATAAGAAAAGCGGAGTTCGCATAGGCGGGGAATTGGTCGCTCAACAAGCTACGCCTGCGGCGATGCCGCCAGAGCCCGCGCGCCCAGCCGCGTCAGCCTCCGTTCCCGCGCCGAAGGCCGCCGCTGCTCCGATCGCGGCCGAAGCAAGCGACGATTCGGAGAAGTTAGCTGAAGCGCCTCCGAAGATCGACAAGCGCTCTATTCTTTTTCTCAAAGCGCGTTTGGTGAGTGTGGATTGCTCGGCTTCGCCTGCGGCTACGCTGACGCTGGTCTCCGGCAAGAAGACCTGGACCATGCATACCAGTGATGCAAGTCACCTGGTCGTGGTGGGAGCTGACAAGTTCTCCTGCGACTGGCAGGGGCGCAACGTGGCAGTGAACTACCGTGCCACTGGCGGCTCGGATGGGGATCTGGTCTCGCTTGAGATCGAATAGCCCTGCTAGACTGAAATATCGTATGACCGCATTCCCCAAGTCGGTGCTTCCCGTCAGCTCGGCCTGGACGCAAGTCGATGACTATGGCTATCCCCAGAGCTGGGGTGGCGCCGCCAACGCGGAAGAGCGGGCATTGGGTTATTGCCGCCGGCTGGAGCGCGGCAGCATACTCTTCTTTCCGGATATTCCCTTCGATTTTCCGCGTGAAGACCGCGAATTCCTGATCTCGCAGAAACAGGCGCAGTCACGCTTTCACAAGAACATCTCCTACCGCCCGAAGAGCGATACTTTGCGCGGGGCCTCGAAGGAGAGCGCCGCCGACAACGCCCGCCTGCATGACATCATGCACAGGTATTCCGCCAATGTGACAGTGTTTCTGGCGGATTTTCTCCGGCCTTATGCCGGCAAGTTCGTGCTCGATTTCGCTAGCTTCCGCCCCCTCGAGGAACAGGGCCGCAATCTGCCTACGCACCGCCGCAACGACCTGCTGCATGTGGATTCATTCCCGACTCGCCCCACCCAGGGTGCGCGCATCCTGCGCATCTTCAACAACATCAACCCCAGCGAGCCGCGCATCTGGCTCACCGGCGAGCCGTTTCACCAGTTGGCGCCGCGCTACGCGCGCGATGCCGGGTTGTTGCGTTACGCCAGCCAGGCGCAGTCCGCGCTTTTTCGCGCCCGCCGCGGTGCCGCTTCTGTTCTCAAGAAGCTGGGCGCGCCCGTGGGAGCACATTCCGCTTACGATCTCTTCATGCTGCATTTTCACGACTGGCTGAAACTGAACGAGGAGTTTCAGAACCACCCCGAGGGCGCCGTGCGCTCAGATTTTCCTCCCGGCTGCACCTGGATGGTCTTCACCGATGGCGTCCCCCACGCCGCGCTCAGCGGGCAGTATGCACTCGAGCACACTTACATCCTGCCGCGAGCCGCTCTGGCCGCGCCGGAAGTCGCTCCCATCAGCGTGCTGGAACAGTTGAGCGGGGTGGCGCTGGCCAGCTAGCCGCAATAAAAAACCCTCCCTGCCGAGAGAGGGTTGTTGGGAGTGGTGGGGAGTCTAGACGCGGGCCACGTTCGCCGCCTGAAAACCTTTTGGGCCTTTGATGCACTCGAACTCCACCGTTTCGCCCTCGTTGAGCGTGCGGTAGCCGTTTTCCTGGATCGCGGAGAAATGCACGAACACGTCCTCGCCGGTTGAGCGCTGGATGAATCCGTAGCCTTTGGCGCCGTTGAACCACTTCACTGTACCCTTCTCTCTCACAGACAGACTCCTTTCGAATTGCGCTGATGAAAAACTCGGCTTCGCGCCCGCAGTCCTGTGGCTGGGTTTCTCTGCGCAAAAAGAAAAAGGCTGCCCGAGCCGGACGCGCTCAAACGCGAGCTCGTTCCGTACCCTTGCAACCCCCGGTGCTTCTCACGCCTGTAAGAGAAACGTACAGAAACATTACCCACGATAACGCGAAATGCGTCCGGCCTCGACTTGCCACGTTTCCAACCGGACTAGAGATGATATTCAGCACGCTCCAAACTGGCAAGTGGAATCTTTGGTCCCTTTTCCGTCTTGTCAGCAGGGCCGTGGCCCGGCAGATACGCTGCATTGCGCCGCTTTCTGGCCAAACGCTATTATCGGCTTTATGCCTGAGGGCGGCTCGCGCAGGGCCAGGTCGGCTCCCTATCCCAGCATATTTGCGGTGCTCCGCTACCTGACCCTCCCTGAAGCGCAGACCTTCGCCTTTTCCGTCTCCACCATGGCCGTACTGGCCTTTTTCCCGTTCATGATCGTGCTGCTCATGGTCATCCGCCGCGTGATCGAGTCGAGCGCCATGAACGACGTGCTCACGCAGATTCTGCGCGACCACCTGCCCATCGGCCAGGATTTTGTGATTCACGCACTCAACGGCCTGGTGAACGCCCGCAAGCAGGTGGAGTACGGCTCCATGCTGCTGCTCTTTCTCACCGCCCGCATGGTCTTCATGCCGCTCGAAGTCGCGCTCAACCATATCTGGAAGTTCGACAAGACGCGCTCCTGGCTGCATAACCAGTTCGTTGGCATCGGCCTTATCCTGCTTTGCGGCGTACTGGCGCTCTTTTCTGTTGCCTTTACCGCCGGAAATGAATACCTGCTCGACGCAGCGCTGGGCGGCAAGCACAATCCCACCGCTCGTCTCTTTGCCTTTCTGGTCATGAAGTTCATCGCCACCGCCGCCAGCATCACGATTTTCTTTCTCATCTACTGGCTCGTGCCCAACGGGCCGGTCTCGCCGCGCCGCGTTTTTCCGGTGGCTCTGATTTTCGGCTTGCTGTGGGAGCTGATGAAATACGCCTATATCATGCTGCTGCCCAACCTGAACTTTCAGGTTGTCTATGGGCCGTTTGCTACCTCCGTAGCGCTGATCTTCTGGGGATACATCTCGGGACTTATCTTGCTGGCGGGCGCCTTCGCCTCAGCACGAAACAGGAGCTGAGCCTCAGGCCCGCGCCGCCACTACACGCGGAATTCCCTGCAGATCAGGACGCACGCGCACCTCGCTCCAGCCTTTCAGCAGTGCGCGCACCGCCTCTTCGATCGAGTAGCCGATCTCCATCACCAGCCAGCCACCAGGCCTCAAGTGCTCGCGCGCCTGTGGGACCAGGCGCTGATAAGCCTCTAATCCGCTTGGGCCGGAGAAGACAGCGATGCGCGGTTCGTGTTCCCGCACCTGGCGTTGCACGGTCTCCGGCTTCAGTTCGCTGACATACGGCGGATTACAGACGATGAAATCAAACTTCTCTGCCGCGTCGAATCCCGCAAGCAGGTCGCTCTCCCAGAACTTGACTCGTGCTGCCAGCTCCAGCCGCTCAGCGTTGATGCGCGCTATCTCGAGCGCCGCAGCAGAAATATCCGTCGCGATGACCTCTGCCGCAGGCAGTTTGCTGGCCAGCGCCAGCGCGATGCAGCCCGAGCCAGTACCGATATCAGCGAGCTTCAGAGGCGTACCTGGCCGCTCGGCAGCCAGCTCCAGGATCAGCTCCACACTATGCTCCGTTTCCGGACGCGGAATCAGCACCTCTGGGCTCACGATGAGGTCGAGTCCAAAAAACTCCTGATGCCCGGTGATGTATTGCGAGGGCTTGCCTGAGGCCCGCTCGCTGATCGCGTGCCGATATCGCTCCGCTTCGTCTGCGGTCAGCTCCCGCTCCGGATGGGCGTATAAGTACGCACGGTCGCAGTTCAGCGTGAACATGAGCAGCGTCTCTGCGTTGAGGCGCGGCGAGCCGACTGCCTGCGAATCGAGCTCAGCAATCGCAGCATGAAGTGCGCTCTTCAGATCCACTGGTTTTGAGTCTTTCACGGCAGGCAAGATATACGTCTTATGCTGCGTCCGCGGCGCCCTTCAGCTTCGCCGCCTGATAATGCGCGATTAGTGCGTCCACAAAGGGCTGCAGCTTGCCGTCCACCACCTCGGTCAGTTGGTGCACGGTCATGCCGATGCGATGGTCGGTGACTCGATTCTGCGGAAAGTTATACGTTCGGATTTTTTCGCTGCGGTCGCCTGAGCCCACCATGGCTTTGCGCTCTTTGGCCAGCGCAGCCGCCTGTTTTTCCTGCTCTACCTCGTAAAGACGCGAGCGCAACACGCGCATCGCTTTTTCCCGGTTCTTGATCTGCGACTTCTCGTCCTGGCAGCTGACTACCGTGTTGGTGGGCAGGTGCGTGATGCGCACGGCGGAGTAGGTGGTGTTCACCGACTGGCCTCCCGGACCGGAAGAGCAGAACGTATCGATACGCAGGTCTTTGGGCTCGATCTTGATGTCAACCTCTTCCGCTTCTGGCAGGACCGCCACTGTGACCGCCGACGTATGCACCCGCCCCTGCTGCTCCGTCTTGGGCACGCGCTGCACCCGGTGCACGCCGCTCTCGTACTTCATTTGCGAATACACTCCCTGACCCTCGACCAGTGCGATGATCTCCTTCAGCCCGCCGATGCCCGACTCGGAAGAAGAGAGCACCTCCACCTTCCAGCGTTTGCCCTCCGCATACCGGCTGTACATGCGGAACATCTCCGCCACGAATAATGTGGCTTCATCTCCGCCAGTTCCCGCGCGGATCTCCAGCACCACATTCTTCGCGTCGTTCGGGTCTTTGGGAAGCAGCAACACCTTCAGCTCTTCCTCCACCCGCGCCAGGCGTGATTCCAGCCCCGCCAGTTCCTCCTGGGCGTAGGCCCGCATTTCCGCATCCTGCTCGCTCGCTACCATGGCCTTGCTCTCCGCGATGCCCTGCTTCAGGTCTTTGTACTCGCGGTACTTCTCGACCACTGGAACCAGCTCGCTGTGCGCCCTGGCGGTCTTCTGATATCGCGCCGAGTCATTGATGATCTCCGGCGACGTGAGAGCTTGTGTCAGCTCCTCATAACGCGCTTCGGTCTGTTCCAAACGTTCAAACATCAGGTTCTATCAGATCTCCATGTGCCGCATTGGACGCAGTCGCATTGGACGCAAAGACTCCGCCTGGGCGGGGTCCATCGTTGGGCCTTGCTAAGCGATGATCAATTCGCCGCCGCGTTGCTTCTCGAGCACGAAGGCGGCGTTCAGGGCGGAGATGGCGCACTCGATCTGCCCATCTGCCGGCGGTTGCGTAGTGATTCGCTGCAACCACATCCCGGGCCGGGTGAGCGCCACGAACAAGCCGGAGCGCCACAGAGGTACCTTGCTTCCATCAGCGGCCTTCCGCCGCAGGTGCGACCCCAGCCGGATCATCTCGTAAGATACGGACGCGATCACCGGCAGCAGCGCGATGCGCGCTCCCAGCTTTCCCCAGAAGGTCGTCGCCGGCACCAGAGCATAGATGGCGATCGAGATGAGCATCACCGTCATCAGAAAGCTTGTGCCGCAGCGGGGATGGAACGTAGAGTACCTCTGCGCCTCAGCGATGGTCAGCTCCTTGCCGTCTTCGCAGGCAAAAACCGTCTTGTGCTCGGCGCCGTGATACTCGAAGATTCGCCGGATATCCTTGGGCCGCGAGATAAGCCAGAGAAACAGCAGAAAAATGGCGACACGGAACGCGCCATCCACCAGGCTGAAGACCATGCGGTTGTTCAGTGCCGTGTAATGCCTTTGGATCTCTGTCGCCGCCACCAGGGGCAGGAACTTGTACATCAGGATGAAGAATCCCAGTGAAAAGATGACGTTGGCTGCCATCACCCAGCCGTTCAACTCGAACTTCTCGCCCTTCTCGTTCTTCAGCTCCGGATCATCCAGCGCCACGTTGGCTGAAAATTTCAGCGCCCTGAAACCCAGCCCCATGGCCTGGCCCAGCGTTACCAAGCCGCGGATGAACGGCCATCCCAGCCACTTGTGCTTCTCCGAGGGACGCTCCAGCGGCTCGTTGTGGACCACCAGCTCCCCGCCGGAATTGCGCACCGCGATGCCCCAGGCATGCGGTGTGCGCATCATGACACCTTCCATCACCGCCTGCCCACCCACCAGCGTCTCCTCTCCGCTTTCAAGCGCAGGCAACAGCTGCTCCAGCGCCAGAAAGCGCAGCAGGGTGCGGGTCGATTTCATCCCCGATTGCATACAGATTAGATGCGCTGGCAGACCGCCGGGCTCATCCCAGCCAATTGCGCGCGAACGATTATTATCGCATCTTTCTATGCAGGCTCCCTAGCCCGCCTCCATGCGCCGCTTCGCCGAAACTGCCGACGCCATCCACGCCACCTCGAAAAAAAGCGAGAAAGTAGCGCTGGCGGCCGGTTACCTGCGCTCGTTGCCAGTCTCAGAGGCATCGCTGGCGGCGATTTTCTTCTCCGGCCGGCCCTTCGCCGCAGCCGAAGAGGCCACGCTGCAGGTCGGAGCCACTCTCCTCTGGCAGCTTGCCGGCGAAGTCGCAGGCGCCTCTGATCAGCAGCTGCGGCGGCTCTACCGCAAGTACGGCGATCTGGGCGATGTGCTGGAGGCAGCGCTCTCTGAAAGTACAAGTGCTGGCAACTCACGTGGCATTTCCCTCACTCACCTGGCTGCAGCCTTTCATGAGCTTGCCGCCGCTCGTGGAGCTGCCAAGGCTCCGCTCGTAGAGCGCCTCCTCCGGCAGGCGGCTCCGGCAGAGGCCCGGTACATCGTCAAGATCATCCTCGGCGACCTGCGCATCGGCTTCCGCGAAAGCCTGGTCGAAGAAGCCATCGCCCGCGCCTGGCAGCAGCCGCTGGCGCAGGTGCAGCGGGCCAACATGCTGCTCGGCGATCTCGGCGCCACCGTGGCTCTCGCTGCCGACGGCAGACTGGAGAAAGCGCGCCTGCGGCTCTTCCACCCCATCGGATTCATGCTGGCCAATCCCGTCGCTAATGCGGAGGAGGCCGCTGCGGCTTTCCCCGACCTCTCGCTGGTGACCATCGAAGACAAATACGATGGCATTCGCGCACAAGCTCACATTGGCATGCGCGATGGTGTCCGCGAAGTCCGCATCTACTCTCGCACCCGCGATGAGATCACCGAATCATTCCCCGAACTGGTTCCCGCTTTGCTCGCTCTGTCCGGCGAGCTTGTGCTCGATGGCGAGATCGTCGCCTGGCAACGCCGTCATGGCGAGGGTGGCTGCGCCTTGCCCTTCTCAACCCTGCAACAGCGCCTGGGACGCAAGAAGATCAGCATTGATCTGCAGCGCGGCGTACCCATCGCCTACCTCGTCTTCGACCTGATCTGCGTCAATGGCGAGCTGCTGCTGGATCGGCCGCTGAGAGACCGCAGCCAAGGCCTCGATGCTGTCTTTTCCTCGCCTCGCATCGCCGTTGCAACCGCCCGGCCCGCCGAACAGCTCCCGCTGCTTTCGCCTGTCCCGGAACCCCCTGCTGCCACCTTGCTGCGAGCATCATCTGCAAAGGCCGCTACTGTTGCCGACCTGCATCAGCTCTTCGACCAGGCGCGTGAACGCGGCAATGAAGGCCTCATGCTCAAGGACCTCGAATCGCCCTACACTCCCGGCCGGCGCGGCGGAGCCTGGCTCAAGCTGAAGCGCGAACTGGCCACGCTCGACGTGGTCGTCACCGCTGCCGAATACGGCCACGGCAAGCGCATCGGCGTGCTCAGCGACTACACCTTTGCCGTCCGGGACGATCATGATCCCGAGCGACTGCTGGATATCGGCAAAGCCTATTCCGGGTTGACGGATGCGGAGATCGCCGAGCTCACCGAGTTCTTTCTCGCCCACACTCTGGTGGAAGAAGGTTTTCGCCTGCAGGTCGAGCCTCTGGTGGTGCTCGAGGTGGCTTTCAATAACGTGATGAAGTCAGACCGCTATCCCAGTGGCTTTGCCCTGCGCTTCCCCCGCATCGCGCGCTGGCGCAAAGACAAAGTCGCTGCTGAGATCGACACCCTCGCCGTGCTTCGCGAGATCTACCGCCGTCAGCGCTAGCCTGTCCCTCCGCTGTTAGAATCGGAATGCATGCTTTTGCCTTTCGTCCGCGAGACATTTGCGGACGTCGAGAAATCTGCTCCCTTTGCGCGCCTGGTTCAGAGGTTGATGGAGCAGCAGAAAGCTCCTGAGGGCCCCACCGGGAACGGCGCGGAACGGATACGTGTCTCCGGCCTTACCCCGACCGCCGCAGCTCTTCATCTTGCTCTGCTCCACGCCGCCCTGCGAAAGCCGCTGATCGTCCTGGTGACCAACAATCAGGCGGCCGAAACGCTGCTGCCCCTGCTGCGCGCCTTCTGCGAATTGTCCCGCGCAACCGACCCTGCAAGCGTCGTCTCGCTGCCCGCTTACGATGTCCTGCCCTTTGAAAATCTCTCCCCCCATCCCGAGATTCAGGAGACCCGCGCCAGCACGCTCTGGCGCATCGCCACCGGTTCGGCCTCCATCGTCATTGTTCCCATCGCCTCCGCCGCTATGCGCTTGCGCCCCGCCGGCCACTACGCGCAGCTGGGGCGCACCCTGCGCCGGGGCGAGAGCATTGAGACCGAGGAACTTGTTACTCACCTGAACCTCGTCGGTTATGCCCGGGCAGATGTGGTGGAGATGCCAGGTGAGTACGCGCTCCGCGGCGGGATTCTCGATGTCTTTCCCCCGGAGTCCGAGCGCCCGGTGCGCATCGAGTTCTTCGGCGACGAGATCGAATCCATCCGCAGCTTTGACCCCGGCTCGCAGCGCTCGCAACAGCCGCGTGAGCAGGCCGTGCTGCTGCCGCTCACCGAAACTCCGATCGCCCCGGAAGTTCTCGCCTGCATCAACGCAAGGCTAAGCGGCAAGCGTCTGGCTGGCACCCCAGGTGCTGTGGAACAGGCCGTGGCTTCTGGAGGAGTCTCGGCCTTCCCCGGGTGGGAGTTTTTTGCCCCGCTCGCCGGCGCGCCGAGCGACATCTTCGACCTCCTGTGCGAAGGATATATTGTAATGAATGACTACTCATTCATTAATGAGGAGGCCAGTGTCTGGTGGGAGAGGCTCAGCCAGGCCCACCAACGCAGCCTCATCGGCAACCTGATTAGGCCTGCTGACCTTTATATAGAACCTGCCCAGCTGCAACAGCTAGTCTCCCGGCTTCCCGGGGCCGACTTTGACCAGCTCTCTCTCGCCGCCAGCAAAGGCGCAGGTTCCGACGTCATTGAGTTCCTGACTCAGCCGAGCATGCGCTTTCATGGCAGCATGCCTGCCATGGCCGATGAGGTCCGTCGCCTGGCAAAGCAGGAAATGAAGGTCGTCTTCGCTCTGCCGAACCTCGGTGAAGTCGAGCGCATGGCCGAGGTCATGGGTGAGTACGCACTTCCCTACCGCGTCGGCAGCCGCTCCCAAAAAAGCGGAGATACCTGGCTCGATGAAGCAACTCAGTATCTCAGCGAGGGCGAGATGGGCGCCTCGATTCTGCTGAAGGCATTCGTCCCCAGCGGCGCCGTGCTCTCCGATTGCAATCTCGCCATTTTCGGCTCACTCGACCTCTTCGACGAATCTGCGGAGGTCATCGCCGGGCCGGTGAAATCCAAATCGCGCGTCTCCGCCTTCCTCTCTGACTTCCGCGATCTCGCCATCGGCGATTACGTTGTGCACGTCGAGCACGGCATCGGCCAATATCTCGGCCTCAAAGAGATCCCCCAGGGCGAGGGTGAGCCCGCGGTCGAATTCATGGTGCTCGAGTACGCCGAGGGCGCCAAGCTCTATATCCCGCTCACCCGCCTTGACCTGGTGCAGAAATACCGCTCTTCCGAGGGCGTCAAACCGCCCTTGAGCCGGCTGGGCACCGCCGCCTGGGCCAGGACCAAAGCCCGCGTCAAGAAAGCCATGAAGGACATGGCCGATGAGCTGCTCAAGCTCTACGCAGCGCGCAAAGCCGCCGAAGGATTCTCTTTCTCTACGGATGG
>Ga0187777_10000060_pt1 | contig 79033 bp, 64 predicted proteins | sample 1015_Q2_SP5_10_M_FD_132416 | JGI IMG/M metagenome (GOLD analysis project Ga0187777, IMG submission 132416) | Tropical peat soil microbial communities from peatlands in Department of Meta, Colombia - 1015_Q2_SP5_10_MG | ecosystem: Environmental > Terrestrial > Soil > Wetlands > Peat | place... | reverse complement strand
TCGCTATCGTACGCAGAAGATCGACCACGATTTGGTTCGCCTTCCGAGCCTCGGGCGTAAAGCGGGGAACGATGTTGCGGAAGTCGGACTTAACGAACTCAGTCTTCTCGTCGATCTTCCCGGTGAGGAAGCCTTTCCCAAGAGGACTGAACGGAACGAGCCCGATGCCAAGTCCCTCAAGCGTCGGCAGCAGTTCCTCCTCGGGTCGCCGCCACCACAGCGAATATTCGCTCTGGACCGCCGCCAGTGGCTGGACCGCGTGCGCGCGGCGGATCGTTTTCACTCCTGGTTCAGAAAGCCCGAAGTGCTTGACCTTGCCTTCCCGGATCAGGTCCTTCACCGTTCCCGCCACCTCTTCGATCGGCACGTTCGTATCAACACGATGTTGATAGTAGAGATCGACGGCATCTACCTTTAGCCTCTTGAGCGAGCCCTCGAGGCTCTTCCTTATGAGGTCGGGCCGGCTGTCCTGGACCTGCTGCCCGTTCGCATCGATTCTGATCCCGAACTTGGTGGCTATCGCCACTTTCCCGCGGAAAGGAGTGAGGGCTTCCCCCACGATTTCTTCATTCGTATAGGGTCCGTAGACCTCGGCGGTATCGAAAAATGTAACGCCACGTTCCACGGCTTTCCGTATAAGAACGATCATCTCCTGCTTGTCAGGAGGCAAACCATAGGCAATGCTCATTCCCATGCAGCCTAGCCCGAGAGCCGACACTTCCAGACCACTTTTTCCCAAGGTACGTTTTTTCATTGTTTCTCCTTTCTTTACGATCCAAACTACTACGAAAATAGCGTTATGTTCCGCCCCCATTGACGATCATATCCTACCCCTGGAAGAACGAGGGTGGGTAGACCAATCCTGTTCATTTCTTGCCTAATCCTCCGAAATGTTCTATAATTGGGTTGACAATGCAGCAAAGTCTAGTAAGATTAAGGATATGGATATATCAATGAGAAAGCAGGCAGTCAAGCAGATGTTCAAGAATAACGAAATGGAAGCAGCGCTCGAAGCGCTGGGAATGAGCATTGCCCGATGGACCGATAAAGACGACCGGTTCGTGACAACGATTCCGGGATTGACGCTTTCCCGGCGGGATGAGCCGAGCCAGCCGGTGAGCATCATGTACGAACCTCGCATTTGCGTGATCGCACAAGGCGCTAAACGCGTGCTGCTCGGAGACGAGCCGTATGTGTATGATGCGCACCATTTTTTGATCACGTCGGTGGATCTGCCAACGGTTGTGCAGGTTATCAAGGCGAGCAAGGAGAAGCCTTACCTGGGGCTCATATTGAAGCTCGATCAGCGCGAGCTGTCACAACTGATGGTGGACAGCAATCTTCCGCCGCCGCGCCCTCAGCAATCGAGTCGCGGAATGGCGACCGGCGAGGTCACGCAGCCGTTGCTCGCCGCATTCCAGCGGTTGATCGACCTGCTTGATGAACCAAAGGATATCCCGATCCTCGCCCCGATCATCGAGAGGGAAATTTTTTACCGTTTGTTGGTGGGCGATCAGGGTTCGCGTCTGCGCCAGATGGCGTCGGTGGGAAGTCAGAGTCAACAGATATCGAGGGCAATAGATTGGTTGAAGGGCAACTTCACACGGCCGCTGCGTATCGATAACCTCGCTTCGCACGTCAACATGAGCACATCAACCTTCCACCATCACTTCCGCGAAGTGACTGCCATGAGCCCGCTGCAGTACCAGAAATGGCTGCGTTTGAACGAAGCGCGGCGGCTGATGCTCGCCGAAAAGCAGGATGCGACAACCGCGGCATTCCAGGTCGGCTATGAAAGCCCCTCCCAATTCAGCCGCGAATACAGCCGATTGTTCGGTGCACCGCCGTTACGGGACGTCACGAGTTTACGACAGATTGCTAATAGCGAGAAGGGAAGAGAACAAGCTGTAGCCGGATAGAGGCATCACGCTGACTTTTATCCCATTCCTCTGGAGAGGAAACGTAAAACGAGAAAAAAAGGAATTTCAAATCAGAAGGCGCCACTGTCACGGTAAATGGTAGTATTTAAAGATCTACAGAGGGATAATGGGGAGTGACTGCGAGAGAAGGAACGATACCAATAATCTCTGTAACGGGGAAGACTTACTCTCTGTTTGGGAACGAACCCTCAACGGAAAACTATTACAGGAAGATAAGCACGCTTGCAGACCGCGTGTTGGAAAAGTGCCCCGATATCCTTGATCTCGTCAAGGCCTTGGAACGGGCAAGCAGAAACAAGCGGTTTCTGAAAAAGCAGCTACGAACGTCCGGCACTTCCGGCAGCGAGCTTATCCATTTCGTCGTGACCGCCGCGCGAGATCAGCTCGCTCCCCATACTACCTTGGTCAATGCACATCTTCAAGAGCTATCGTTCCTGAAGCGATGGGACGGAACGCTCTTTACTTCCGAAGAGCAGTACCACCTTTACATGCTCTTGGTCGAACTCGCGAACAGGGCCTGGAAAGAACCGTTCAGAACTGCGAAGCGCAAGATAGCCTTCTTACCATATTGTCTTCGCGATCTAGGCGCTCAGTGCCGGTCCGGCCCTGGTGAACTTGATTATGTGTGCAAAGGCTGCTCCAAGGACTGCTTTGTCAACCGCGTGAGCGCACTTCTTCGAGGGAACCGCATTGAGCCCTATTTGTGGATGAATTCCAGCCTGAAATCGCTGCTGAGGGAGCTTCGGGACAGCGAAGGAAGAATCGGTGTGCTGGGCGTGGCTTGCGTCCCAGAGTTGCTGCGCGGCATACAGCTGTGCATCGGACTGAACGTCCCCGTAGTGGGCATCCCCCTGAACGTGAACCGCTGCATGCGATGGATGGGCGCATTCCATCCCACGTCGGTGGATTTCGACGCTTTGAACAAGCTGGTTGGGGACAGTCAAACGGAATATCGGTAATTTTCAGAGTTTTTCCTTTTTCAAGAATGCCTCGTTGAAATGCCCTCACACGACAGGATGAGTCTTCATCTGGAGAGAGGGAGTCAGATGGAAAAGAGAATGATGACCATCGGTCCGGACAACGCGGGCTTTCGACCGTCTGTTATGACCTTGATCGGCTATCAAGAAGGAGAGTCATGAACTTTTTGAGACTATTCATAACCATTTGCACTGTAGCTGCTTTCAACGCAGCTTATGCCGACGATTCCAATTTAAAATTGTTGGCAGAAAGCAATTTAGCATTCGGCATAAATATGTATCAGCAGCTGAGAAAGCCGAACTCAAATTTGTTTTTCTCTCCGTTCAGCATATATGAGACATTATCGATGGTGAATGACGGTGCAGAAGGAGAAACAGCTTCTCAGATAAAAGAGGTGCTCCGGCCAGCTACAGGATTAGATATCCGTCAGGGCGTCAAGAATGCGAATATATTAATAGAAAACATGCAGAAAGATGGTCAAGGAGAAATTGCAGTAGCAAACTCAATCTGGCCCGACCGCGATTATCATTTTCTCGAACGTTATATATCTTTGCTCAAAGACATATATGGTGTACGGATCGAGCCTGTTGACTACAAGAAGGAAGATACCCGGGAAAAGGCGCAAAAAAAGATAAATCAGTGGGTTGAAGAAAAGACCAGAGGCAAAATCAAAAACTTGATTAGTAAGGACATGCTGGATGAGGATACACGGATGGTGCTGACAAATGCGATCTATTTTAAGGGTAATTGGGAAACGACCTTTGATAAGGCCGCCACTCGCAAGTTACCATTCCACAGAGATAATGGCTCCGATGTGACAGCGGATTTCATGAACAGAAGAGGAGTGTTCGGGTATACTGAAGTCGAAAAAGCGCAATTGTTGGAGATACCTTACAAAGGTGATAAAACTTCGATGGTGATTGTGCTTCCTGATTCTTCGTCTGAAATAAGGCAAATTGAGGATAAGTTATCAGTCGTACAACTCAGTGATTGGATGTCAAAAATGCAATATAGAAAGGTTGATGCCGTTATCCCCAAGTTTAAAATGGATTATGGCATATTGCTGAATGAGCCCCTCGAATCATTGGGAATGAAACAGGCTTTCGATAAAAAACGTGCTGATTTCTCGGGGATGGACGGTTGTAACGCGCAAAAATGCTACCATTGGCTTTATGTCAGCAAAGGAATACATAAAGCATTCATATCTGTTGACGAAGAGGGTACGGAGGCCGCTGCTGCAACGTCAGTTCATATGGCGGAATTGACATCAGTAGGGCCACCAACGCCGGTGTTCAAGGCGGATCATCCTTTCTTATTTTTTATTCGTGAAAGAGACAATGGTATCGTTCTGTTTATGGGGAGATTTGCCACACCGCAATGATCATGTGGAATGCAATCCACAGCTCATCATGCGCCTTGAACAACAACCCTGATCTGCAATCAAGCGTGCTGTTCAGCGCACGCTATAGTGCATTCCTGGAACCCTTGCAGTTGCGCTTTCCGCAAACATGTAAGTTGCGACTGGGAAGAAATATGTCTCCGCCGGGATGGAATATCATGAGCATTTCTCGGGTAATAACCCAACGCGGGCAGTCTCGAAAGGAAGAAATCGCGAACAGTATCAGTCACGGAGTAGGTCTTGCAGCGGCGATCATTGCAGCCCCGTTTCTCATCGCGAACGCATTACCGGCCGGAAATAAAGAATTTCTGGTCGGGACGAGCCTGTTCGTCGCGACTATGGTGCTGCTGTACCTTGCTTCTGCCTTATATCACGCTCTTCCAACAGGCAAAGTCAAACAACGGATGCAGGTTATCGAGCACTCTGCGATCTTTCTCCTCATCGCCGGCACCTATACGCCGTTCACACTGGGCGCACTGCGTGGCGCCTGGGGCTGGACACTCTTGGGGCTCGTCTGGGGTCTCGCCATCGCCGGGGTATCGCTTAAGGCATTTTACGGGATTTCCCATCCCAGAGTATTTACCTGCCTTTATCTGTTTATGGGATGGCTTGTCCTGATCGCAGTAAAACCCTTGTATGTCCACATACCACTACCCGGCCTGGTATGGCTGGCAGCAGGAGGCGTGGCTTACACGGTAGGTGTGGCTTTCTATGCTGCTGGTTCGCGCCTCAGATACAGCCACTTTATCTGGCATTTGTTTGTCATGGGGGGAACTGCATGTCATTATTTTGCAGTGTTCCGGTATGCGGCGTAATAGGGTCCTCGCAAGTGGACCGTCCGGTTCGCTCATCAAAAATAACTCTGATGATAAATCTCTTCCTGAACTTGTTATGGTTGCGTTCGTTGGCAACACCGATACTTCATGTCAAATTATTGCATCCTTTTGCCGAAGGACTTTATCTGCCGTTGATCCAGAGAAAGGGGTGTAAAAAAGTAACTACCCTAAAAATACCCGCCCTGACTCCTTGACCGCATCAATAATTTATGCTTTTATACAAATATAAATCCGTCAACACGTAACTCATGTTCTCAATATTTTTTAGAAAAAAAAGGTTACGGTTAATTTAAATCCCTGAACACAAGATAACACGATAAAGCCAAACCCTTCGCGAGAGGGGGACGGAAAGCGGCGGGTCTTAGAAGACAAAGATGGCCGAGCTGCCGAAGGATAGACCTCCGGTATGCACGGCCTTTTTTGTTCATCTTCGGAGCCAAAAGAATATAAGAGGAAATGGCATTACCTCTTAGCTGATACATGATCGCGTTCCGTTATTGCGGGAATTTAGAGGCTCATAGATAAAACGACGCGAGGCAAGCGGGGTTTGTCGGGGGACGGGAAGCTCAGCATATCAGAAATATATGACGAAGTGTAGCCAAGATAGCCTATCCGTAATCATCGGATGTTTTGCGGCGCACGCGGCTGTTCCGCATTCTGGATCAAAACCGCACTCCGGCCAAATGGACCAACCCGGCGCGACCAAGACAACCGCAGGGGGCACCCATGTCGATTGCATTTATGGGCGGGTTGATGAAGAGAACGGTGCTATCGGCATCGTCGAGATTGTGGGAACGCAGGAAGAGAAACCCTTTAGATCCCTTGAAGAGCTTTTAATAATCTTGAACACGGCAGAGGTAGGTGCACTGATCAAGTGGGAAAGGTAATAAAGTAACGCAAAATTGAACGCGGACCCGAGATAGCGGTTAAAATAAAAGAAAAGAATAACACTAGTCCGAGTTCGTGCTACGCATTTCCTTTTGAAGTTATTATTTTGAATTATTATTGCTCGCTATCGAATTCATCCAGAATTTATGAATAAACTTGAGGTATCATATGATGCAGGATAAGAGGCGGCATAAGAGATTCAGGTTGGACGTTGTGGAAATAAACGGCAAGATGATCCTCGCTCAAAAAGTCGAAATCATCGACATTAGTCAAGGTGGAATTGCCCTAAAAACGGACAGGAGGTTGAATGTTGGCAAAGAATATTTGATCACGCTGGGAGACAAGAGGAGCCATATCGATGTGAAGGGCATTGTCGTTCGTTGCGAATTAAGCAATATTGAGAAAAGAAGCAATGGGGAACAGATCCCCATGTACGCGGCGGGGATGATGTTTAAAGATGTTCCGCTGGATAAAATCACCGATCTCCTTAATTCGGTCGATAAACATAAAAAGGAAGCACTAGTGATAGTTGATCGGAGGCTCGCTGTCAGGTTTTATATCACGACGCCCTGGGAGAAGATCCTGAGCTTTCCGGCCCAGTTCAAAGTGAAAGATATCAGCCTGAGCGGCATGCTCATCCAAACCGAAGATGCTTTGGGAATGGGATGTATGATACCGATGGGGTTGTCCCTCAAGGCTGATAACCCTGTCAGTTTTATCGGTAAAGTCGCCTCATGCCGGAGTGCGGGAGATAAGGAGAAGGCTTTCTATGAAATAGGCGTGGAGTTCACAGATTTAACGGATGAGGGCAGAACATTACTCAAGCAATTCATAGACTACATGGCATTGTTGGACATCAATACAGGAGAAGTAAAGAGTACATTATCAGGGTAAGCTGCAGGGGCAGTGTCTGTATCACTCATCCGGCTGCGAGTGGGCTTTATCGTTTTATTCATCACATCCCGAAGTTCCTGACGAGTGCCAATATCCGCAATTAAATGTTTCATATTGAATTATTGTGTTCTCCGCTGGAGAACATCACCTTATAGCAATCTATAAGCACAGGGTGTAAAAAAGTAACTACCCTGAAAATACCCGTACTAATCCGTTGACGCCAACTATATTTTATGCTTTCATTCAATTATCTGTCTGTTACCACATTACTCGATATTCTGAAAATTTTTCAGAATAAAATGCACTTCGTTCCACCTGAACACATGATGGCCCGATAAAGCCAAACCCTTCGCGAGAGGGGTGCGGAAAGCGGCGGGTCTTAGAAGACTAAGACGGCCGAGCTGCCGAAGGATAAAAACCTCTGGTATGCTCGGCCTTTTTATTTATCGCAGGATTAGACAGCAATACAGTTAAAGGGGTGTACAAAGATCCTTCTTATGAAGCAAGGATATTCTATCCTTCACGTACAAAAGGAGGCAAGAATGGAAGAAGAAGCCCGCATAAGATATTTAAAAATTGTGTTGGTGGTTATCGGTGTGTTCTGTGTCATCTGTGTTTATCCGCTTACTATATATTGGCCGTCCGGCTGGGCTTGGCATGCACAAGGTCAGTCGCTCTACCTGCAGATGATCCTTGGGATCTACGCGACACTCGGTGTGTTCCTGATTATTGCTGCCCAGAATCCTCTCGAACACCTGAGCATTATCTGGTTTTGGGTCTGGTCAAGCATCGTCCATGGAGGGATCATGGCGGTTCAGTCAGTAGTCTATCCCGAACATATGGGGCATCTTTTCGGCGATGTCGCCGTTCTGCTCATATCTGCTTTGATAGTAGCAGTGCTCACTCCGAGAAGAAAAATGCGGATAGCCCCAGGTCAAAAATAGATTAAAGAGAATTAAGGTAACATTTGCGGAATCCAAAGTGAAAAAAAAGAAACAGGGATGATAAGCGCTTTCAAAATGAAGTCATATTCCTCATGAGCGTCATCTGCATTTACGATCATAGGAAGATAGTCGTCGAGAATAGCTGCCGCACCGGCACATGGCTTGTCAGAAGGGAGGGTCGAGCATGGCAACGCATATTGTTTTGATGAAATTGACAGAGCAGGGAATCAAGAACATCAAGGACGCACCCAAGAGAGTTGATGCCGCCTCCAAAGCAATTGAAGAAATGGGAGGCAAAATGACGGGCTTCTACTTTACTATGGGCGAGTATGACTATGTTGTTATTGTGGAAGGCCTCAGTGACGAAGCCGGGGCGTCTTTCTTGTTGAAACTTGGCTCCCTTGGAAACGTCAGGACAACGACGCTAAAAGCATTTACCAGGCAGGAATTTGCTGGAATAGTTAAGAAGCTGCCTTAATCCCGTTGGCGAGGGCAAGAAGTCACAGCACACTTATTAGTCTACTGCTAGTGCGTCCATCGCTTCTTTTTACACAGTATTGGTGAAAGCAGGATTGACAATACCTGCTAATACTAGTGCGTCTAATGCGGCTTTAAGGGAGGACTATGGAAACAAACGAACGCAGGTCCGGGAATGATCGAAGATCGGGTGGAGAGCGACGAGTATTCAATAATCCAAGATACAAGGGCCCTGAGCGGAGGCGTATGCCAAACAGAAGATATTGGCTAAACTACAGAATATATTCTTAAGATATTATTTGATTTCGAAATATGCGAGTGCTTATCTCATCCATCGACCTTTGAAACAGTTGTCGTTTTCATTCATCGAACTTTGCAAAGTTACATGCCACATTTATTAGCTCCCTCCGGATCACGCCCCTTGAAGATGCCTCTCTGTTCTGCTATTCTCGTCCCTATTGACATAAGCGCCCATCGAAAGGAGACAGTTTTATGACGCCTTCTGTCCATTCCTCAGCGAATGCGCTTTCGCCTGCTCTGTCCAAAACAGCGGCAGCGGGTTTCATCTTCTCCTTGATTGCCGCGGGAATCGCCGCATTGGCGGGACTTGGCAGCCGCTCGAACTGGTGGGACTTCTCCACGGCCCTTCTCATGCTCCGGGTGGCGGTCATCGGTGGGCTCCTTTCCTTTGCGGTCTCACTTGCCGGTACAGTTATCACAATGCCCGGAACGTGGCGAGGCGGCTTTAGGCTTTCAGTCTTCGGAATTGCTATCAGCTTCATTGTCGTCTCCGTTCCGCTCAGCTGGTACGCCGTCGCGCGCCAGTTGCCGCCTATCCACGATATCACGACGGACACAATGGACCCACCCGAATTCAGGGCCATCCTGCCACTCCGAACGAAAGCCCCCAATCCCGCGGACTACGGCGGACCCGAAGTAGCAGCCCTGCAGCATAAGGCCTATCCTGACGTGAAGCCCCTCACGCTCTTTACGCCGCCGGACCGGACTTTCGACCAGGCCTTGGCCGTTGTGCATTCTCTAGGATGGCAGATCGTAGGGCAGGACCGGCAGGAAGGACGCATCGAGGCAACGGATAGAACCATGTGTTTCGGCTTCACGGACGACGTCGTCATACGGGTGAGACCGGAAAGCAAGGGAAGCCGTGTCGACATCCGCTCCGTCTCCCGCGTCGGCAAGAGCGACATTGGGACTAACGCCGCACGCATCAGGAAGTTTCTGCGAAAGCTGTCATCCGTGTGAAGACTCATTGCTGATTAAGATATATCTTGTTGATGAGTAATAATTCTCCAGTTGAAGCGTTAGAAAAAATTCTTTCCTGCAAGACGCGGGTTGCCATCCTCCGAAACTTTTTCATAGTTCATCCCGAAATCCTGTTTTTTACACCTATTCCCGATTGTTATCTCATGCAATCACCAAATCATAAGCCCATATATTACTGGTACTTGTTCTTGACCTTTGCTATGTTCTAGTTATGAATACTGCGTTATTGGTGAATTTCATTATTTCACTGAGAAGTGAATATTTACCTTGTGCCGAAGAATACTGCAGTTGGTCGGTTTTTCAAACGCAACATGCCGTAAATGCAATAGAATGAAAGTTGCAAATTCTGGAAATTGACGTATTTATTATACCCGTGATTAAATTTAACGAGATATTGGAAATGCCAAGCCCCCATCGTAAGAGTGCAACAGCGGTTTGGCGTGAAAGTTAAGGCGTTTCAGGATTCTCTGGCGGATGCAGGCGTTTTATATTAGTTCAGTTGGAGGAGGCTGAAAATGCGTATAAATTTTATTAGGCACGGATTTTTGGGCTTATTATTGACTGTGCTGGTCGCTGGATGTCAATCGGCTGCTTACCATAAGCAGCAAGTTCAGGATGATTCCGGTGATCGTGTGACCGTCGGTAAAGTGCAGAAGGAAATCCGTATTGGCATGAGCGGTGCTACGGATTTCTCATTCCGCTTTGAGCGGGGCCGTGAAAGGGGATGATGAGTAAAAAAATAAGAGGAACAGTACTGATCATTGCCATGAATTGTTTTGGGTGCTCTGGATTTGCACGAATAACATCGTTACGCATGAAGGACAATATGTCTTTATCGGCTGCAGTCGCTTCAGGAGCAAAGCTAATAATAATATTATTTTTCGTGACTTTACTGCAAAACGGCTTCGTCTATGGAGCCGATGAAGTCGATTTGCCTTTTTGGGCTGGGAAAGGCGCTAAGACTGATAAGAGAGTTTTAACAATAAAGCCACACTGTTGCTGTACTGGTGACATTGCAATTGCACGATTATCTCGACTCCCTTTACCTGGAGAAAAGGACCCCCTAGAGCCTGAGTTGGTATTGGAGTTAGACGAAAGCGGCGAAGTCTTGCGAAGGTGGCCTTTGCCAGTAGATACGAGAATATTAGCAATAGACGGAGACCAGATACTTGTTCCAATAGCACCTAGATCCGGTTCTAATTCAGCTGTGGCAATATTTATTTCTTCTCAAGGAGAAATATTAAAAACCGTTATGCCAAATAATTTGACCGAACCCGTTATCTATAAATGTCCTAGCCTTCCAGAATTTGGCAAATCAGCGTATGTTCGGTGCTGGATGTTCAGAGACTTATCGAACGGAAAGATTCGTCGACTGGCCTATCAGGGGCCTTGTTCATAAATGCTTATAAATTGATCTGAGAAAAAACTTCTTCCTGTACTTGTTGTAATTGCCAGTCCTCTAAACACTTAACGTCACGTCTCGAATATGATGTTTAATATGTTTCTGCAACGCGCTAAAAATACCCCATTGCAATTTCCTATTTTCTGTTAGAATCAAGATAGCCTGTTAGATGTGGTGGAGAAGAAACTGTGCAAGGCGCTTGCTAAAAAGCCGGGGGTTGCTCATCAAGGGCCCCATACTCGAAGTCTTGGATGGCCACGGCGCCGCCGTCGCCTTGTTCGAGGTGGTCTATTACTAACGAGGGGGAGGAAATTATGAGAGCAATATGGGTGATGTCGATCCTCATGGGTCTGTTCGGGGTAGCTTCGGTCTACGGGGCCGACAACTTGAAGGCATTTCCGCCTGCTGAGAGTGGGATGGTTCGATATGTGCTGCAGCTTCCGGCGCAGCAGGATGAGTCTCTGCTTAAGGTGGAGCTACTGATCGGCCAGATTGTGCATACTGACGCCAAGAATCGCTATTTCCTCGGAGGGAAGATCCAGCAGCAGACGATAAAGGGTTTTGGCTACACCAGTTACAAAGTAAGCAAGATCGGGCCGATGGCGGGCACCTTGATTGCCGTAAACCCCGACGAGCCGAAAGTCGACCGGTTCATCACACTGGGAGGCGAACCCTATCTCATTCGCTATAACAGCAAGCTGCCGGTCGTGGTTTACGTGCCGGAAGGTGCGGAGGTGCGATATCGGATTTGGAGTACCGGAGCTGAAATGAAAACCATGGAGAAGGGCTAAGGATGGAGATGCTGAAATTATTATTTTCAGACCGTGGGTTATTAGGTACGTTCAATGCGTAACATATCACGTATCATATTTACTATCGCCCTATTGCTTTGCATAGGGCAAGCCTTCTATTACTATCCGCTACTTCCTAACCGAGTAGCCTCGCACTTCGGAGCTTCCGGTCTGCCGAACGCTTGGTCTGACAAGGAAACTTTCTTGAAGATCTATCTCTTCATTGTGGCTTTTATCGGGGTCCTATTCTCAATCACCGGGGTCGTCGTCAGAAAGCTTCCTGATTCAATGATCAATCTGCCGAACAAGGACTATTGGCTATCTCTTGGGCATCGGCAGGAAACTACTGATTTTCTGGCACGGCAATTCCATTGGTTCGGTTCAGCAACCCTCCTGTTACTACTGGATATATTCCACCAGTCTTTTACTGTCAATCTCGGCAAAGCCGAGGCCCTTAGCCATCCTGTGACGAGTATCGCAATTTACGTCGGATTTTCCCTGCTCTGGAGTGTTATTTTAATCGTAAAATTTATGCGGCTTCCCTGACCGCCTCATTCAGCTACGAAGACATGGATAGGGAGGATAAGCTTGATAGGATATGATTGGTGTAGGATATCGCTTTTCAGCTGAGACTTTCATCGCGTATTACTTCCTGAAATAGATAAAGTTGCAAACCTCTTATCACTTGATGTTTCATTCGAAAACTGCTGAGCCGCTACCCAAAAAATCTCTCTTTATTTTAATAAAAGATTCTACTATACTTGTCTCTGGCCGTACTGTCGCTACAGGTCACGAGGATTAATTTATCCAATGCTCCATCAGCATAAGAAAACAATCACATCATCACCAGGTGATTTTTCGAAATGGCACCGCGGCCGGAAAGAGTTTTCGATCTGGATGATTGAACTGGAGCATGACGAAGTTCACCGGAAAATCTGGGCTGCGCGTAATCATCTTTCGGGATTGCTGCTCTCTCCGTACGAGAGGCAACCGCACATTACGCTCGTTGTTTGCGGGTTCCTGGTCAATGAGCGCCGTTGGTATGACGACTATGACAAGAGCCAATTCGATGCACACTGCCGGCAACTGAAGGAATCTAAACTCAAACCATTTTCCATAGAAATCCACGGCCTCGACAGCTTTGCTTCAGCGCCATTCTTCCACGTGCGTGACTGTCAAGGCGGAATTGAGCAGATCAAGGCGCTGCTGTCGACTACGGCGATTGATATTGATGACGATAGGTATAGTCCGCATGTGACGGTAGGCTTGTATTCGGGCGCATTCGATAGCCGGATTGTGTTGGAGCGGATCAAGGCTTTTGCTGATGAACCAATCAGGCTTTCCGTGGACCGGATAACGTTTGCAGCTTACGATGCATCAGACATTCGCGGGCCGCTAGTTTATAAGCATCGGGTAGAATTATCAAAGTGTGAGTGCATACAGGAAGTGAACTGTACCCCTCGGACCAAGTGATCATATTACATATGTTCAGGCACCGGTCTTTTGACTGCGATGTCAATATATTTCATAGGTGCATTCAATACTGACCTTCAATGTGAAAATTAACAGTTTTCGTTTGAAATATAGGGCGAGTTTTCATCCTGTAATAATTGAATTTGCCATTCGTTGAACCACATCAAGTTACATCCGGAAATTTACAGCGCATAACAATCACCATTCTTTGTTTTTGATAATCATCACTTTCAGAAAGGCAAATATTTCTGAATACAAGCCGAACGTATCCGATCAATATAAAGAAAATGTTGCTCTTCCTAAAAAACCTTGCCTTTACAATCATTGTCCCCGGGACAGTGGCGTTCTACATCCCTATCTGGATAGCTGGACGGCGGTCCGGCTTCCTTACTTTTTCGTCGGGTTGGGAACAATTCGTGGGGCTTGTCCCGATCCTGTTGGGTTTGGCAATCTATTTCCGGTGCGTATGGGATTTCGCTACGATAGGGCGAGGGACTCCGGCGCCGATTGACGAGCCTGACAAACTTATTGTGCGAGGGCTATATCGTTATGTGCGGAACCCGATGTATATTGGCGTGCTTCTTGTGATCCTCGGTTGGGCAATATGCTTCCGGTCATTGGGGGTGGTAAGCTACGGGTTCTGTGTGGGCTTGGCGTTTCACGGGTTCGCGGTAATATTTGAAGAGCCGCATTTGCGGCGAAGATACGGCGAATCGTATGCACACTATTGTCGCACTGTGCATCGATGGATTCCTGGTCGAGGGAGGCTATGATTTCTTATAATTTTTATTCTGAATAAAACACATCTTTTTGAAATGTGCGACTAACACGTCTTATCAGAACGAAAAGATACATCCTGGAATAGCGGACATTCAAGTTATCGCGACAATCAATGGTTCATCTCTTAATCTTGTTTTTATAATCTTGCTACTTATTGTCGTATTCTCAATACCCTAAAAATACCCCATCAATAATCGGTGCCCACTCTTAATCCATGTTATATTCAAATTACTCAATTCATGGTATCCGTCAATTAATGGATCCCGATAAAGCCAAACCCTTTGCAAGAGGAGCGGAAAGCGGCGGATCTTAAAAAACAAAGATGGCCGAGCTGCCGAAGGCTAAGATCCCCAATATATTTGACCATTTTTGCTAATAAGGTAACGGTTAGGACCTGACAGATATCGTTTGTTGATTCTCTTTAACCTTTAGACAAAGAGGTCGCCATGAAAAGAATTTTCAGTATCATGATTCTGGTTCTTTCGACAGCGGCTCTGCTCGGTTCCTGCCAAGGAGGAGGTGCAACCAGCGAAAGGGGAAGAAGTGCGTCGTTGGGCCCTCTGGATGCTGCCTTTAATACTACGGGCATAGTGACCACTACCGTTGGTACGATCAGGGATTATGGCCAAGCAGTTGCGATCCAATCAGACGGGAAGATCGTTGTGGCCGGCTATGCCGATAACGGCAGCCAAGATGTCTTCACGCTTGTGCGGTACAATACTAATGGTAGTTTGGACAAGACTTTTAATACTACGGGCATAGTGACCACTCCCATTGGTACGAGCGATGCAGACGCCTTTGCTGTCGCGATTCAGTCGGACGGGAAGATCGTTGTGGCCGGGGATTGCGATAACGGCAGCCAATACGTTTTTGCGCTTGTACGATATACGCCATAGGTGAAGATTAGCGGAAAGGCTGCCCGCTGGAGGGGCGTCTGTCCTCCTGATCCAATTTTTAGATGGGCTTATTCCCATCGAGCGGGGCTTTTTAAAGGAAGTAAAGCATAAAGGGGCTGATGAATCGCGGGATGACTTTCAAACAGAAATTGTTAAAGTTTCAAATTTCCTATATCAAAGTTCGTAGGTGTACTAAACGAAAACCTAATATGAAATTAATCACACGTCATTTCAGAATGAAGTCTCTAAATAAGTCGACCCGATTTTTTGGGAATTAACCTTTACTTCTGCTTTGGCCTTCGGGTAGAAAACTCGAGGGATATTCGTCTGGAATAGGGGTGAATATATCGATTTTAGGAGTTCAAAAAGATACAGAACCTAAAGATTGATGAAAAAAGGGGACAGCAATATCATTGCTGTCCCCATGCGCCATTTATCTGATCGAGATAATTATTTTTCTCTTTCGCCAGCCTCGATTCCTTTTCTTGTCTGTTCAATGGCTTTCTGCACCAGCTCAAGAGCTTTTGCCCGATGGCCTCCCTTGTTGTGCTCAGCCATCTCCAGTTCAGTCTTGGCGGTTTTCAAGGCATCAAGCGCGGCGATCATATGAGGCTGATTGATCGCGGCCCAGCTTCCAACTGCGCCACCAATAAGAATACCGATAACCAAAGCAATGACGATTTTCTTTACCATGATTATTCCCTCCTTGTATTAAGTCATCGAAATGTGGAGCCCTCAAATTCATGAACGTTTAGACCAACCGGAGATAAAAAGGTTGAAGGGGAAAAGGGTATCCGTGTAAATAGCGGTTATTGCTGTTGAGCTGATTTGCACGTTGAATTACCCCACCACTATCCATCTGGATCGGACTTTAATCTTTAAAGATTTCAGCAACTGGTACCGAAGAGATAATATAATCTTTCCAAGGGGATGCACAGACGAGTGCTTTAACGGGTCGGGACTTATGAACTTCCTGACCATACAGTGGTAACGGATATTCGTAGACAGAAAGCAAAAGGGAAGAGCACATTCGAGCATCCCAACGGATGCGCGGACCATATCTACTATGCCTGCCATGACAAACGCGGTTCATCCGCAGATATTGATTGTTGACGACGACGCCGTTCTGGTCGATCGGTATCTCGAGAGCCTTTCCGACACTTATCGGATCGTCACGGTCCAGACCGGACGGGTTGCGGTTGAACGAGTTAAACGGCGCAATGACATCGATCTCGCGGTCATCGAATACCGGCTTCCTGACATGTCAGGCATCGATGTCATGAAAGAGATCAAGGACTACGCGCCATCGGTTCTCGTTATCATCGCCACTGCATATGGCGATGAGGAGGTAGCGGTCGAGGCATTCAGGAGCGGCGCCCGCGATTACCTGAAGAAGCCCTTCGGCATATCCGAGCTTTCCTCGAAGATCGATTTCTATCTCGCTCTCCGGCACGCGGATCAGCAGCGCAGAAAGAACATCCTTCCCGGGACCGATACGCCGGAGCTGCCGGGGACGCAGCCTATCTCCGTCACACTCAGCCAATACCGTAAGATACAGAAGGCCGTTCGCTTCATCAACGACAACTACCGGAACGATATCTGTCTCGACAACGTTGCCAGGGAGGCCGGCATGTCGCCGGCACACTTTTCAAGAACATTCAAAAAGGTGATGGGCCTGCCGTATCAGGACTATCTTAACGGCCGCAGGATCATGAAGGCCAAGAAACTTCTCCGCACCACCGCCCAGAGCGTGACCGAAATCGCCATCTTCCTCGGTTTTGCCGACCCGACCGGCTTCGGCAGAACTTTCAAGAAACTGACCAGTTATACACCTTCCTCTTATAGAAACTTGCCCGAGAATTGATTTTCTGCCAAAAGAGCATTAAAAGCCGAGAGCACGTCATATAAAGCCGAGACAGGTACGGCTGCTGTCTGCTAGCTTTATCAGGTATGTACTCTAACCAGCAGGTCTGGAAGTCGGGAAGTTTCCTTATGGCCCTGACGGCATGCGGATCCAGGCTCGGGTTCCCGTTACTGCTCCTCTTCGCCCTGTCCATGGCCGCCGCCCGCGGCTCAGATGCGGCTGAGGCCATGTGCTCCCAATTCGGCGGTGTCCTCGACGGCAACAACCCCGCCACCTACGCAGCAATACAAAATGCCTCCACGTTCGGGATCGACATGGATTGCACGATCAAGAACTTCCCGTTGTCCGTGGGCGGCTTCCCGGTCAAGAACATCAACTTCCACTTCCCGAAGCAGCAATCATACCACATCGATTTCCTGAACGTCTACTACGGTGGCCATATGGCATGCGCCGACCCGACCCACTCGACCTTCTGGATATACTGGGGACCAGGCAGCTTCGATAATATCTGCCACGAATGCCAGTCGCACTTTGTGCCCGTCGAGGCAGTGCAAAAGAAGGACCCCCCGAACCAGACCACCGCAACCATTGGAGCACCCTTCACCTATACGATCGTGGCGCCGCTGCTCGGCAATCTGGACTCATCGGGGTCCTTCCACTATGTTAAGACCAGCGATGACGCCACCGTAACGAATGTGGTAATTACTGACGACCTCACGACGACAGGCGCCTCCCTCACCTACGTGACGAACACCGCCTACATGGTGAACGCCGTTACCGGCGCAAGAACCCCGATAAACGGAGGCGCACCCCTCAAGCTCGGTGCGAGCGGCACCTGGCTCGCCAGCCACCCAGGGGTCCTGTCCGATTCCACCAAGCATTTAATATTCTCCTATGAGTATAATCCCGCCCTGGCGTCCATCCCTGCAGGGTACAACGTCGAAATAGACCTTACGGTCGTCCTCGACGACAGCCCGGCAAACAAGGCGCAGACGCAGTTTAAGAACACCGCAAACATGTGGTTCGGCAAGACGATCAAGGGGACGGTCATGACCGACCTCCAGGCCGAGCCCGGCACTACTCCGCCCATGACGATCGCCGAGCCCAATCTCGTTGTCACGAAGAAGAGCTCGGTTTCGAACCTCTCCGTGGGGTCCAAAGCGCCCTTCAGCATAAACGTCCAGAACGTGGGCGGATCAGACACGTGGAACGCGACGATCACCGACAACATCCCAGCCGGCATGTGCGCCTATGACCTAAGGCCCACGGTGACCGCAGAGGTCTATGCCGCTGACGGCGTCACACCGGTCTCGGGACCGCTCGTTCCCGGCACCGACTTTTTGGTCACCTGGAACGGCGGCACGCCGTCTGCCTGCCAGATGAGCCTTGCCATGCAGACACCGAAGGCCAAGATCGGGCCAACCCAGCGCCTGATTATAAACTACCAGGCTATGCTCGATAGCGGGATCTCTTCCGGAACGTTTACCAACGTAGCAGGCGCCACCCGCTGGTTCAGCGCCGACAGTTCCTCGGCTGTCCACCGTGAATACGACAGGACGCTTACCAACGGCACGCCGGGGATCATTGATTTCCAGGATGCCTTTACCGTAACGGCCACCACTTCCAACTATTACTTACTTAAATCGGTCGAAGACTTGACGACCGGGGCATACCCGCCCACCTCGGCCTTCCCGGGCGACAAGCTGAGGTATACGCTCGAACTCCAGAACTTCACAACCACCTCTCTTAACAGCGTCAAGGTCACCGACGATCTTGGCGCCTTGAACGGATTTTCCGCCTTCGTCCCGGGCTCGCTCTCCCTTGCTGGAACCAACCTTCCAGCGGGAACCTACACTGTATGCCCCGCGTGCGGCACCAACGGGGCAGGCACTGTAACAATAAACAACCTTACGTTGGGCCCCAATGCACAGTACCAGATCCAGTTCGACGTTACCCTAGCAGGGAGCATCGCCAACGGCGCTATCGTCAGGAACCAGGCAGGCCTGGCCGGCACCGATTCTAACAACAAATCATGGTCCGGCGTCAGCGATGACCCGTACGTGAACGGGCCGTCGCCCCTTAGCGGGACGGGCGATATCACCGCCGTCACGGTGCAGGTGCCAGGCGCACTGTCGAAAACCTCGCCGACACCTTCGACTGCGACCATCGGTCAGCAGTATAGCTACACGATCACGGTGCCGGCAGCCCCGGCCAAGGCCCCCCTGTACGACGTACGCATCCTTGACAGCCTCCCGCCCAACGTGACCTTTGTCAGCGCCTCTGTGGTCTCCGGAGGAACCTGGAACGTCATCAATACAGGCACCGGTTCCAACCTCATCCTTCAGGACTCAGGTACTGGCATCGACATCCCCGCGGGCGGCCAAGCCGTCATCAGGGTAACCGTGGCCGTCATGAACACCGCTACGAACATAAACGGCGTTTCGTTCATAAACAGCGCGTCGTATACCCATAACAAACGCAAAGGATGCGGCGGTACGACTACAGTGACCGGCGGTTCGGGAAACAGCACGCCCATGACGGTCGTCGAGCCGCACCTCACCATCACGAAAACGGTGAGCTACTTTTCGCCATCCGGCAAACTGGCCACCAGCCCGGCCGCTGCTGGCGACGTTCTTCAATACGCAGTCACTTTGACCAATGACGGTACTTCAACCGCGTATGATTCGGACGTCATCGACACGCTGCCGGCGAACGTAGCGCTTGTTCCCGGTTCCGCAGCTGCACAGATCAACGGTTCCCCGGTAGTTGGTTTTATTTCGAATCCGGCGCTGCTCTCCGGCGGCTCGCTCGATTGGGGCAGCGCAAATGGCGACGGCAGCCTCACTATACCCGTGAACGGGAAGCTCGTATTGACGTTCCAGGCGAAGGTGCTGTCGGTTGACGGCACGCCGTTCGGCAACACCGCTTATACGGCATGGACATCGCTGTCAGGCAGTGCTTCCGGCGAGCGCACCGGCGCCGGCTGCCCGAACATCACTCAGCCCAACAACTATTGTTCCGGCCCTGCCACCGCCACCATCTCATCTCAGGATCCCACGACCATTTTCAAATCAGTGGTCTCCGACACCTGGAACAGCGGGCTCAGCACCGCTACTGATTCAACGCTTCGCATAGGCGACACCGTCGTTTACAGTCTTTCATTGACCTTCCGTTCCGGGACGACCCAGAACGTTGTGGTCACCGATACTCTCCCCGCAGGACTCTCCTATGACAGCCTGGTGTCCATCACTCCAGCTTCGGGCGGGAGCCTCACTTACGCCGTTTCATCCCAGCCGTCTCAGGGTGCCACCGGGGCCTTGACCTGGAATCTCGGGAACGTCTCCAATGTATCAGGCGGCAGTGCTGCCAGCAACATCCTGACCATCCAGTACCGGGCAAAGGTAATCAAGAACACCCTTGCACAGACGCCTGTGAAACAGATTTTGACCAACAACGCTTCAGTGAGCTACGCGATTAACAGCATAGCCGCATCTCCTAAGACATCAAGCGCCTCTCTCAATATATGGCAGCCGATGCTCGGCGTGTCCAAGAGCGCCGCCCCTGCGGCCGGGGGCACCAGTGTCAGCGCAGGCGATCTCATCACCTATACCATATACATCGCGAACACCGGCGCGTCTCCGGCATATGATCCCGTGCTCACCGACACGCTGCCCGCGGGACTCCGCCAGAACGGCGTTACCACCACCGGCGTTTCACTCGTCAATACCGCCACGAAAGCCGTGGTTTCAACACTTCCCGTTCCCGCGTCGCCGTACTTCTCTTATAACCCCGCCACCGGCGTCGCCTCCTGGAACTTCGACACGGGCGTTGCCAATGCCTACAGCATCCCGCCGGGCGATACCCTTCAGGTGGTCTACCAGGTCAAGGCGGACAGCACCTTAGGGTCCGGAACTCCCCTGGTCAATAACACCCTTGTCCAGCATTACTACTCCCTGGACAGCATCGATGTGCCGGCAAACAGCGTTGTCGCCGACAGGCAGGTTTACGGCCCGACCTCCGCAGCGACCGTCCAGCTGACCAGCGCCTCTGCGTCAGCGCTTTCTGCGCTTTCGAAGCAGGCCCTGGTGTCCACCGCTGCGCTCGGTCAGCCCTTCACCTACCGCATCACGGTCCCCGCTCAGCATTCGTCTACGGCGATCTATAATGTTCAGGTCACAGACGATATGAGCCTTGCCGCGACCGGCGTGTCTCTTAACTACGTGGCCGCAACCGCTCGCCTTGCGTCAGGGACCAAGTCCTGGTCTTCTCTTACCAATTCAGGGACCTCAACGAATCTGGTACTGGCGGACACGGCAAGCGGCGGACTTTATGTTCCAGCCGGCGACCAGCTTATCATGGATGTCACCGTGGTGCTGGCAAACGACACAACGAACAATACCATCGGGAAACAATTCACCAACACGGCGAACTACAAATACAACAAGGCAAGCGGCGATAACACCACGGGTGCTGCTGGCGCCCCAGGATCGAGCTCCCCGGTCACCATCGTTGGCCCCAACTTGACCCTGACGAAGACCGGCCCAAGCACCATGGGCGCCGGTACGCCAGGCACCTTCACGCTTAATATTCAGAATGCCGGATCCTCCTCTGCATGGAATACGACCATAACAGACATCCTTCCCAACGTGACCGGGCCTGCTAAGGGCGGCATGTGCGGCCAGGCTCCGGCGAACATCACTGCCCGCATTTACCAGCCGGACGGCGTCACGCCAGTCTCTTCTCCTTTGGTAAGCGGCACGGACTTCACCGCTTCCTTCACGGGCACGCCGGCCTGCACTCTGACGATCACTACGAAGTCGACGGCAGCCACGGCCATTGCGCCGGCAAACCGGCTGATAATCACGTATCAAGCTTCTCTCGACCAGGGCACAGCAGGGGGTCTCGCCCTCACCAACATTGCGGGCGCGACGAGTTACCAGAGCGCCGACCCCTCGGCCACGGGCGCATCGGGGAACGTGCATACCACCATGAACACCTTGACGAACGGTACGCCTGGAATACTGGACTTCCAGGACGCCTTCACGGTAAACACCCAGTCGACCGTCCTTACCTTCACCAAGACCGCATTCGATGTGACCACCGGCCAGTCAGGCGCCACCGCAAGGCCTGGCGATACACTCAAATATACGCTTACGGTCCAGAACACAGGCACTCTTGCCGCCTCCGGCCTATCGCTTACGGACGAGCTTGACAGGCTGAACCAGACCGCCATGTTCGTTCCCGGAACCCTGACACTCACGGCAGTCCCTGTGGGCGCCATCGTTTCTCAGACAACCGGGACAAAGGGCACCGGCATGATAAGCATTGGAAACCTCAATATCGATGCCCAGGGAGGGGCCAACGACAAGCTGGTGGTCGAGTTTACGGCCAGGCTCCTGCCCGCAATCAACAGCGGCACAAAGGTCCTGAACCAGGGACAGATCGGCTCTTCTCTCTCAAGCAACGACCCGTCCCAGGGCGGTACCGCCAATCCGACACAAACGACCATCGTCTCGGCACCGGTCTTCCGTGTACAGAAGACGGTACAGGATCTGACATCGGGCACCTCGACAGTCACTGCGGGGGACACCTTGAGGTACACCATCAAGGTGAACAACATCGGCTCGGAGAACGCCGTGGGCGTGACTCTCAGGGACCTCGTCCCGGCTAATACCTCCTATGTCGCGGGCTCCACGACCCTCAACGGAGCGGCAGTGGCGGACATCAGCGCAGGTGTCAGTCCTCTTCAGAACGGCATGCCGATCAATACCCGGTCAAACCTGACGCCGGGCGCCATGCCTGCGGATGCCACTGCCTCCGCCGCCAATACTGCAACCGTCACATTCGACGTCAAGATCAGCGTAAGCGTGGTGAACGGCACCATGATTTCCAACCAGGGCTTCGTGGACGGCTCCGGAGCGGGGAGCGGTCCGGCCCCCGAACAGCCTTCAGGCGACCCGAACAATCCTGTGCCGAACAGTCCGACCTCGGTCGTCGTGGGGAATCTGCCGCTCCTCACTGCGCAGAAGACCGTCAAGCTCTCCGTGGACAATAACGGGAACGGCCTCGTTGACCCGGGCGACGTTATCCGTTACACCATCACCCTGACGAACTCTGCCGCGACGCCTGCCTCCGGCGTCGTTCTTACCGATGTCGTCCCTGCCAACACGACCTACGTTTCGAACAGCACTACGTTAAACGGCAGTGCCGTAGCCGATGCCGGCGCAGGCGTGTCCCCCCTGGCCTCCGGCATGTCCGTCGTTTCCACCGGCCCTACGCAGAGTTCTTCGCCGTCCGGCGGCACCGTGGCCGCAAACAGCACCGGGACCATCACCTTTGACGTCCGGGTCAACGCCGGCGTAGCCCCAGGAACGATCATCTGTAACCAGGGCACAGTGGCAGCAACCGGTCTTACAAACCTTTTGACCGACTCCGACGGCAATCCTGCCAACGGCTACCAGTCGACCTGCATCACTGTCGGGAACGCCCAACAGCTTACCGTTACCAAGACATATGCCGTGGTGGGAGGAGGTGTGCCGCTTCCCGGAAGCATCGTCGAGTATACCGTCACCGCAACCAATATCGGCACGGTCCCGGCCACTGGCGTGGTGATCACGGATGATCTTTCCTCGATCCTGGCGCAAGCCTCCTATGTCGCCGGCTCTGCGGCCATGAACGGGTCGGCAAACGGCGTCAACTTCGCATCACCGGTGATCACAGCGAACTACGGCGTCACCTACGGTTCCCTGGCTCCTGGCGGAACAGTCGTACTCCGCTTCCGCGTCAAATTAAACACGACGGCTCCTACCGGCACCGCCGTCACCAATACCGCCCAGGCGGCCTGGAACACTCCGCAGCAGACGACGACGTCAAGCGTCACCCTCAGTTTCGGTTCACAGCCGGGAAGCTTCTCCGGCCGCGCATGGCAGGACTCCAACTTCAACAAAGCGTTCGACAGCGGGGAGCAGCCGTTCTCCGGGTGGGCGGCGGATATCTACAAGGACGGCCAGATAATAGGCACCGCATACACGGCTTCCGACGGAACGTACCAGATAAGCGGCCTCGCCCCCAATGCCGGTACTACGAGCACGTATGAGATCCGATTCCGCGCCCCAGGCGCCGGAGCCAACACGGCCATGCTGGGATGGGGCGATTCTCCGTTCACCAACGGCATGCAGCGGATATCGAACATCGTCCTTGCCTCGGGAGGAAGCCTTGCGAACCTGAACCTCCTGCTGACCCCCAACGGCGTAGTCTACGATTCCATCGCACGGACGCCGATTATGGGCGCCGCGCTTACCATGCTTCAGGCATCTACCAAGTCGCCGCTTCCCGCAAGCTGTTTTAACGACCCGGCAGCGCAGGGCCAGGTAACGCTTCCAGGCGGGTTTTACAAGTTCGACCTGAACTTCAGCGACGCGTCCGCCTGCCCGTCAGGCGGCGATTATCTGATCCAGGTCATGCCTCCCGCATCAGGATACATTGCCGGCCTGTCGAAACTGATACCGCCGACGTCAAGCGCCTCGACCGCGACGTTCTCGGTCCCGACCTGCCCCGGCGGCCCGGCCGACGCAGTGCCTGCAACTTCTGCCTATTGCGAGGCTCAGGCTTCCGTCCTGCCTCCGGCAGCCTCGGTGCCCGCCGGACCTGGCACTGCCTATTACCTGCATCTTACGTTCGATAACGCGAGGCCGGGGGACAGCCAGATCTACAACAACCATATCGCCATCGATCCCGTGCAGAATAACGCGATCGCCATCACGAAGACCACAACGATGGTGAACGTCTCGATCGGCCAGATGGTCCCCTATACGATCACGCTGACCAACACCCTGGGAGCCGATCTTGCGAACCTGGAAGTCGTCGATACCCCGCCTCCCGGATTCAAGTACGTTTCAGGCTCCGGCGTCGTGGACGGCCAAAAGGTCGAGCCGACGATAAGCGGGACCCAGCTTATCTGGAACATCTCGACCCTTGCCGCAAATTCTCAGCACACCATCAACCTGATACTGGTCGTGACGGCCGGGGTCTCGAATGGCAATTACGTTAACAAGGCCCAGGTTATTAATGGCGTCACTGGTGTCGTCCAAGCAAATTCCAAGGGTGCTGTCCCCGTCATGAACGGCGTCACCGGGGTCGGTCAGGCCATGAGCAATGCCAAGGCCGCTGTCCCGGCTGTTTACCAGGCCGCAGCCACCATCCATGCCATGGCCCCCGGCAGCCCCGCCTCGGGCGTAGCAGTCGCAACGGTCCACGTCGCACCCGACCCCACGATGGACTGCACCGATATCATCGGCAAGGTGTTCGACGACGCCAACGCGAACGGCTATCAGGACACGGGAGAGCAGGGTCTGGCAGGCGTGAGGATCGTTTCGGCGAACGGCCTGATAGCGACTACGGACAAGTTCGGCCGTTTCCACATCACCTGCGCCGTGGTCCCCGACCCCGACAGGGGAAGCAACTTCATCCTGAAGCTCGATGACCGTTCGCTGCCGACAGGCTACCGGGTCACCACGGATAACCCGCTTGTCCTCCGGGTCACACGCGGGAAGGCGATGAAATTCGACTTCGGCGCCGCTCTTCACCGCGTGGTGCGCCTGGACATCGCGGACGGCGTTTTCGAGCCGAAAACGTCGGTGATGCGGGAGCAGTGGAAGCCGAGGATGGATATGCTCATAAGCGAGCTCAAAAAATCCCCGTCCATCCTGCGTATTTCTTATCTCGCAGACGTTGAGGACCGGTCGGAGGTCTCGGATAGGATCTCTGCGGTCAAAAAGATGGCGTCGTCCTTGTGGGGCCAGGGGCCGTACAGGCTCACGATCGAGACGGAGACATACTGGCGGCGCGGAGGGCCTCCCGGCACAAGTTCATTCGATCAGTCGTCCGCCGTCAGTTCCTCCGGAACTTACACGGCCGCCGTCCCTGCAGACCCTGCTTCTTCTGGCAATGGCGTTTCCGTCGCGCCCTCCCTCGGCGAGGCCGTCGAGCGACATGCGGATGCCGACCTTCCGAGAACATTGTGGACAGAGGGCGGGGACTCCGCCGTTCATACCGGACAGGGTGGGAATGCCGAGCCCCGAAACGCGCAGGAAAAGACGGTGAAGACCGTGAAGCTTCAAAACCTCGTACCGCCCCTGCGCATCGGATCGGGAGAAACGGACATCCCGGAATCTTATGTCCAGCGCCTGAAGGAAATACTGTCCGGAATGCAGGGAAAGAACAACGTCCGCCTGCATCTGGTGGGCCATACGGACAATTCGCCGATGTTCGGGGAAGAGAAGCAGAAGTACGGCGACAACACCGCGCTTTCCCGTGAACGGGCCGGTGCCGCCGCCCTGTATCTCCAGAAGGCCCTTGGCCTTCCCCCGGATTCCGTCACCTACGAGGGCGTTGGCGAATCAGGGCCCGCGGCAAGCAACGCCACCTTCCAGGGCAAGGCAGAGAACCGCCGTGTCGAGGTCGAGGTCTGGTACGACGAGGCCCCTGACAAACTTGCTGATAACGGGGCGCCTGCTCCGGAACGAGTGGACCGCGTGAAGGTCTGCCGCGTCGAGACGTTGTGCAAGCTGAGCTATAAGGAGGGTCATTCCAGACGGGCCAGGATAAGGAACATCGTGCCGCCGCTCCATATGGACGACGATACGGCGGCCATACCCGATGGCTTCATCTCCAATGTGCGCCAGGTGCTCGAAAACCTGAGGACGAAGGAACACGTCGTCGTCAAATTCATAGGTCATACCGACGATCAGCCCCTCTCGGAGCGGAACGAACGGATCTACGGCGACCCTGTTTCATTGTCCAAGGCCAGGGCACGGCGCGCGGTGCTGGCTGTTAAGGACGCGCTCAAGCTCCCGTCGTCGGCGATCGACGTCGACGGCAAGGGCGCGGCTGGTCCCATCGGCTCGAACGACACCGCTAAGGGCCGGGCACTTAACCGGCGCATCGAGGTCGAATTCTGGTATGACGACGAACTGCAGGTCCTGCCGGACGAGCTGCGGCCATGCCCGGAACCGGCCGGAGCCGAGACGGTGACGCGCGTCTATGACGGTCCGTCCGGAAACATAAAGCCCATCCTGTTCGACCATGGTGAACCGGTGATCACTCCGGAGCAGTTAGAGCACATGCGTCTTAGCCTGGACGAGGTAAAGGACAAGCAGAGGGCGCGCCTCCGCTTCATCGGCTATACCAACGACGAACGCCTCGAACGACGCACCGCGATGGTGTACGGCGACGACATCGGTCTTTCCACCTCACGCGCGCGGCGCGCCATGGACATCGCGGTGAACCGCCTCGGCCTTGCGCCTTCACAGGCCGAGTTCGAGGGCCATGGCTACGTGCAGTCGGACGATGTGGCCAGGACGGGCTTCGTCGAGTCGGATACGGCCAGGGTCGAGGTGCAGGTCGTTTACGACGAGATGATGGTCAACGACAACACCGACGGTCTGGACATAACGAAGATCACCCGCGATGTCACCCCGAAGGACCCGCTTGCCTTGAACCTCATGCGCATAACCGTCGATGGCAAGCCCGTAGACGACCCGGACAAGGGCATCGCCGACATCGAGCGCTGCACCGACGTGGCACTCTCCAAGGCAAATGTGCAGTTCAAGTTCGACGACCTCTACTTGAAGCCCCGCTTGAACGTTACGGCCTGGCCCAATGCCATCCGCTACAAGACGGACCCGGACGCAGTACCTCCTGAGAACCTGATGCGGTTCCGCATGTACACGAACTATCAGGCTTTCATCACGAGGTCGGAGGTCCGCATCTTCGACAAGGACGAGTCCGTCGCCGGCACGCCGATCGCGGTCATCCCCATGGACAAGGACGGGCGTGCTTCGTGGCAGCCGACGTTCCCCGAATACAAGGCCACCGGGCGCGAGCTCAAGTATGTGCTCAGGGTCTACGACGCTCGAGGGCGCTTCGACGAGACCAAGCCGCTACCCATCTGGATAGTAGACCGGCTGTCCCCTGATATGCAGGGACGCGATGCCGAGAAGGAGCTCCAGGTCGGTTACGGCGAGAACCACCTCTCGGTCGACAACATCCCGAAGAAGGGCGGTACGATCAAGGTCTACGGGAGCTCGGTCCCGGCCGAACACGACGTCTTCGTCGCCGGCAGTCCTGTGCCGGTAGGGGACGGGGGAAAGTTCGTCACCGAGGAGATACTGCCTTCCGGCACGCATACCGTCGAGGTGGCGATACTCGACAAGGCCGGCAACGGCGAGCTCTTCCTCCGCGACGTTGAGCTTAAAAAGAGCGACTGGTTCGCCGTCGGCATCGCCGACCTCACTGTTTCACGCGATTACACGACCGGGCCGGGTTCGTCTTTGTACAGCAGCACGACGGTGAATACCAACGGGATGAACTATGACGGCCGGCTGGCCTTCTATGCAAAAGGAAAGTTCGGCGACGGCTGGGAGCTGACATCGAGCGCTGACACGGAGGAGGAGAAGTTAACGGACATGTTCAGGAATTTCACTGACAGGACGCCCAGCGCGCTTTTCAGGAGCATCGATTCCAAGTATTTCTACCCCACCTACGGAGATGACGGCAGCGTGGAGGAGGGGGCCCCGACCCTGGGCAAGTTCTACGTGAAGGTCAAGAAGGACGAGAGTTACGGCATGTGGGGCGACTTCAAGGTCAATTACGGCGACAACGATCTCGCCCGTATCGACCGCGGGCTCTACGGCGCGAACCTGCATTACCAGACGCCCGATACGACGAGCTTCGGCGAGAAGCGCTTCTTCCTGGACGGTTACTCAGCACAGCCCGGCACGGTCGCGACGCGCGAGGAGTTCCTGGGCACCGGCGGTTCGCTCTATTACCTGCACCATCAGGGCGTCCTGACAGGCTCGGAGAGCGTCATTATCGAGGTCCGCGACAAGGATTCGGGCACTGTGATCGCCGAGAAGAGCCTGACGCCCTCCCTCGATTACACCATCGACTACCTGCAGGGGCGCGTCTCCCTTCAGCAGCCCCTTTCTCCGACCGTGTCCGACAACATGCTGGTCAATTCCGGCACCGCCGCAGGCAACCGGATGTTTCTGGTCGTCCGCTACGAATACGTCCCGAGCGCGGGGGACACGAACAGCATGAGCCTGGGCGGACGGACGCATGTGTGGATTTCGGACTACGTGAAACTGGGCGTCACGGTGAACAAGGACGGCGGCAATGACAACCCGAACGAGCTCGAAGCCTTCGACGTCACCTTGCGGAAGAGCGCCCTTTCCTGGGTCAAGGTGGAGACGTCGAGGAGCAGCGGGCCCAGCCTGACCTCTCTAACCTCCACCGACGGCGGCATGACGGAAAATCCCACCTGCCCGAGCTTCAGCACGACCGCAAACGGCTTCCCCACGGGAAACCCGGCCTGCTCCTACTTCGGCAGTCCGGTACCCGTTTCCGCGGGAGCCTACCGGATAGACACCAGCCTGGGCTTTGCTGACGTCTTTGCCGGCGCGTCCGGCCAGTGGACGATGTACGTGCAGCGCCTGGGCGCCGGCTATTCGGCTCCCGGACTCGAGACTGCCACGGACACCATGCAGTACGGGGGCACATTCAAGGCGCCGATCTCCAACAAGGTAGATGTGACCGCCAAGGGCGACAAGACGACCCGCGACCAGGGCCTGGACACGAGTTCTGCCGAGGTCGACCTTAATTATCATATGACCGAACACTGGACCTTGAGCCCCGGTGTGCGGATCGACACGCGCCATGACGACTCGCCGGTCGTTCCGCCCACCCAGACGGAAGGCGACCGCACGGACGCCGCCCTGCGCGCGACGTATGATTCCAAGGAACGCTGGAGCGCGTACGGCTTCGCGCAGGACACCGTTGAGAGGACCGGAGACCGCGAGAACAACGGCCGCATCGGTACGGGCGGCGAGTACCGCATCACCGACCGCATCAAATTGAACGGCGAGGTGTCGGACGGCGACTTGGGCGGGGCCGGCAAGTTCGGCATGGAGTATCTCTACTCTGACCGCACCAACATGTACCTGAACTACGTGTACGACAACGAGACCCCCGACAACGGGATTCGCGCCGGCAACGCGAGCATCGTCTCCGGGTTCAAGACCCGCTACTCCGACAGCGCCAGCGTGTATGCAGAGGAAAAGTACACGTACGGCAATGTCCCGACCGGCCTCACCCATGCCGCGGGCGTCGATCTCGCGCCCTTCGACCACTGGAACCTGGGCGTCAGCGTTGACTATGGGACGCTCCGCGACCCCATCACCGACGCAACCCTCGTGCGCCATGCCGCGGCACTTCGCGTGGGCTACGGCAACAAAGGCCTCGTCTGGGCCAGCGTGTTCGAGTACCGCGTCGACAGGACCGAGGTCATAAACATGAACCCTGACAATACGTTGAGCGAGAGCACGGTCGACAGGGACAGCTGGCTCGTGAAGAACGATTTGAAGTACCAGATAGACGACTCGTCCCGCGTGATCGGGAAATTCAACCATGCCGAGAGCCGGAGCGCCGCTGCGTTCTTCGGCGGCGATTACACCGAGGCGATCATCGGTTACGGATACCGGCCTGTGACGAACGACCGCCTGAACACCCTGTTCAAATACACGTACTTCTACAACGTCCCGACCACCTCACAGGTCAGTGACACAATCACCTATACCTCGTCCGGCATGGTCACGAACATCGCCGCGAATTCCATCCAGAAGAGCCATATATTGTCACTGGATGCGACCTACGATCTTACACAAAAGTTCAGCATCGGCGGCAAGTACGCCTACCGACTCGGATGGGTCAGCGAGTCCCTTGAGAATCCCGTTTTCTTTGAGAGCCGGGCCATCCTCTACATTGTCCGCGCCGACTGGCGCTTCATCCATCTCTGGGATGCCATGGTCGAGGCGCGTCTCTTGGACCTGCCCGACGCGAACGACAAGAAAAGCGGCGTGCTCGCGGCCATATACCGGCAGGTGGGAGCCAACATCAAAGCGGGCGTCGGCTACAACTTCAGCGATTTTTCGGACGACCTGACCCAGCTTAACTACAAGCACCAGGGTTTCTTCGTCAACGTCGTCGGCGAGTTTTAGGGATTTTTAGATGTCCCGGGGCGGTGTCCCGGGCCGTCATGGAGCGATAGAAATATGAATTTCCGGGATGGGAGGATATAAAAATGTTTTACCGGCTGACAGGCGTCGCGTTAACGGTTGCAGTGCTGTGTTTCTTCTCCGCCGCATACGGAGCGGGCATCACCAAGGAAGAGTTAAAGGGCCAGGACGAGCAGGTCCAGGACATCAAAAGCGACGTCCTATCGATATCCGCGGAGCTCGAAAAGCTCGAGGAGAAGCTTTTGTATCCGTCCAGCACGGAGGTCTCGGTATTCGTTTCCCTGGCGTCCGGCGAAACCTTCCGTCTCGACTCGGTGGAGATCCAGATGGACGGAAACCCTGTCGCCCGGCATGTTTACAGCTTCAAGGAGCTCGAAGCCATGAGAAAGGGCGGGGTTCAGCGCATCTATACCGGCAATATCCGCTCCGGCGATCATGACCTATTCGTTTCCGTTGCCGGAAAAACCGGGGGAGGCTCCGATCTCCGTAAATCCGAACTCTTCAAGATCAGCAAGGATGTCGCTCCCAGGATCGTCGAGATATCACTATCAGACAAAGGCATTACCGAGAGAAGCAGGTAAACCATGAAAAGACTGTTTGCCCCATTGATAATATTGATGTTCGCAGCGTCCGCATCGCCGGCAGAAAAGTCTGCCCCGAAGGACCTGAAGGACCTCTATTTCGGCGAGGCCCTTTATCATGCTTATCAAGGGGAGTGGTTCGATGCCGTCTCCAGGCTCGACACAGAGTTGGCCCTTCATTACGGGGTCGATGAGCCCGAGCGGGACACCCTTCATTACCATGTTAACCAGGCGGAGTTCGATGTGGGCGACTTTGAGCTCTACTACAGGATGCACCGGAAGGCCGGGCGCGCGATAAGAGCGGTCATCGAGGGGAACGTCCCCGCGCCCGTCCGCAACGAGGCCATCTTCCGCCTCGCGCGCATCTATTTCCAAAAAGGACAGCCCAAGGACGCCCAGGAGGCCGTTGACCGCATCAAGGGCGCCGTTCCCGAGAAGATCCGGAATGACCTGGCTTTCCTCAAGGCAGAGATCCTCATGGCCAATGGCCGTTTTGACGAGTCAGCCCGCATTTTTACGGACATCCAGGACGCTCCGGGCTTTTTAGGATTCAGCTCTTACAATCTCGGAATCGCCCTTATGAGGGACGGGAAGGAGGCCGAGGGCCGGATCTCTCTCGGCCGCGCCGGCCAGATCAGGAGCGACGACGATGTCACTCTGGCGATCATGGACAAATCCAACCTTGTCCTCGGTGAAAAGCTCCTTTCAGAACAAAAATTCACCGCTGCCAAGTATGTCCTGGACAGGGTGCGGCTCACTGGTCCCTTCTCGAACCGTGCGCTCCTCAGTTCAGGATGGGCCGACGCCTCCCTTGACAATTATCAAAGCGCACTGGTGCCCTGGACGATACTTTCCGGGCGGGCCGCCACCGATCCTTCCGTAGAAGAGGCCATGCTCGCGGTCCCCTATGCCTATATCAAGCTCGGCATCTACAGCAAGGCGGCTCTCCTCTACAGCCAGGCCCTCGAGTCGTTCGGCAGGGAGATCGAGAAACTTACCGCCTCGATAACGAGCATTCAGGAAGGCAAATTCCTTAAAGCGCTCTTGCGGGAAGAGCTCAAGCAGGACCCTGACTGGGTCGTAAAGCTGCGAGAGCTTCCAGAGGCTCCCGAGACGTTCTACCTCATTGACCTCCTTGCTTCCCATGATTTCCAGGAATCGCTCAAGAATTACCTGGACCTCGAGGAGCTCCGCGTGAAGCTTTCCGCCTGGTCTGGCGACCTCATCGCCTTCAAGGACATCATCCAGAAGCGCAGGGCCTATTACCAGCCGCTCCTCCCGGAGATAGACCGGGAATTCCGCCGGCTCGACACTCTCATGCGGCTCAGGCTTTCACAACGCGACAGCATAGAAAAAAGGCTTCATGCCATGCTGACGGCGCCCCGTCCAGAACAGCTTGAAACCGCCGACGAGCGCGTCACGATAGATCGGCTGAACCAGATGGAACGGAAGCTTGCCGCCATGCCGGACGCATCCGGCGACGACCTTGCACGGATCAAGCGCCTGCGTGGCGTGCTTTACTGGAACATGTATACCGAGTACGACCACCGTTTGACCGAAGCTTTCAGGCATCTCCACGACCTGAACAGCGAAATCGACCGGATGAGAACGGAATACTCCTCCTTTGTCCGCACCCGTCAGGCCGCCACGCAAAGCTACGAGGGATACGACGACGTCATCCGCGCTTTAAGCGAAAGGGCCGCTTCCGCGCGGAAGCACGTGGAGGAACTGATGTCCCGGCAGGGGAAGATCCTCGAGACCCTGGCCGTTACCGAACTCACCAGGAGGCGCGACCGTCTCGAAAAATTCCAGGTAGACGCGCGATTTGCCATGGCGGACAGCTACGACCGCGCGAGGCGCGCCCAGGACAACAAGAGGGCCGAGCAATGATGACAACAGACCGTATTCTGAGTGCTCTATTCGCTCTTTCGCTTCTCCTTTTCTCCTGCCAGACGCCCGGAGCAAAGGACACGTTGGCGGGTCTCCGCGGCGCGCATGTCGATATCAAGGAAGAGCGGATAGATGGCGGGCTCGACAAGGCCATGGAAGGTTACCGGCGTTTCCTCGAAGACACCCCGGGATCCTCCGCGCTCAAGCCCGAGGCCCTGCGCCGCCTCGCGGACCTGAAGATCGAAAAGGAATACGGGCTTCTTCCCGACGGCGCAGCAGCAAGGCGGCGGAATCCCGCCTCCGCACCTCATGCCCAGTCGGCAAACTCCGCTGTTTCCGCACAACATGAATCGCAGGCCGATTTCGAGAAAAGGGCGGGGGCACTGGAGGGAGAGGGCGCGCCTGACTCATCGAACCTTGAACGCCCCGGCGCCCGCGAGGCCATCGCGCTCTATCAAAGACTTCTTACCGAGTATCCCCATTACGAGCACAATGACCAGGCGCTCTATCAGATGTCCCGGGCCTACGAGGAACTGGGCCAGGCCGAGCTTGCCATGAAGGTCATGGAACGGATGGTGCGGGACTATCCCAAATGCCAGTACATGGACGAAGTGCAGTTCCGGCGCGCCGAATACTTCTTTACCCGGAAGCGCTACCTGGACGCCGAGGACGCATACCAGAGCGTCGTCCAAATAGGCGACAGATCGTACTTTTACCAGCTTGCCCTGTACAAGCTCGGATGGACATTCTACAAGCAGGAGCTTTACGATGAAGCGCTTGACAGGTACATAGCGCTCCTCGATTACAAGGTGAAGACGGGCTACGACTTCGCACAGACCAAAGACAAGATGGAGAAAAAACGCATCGACGATACATTCAGGGTCATAAGCCTTTGCTTTTCCAATTTGGGAGGGCCCAAAACCGCCGCGGAATACTTCGCGAAACATGGCGCTAAAAGCTACGAGGACGGCATCTACAGCAATCTCGGGGAATTTTACTTCGACAAGCGCCGTTATGCCGACGCAGCCGCGACCTACAACGCCTTCGTGAGCCAAAATCCCTTCCACAGGAAAGCGCCCGATTTCCAGATGAGGGTGATAGACATCGATATCGCCGGAGGGTTCCCCAGCCTGGTCATCGACGCGAAAAAGGAGTTCTCCAGGACGTATGGGCTCAAAGCCCCGTACTGGAAGCATTATAAACCGGAAGACCGTCCGGAGGTCCTTTCCTGGCTCAAGACGAACCTCGCCGACCTGGCCAAGCATTACCACTCGCTGTACCAGAACAAAGAGGAGGCAAAGAACAAGGACAGGAACTTCGAGGAGGCCATGCACTGGTACAGGGAGTTCCTCGCCTCCTTCCCGAAGGACCAGGACTCACCGGCTGTCAATTATCTTTTGGCGGACCTCCTCATGGAGAACCGCGCATTCGACCAGGCGGCAGTGGAGTACGAAAAGACATCCTATGACTACCCGAGCCATGAAAAATCCGCCCAGGCAGGCTACGCAGCCGTCTACGCCTACCGCCAAGAGCTGGCCGGCATCGCCCCGGAGCAAAAGGACCAGGTAAGGCGTAAGGCCGTAGCAAGCTCGCTCAAGTTCTCCGCGATCTATCCAGAGCACGAGAAGGCGGCCATCGTCCTCGGGGCCGCCGCGGATGACCTGTACGGAATGCGGGACTACGAGGAGGCTCTCGCCTCCGCGAGCAAGCTCATCCTTTCCTACCCCAAGGCTGATGCCGATGTCGTCAGGGGGGCCTATGTCGTGGTCGGCCACTCAACCTACGAGCTTCACCGCTACGGCGAAGCCGAGGCCGCCTATGCGAAGGTGCTTTCGCTCCTCCCGGCCGGAGATAAAAGCAGGGACGGCATAAGCGACAACCTCGCCGCCGCGATCTACAAGCAGGGCGAGCAGGCGAGCGCTGTCAAGGATTACCGGGCAGCTGCGGACAATTTCCTGCGTGTGGGGCGCATGGCACCCGCCTCCAAGATCAGGGTCAACGCAGAGTACGACGCCGCGGCCGCGCTGATCGAGATCAAGGACTGGAAAACGGCTGCATCCGTGCTCGCCGGGTTCCGCGAGAAATTCCCCGGGAGCGATCTCGCTCCAGAGGTGACCAGGAAGATCGCATACGTCTATCGTGAGGACGGAAAGCTCAGCCTCGCGGCCGGCGAATATGAACGCATCGAGGGAGAGTCAAAGGATGAAGACGTTCGGCGCGAGTCTCTCCTCACTGCGGCGGACCTATACGATAAGGCCGGCAACCGGGACCGCACGCTTTCGGCATACCGGCGCTATGTGGATCATTTCCCGCATCCGGCCGAACCCAACATGGAAGCGCGCGCCAAGATCGCCGAAATTTTGAAGAGGAACGATACGGGCGGCTATCTCGCCGAGCTCAAAGCGATGGTGGCCGTCGACGCGGGAGCCGGCGCCGAGCGTACGCCCCGTACGCGCTATCTGGCCGCTACCTCCGCATTGGTGCTGGCCGAGCAGACCTTCGGCCAGTTCCAAGCGATAAAGCTGGCAGAGCCGTTCAAGGCAAACCTCGAGAAGAAAAAGGAATTGATGAAGGTCGCAACCCAGGGGTTCACCAAGCTCCTGGATTACGAGGTCGGCCTTGTCACCTCGGCCTCGACATTCTATCTAGCCGAGATCTACGCGGATTTCAGCCGTGACCTGAAAGAGTCCGAACGACCCAAGAACCTGAGCCCCCTGGAGCGGGAAGAATACGAACTCGCGATCGACGACCAGGCCTACCCATTCGAGGAGAAGGCCATCGCAACGCATAAGAGCAATCTCGACCTTATTTCTCGCGGCATTTACAACGAGTGGATCGAAAAGAGCCTGCAGAAGCTTGCCAAAACCGTTCCCGCCCGCTACGACAAGACGGAAGAAGAGAGCGCAGTCATGACATCGCCGGACACGTACCTCTTCGCGATCGAGCGTCAGGAGGAGCCTGCCCCCCTGGCGTCCAAAGGGGCGGTCGATGCCGATGAATCGAAGCTGGAACTATCGCCTTCGGGGACCCAGGGATCTACCACGGCTGAGCCGAAGCCTGAAGCGAAACAGGCGGAGTCCAAAATAACCGTAAAGAACGTTCACCCGGTGGAAAGTGCGCAGCACAACGCTGTCAAGGATGTACCGAACGATAAGTCTCCTGATTGATATCCAGGTTGACGGTATGGAGAACAGTGCGATGAATGTCAGAAATGGATTTCTTGCAAGGATGTTCACATTCCAAGGCATATCCGGAACATTGTCTCTGGCCGTGATGACCATGGTCCTTGCCGGTTGCGCAGCCGGAGCGAAGGTAGAGCCTTTGCCCGTTGAAACAGCTCCTCTCAAGGGGCCATCAGTGGAAAGGCTCTCCGACGGACGGCAGGGATTCGTCATCCATGAAGACCCGGTCATGAGCGCAGAATCCCGCGAAGAATTCGACCACGCCGTCTCGCTCCTAAGCGGAGGGAAAAACGACAAGGCCATCGAGCTCTTCGCCAAGGTGATCGAGAAATCGCCGGGGGTCACGGCCCCGCACATCGACATCGCGGTAGCCTACATGCGGGCCGGAAAGACGGGGCCCGCAGAAGAGCACTTGAAAGCCGCACTGGACCTTTTCCCCGGCCATCCGGTCGCTAGCAATGAGTACGGGCTGCTTCTCCGCAGGGCCGGGCGTTTCAAAGAGTCCAGGGAAGTCTACCAAAAGTCGATCGCACGGTTCCCGGAATACCTGCCGGTCCATAAGAATCTCGGCATCCTCTGCGACCTGTATATGAACGACCCGGAATGCGCCCTTCATGAGTTTGAGACCTATGCAGCCGGCGCGCCTGCGGACACGCAGGTCAAAACCTGGATCGCTGAACTTAAGATACGGCTCAAACGTTAGATGAAAGGGAGGAGAGAACATGTATCGGAACGCGCTTCTTTGTCTTTTATTGCTTCTTCTGCCGGCGGGCCTTGCCGTTGCCGGAGACAACGCACCGACGGCCAAGGGCGCTTCGAAGCCCGTTTTGGATAAGAAGGAAGCGAAGACGGAAGGGGCCAAGGAGCTTTCCGGCATGTCCATCGTCGGGAACGACGAGGCCCCTAAGGCCCTCTACATAGTGCCATGGAAAGGCTCCGAGATAGGCAAAGGAACCGTTTTCGACATGGTGCTCGATGCTTCCGACACGCCCGTTGACCGCGACGTGTTCAAGCGTCAACTGGAGTTCTACGAACAAAGCACCAAGAAATGACATCGCTGTCAGAACAGCGAAAAAGGAGGAAGGACAATGTTTATCGTAAGGTTTTTTCAGAAGGGCGGTTTGTTCATGTTCCCCATTTTGTTCGTGCTGCTGGTCGGCGTGGTCATCGCGATCGAGCGCTGGTTACACCTGAAGCGCGTCCGGGAGGCGAATGCCAAAACGTGGGACAGCATCTATCCCGCGCTGGAAACGGGTGAGTTCGAAAAGGCCCGGGAAATTGCCAACAAGGACAAATCATCCATGGCGCAGATGCTGGGCATGGGCCTGGCCAGGCAGGGCGCGGTCAGGCGCCGAGAGGACATAGAGATCGCCATGGAGGAGAGCATGATGGAGATAGTTCCCCAACTGGAGAAGCGCACGCCATACCTCGCGCTCTTGTCCAACATCGCCACCCTCTTCGGCCTCCTGGGCACGATCATGGGCCTCATCATGGCCTTCGCCGCAGTGGCCACCGCAAGCCCTGCCGAAAAGGCGGCACTGCTTGCCGCCAGCATTTCAGAGGCGATGAACTGCACCGCCTTCGGCCTGATGTCAGCGATCCCGCTGCTCCTGCTCCATGCGAGGCTCACGACGACCACGGGCCAGATAGTTAACAGCCTGGAGATGGCATCGGTCAAGTCCTTGAACGCCATATCCAACTTCACCAAGCGCCAGTTCGAGAGGACCCCGTCCTTGCCGGGCGCCAATGTGACAGGAGCCGACCATGTTCAGACGATATCGAAATAAGTTGAACACGGAAAAAAAATCGGATTTCGATACCGACATCATGCATTTGATCAACCTGACGCCGATGATGGACATCCTTACCGTTTTGGTGGTCTTTCTGCTCATCACCGCCGTCTTTATCAGCATAACGATCGAGGAGCTCTGCGTCCCGACAGTAGCCGGAGCGGAGGCACGTGCCTTGCCGAATTTCGCCATCGAGGTGATCGTCCGCAAGGCGGGACTTGAGATCTCCAACGGTTCGGCGGTTTCCGACAGGATACCCAAGAAGGACGACAAGTATGATATTGGGGAGCTTTCCAAGACGCTCCTTCGTCTCAAAGCCCAGTACCCGGGAAAGCAGGACGCCTCGGTCCTGATGGAGCCGGACATCAAGTACGACCACCTTATCGAGATCATGGACGCAGTACGAAGCACCGAAGTACTGCCTGAAGGTGGTGGAGAGGCCAGAAAGATCGACCTCTTCCCGAAGATATCCATAGGAGACGCGCCATGAAGGAAACAAGACGCATAAAACGGATGGAGCGGAACAACAGGAAGGGCGTGATCAGGGGACTCGGCATAAACCTCATCCCCATGATGGACGTCCTCACCGTCCTGGTGTTCTTCCTGCTTTTTCACTCGTTCAACAGCACCCTGCCCGACGCGCAGATTGCCCTTCCCGATTCCTCTGTCCCGACCAGGCCGAGGGAAACGGTTGCGATCGTGGTGAGCCCTGAATCGGTGTTGGTCCAGGGCGAAGCAGTCGTCAGCACCCAGAAACTCCTTGATAACGGCGTAGTTGTGGTCGAGGAACTTAGGGACCGGCTGGAGCAGATTGGTCACGGCATCATCGGTGCCGGTGCCAAGGCTGCCGCTGACACCATGGAGGTCACGCTTCTTGCCGATAAGACGATACCGTTCAAGGTGCTTAAGAAAATAATGTCAACCTGCACGGCCTGCGGATACGGAAGGATCTCCCTTGCCGTGGCAGAAAAGGCGGGAAAATGACTACAGCCATTTTAGAAGAGGAACTGACCCAGATTGACGTCCAGATAGAGAAGGCCGTCAAAAGGCGCGCCGCCTTGGAAGAGGAGCTTCGGGTCGTTGACGCCGAGCTGGAAACATTCGCCACCGAGAGGCAGCGGTTCGACGCGCTTAAGAAAGTACTCTCCGCTCTGGACAAGCTTGGTGAACTGAAGGCGGGCGACCTCTTTTGGGCAGGGCTCGCCGAACAGCAAAATGCGGATGTGCACATAAAGCGCGCGAAGAACCGGGTCGCGCTCTTCGAAGGCGATATAAGCGGGATCCTTGAAAAGAAGGCGACCCTCCAGGGCGAGATAAACCGGTGTCTTGACGAACTGGCTTACCTCCAGGAGGAAGTGCGAGACGCCTACGAGCGCGATGAACGGCGTGAGGAGGAATACTTCGTAGACCGCGAGATATCTCCCGTTCCCAATCACACGATGGCAATGCCGGGGGACAAGAATTCCGAGAGCGAACGGCGGTTCCGCAGGTCATTGCTTCTCGCATTGTTGTTCTATATCCTCTTCGGTGCCGTCATACGCCTCTGGGTGCTGCCGCCGCCGGAACGCCCCGTCGTGACCGAGGTGCCCGAACGTCTGGTCTCCATGCTCCGGAGAGAGCCGCCGAAGCCAGAGCGGGAGCCCGAACAGCGCAAAGAGGAAAGGAAGCCCGAAAAGAACCAGCAGAAGGTGCCGGAGAAACAGCATGAAGAACAGCCGAAGGTGGTCGCTTCGGAAACGGAGACCGCACGCAGTAAAGCGGAGAGCACAGGGGTCCTGGCATTCAAGGAATCCTTCAAGGGCATGCTGGACGAAGCTCCCGCCGCGCGTCTCGGAACCGAGGCGCGGATCAACAACCAGGCGGTCGCGGCCGCAGGCCAGGCCCGTCCAAACCGGTCTCTTGTTGCCATGCAGTCGGCGGGCGGTTATAGCGGCGGCATCAGCAACTCCGGGATCAGCCGCGATATCGGCAGCGGAAACGGCAGCCGCATCGGCGGCGTTGGCTTCAGCCGTGTGGAAAGCACCGTAGCCGGGCAGGCGGGAGAGTCGAGGCCGCTTTCCTCCGGGCCGGGACCGGGCCGTACCGATGAAGAGATCCAGATAGTGTTCGACAGATACAAGGCTGCGCTCTACCGGCTCTATAACGCGGAACTCAGGAAGGATCCGACCCTTCGCGGCAAGATGATCTTGAGGATCACCATCGAGCCGGGCGGTGAAGTCTCATCTTGCACCGTTCAGTCGAACGACCTCGCCTCGGAAGATCTGGTTTCACAGGTGGTCGAGCGTGTCAAGAAGTTCAACTTCGGGCCGAAGGAGAAAGTGTCCAGGATCACCATTCTGTACCCGATTGATTTCCTGCCTGCGGTTTAGCGCAGGGAACTCGGGGCTGGTTGTGTAGGATTTCTGACTGATCGCGTCCGGCCGGCATTCGGTTGGAGCGAGAGGACCGTCGCCCGGTTTCACGGTCGCGAAAGGCCATTTATGCGAACGTATGTCTGGCATCGTTATGTTATGATCGATGGCTGCATTGCAATTCATCCTCGTCTTCCGGTCTCGGTCATTGCTTCCATGGTTCAAAACCGCCGCGGGCTGTACTGGCTAGCGGTGTTTCTTGCAGTCTTGATTTTGTTGATACAGCCATGCGTGGCGGCGGAATGTCCCGAGTTTGATCAATTCTTTAAAGAGATCGATCCAACTAAAAAAACATGGAATGATTTATATCGATTATTCACATCGTATTCGTCCACATGCGGCAATCGGGCGTATGCAGAAGGTTACTCGGATTTCGTGGCACAATCGCTTGCACAATATTGGGATCGCTTCGACGAACTTGATTCATTGACCAAACGTGACCCAAATTTTAAGCATTTTGTGCTTAGACAAATTGACGGAACTGATAGCGAAAAGGATATAAAGATGATGTTGAATAATGCTCGAAAGCGTTGCCCGTCTGCTCAGTCCGCGCTATGCAAGGAAATAGAAAAGGCCGCTCTTTCAGCCCTCAAAGAACTTGAACAATACGAGTGACAACAAGTATGTGCCGGGAATTTCATCCAGAAGAAGTGATTCTTTATTGCCGTTTGCTGCGATTTGCTCTCGATCTCAGATAGTGCGCGGCCCTCATCTTGCGGAACCAAAACTCTAATTTCCCCCGATAGACCATTGCGAAGAGAATAAGCAGGATGCTGAAACCACTCAAGGTGAAGAGGGCTTCATACTGCCTGTTTCGGAAAAAAGAACCGCCAAGCGTCAACAGCGATACGCCAAGCAGGCGCCCGAGCGTTGACACGATCAAAAACGCGCCGTGTCCCATGTGGCCAAGTCCGAGGATATAGCAGAGATAGTCCTTGGGAAAACCGGGAATGGTGAATAGAAGAAAGGCCAGGAAGAGCCCTTTGTGTTTCATGACATAGTCATACTTCCGGAGCGTTTCCGGACTGACGATGCGTTCGACCAGCGGGCGACCGACGATTTTGGAGAGCGAAAATGCGATCCATGAACCGAGAGAAAGGCCAATCGTAGAATAGACGATGCCCCAGAAAACGCCGAAGATCACCCCTCCTGCAAAACCGGTCACTTCGCCCGGAATCGGCGCGAATACCACCTGAAGGGCTTGAAGGCCGACAAAGGTGTATGCTGCATAATCGCGGTGTTGATCAATGAATCGAAGCAAGCTCTGCTTGTCCGTTAAAAGATCCACCCAACCGAAGTGATATAAAAGGAGCGTGATTGCGGCGAAAGCCAGGAGGAATACTGACAGGTTTTTAATCGTTTTGCGGTCCAGAGCGATCATTAGGAATTATCATACCAGATTGCCGCGCCCGAGTATACCGGTCTAGGTGAGATAAACTGTGTAGGCATAGCCATTATTCGCTCATATCCGGTAGGTTGAAATGCTATATGGCAGAATTTAGAACAACGAGTACTCCGTATTTATTAGTGCAGCAAGGCAGCCCTCAATAGGAATGGTCCCCGTCCTGGCCGGTGAGAGTTCCCATTCTTTGCAACTATCAATCTCACGTCCGATATTTGATACCCCTCCCATCGGTAGCCTTTCGGCATAGCCGTTCAGCATCGTTGACAACTTCCTCAACAAGAATTATATTCGATTTAGGCCATTAAGCTTTATGGCAAGAGATAGTGGTCCTGCCACGCACAGATGTGTAAATATGGATTGACTCATGCTGAAGAAGATCCTTACATATGGCATGTGCATGGTCCTTCTTCTGGAAGGCCTCGCCTTCGCCGAAGAGTTTCGCTTCTCTCCCCGCACCAACAAGGCGAACCTGATCCGGTGGAGGAGCTGGGGCCATGAGATGTTCGACGAAGCGCAGAAAAAACACAAGCTTATCCTGCTGTCTCTCAGCGCTGTTTGGTGCCACTGGTGCCATATAATGGATGAGACCACATATTCTGATCCGGAGCTGATCGATTTCATCAACAACAACGTCATCCCGGTCAGGGTGGATGCCGACATGCGTCCCGATATCGACAGCCTGTATAACCAGGGAGGCTGGCCGAGCACGGTCATCCTGACGCCGGAAGGAGAGGTGATCTCCGGAGGCAATTATCTCCCGCCCGAGGAGCTGATCGGCAGGCTCAAGAGGGCCTCGGACCTTTACGCCACAGACAGGGATAAAATAAGAAGGAGGGTCGAGCAGGCAGAGATGATGCGCGCCTTGCGGCGGCGGGAAAGCGCAGGCGCTCCGGGCCGAGAGGACATCGAGAACATCATTGGGATCCTGAGGGGTTCATTTGATGCGAAGTATGGCGGCTTCGGGAGCGGCCAGAAGTTCCCGAGTCCCGAGACCCTGGAATTTCTTCTTTCCGTATACGCGAAAGGCCGGTACAGGGATGTCGAGGGGATTATCACGACTACCCTTGATCGCATGGCAGATGGCCAGATCCACGACAAGACCGAAGGCGGTTTCTTCCGGTATGCCACGAAGCCCGACTGGTCAGCGCCTCATTATGAGAAGATGCTCGACGTGAATGCCGGGCTGATCAAAAACTATGCAGAGGCGTACCAGGTGTTCGGGCGGAAGGAGTATTTGAGCGTTGTCCTGGGTAGCACGCAGTATGTGCAAAAAAATCTCTTCGACAAAAAAAGCGGCGCCTTCTACGGCAGCCAGGACGCCGACGAGTCCTATTATGAAGCGCTCGACCGAAAGGGGATGAAGGCCCCCGCAGTTGACACAACATCCTACTCGGACTCATCATCCCTCATGATCAGCGCACTGATTGCCACATACGGTGCGACAGCGGACAAGCAGTATCTCGACATGGCAATCAAGGGAATGGATTTCCTGTTAGCGAACCTGTATTCCGGCAATGACGGAATGTTCCATTATTATCGCGATGGAACGCATCATCTCAAGGGGCTTCTTTCAGACAATGCTCTGGCTGGGTCAGCTTTGCTCGATCTGTACAATGCGACGGGTGAAGAGCGTTATCTGAACGCCGCGAAAGCGAATGGTCAGTTTATCATCGGTCAATTCTACGATAAGGATAAGGAAAGGTTCCGCCCGTCTCTCGATACGTCGCTGAGTAAGCCCCTGACCGCGGGCATCCTATCGGACGTGAACGAGAACCTTGCCAATTTTCGGGCGATCCGTTTTTTGAGCAGGCTTGCATTTGTCGGTGAATTCAAGGGGCTGAAAGAGACCAGCGACGCTGCTGCTGCGGCTATTGCCGGTGAGTATCGGAGATTCACGACCCAGGCAGGTATCTATGGAACAGCCTTGCTCTGGTTCCTGGGAGACCCTGTCGTGATCACGGTTCTTGCTGAGAGAGAAGATGCCAGGAATTATCTGTCGGCGATCAATAGCGTCTATACCCCGGAAAAGGTGGTGAGGGTATTGTCGTTCTCGAGCGATGCGCAGGAAATAAAAGACCGGGGATATCCGTCGGCGGAGGCAGTCTATCTCTGTGTTGGCAAGAGGTGCTCGATGCCGATCAATAAACCTGAAAACGTGACTTCTGGATTGAAACACTTTATGGATACATTGCATGATTAGAGAGAAAGCAAACAGAGGATTAGTGCCTGTTTCATGATATATTTTAGGGCAGGGAAGTGCTTCCTGTAAGCAGACGCATATTAACGATCTGATATGTCTTGCTTTATTTAGCTGGAGGTGGGTGATGGAACGAACTGACGTCATAGGAAACGAGACCCTCATTGATTGCATAGTGATCGGGGCGGGACCCGGAGGTTTGCAGGCCTGCATACATCTCGGCCGCTACAACTTCCGCGTCGTACTGTTTCACACCCCGGGGGGGCGCACCGGCTACGCGAAACACATCGAGAACTACCTCGGCATCCCCGATGTGTCTGGCCCCGCGCTTCTGGAGACCGGCCTTGCCCAGGTAAAGCGCTTCGGCGTCACTATTGAGAACGCCAAGGTGGAGCGCGTGACGCACCGGAATGGGCAGTTCGATGTTCTGGCCGGAGGGAAGACCTACCGTTCCCGGTTCGTGATCGCCGCGTCCGGCGCCAAGGAGACCCTCGCCCCCTTCAAGAACCTCCACCGCTTCTTTGGCCACTCTTACTACACCTGCATGATCTGCGATGGCTACCGAACCACCGGCAAAAAATTGCTTGTAATCGACCGCACCGTGAACGGCGTGCGCTTGAGCGTCGGAATGAAGCGGATGTACACAAATGACGTTACCTTCCTCGCCCACGGATTCACCCTCGCGCCGGTGTATAGGGCGCTGCTTGAGGAGGAGGGGATTGAGCTGGTGGAGGGGCGGCCGGAAGAGCTTCTCGGAGAAACCACTCTCGAGGGGGTCCGTTTGAGCGACGGCCGCGTGATTGACTGTGAGGCCATTTTGGGTTGGGGCGGCATCTCCCTGAACGACGAATACCTCGAGGGCCTTGACCTGGATCGTGATGCCGAGGGTTTCAAGATCATGACGAGGGGTTCGGGTGAGTCGAGCATCCCCGGTCTTTTCGTCCTGGGCGCTCTCCGACACGGCCACTCCCAGGCGATCATCTCGGCCGGCCAGGGTGCCGAGGCAGCAATAGAGATCAGCACAAGGATCGTCGAGATCTAGAGAACTACAGTCTTGGTGGTTTTGAGCAATAGTAAAAATGCACTGCATCCCGACATTGAAGCTCTCATTTGGAGCAGCAGTGAATGCTTCATTCAGAAATCCTCAATTCACATCCCGGAAATCATGTTGGAAGTCTTGATATGATCGGATGCAGTTCTTGCACTCGAATCAGTTTCTCGATTATCGAACTCTACCGTGCATACGATATATCTTGACAGTGAGTGTGCGGGAATTTATCATGTTCCCATGAGCATGAGCTCCCTGTCGAGACGGGACGCGACGGAAGCGGCCCGCACCGCCGTGAAATGCGGCCTTACTTTCCTGGCGGCCGCAAGTCTTCTGATTGTTTCCTGTTCTAAACCGCCTTCCTATCCCGCGCCGCAGAGGTCAGGCGCCGATATCGTCATAGAAACATCAAGCTTGGAACTCGAAGTACCGAAATTCTATACTTATCGCTTCCAGGGGAAAAATGTCAATTTTTTTGTGATCAAAATGCAGGACACGATTCTTTCCTTTCTGGATGCCTGCGGAAGCTGCTATCCGTACAAGCAGGGATACCGCTGTGAAGGCAATGAGGTTATCTGCCGATACTGCAATACAAGATTTCCTGTTGGCAAACTTGAAAAAGGCCTCGGGAACTGTTATCCAATCAGGATCGAGGGCAGGAGGGAGAACGGAAAGTACCTCATACCTGCAGCGACATTGGAAAGTTCCGGTAACAAGTTCTGAGTATCTGGCGGTCCTGGATATTCTTTTACCACCCATACGGTGCAAAAGGTTAATTTGACAATGAGGGAAATATCGATATTCGAAGTGTTGTCGCAAGGCTAAAACTGTAATTTTACGTTGACTTGATATTGTTTACTCTCTATTATAGAGGTTATGAAAGTAAGGTCGGTCATCGTGCTTTTTGCCATTACTCTCGGCGTCCTTTCTCCTCTTTCCGTTCATCTGACAATTGCGCAGGGGCAGACGTCTATCGGTACCTTCGATGTCTGCCATGCGGGTGCTCCTGCCCTCTCAATAAGCAACGATATGCCGTGCGTAAATCAGCCGCTTTACCACCCGATCCTTCCATCGTGTGTGGAGAGTGCTGAAATACTTGATCCCACGCTCAAGCCTCTCATTTCAATCTTTCAAAAAGAACATCCTCCGAAAATCTGACGTTCACGTCCAATAGAACTGATGAATCGCTTCGTTCGTCCGCTGCAGGGCGTGCGACAGTACGCGCATGAGCGGCACGTTACGTGGTCGATCTCACCCTCGACACTCGCACTGTTTCAAAATGAGGTGATAGGAATGAATCTGGTGAAGTTTCTTGTCACTATGTTTCTTCTCGTGTTCATGCGGCCCGTTTTTACCCAGGCAGGTCAGGTCGGGAGCGTTGCACCGGGTTTCAGTCTCACAGATTTGAACGGCAAAGCAAGCACCCTCCAGCAGTTCAAGGGCAAGGTCGTGTTCCTCGATTTTTGGGCGCCCTGGTGCGACTCGTGCCGGGAAGAGCTTCCCGCGCTAGATGCACTGTATAAGAAATACAAAAACGATGGGCTTGAGATTATCGGCATCGATATGGACCCTTCCGAAAAGCTCGTACGTGAATTTCTCCAAAAGGGCCCAATCACCTTCACCATCCTTATAGACAGGAAGGGCGCTATGAGAAGGGAATATCGCGTCCGAACCTTGCCGACGGCGTTTATCATCGGGAAGGACGGGGTAATACGCTCTATGCACATGGGCTTCGGCAAGGAGTTTCTCCAGATATATGAAAAAGAAATTGTTGAGCTCTTGCAGCACCCTTAAATCAGATTAGACGGATCGAAGAGGAGATTCCGCATGAGAGTAAAAAAAGATTTCGCTCTGAGAACCATTCAAAATAAGATTTTTCGTCAATTATGCAACACATCAGCTGCGCTTGTTCTAGCTATAACCACGGTATTCCTGAATTCGGCAGATGTCATGGCCTGTGCTAGCTGCGGCTGCACATTGAGTTCCGATTGGGAAAACACACAGTTTTCCTACACACCGGGACTAAAGCTTGATCTTCGCTACGACTATATCAATCAGAATAAGCTCTGGAGCGGGTCGAAGTCGATTTCTCCCACTGCCGCGAGCCAGGTCATTGTCAACGGCAATCCGAACGAAGTGGAACAATATACCATAAACAATTACCTGACGCTCGGAATCGACTACAGCATGAGCCACGACTGGGGGGTAAATATACAAGTACCCTATATTGACCGGAAGCACAGCACGTTGGGAATGGGGTCGGATGGATTTACCCCGGTACCTGGCGGTGGACAATATGAATCACACACCAAGAGTATCGGCGATGTCAAGGTAATCGGACGCTACCAGGGCTTTACGCCGCAGTGCAGCTTCGGCATTCTGTACGGGGTCAAGCTGCCGACCGGAAGCTATACCGAGACGGGATCATCGACGGACCCAACAGCGCCCGGTCCGGTACCGATTGACCGCGGCCTGCAGCCGGGAACCGGTACAACCGATATCATCCTGGGAGCCTATTACTCCAATAGCATAGGTCAGGATTGGGATTACTTCGCCTCGGTACTCTATCAGAAAGCGCTGGACTATAAAGATCAGTACAAGCCCGGTGATGGCGTCAATCTCAACGCGGGTTTGCGTTATGCGGGCTTTTCCGTTTTTGCCCCCATAGTCCAGCTGAACTTCCGGGAAGTTCGACACGATGAGGGCGACAACGCGGACCAGTACAATACCGGCGGGACACTCCTGTATTTCAGCCCGGGGATCACGGCTTCGATCAGCACGCACGTTTCAGTGTACGTCTTCGCTCAAGTGCCCATTTATCAGTACGTGGAAGGAGTGCAGCTTGTGCCGAGTTTCACCTCTACTGTAGGCGTACGCTATTCATTCTGAAGATGTTCATGTCGGATTGTTGCAGACTAGGACAGGCTTAGAACATTGTCACCTTGCTTATTGCGATATGATGCGTGCTATACTTCATACTGACAGCAGATTATTCCCGGGAAAGGAGGTGGAATTAAGCAGAAATCAAACATATTTTCTTACCAGGGTCACCGGTATTAAGACAGATGACAGATATTGCAACGATATGAAAGAAAATGAAAAGGAGATATGTCTATGAAAAACCAGAAGAGGCTTTTATATGCAGCGCTAACTTTTGCATTCTTGCTTTCCGCTGGACCATTTTGCAGCGCCCGCGCGGAAGAGATGACGCACGAACACGGAAGTGATGCTTCCATGCAGATGCACCATCTGCATGTCCTAATGAACCACGGTCTTGAGATGGTCGTAGAGGGCTCCAACATGGTCATGCTGGCCGATATGAAGATGGCTCCGTCGATGGATCCCATGACGGCAGAACACGGCCGTGCCATGATCAAAAGCGGCAGGGAGGTCATTGAGCATGCCTTGAAAGGGCCCGAGATGCAAGCCATGCACAAGGCCGGCCACGGCGATGCGCCTCTCATGAAATATACCCACGAACTGGGTGAAGCGGAGTTATCGGTGGTGAATATGCTCGAAAAGATGGGTATGGAGGGCCCCATGTCGGACGATATGATGGCCATGCATCATATGCACATCATGATGAACCACGCCCTGGAGATGGCCGCGCAGGGATCTAACATGGTCATGCTCGGGCAGATGGGGATGGCTGGGGATATTGACAAGTATTCCATAGACCACGGGAAAATGATGCTTTCCGACGCTAAAGCGATGGTAAACGAGGTCATGGGAGGAAAGTCCATGACTGACATGCACCAGAAGGGTGTCACCGGAGGTAATGCAACGATGGCGGAAACACATAAGATTGGCGACGCGGCAAAGAAGGTCGTCGATCTCCTCGATACGATGGCTTCAGCAGGTGCAATGAAGATGAAGTAGACTGTTGGGGGGCAGGGTTCAGCCCCTGCCCCTTTTTGAGAAAACGTGGAGAAAAAAATGAGCGACGATACGGTGAAACAAGTAGCTGGCAATGTATGGCGATTGCTTATTGCTCTTCTTGTTATGGCTATTGTCCCGGCTGTATCATTTGCCCATGGCGTCGCGGGGCAGCGGTTTTTCCCTACTACCTTTGCCGTTGACGACCCGTTCATTTCCGATGAGTTTTCCGTGCTTTATAATTCCTTTAAGATGAACGATTTGACGGGCGGGCCTCGGGTTCAAACCTCGTCTGTCGACGTCGGGTATTCAAAACGCATCTTACCTAATTTCGGGATAGAGCTCGATCAGGGATACGAGCGGAACCATACTGAAGGAGATGGGACGACAAGCGGTTTCGGCAATCTCGCCGTGAATGTGAAATACCAGTTCTATACAAGCGCCGAGCATGAAACGATCCTTTCCTTTGGAGTTTCGGATACTATCGGCAAGACGGGGAACGGAAACGTGTCCGACCAGTTCTCGACGATCTCGCCGGCTTTCTTTTTCGGCAAAGGCTTAGGGGACCTGTTCGAGTCAACGAGTCTGCTGAGACCACTCGCCGTTACGGGAGTCATCGGACCGAACTTTCCCGCGCCTTCGATTACGAATGGTGTGCGCAACCCAACGACGCTTACCTGGGCGTTCACGCTCCAGTACAGCCTGATGTACCTCCAGTCCGTTGTGAAGGACGTGGGGTTGGGTCAACCTTTCAACCGGATGGTCGCCGTGGTCGAATTCCCGATGGAAACCTGCCTCAACGCGGACTGTAAGAATCAGACGACCGGGACCGTCAATCCGGGATTAACGTGGATCGGGAAATTCACAGAGCTTGGCATTGCGGCGGAAATCCCCATGAACCCGCGATCGGGAGCGGGCACCGGGGTGTTTGTCCTTTTTCACCTCTTTATCGATGACCTGTTTCCGAACGGCATCGGGAAACCGATATTCCCGTGATGAACATTTCGCGATCATCTGACGCCTGGAAAGCGGCTGTGCTCCTCATTCTGGTGTTTCTCTTCATCATGCCCGGCGTCGCCCGGGGCCATGCATACCCTGATCACGCAGAGCCGAAGGTGGGCGCTACTGTCACAACGCCCCCCGCGGTCGTACGCATCTGGTTCGATAGCGACCTGGAGCCGGTCTTTTCCTCGATCATGGTCCATGCTGCGAAGGACGACGTGATGGTGGATAAACGCGACGGTCGCGTGGATAAGTCAGATCCCAAGCTTCTCGAGGTCAGTGTGCCCACATTGCCTCCCGGCGAATACATCGTCTACTGGAATGTTGTAGCAAGGGATGGGCATCGGACCTCGGGTAACTACCGATTCAAGATTAAGTGAGAAAGGAGTTCGGCTGTCCATGGACAACATTATCCACAGCATGCCTCTTTGGGTCGAGCTCATCTCCTTGGCTTTCTTAACAGGAGTTCTTATCTTTTTTCTTTTGGTCCTTTCTGACACGGGACACCCTGATCCTGGCCTTCGAAATCGCCTGTGGCTCCTTTTTATTGTCGCCGTATCGATGGCTATAACGGTAAGCGCCATCGATTTCCTCCAACGCGTCGCGGAGATGAGCGGGGATACGGTCCTGTCCAGTTTCTCCTCGGTTCCTACTGCGCTGCTTAAAACGCACTCAGGCCGAGTCTGGCTCATCCGCATCGCATGTCTTGTTCTCATGCTGGCGACAGGAATTATCCGAAAGGCTCGCGACACGCGTCTGGTCCTCATCGCCCTGTTCTGTCTCAACGCTATCATTGCCCTGACAGAGAGCGCTTCAGGGCATGCTTCTGACAAAGGGGATTTCAGCCTGGCCGAAATCATGGATTGGATCCATCTTCTCGGAGCACTGGTGTGGGCAGGCGGGATATTCATGCTTTCCTTTGTGATTTTTCCCCGCGTATCGAGCCTGGACGGCAAAGATTTCCACACCCTTGCGCGCCGGGCCGCGCGATTTTCGGCAATTGCAGGTATTGCGGTCCTTGCCGTCGTTTTAACGGCGCTTTACAACGCACTGGTCTATGTTGGCTCCGTCAATGCCCTGGTGCACACATCATATGGACTTACTATTTCGGCAAAAATGGCCATGCTTTTCCTGCTCCTTTTGCTCGCCGCCTATAACCGATATATAAGCGTACCCGCCCTCGTACAATCTGCGGGTCTCAATCCGGTCACGATTGGATTCATATCTCGGTTCGTAAAAAAGATTTCTTCACGCTTTTCGCTGAATAAGACAGGAGTCGATGCTTTCATATTCTTCAAACGCGCCGTCCGCTTCGAAGTGTTTCTGATGCTCGCTTTGTTGCTCTGCGCGGCCCTGCTGCGGCATGAGATCCCTGCGCGTCATGCCATGCACGGTGATCATCCCGGAGCTCCTCTGCATGAGCATATGCGTCATTGAAACAGCGGACGATGGAGATGGGCGGCCAAACTAAAAATCCTTGACAGATTCGTCTTAATGGGATACTTTCTCAAAAATGCAATGGGGAGGCCTTATGTCCGGCGTTTCACGTTTTGGCGTTTCCATCGATAGCCAGCTTGGGAAAAGGTTTGATGAGCATATCAAGCGCAAAGGCTATTCCACCCGGTCCGAGGCCATTCGGGATATGATCCGGGATGTCCTTGTGGAGGAACAGTGGGAATCGGGCAAGCAGGAGACCGTGGGGACCATAACCATCGTCTATAATCATCACACCCGCGAACTGGATCACGCATTGACGGATATGCAGCACCAATCCTATCACCAGATCATATCAGCACTTCACGTACATCTAGACGCCCACAACTGCCTTGAAGTGCTGGTTGTCAGGGGCAAGAGCCCGGAGATTAAGAAGATTTCCGATCGTCTGATCGGCACTAAGGGCGTGAAACACGGCAAATTGACTATGACAACCACCGGCAAAGAGTTAGAATAGAGCTGTTTTATTATCCTCCTCACATGTAATCAATTTCCAACGAATGCCCTCCTGAGTGATCGTCGCATTCATATTCATGCTCGACAAGCCGCTTGACAATTGCCATCACTTGTGTTACTTTTCTGTAAATAGTAGCACTTAATAGCACAATTATAAATTTCGTAGCTACTACCTCCTCAATGAGTCCCGGGTAAAAGTTGATCATCTCTGGTTAAAGACAGCCGGAACACGTTCCGGTCCAAAAATGCCGCAAAGGAGTGAGAAAATAAAATGGAGTGGCTCAAAGTCACGATCGATTACGGTATCCTGGGATTAATGCTGCTTTTAAGTATTGTGGCAGTTGCAATTGCAATTGAGAGGCATCTTGTCTTCAAGAATCTAAAATTAGACAGTTTTCCCGATAAGAAAACCCTTGAACTGAAGCTTACCGAGAAGCTTCACCTCATCGCTACCATTGGAAGCAATGCTCCCTACATTGGTTTGCTCGGCACGGTGCTTGGCATCATGCTGACTTTTTATACTATGGGAAAAGAGGGATTTATGGATACGGGGAAGATAATGGTTGGCCTAGCGCTCGCCCTGAAGGCCACCGCCGCCGGGCTTTTCGTTGCTATCCCCTCTGTAGCTCTTTACAATCTTCTCGTAAGAAGGGCTAAGGTTCTGATTATGCTATGGGAGATAAAAAATGTTTGAGAAGGAGTTTGATTATATCAACGTTGTCCCGCTTGTTGACGTAATGCTGGTGCTTCTCACGATCGTGCTAACGACGTCTACGTTCATCGCTACCGGGGCAATTCCGGTCGAGCTTCCACGGGCGGCAAAAAACCCATCGGAGATTCTAAAGACACTCTCCATAGAAATTGACTCGAGAGGGGGGATATATCTCAACTCGCAGCCTGTTACGCTTGATGGTCTGAGGAATTCGTTGAAGTCGACTTCAAAAGAGACGCCTGTCCTCATCAGGGCGGACAGGAATATCCACCTTCAGGCGTTCGTGGACGTACTTGATATCGTTAAAAACCTTGAGTTCAAGCGGGCAAGCCTCCAGACAGAAGAAATCAAATGAGATGAAGTATCAACTTGCCGGATTACAAGTTTCTGTGCTTATTCATTTGGCAGCGTTCCTGCTGTTCTTCGGTGTCAGCCGAATGCTGTCTGTACAAAGTGCACCCATAACCATTGAGCTCGGGATGCTCTCCGGTTCGGCAGGTGCCGCAAGAAGCGAGGTCCGCGAAAAGAGTGAACCTCGAAATAAGAAAAAACAATTCGTGAAACCGACGGTTCAACAGCAGGAAGCGCCATCTGAGACGACCGTGGCCGAGAAGCCGGCAGTGAAGCAGGAACAGGCATCCGCGCCAGAAGCTTCTGATGCGTCACAGAAGGCAGGCGAGTTTGGGTTCAACGATAACGCGGCCGAAGTGGTTGGTCCTATCTTCGATGTTGATTACCTTCATAACCCCAAGCCCCAATATCCGCCGATCGCCCGACGAATGAGGCTAGAAGGTACAGTCATAATTCATGTGCTGGTAAATTCGACCGGGAAGCCGGAAGTCGTAAGTCTTGGGAAGAGTTCAGGAGCGGCTGTGTTGGATCAGGCTGCACTCAATGCCGTGCAGAACTGGTCTTTCTTGCCAGCTCGTCAAGGCAATAAAACCGTACCGGCCTGGATCGACGTCCCTATACATTTTCATCTTATCTAAATCGTTTTTTCGTATTGAAATACATTCATAGAACCGTTTGCCATGGATAATTCACCTTGGAGGAGGGCACCTCTCGAAGATAAGAGAGCGCTGGTTGTCAGGGGCAAAGCCGGGAGATTAAGAAGATTTCCGATCGGCTGATCGGCAATAAGGGAGTAAAACTCGGCAAACTGACTATTACAACCACGGCAAAGAGCTTGAATAGGATTTTATTACATCGGTAACCGCCCTTTCGAATCATTTTCCCCAAACTCCACTCCGATACCAATCACCGCTTGTTTTTTCTTTCCTGAAATAAACACCTTGACAGATTTTACTATATGTGCTACTAATATAAAAATCGTAACACTATAAACATACGTAAATAAAAATCGTAACACTCGCTTTTTTTGTTGCTTTCTTAACCAAGGGTTGTGCTTAATACGGCCATTAAAACCTGTACGCCTGGATAAAGTTCGGAAACGAGTGAGACCCGTCGTGGGTTGGACCTGAATCCTGCCGAGTGCAACTGCAAGGCCCTTCTTTGAACAAAATGATCGCAAAGGAAATTATTGCCCGACGAATGAAGGTAGAAGGTACACTCATAGTTCATGCGCTGGTAAATTCGACCGGAAAGCCGGAAGTCGTAAGTTGGGAAGAGTTGAGGAGCGGCTGTGTTGGATCAGCCTTTCACTTCGGAGGAGGGCCCGCTTGAAGGCAAGATGTGGAATGCCAAATACTATTGTTATAATTGTTATTTGCATAGTGGTTTTCTCAGAGATCCAAATACCGGTCGCCTTCGGTGGCGGAGTTCAGACCTTGGAAACGGTCGATGTGACGGACTCTGCCGAGAATCTCGTCGGGACGGCGGATTCTGCAACAGAGGGAACGGTCACGCCAAAACAGCTTGAAGATCGGCCAGTTCTGCGGACCGGTGAAATCCTCGAAGAGGTCCCGGGCCTGGTGATCAGCCAGCACAGCGGAGAAGGCAAGGCGAACCAGTACTATTTGCGCGGAATAAACTTGGATCACGGAACGGATTTTGCGGCTTCAGTGGCGGGCATACCGATCAATTTGCCCACCCATGCGCATGGGCAAGGATATCTTGACTTGAACTTCTTGATGCCAGAACTCCTGAGTGGCATCCAATATCGAAAAGGGCCCTACTATGCCGATCAGGGAGATTTTTCAGCTGCTGGCGCCGTTATCATGGATTACCGCAATGTTTTGGCACGGAACATCGCAGAGTTGACCGCAGGGAATAACGGCTATCGCAGGGCATTAGTGGCCGGCTCCCCGGCTCTGGCTGGGGGACACCTGCTTTACGGTTTTGAATATTACCATAATGATGGCCCATGGGTTTATCCTGACGATTATAAAAAATTCAACGGTGTGCTACGATACAGCCGAGGCGACGAGCAGAACGGGTATAGTATTACTGCGATGGGTTATAACGGTACCTGGAACGCGACTAATCAAGTCGCAAAGCGCGCAATTGACAATGGCTTGATTACACGTTTTGGCTCCCTCTCCCCAAGCGATGGAGGAGACACATACCGCTACAGCCTTTCCGTTGAGGGGCAGCATACAACCGAGAATGCAGTTACTAGGGCGAATGCGTACGCGGTTTCCTATAACATGGATTTGTTCAACAATTTTACCTACGCTCTTGAAGATCAGGTCAACGGCGACCAATTTAATCAGGCGGACAGTCGGATTATCTTGGGTCTCAATGCCAGTCAGGACTGGATGACGAAACTGGAAGGCCGCGATATGGTCAATACAGTCGGACTGCAAATCCGTAACGACGACATCAATCCGGTCGCGCTCTATCATACCGTCGACAGACAGACTATTTCCACGACACGGCAGGACCATGTAATCCAGACCAGCATCAGCATATACGCCCAGAACCGAGCCCAATGGTCGGAAAAGTTCCGGACTGTAGCCGGCATCCGAGAAGATGTCTTCCATTGGACCGTAAACAGCGACAATCCCGCCAATTCAGGCACCGCAGATGCCTCGATTACCAGCCCTAAACTAAGCTTGATCTTCGGACCTTGGGAAAAGACGGAATATTATATCAATGCGGGTTACGGCTTCCACAGCAACGATGGACGAGGAGCGACGATGACTGTCGATCCAATAACTGGAGCTCCCGTTAGTAAGGTCACACCACTGGTGCGCGCCAAGGGAGTAGATATCGGAACGCGAACTGCGGTCATCCCGCATTTGCAGAGCGAACTCACATTCTGGGCATTAAATATAGATTCCGAGCTGATCTTTGACGGCGACCACGGCATAACGGAACCCACCTATGCAAGCCGCCGGTATGGTTTTGAATGGGCAAACTACTATACGCCGATCACCTGGTTTACCCTCGATGCGGATTTGGCCTATTCCCATGCACGTTTTGTCGGAGACCCGATCGGCCCGTACATTCCCGGATCCCCCGAATGGGTCGCTTCAGCCGGCGCTTCCGTTGACAATCTTTCAGGGTATCTTGCCAGCGTGCGTATCCGTTATTTTGGGTCCCGGCCGCTTTATGATGACAACAGCGTCCGTTCTGAGCCGTCCACGCTCGTGTATATGCGGGTAGGCTATCAATTTGCTAATGCTTGGCGCATCTTGCTTGATGTGTTCAATGTCTTTAACGCTCAAGTCAGTGATATCGATTATTACTACGTTTCCAGGCTGCCGGGCGAGCCCCCGGCTGGCGTGGCGGACATTCATACCCATCCGGAGGATTCGCGCGAATTTCGCCTCACCCTGTCGATGACTTTTTAGACGAGAAATGTTGTGCGGAAGCTGAGATGTTGAGACATGATTTCTCCTTGTACCCTGAAGATATATTTCCCCGATTGGAGAGTTATAGATGAAAAATAATCTCGTGGTGCAGTTCGTCGGAGCGATGGTATTGTTCGTATTGACAGCGTGCGGGGGCAGCAAGGAACCAACGTCGAGCGGCCTTTTTGGTGTTGTCTGGTCAGGGAATCAATTTGTCGGGGTGGGAAACAACGGGATTATCCGAACTTCTCCTGACGGAGTAACATGGACACCGCGGAATTCGGGAACGACAAAGTCCCTGCTCGGACTTGCTTGGTCCGGAACGCAGTTTATAGCGATAGGGAGCACTGGCGTTATTCTCGCCTCTCCTGATGGTGTGATCTGGACTATGCGAACCTCGGGCACTGCAAATAACCTCTACGGCGTTGCTTGGTCCGGGACGCAGTTCGTATCAGTTGGAGAGGCAGGCACCGTAATCACCTCGCCTGATGGAACAAACTGGACAGCCCAGACCTCGGGCACTGCAAATAACCTCTACGGCATAACCTGGTCCGGGACGCAATTCGCGACAGTGGGGTTAAACGGCAGCATCCTTACTTCTCCTGATGGAGTAGTGTGGACACCGAGAACATCGGGTGTCACAGACCCTCTGGGTGGCATTATATTCGCAGGAACGCAGTTTGTGGCCGTCGGGAATGCCGGTGTCGTACTGACCTCGTCAGACGGCGTAACGTGGACATCACAGTCATCGGGCATCTCAAACGGCCTGAGCGGAATTGCCTGGTCGGGCTCACAATTTGTCGCTGTGGGGGACACGGGTTCCATCATTTCGTCCCCTGACGCAATAACATGGTCACCCCGTCCGGGGGATACGTCAAATTCTCTGTTTGGTGTTGCCTGGTCGGCATCCCAGTCCCAATTTGTGGCAGTGGGATGGAGCAACACAGTACTTACTTCTCCGGATGGAGTTACGTGGATAAAGCGTTCTTAGCTATAAAGGATTTTTAGCTGAATCAAATTGGCGAAAAATAACGAATCTTTGAGGACGAAGCAATGGAAATATTTTTGCAGCAAGAATAATAGGGATACAGGTTTCATTCCGAATTGATATTATGCCACCTGCTCGATGTATGTGTAGCTTCCATTTGGGATGTGGATGAGGTTTTTTTCTTGCCTACCGCTATTCCCTCTGATATATTTCGGTCATGCTGAACAGGAAAAAGAGCCATAAATCTGTGCACAATGTCTCAGACCGTACTGTCCGGGGACACATCTGGATCGACGGGCCGGAGGGCGTGTTCATCGGATGGGGCCGCGTCTCCCTGCTTGAAGAAATCCATAAGTATGGATCGATAACCAGAGCCGCAAAATCCTTGGGAATGGCTTACCGCCATGCGTGGGACCTTGTTGATTCCATGAATCATCAATCAAAGAAGCCTTTCGTTGAAGTTGTCGCAGGGGGCAAAGGCGGTGGTGGTGCACACGTAACTGAAGAAGGCAAGAAGGCCATCCGTCTTTTTCGCCAATTTGCTAAAGATTTCAAAGTATTTTTAGATCGCGAACAGAAAAAGCTGCGTTTCTGACAATAGGGCGCTAGTTTCAGTGTTTCGGCGAAAATGCGCACCCACCCAAATGCAAAGTAACGACATATCTCCGGCACAAAAAGGAGCTATATGATGGAAAATAACGAACTGCACCTGCCTGAACTAGAGAAACTTAGCAAACTGATCTCTGCGCTTAGAGACTACGCGTTAAAGAGTGCACGCGATCAGTGGGCCAAAAATACCTCGATTGCATATCTCGCACCCCGTCTGGACTCATGGGATACCTTCGTCTGGTTCGAACTCGCAAAGGACTGGGAGGTCGTCAATTATCTTCTCTCTGATACAACACGAGCCAGGAAATTAATGAGGAGCCTTCACTATTGCCTTCAGTGGTATGGGCAGAACGAAATTGATAGACTTCAGTGCATGAAATTCTCAATTGGAAAGCATAAGAATAAAATACTATAAATTCCAACAAGTCTTGAAAGATATCCTATGGCTTCTATAACTGCTACAGATACGAGGCCAGCTGGTCTGCATAAAGCACAGAAACAGGGTGAAGAACCTTTCGCTTTAGGCATGATATAATTATTTAGGATGCTAGTTCATGTAATTGCTCGACAGAAGATATGCAGCCTTGGCCATCATCATGCAAGCGGGAGTTTGATTAAAATGTTCATCGGTTTGCTCTCATTCAGCGTCATGGTGGTCATAATTAGCGCTCAGATTGTGAAGAGACGCGATAAGGGTGCGGATTGGCCACATATTTAGTCATCATTGCTCGGGAATCGTTTTGTTCGGTTTTTTGCCGTCGGAATGCGCACTATAGCGCTCAGCGTGGAGGAGGGACATCATGAAACTAAGCACACGAAATCAAATCAAGGGCAAGGTCATTGAGATCGTAAAAGGTAATGTCGCGGCAAAAGTGAAGATCGATATTGGCGGTGGGAATACGATCACTTCTACGATCACAGTAGAAGCCGTAAATGACCTCAAGCTGGAAAAGGGTGATGAGGTTATCGCCCTCATAAAAGCCAGCAGTGTGATGATCGGTAAGTAGCCGGATGCCCGAACGATATCGATCGTAACAAATGCGAGGCAGCCCCCCGGAATTGTGCTTAGATATTGTTCGCTGTCTCTAGGGCGTGATTTCGATTAAATCCCGGCAGTTTCCTACGGCCGGTAACTGGTGGCAATGGAGTTCAGGGGGGCAATATCGCTAGATACATGAAGCACGCACTTGTCCTTTCAACTAGTTAAAAGGAAATAATGGAGAAACATGGTGCCCCTTCATGAACTTCGAAAAAAGGACATCATCAGATATCTATTCTACGGAGGATACGAAGATGGAATTGCATAAGAGAATGTTTACAGTATTCATTGCGGTTGTTATCTTGTCGTCGATTTGTGCCGTTTCTGTTTCGGCGGAGACGCGCATTCGCTGCGCGTCCACCACGAGCACCCAGAACTCGGGATTGTTCGACTACATCCTGCCTATCTTCGAGAAGAAGACGGGGATCAAAGTGGACGTTGTTGCTGTGGGCACCGGCGCAGCGATCGAGATAGGAAAGAGGGGCGATGCGGACTTCGTTTTTGTCCATGCCAAGGAGCAGGAGCTGAAGGCAGTAGAAGAAGGCTTTTTCGTGAACCGGCACGATGTGATGTATAACGACTTCATCATCATCGGGCCTGCGAATGACCCGGCAAAGATCAAGGGAATGAAATCGGCAGCCGATGCTTTCAAGCAAATCGCCGCGTCGGGCTCTTCTTTTGTTTCACGAGGCGATAAATCAGGCACCAATACGAAGGAGCTCTCCATCTGGAAGATGGCGGGAATAGAGCCAGCTGGCGAAAAATGGTATCTCGAAGTCGGACAAGGAATGGAAAAGACGCAGAGGATTGCCGACGAGAAGCGGGCCTATACACTTACGGACCGGGGAACGTGGCTTGCTACCAGGGACAAGGACAAGTTGGAAATGATCATTGTCCTCGAAGGAGATGCCTCCTTGTTCAATCAGTACGGAGTGATGGCGGTGAATCCTGAAAAGCATAAGCATGTGAAATTCAAAGAGGCCATGGAATTTGTGAACTGGATCATATCCAGGGAAGGCCAGGACACGATCGCAAGTTTTAAGGACAAGAATGGAAACGCACTGTTTATACCGAACGCTAAATAACCCAAAAGGATTTGCACGGATTGATCGTGTTGGGCATCACCATTATCCCCTTGTACTCGCCTCATGACAGTATGTGGCACAGCGGAACGATAGCAAGCATGTCAATAATACATGTCCTGAGCTGCCATGTTTATTCCAGAACTAATAAATGATTGACAGGATTTTCGAAGTTGAATACACTATGTGCCGAAGTCGTTTGCCGTTTTTTCTATCAGCTGATATCGGCTCCTCTTAATTCTTGAATTTGCCGAAACTATCATGAGTATTCTGGAGACTGCCGGAGCAGAAGAGGCATTTGTCCCCACGTAAGTCTAATGCTGTTGCCTCTGAACGAAAGCGTTCCTATTGTAAAGGATACTATATAATTACAATATCCTATGTTTGACGAAACACTTTTTACAAAAGCATACAACGTCGGATCTTGCCTAACAGACCTGCTTACCGTCCAGCCAATGCATGGGGCGAGTGTGAATGGCTGGGTTGATATTCCGCTAACGTTCGTGATCATGATCTATTTTATGGCCATCACAATTACGGCAGCGAGTGTTGCATATTTTATGAAGAAGAAAAATCCCTTTGTCCAAGCTTTAAGAAAGTCCGTTCTCATTGCTTTCTTTTGCAGCGGGTTGCTTTATTTGGTTTATTCGGAACGGACGTGGTACGAGTGGCTCCGTCACGATGTTGATGCCTATTCCGGAAAATCCACAGAGGAGAAAACATTTATAGATTTTGGTTCTATCTATGATTTCGCCTTGGCGGCACAAAAAGCATTGAAAGATGGCGAATACACTCTCTATACTTCTAATAAATCTTTCAGCTTAATAGCCCAATACTATTTGCTGCCCAAGCGAAACAGGACCAATTCAAAAAACATTCTCGTTTTTTACGATACTGATGCCATCTATGACGACAGTACGAAGACATTCATAAAAGGCGATACGCGTGTTGAAAATGCCGAAATGATCTTTCGCTATGATGCAGGTGCGTATATGTTGAGGATCAGATGATTACAGCGCTTGTTGCTTTAGTGATCCCGCTCATGCTGGGTTTTCTCATCGTGTCACTGCTGTTGCAGCATGACACCACAAGCGGATTGGCTGAACGTTTCTGCTTGGCTTACCCGCTCGGCATGGGCATTGTGACAGTTCAGATGTTTCTCCTGGCCATCGTTCACGTTCCGTTAAAGCTCTGGTATGTTGCAGCGCCAATCATGATAGAAATTGCAGGCCTGTCCTTGTGGACAAGAAAGAGGAACGTCGTGCTCATCAAGGCGCCTTCGTTCGGGCTCCTCAGCGAGATATTTGGAGCGGGCAGCAATTGGATCAAAAAGGTCTCACTAGTCATCCTGACTGCTCTTGTCACCGTGAAAATAGCTTCCATCTTCATGGAAACATGCTTGAGGCCTATTTTTGCATGGGACTCATTCGCCAATTGGTCGGCAGGAGCTAAGGCGTTCTTCTATTCTCACGGCCTGCTCTTAGATGCTTCACCAGAGGATTTTTTCGGTAAGGGCTTGCTTAACAGGAACGCAAATTATCCTCCTCACAATCCGCTTCTGCAGGTCTGGATGAGCCTTTGGATCGAACATTTTGATGAAGTGTTTGTAAAATTATGGAGTCCCGTGTACCTTCTTTCCATGTCCGTTTATCTTTATGTGATCATGGCCCGTGAGACCTCACGTCTAATTTCCCTGGCGATACTTGTGCTATTCTTGAGTTCCCCGCTCATGTCACTCCATTCTTTCGAGGTTTACAGCGATGTCCCGCTAAGCGTTTATATCCTCTTTGCCCTGATCATGTTCCTCTACAGTATGCGGGGGAAGGATGGGTATTGGGCGCTGATGGGTCTCTTCTCAGCGGAAGCACTGTTTACTAAAGATGAGGCGCCTTTTTTTGTGCTTCCGCTTCTTCTGGCTGCCGCTGTTTTCTTATGGCAGAACAAAGGTCAAGGTATTACCCTTCGAAAATCGGCGATTCCCCTCTTCGCCAGCCTGTTTTTGGCTGTCCCCTGGTTCGTGTTCAAATTCACTCATAAGCTTGGGTTCGGCGCTGATTATGTGACAGTTGAACTTACCTTGCGTCCAGAGATGGTGTGGCAAGTCATATTGCTGATTGCATCTCTTGCGAATTTTAACGTATTTTTCCTTTTTATTCCCTTGCTTGCCATTCTAGCCGGCCGTCCAAAAAAGGAATTTATTTTATTAGGTGTGCCTGTTCTGTGTTATGCATCGTTTTTCATCACGGTTTATGCGCTGACGGTGTTTTTTTCTGGGAAATTGATGTTTGAAGCGGCTGTTTTCCGGAATATGCTGACGTATTATCCTAGCGTATGTTTTCTTACTTTCCTGTTGATAAAGACGATTATTCTGAGATGGGACGGGGTCCAAACGGGTAGTATCAGTCCGAAGTATCTCTCGCCATAGACCCTGATTATATGTCGTATCTTAAAAGGAGGAGAACATGAAAATCGGTATCAGCCTGGTTGTGTTCTGTGTTGTTACACTGATGGGAGGAGTTGCAGTTGCCCAGCAGAAGGGGCCCGCCGAGGCCGCCGCGGAGAAGATTGTCCAGATCGTGGCGGATGGCTGCAAGGCCGAAATCGAGACTTACTGCAAGAACGTCACGGTCGGAGAGGGCCGCGTCTTGGCATGCCTCTACGCCTATGAGGACAAGCTTTCCGCTCGGTGTGAATACGCGCTCTATGATGCAGCTGCGCAGCTCCAGCGCGCAATTTCCACCCTGACTTATGTCGTGAACGAGTGCCAGTATGACCTGACGAAGTTCTGCTCCGTTATCAAGCCCGGCCAGGGGCGATTGCTCCAGTGCATTGACAAGAACGACGCGAAGATCAGCCAGCGGTGCAAACAGGCCTTGAAGGACACGGGATTGAAGAAATAAGCGATCCATGAACGCCCGTCTCTGTCCCTCTCCAAGAGTAGGGGACGAAGATATGGCCAAAGCTGATGTGCATGGCGCTGATCACAAAAAGGTTCTTTGATGTTGATAATGCAAATAGACAGGACTTTCTGATTGGCTGTCTTTTTCGAGAGGGGCGCGACGATATGTCCGCCGCGCCCCTTACCCAGGACATTAGCAAAGGGTTCTATGCGATCTGTGCGACTGAAGATATGTTCTAGTATGAGCATGACACTCCCGTTGACGGCAGGTGCGCCTATCCTGGCGCTTGTTTTCCTGGCGCTGGTCGGAGGCTGCGCAAATCCCTTTCCGCAGGACCTGCTTGCTAAGGTCGAGAAGAATGTCACCTATCAGGAATTTCAGGATGCACCTGAGCAGTTTGATGGCAAACTCATGATGTTCGGTGGGGTGATCATCGAGACGAAGAATGCAGAGGACGGGGCCTGGATCATCGTCCTCGAGAAGCCGCTTGACAAGGAAGGCCGACCCGACTGGGCCGCTGAGAGCGGCGGACAGTTTCTGATAATAACAAAAGCATACCTTGATCTGGGTGCGTTCCGCCGGGGCCGCTCCATAACGGTGATTGGAGAATCCAAAGGATCAAAGTCGCTGCCACTCCTCGGAAGTGACTATTGGTATCCGCTCCTTGAAGCGCAGCAACTGCACCTTTGGTAGAACGATACCCGTCGAATTCGCAAGCTTGTTTTTACACTTCCGACTTTATTATCACTTCCTGCATCCCAGTTTCGGCACTCCTTCTTGATCTTTGCTATATTCTAATGGACCGGGGTGTTGCGGGGGGGTAAAAGCAATAAATGGACCCGCTCAGGAGCTATCCACTGGTTCTGATGCGAACCGCCGTTTGTTTAAGCGAGTCTTCCACAAGGGCTGTTCGGGAGGCCACGCAAAGCCATGAAACTTAGTTTTATAGAGAGATGCATAGTCAACAACCCGATCCGCGCCGCGATTCAGAGACGCGTGGAAGGGCCGATGCTGCGAAAAATGGGAAGCCTGGAGCGTTATCCTCTCTGTCTTGAGATCGGCTGCGGCACGGGAATCGGTGCGCGGCTGATTGTTGATCAGTTTGGCGCAGAGAGAGTGGTAGCGACGGATATTGATCCCGAACAGATCAAACGGGCGGTACAATCTCACGAGCCGAAATTCGCAGGCGCGATAGAATTCAGGGTAGCTGATGCCATGAATATGGACGAGCATGACGGGAAATTCGATGCGGTCTTCTCGTTTGGCGTCATTCACCATCTGGAAGATTGGAGGAAGGGGGTCAGCGAGGTATCGAGAGTTCTGAAAAGCGGAGGTGAATTTTTTTTCGAAGAACTGCTCCGTTCGCTCACGGGTAATATACTTACGAAAATATTTACTCCTCATCCCGGAGGAGGAGAATTCGATTTTACCGAATTCAAGAAGGAACTGGGCAATTGCAATATTGATATAATTAAGGTAAGGAGCGTAGGGCAAATTGCTGTATTCGGCGTGGGGAAAAAGAGATGAAGGTCGTCGAGCATGCCGTGTGTATTCATAGTTAATGCAGGAAGCATCGTGGCGCATGAAAACTGGTCCTACTTGCTTCTCTCTAGTTTTTCTGGAAGAATCCTGAATACTGGAGCAGCCAAAGGAGGATTGAATATGCTGTGGACAATCGCTGTGGTACTGATAATTCTGTGGTTACTGGGATTTGTGAGTAATTACACGATGGGCGGATTTATCCACATATTGCTTGTAATTGCAATTGTAGTGGTCCTAATCAGAGTCATTCAGGGGCGAAAAATTATAAAGTAGTCAATCTATGAGGGTCAGGCCGAAAGACCGGGAAAGAAGACATGATTGGAGCTCAAGAGACTTGACGGGCTGAATAGGTTTTTGATACTCTCTAAATGGTTCCAGGCGATGGAGTCCGCCGGCTTTCGCATTCTGAGAGGAGGATAATCATGAGAAATCTTCTCATTGCGGCGCCTTTGCTGGTGCTAACTTCATGCGTAGTTAGTGATGGACACAATTTTGATTTCAGCAACGTTCCCAAGCTCGGCCTTCACCAAATGAAGGACACAGAATACAATAATATTTTCGCGGAGCCTTGGAGAGAAGAGAAGACGACTACGGGCGATGCCAAATTTGACAACGTCAAATACTATTATGCGTCCGGAAATACATTTAGCGGCCGCGGTTCTGTACGGATTTTACTGTTAGAGTTCAAAGATGGACAGCTTAATGCCTATGATTATGCCAGTTCGTTTGATGAAGATAAGACACATATCGATTTGGCGGCTGTGAACAAGATCAAGATTGGAGTTTCTACAAAAGAAGATGTATTGATCGCACTGGGAAAACCTCACGGTAAAGCCCTCTGTCCCTCGGAGATTGCTATCTTTATGGATAAATGTGACAAGGCTATAGAGATATGGGGCTGGGGTGAATACGAAAAGAATTATACAAGGGTGAAGGAGAAACGTTCCAAGGTAACGGAAGTATTTGTGATGTTCGATAAAGAAGGCACAGTGAGGGACCTGAAGACCTATGTCATCACCAAATAGTCTATGGTGCGCGCTTTCTCTTTAAGTTTTCTTTTGTTACTGCCTCCCAGTAAAAATGCTCTCTCATCCGGATTTTCCAACAGACCCCGTCAACTTCGTTGACATCAGCCCCTAAATCAGGCATATATTCATGAAGGAATACGTGGTCCGCTTGCAGATTGAGGCCGTTATATGAAGGTAAGAACAAAGATACTGCATTGGGGCATAGGTGCGGCCGTAACCGCTTTTGTCCTTTTGCTGATCGCGTTTTTTCTCGCGACACCATTCATCAATTCCGCAACGATGAAGGCGAAAATCAAGACCCTCGTCTCACAGCAAATAGGCGGGGAGGTGGAATTTCAGAGGATGGATCTGTCACTTTTCCCCAGCCCCCATGTGGTCATGTATCATCCCAGTTTTTCAATTCCTGCTGCGGTTTCCGGTACTCTTGAGTCCATACGCGTATATCCCCGCGTGTTTCCTCTTTTCCAGGGAAAGGTGCTCATTTCCAAGGTTCAGATCCAAGCGCCCGATATCAAGGTTATCCTCCCCGATGGGACAGGGAAAGAAAAACCAGAATCCGCCTCTCATGCAGACGTAAAGGAAACACTGAGGGAAGCTCTCGGATCACTGCAAACGATTGCACCCAACCTCGAATGCCAGATAGACAAAGGCGCATTCGTTCTTTCAAAAAAAAGCAATCCCGTTCTTTCTCTGCAGAACGCGAATGCGCGTTTTACCGTTTCACCGGGAAATATAGATATCGCGGTAAAGGCACATTCTGAACCCGGGGGACCTGTCTCCTTGAGCTTCGGGATTTCCTATGATGATGACAGGGTAGAAGTTAAAGACCTTTACGGCACATTGGGACGTTCATCTGTTTCTGGCCTTTCAGCGCGACTTGATCTGGCGAAAACTCCTTTCATCGAAGTGCCCTCGGGAAAGGCAACTATTTCGCTTGATGAACTCTACCCGTTGCTTTCGTCAATTGAGGGCCAGGGCCCTCTTATCAGGGAGATAAGGTCCTTAAAAGGTGTTGTCAATGTTTCATCTATGAACTTTGCGGGACCGATATCACAGCCTACACGGGAGCGGATGCTGGTCACTGGTGACGTTGCAAACGTTATCGTGGATTCGATATTGCTCCCAGTCCCCCTTACACTGGGCGGAAGGTTTTCCCTCGATAGGGATGGCATTGGCGTCAACGATCTGGCAGCCTCGGCGGGAAGATCTTCCGCCTCTGGTGTCTCGGCACGGTTCGCCTGGAGGAAAAACCAACGCATCGAGGTAAATGCGGGCAGGGCTGTGATTGCTCTCGACCAGGCCTATCAATGGCGTTCTTCGTTTCCAGGCTTGGAAAATCTGCTGAAAGACGTGACAGGGCTCAAAGGTACGGTAAAACTCTCGTCCATAAACATTGCCGTCCCACTTTCGGGACCCGGAACGTGGAAGTTGAGTGCAGCCGGCAGAGTAGACAACATTGTCATCGATTCACCGCTTCTTCCTTCGCCTCTATCGGCCACAGGAGGATTCACCGCAGGGCGAGATGATCTGGAGATCGGCGGCTTGTCAGCCTCCCTCGGCGAGTCTTCAATTTCTGAAGTGTCAGCCCGTCTGGCCTGGAAGGCGCGTCCATCTCTTGTGATCGGTTCCGGCAAGGCTGTAATCGCTCTCGGCGAAGTCTATCAATTGCGTTCCCAATATAGCGGTTTAAATGAAGCCCTGAAGGACTTAAAAGCGTTATCGGGCACGGTAAAGTTCTCTTCGATGCATGTTACGGTATCATTCCCTCCGGACGGGGCATTGCAGATAGCAGCGGCGGGCAGCATGGAGAATATTAGTTTTGATTCGTCTCTTCTTCCTGGCCCGGGTGCTATCTCTCGAGGGAATTTCAACCTGGAGCCGGGAAAACTTTCTTTTGACGATGTACATGCCGCTATGCTGGATGCATCCATCACCTTGTCAGGTTCTCTCAAGGACCCCCTGAAAAGCATGGAAGCCGCTGACCTCTCGCTTAAGGGGACGGTGGGAAAAGAGAGTATGCAGTGGGCTTTTAAGACATTTACTTTACCGCCCAAACTCTTCGTGCGTGCTCCAGTGCTTCTTTCGGATATCCATCTGATATGGCAGAAATCGGCCGAAATATCACTTTCGGGCACATTGACTGTTTCTGACGGCCCAACCATTTCACTTGACCTGTACCGGAGCCCCAAAGAACTCGCTGTCCGTAAGGCCATGATAAAAGATCAAGATACCGACGCAACACTTATGTTTAGACGGCAGGAGACATCCACAGAGCTTTCCTTTTCGGGGACTTTGTCAGAGACAACCCTGACTAGAATATTTGTGAACCTGATATTTGGAAAGGGAAAGGTAGAGGGCAAATTGCGAGCGAACATCCCTGCCGACCGGCCCCTGAATTTCGCGGCAGAGGGCGTCATTGATGGGGATGACGTCGTTATCCCGTGGCACCTGGGGCCACCGTTGAAAGTAGACCGTTTTATGCTCCATGCCGACAAGGGCGTTCTCACCGTGGATTCGGCGTCGTTGACTTGGGGGAGTTCCAGCGGCACCCTGAAAGGGAACGCGAGAGCTTCGGAAGAAGGGTTTATTCTGGATATGGATCTTGATTCGGACGGTATCAACGTAAACGAAATAGAGCAAACTATCGCAACAACATCATCAGAGAATAAGGGCGAGGAGAAAAACAGCGACACCGCACTTCCCATAGGCGAGCAAGAGGAAAGGACGAGCATGCTCGCCATTCACGGGACCTTTCGGGTCAACTCTGCCTCCGTGATCTACGACCGGTATACATTCAAACCTGTGAAGGCTATCATCACCCTCGCTCCTGAAGGCATGGACGCTGCCATCACCGAGTCAACGGTGTGCGGCGTGGCCATCACCGGCATGTTTGCCACTTCCCATGGGAACGTGCAGCTGACTTTCAAACCGAAAGCAGAACAACAACAATTAGGATCCGCCATTTCTTGCCTAGCGGGAGAGCGTGTCAAAACGACGGGAACATTCAATCTGAGCGCCGACATCGAAATGAGCGGCAAGAGCGAGACCCTGCTCTCCTCCCTCGAAGGAGGAATTGATTTTAAGGCAAAGGACGGGAAAATTTATTACGCCCCCGTACTGGCAAGGATATTCTCGCTTCTGAGCGTAACTGAAATTTTCCGGTTGAAGCCGCCTCAGCTGGGAGGAAACGGATTCCCCTATCATTCCATGGCTCTTCAAGGGAAACTGCATAAAGGCAAGTTCATGGTGGAAAAAGCATATATCGGCGGATCTTCCCTGCACATTATCGGTCAGGGAGATGTTGATATCGCCGGGAATAAGGCGGACCTTGTTGTACTTGTGTCGCCTTTTTCAGGCATAGACTCGTTCATAAGGCATATTCCACTTATCGGAAAACCTCTTAGCAAAGCTCTTGGCGGCACCGTCGTCTCCGTCCCTGTTAAGGTATCTGGTGATCTTGCCAATCCGAACGTCACCTTTCTGGCTCCTTCAGCAGTGGGGAAGAGGACCCTTGATCTCATGAAAAATATCGTGGAACTCCCCGTTGAGCTTATATCACCTATAATGCCCCCGGAGAAAAAAGGCACAAAATAACATAAAAAGCATCATGGGCATTTTACCGATGAGTAAATCGGACACACGGTACCGCTGTAAGATACTTTGCCTAGCAGACTTTTGAGGCGCCTGGAAGGAAAGGCACAGTTTTATCTCCATCCTTCAATGTGGCGCTGATGAGAAAACGCTAAATCGGCCTTGCGGGAGTTTGAACGGGACGCGTCCTGATGAAGCTCTCCGTGGATTCCCTTCTCAGCTTATCCCGATGGTGTTCCAGCAGGATTCCCACGGTCTTCTGTGCAGCAGTGACGACGGGGACCCCCAGTATCATGCCCATGATGCCGAAGAGTTTCTCCCCCACGATTAACGTGATCACGAGGATCATGGGATGGAGGTGCACGCCTTTCCCGATCAGCAGCGGCTGTATAACGAGATCGTCCATAAGTTTTATGACGAGATACAGGGCAACCACATTCAATAAGGGATCAAAGCTGCGATACTGCATCAGCGCGACGAGGGATGATGCTGTGCATCCGACAACAGGGCCAAAATACGGGATAATATTTGCCACGCCGCTCAAGATGCCGAGCGCGATGGGAGAGTTGATCCCGATGAGCCAGAGCCCCGCCGAAGCGAGTGCTCCTACAGCAAAACAGTCAGCAGCGAGTCCGCGGAGATACTTTCCAACGAGTATATTGATCTCTTCAATTACGGAAATGATTGTTTCCACGTACGAAGGAGGAACCCAGCCCATCATCCTTTTCATCATGCCCGGCCAGTCCTTAAGGAGAAAAAACACGAAGAAAGGGACGAGAATGAGCGCCATAATAAGTGGCGGTGCCTGCATGATGATCTCTGAAGCGTTGAGTGACCGTTCGAGAAATCCGTCTGGACCGAACACGATATCGACAAGTTTCATAATACTTGACTCAATGATAGGATATTTTTCTGCATTGCTTTGCGCGATTGACAGGAGAGCATCTTGTATTTGATGCGAGAACTCGGGAAGCTTTGCATAGAAATTCATGACATCCAGATTAATATTGGGTATGAAAATAAGGTCTGCTGCGACTACGAATGCGGCGCTGAAAACAAAGAGCAGGATGACCGCCACGCTCCTCTTGATCCCGAGCCTTTCAATGGAAGCAATAACAGAATTGAGGATATATGCAATGACGGCTGCAGCTGTCAGCAATATGATGAGCTGCGTAACGCGGGAAACGATGACTGCCGCCACAGCGAGAGCCAGGATAATAAGAACCCACCCCGGCATCTGATTACGGAGCTTTCGCAAATCGGTCAGCGAGGCGCCACCCTTATGTCTTTCATCAGTCATGTCGTTATCTTGTTAGACGCTTCATTCGGGCTGGTTACGGTGTATGTAATCCGACAGAATCTCTGCGAGGTTTAGCAGAATTCCCGTAGAGATCGCATTATTGCGCCTGAGAAGATCGTCAAAGTACGATTTATACATGATCAAAAGGAGCGAATCCTGTTCAGCCACAGCAGTCGCAAAGCGTGAAGTTTGGCCTATGAGGGCGAGTTCGCCAAACTGGGAGCCCGGGCCTAAAACGTGCAGCGTCTTGTTCTCCGGATTCGACTCTTTGACTATTTTTACAGATCCCTCGAGGATCACATAGACCGCTTTCCCGATTTCTCCCTCGTGAAAGATAATATCTCCCGCTGTATATTTTTTTTCAACGAGGTCGATAAGCAGTTTTCTGAGCAACTTCTTGCCCATGCCCTTAAAGAGGGGACCTTTGCTGAGTGTTTGGAGATGGGATTCTCTCGTCGTGTCCAGCGTCCAAGTAAAGTATCTTCTCACTATTTGTGTGATCATAGAGTAAAATTCTACCGCAACTGAGGGGCTTCTGGCAATATTTATTATAAAAAACAAAGGGTAACCATGAATGATGCTTCTTAGTAACTTCACCCTCCGCAGCAGCGGTTCTGTAGGTGCGGCGCCGGATAATCCCGCCGCAAGCTGGTCAAACAGGCTTAGACTTTAGTATATCACAACCATCATCGTGGGCGTTAGATCATTCAGAGGAGTCTGATTTTTCTGTGATGGGTCAGGGCAAACAGTGGTGATCACGCGAAGGCCAAAGAATAACGATTTCTTCTCGTAACCTTCGCCAAGCATTCCTTCCCGCAATCCGCTGCGATTGCATTATCCCGAAATTGCATGGTACAATTAGCAATAACCGGGCGGGCGTCGCGGACGATATATGGCTATTCAACTGAATTGATCCACCTCAAAAGGACCCAGATATATGTTTGAGCACCATTCAAAACCCGTGCTTCCTCGCGCTGCCTTTTTGAGGCGCCTTGTCCGCCATGGCTTTATGGCGCTCACCATAGTCCTCGCATCTCTCGCGGCCGGCATTGCCGGCTATCACTATTTCGAAGGTCTGCCCTGGATGGACGCCTTCGTTAACGCCGCCATGATCCTGGGTGGCATGGGCCCGGTCAACGAACTACACACGACTGCAGGCAAGTTGTTTGCCGGCTGCTACGCACTATACTCGGGCATGGTTTTCCTCGTGGCTGCAGGTGTATTGTTTGCCCCGGTTGTACACCGGTTTTTACATCACTTTCACTTGGAGATATCCGCGGCCGATACAAAGCAGGATCTGCAGCGGCAGAAAGGCGACTTGCCCGCGAAAACACGCGCCCGATCGGGTAATGGATAATGTTTAGCGTTAAAAAATAGTGTTTTCATTATCTTTTAAATATCGGGAAATAGAGACTGAATGTCGTTCCTGCCCCGACTTCGCTGACGACGCGGATGAATCCACCATGGTCATCTAGGACCTTTTTGGCAATGGAGAGACCCAGCCCCGTCCCTTTCAGAAACACTTTGGTAGTAAAAAAGGGCTCAAAAATCTTGCTTAAATTATCCTCTTGGATTCCATGGCCCGTATCCCGTATCTTAAGCGTCGCATATGTTGAGTCTGACACATTTTCCCTATCCGTTATGACGGTAAGTGTGCCCCCCCTTGGCATTGCGTCAACCGCATTAGAGAGAAGATTTTCTATCGCCTGTAGAACTTGCACGTCATTCCCGATTATGGACGGCGTATCGTGATAGTCCCTGTTAATAGTGATGGACTTTTCCTTACAGATGTCTTCATACATGGTTAATGCTTTCTCGATTATTTGAGATAGGTCGCATTCTTCCCGCCGGCCGGCGTCTCGACGAGAGAATAGGAGAACGTTCTGCAGAACATTTTCCAATCTGACTGCTTCCGTGTATATCAAACCGGCGTATTTCTTCTCTTTTGACCCTGTCTGAAGTGCGTCGAGCAGCCGATTTGCAAAACCACCGATGACCATTAGAGGGTTTTTGATTGTGTGGGAAACATTGGCTGTTATGCGTCCGAGCGCCGCAAGTTTTTCATTCTCGGCGAGCTGCTCCTGAAGCCGGGATTTCTCGGCTTCTGTCTGATGGCGGTTGATCAGGATCGCAAGTGAATTTGCGATCGCTGAAAGGAACTCTTCTTCCTCTTCAATGCGCTCGTGATCGTCCGGTATCGTGACATTGATCAATCCAAGGGGCCTTTCGCCAAACACAATGGGCACGCAATACCGGGTGGCAGATCCGACGGCAGTGGATTGAATATCATACGGTTCGTCAATACAACCGGTCCCAATTATCGGGCAGGCCGGCACCTCATCGGAAGGAGCGCCTCTTTTCAGAGAAATCGACTTGCAGGAAATGGCCTCATCGGCGGAAAAACCATGCATGGCTGCCAGCAACAGCATATCAGTCTTCTGTTCGAGAAGATGAATGCTTGCACGCGTATGCATGGCAAAGCGGGGAATCGTGAGGATGAGATCAAGAACGGAATTGATTTGCTCTTTGAGCGGCCCGGATTCCAAGGATATTTTTAGCACTGAACTGATGGCTTTTTGGACCTGGAGATTCAACTCCATCCTGTGCTCGACTCTTTTATAGTCCGTAATGTCTTTAACCACAGCCATAGCGACCACATCATCATCGGTTCCCAGAAAGCTCAGGCTGATGTCAATGGGGAATTCCGTGCCGTCCTTTCTTAAGCCGAAAAGCTCGAGCCCGCTTCCCATTTGGCGGATGTGAGGGTCAGCGAAGAAGTTCGTCACGTTCATCCGGTGGTGAGCGCGAAAACGACGGGGTACGAGAATCTCCACATTTTCCCCTATCATCTCACTTTTGGACCACCCGAACAGATTCTCCATTCGGGCATTGGCATGAATAATAGTGCCTTCCCTGCTGACGAGCACAAGACCGTTCGGCAGTGACTGAAGAAGTTGCTCATACTGCTGTGTAGACAGCTGCAGTCTATTAACGGCTGTTTCCCGTTCCTTGATATTTTCCGCCGTTTTATGCTGTCCTGAAGTAATACATTCGCTTGATGTACAGATTGCTGACATGGGCATGATTTCCCTTTTCACGTGCCGATCTACCTATAATATAGCACCAATTATGTCCTGTTTCAGCATGATTGCGGGCCGCGATTGATCAGGTTCTTTAATGCAAGAAATGAAATGATGACGGAGGGCCGATTAGCTTGACACCGCTTTAATACAATATCTTGTAGCTCGCCACGGGTAAGCTAAATCAAGGAATAGCTTGAAAAACCACGGGTTTTTCAAATGATAACCGTCCTCCGCTTAGATGCGCTATCGGCTTGCTGCGGGGTGATCCATTGCAGCTGCTATTAGTGGAAATGAACTGTCGTTTCTTGAAGTTGTTAAAAGTTGCCGTCCCTTGATTCACACCAATTTGTCAACTGGCAACTGTTAGCATCTCCTCATTAAATTTTCCGGTCGATATTTCCGGTCGATATTGTTGACATCAGCCAAGATAAGGCATATATTCGTGAAAAAGAATTTTGGCGCTTCATAAGTCTTTGGAGCAGGGTTGAGATTACGCTTTGTACGCGAAAAAACCTGCTTAAGGTAGAGTTTTTGCGGCTCAATACAATAGGCAAGTAGGAGGCAAACATGCGTGTTGTCGTAGTCGGAGCAACGGGAACCATTGGCCAAGCAATTGTGGCTGCACTCATGCGTGATCACGAGGTATTGCCCGTCAGCCGGAACTCGAGAATTCGTGTGGATATCACCGACCCAGAATCCATCCGCACGATGTACAAGACGGTTGGCGCAATCGATGCGGTCATCAGTGCGGCTGGCGAGGCGCGCTTTGCGCCGCTGATGCAGCTAACCGATGCCGACTTTCAGTTCTCGCTGAATAACAAGCTCATGGGGCAGGTGAACCTGGTCCGTTTCGGCATGGAATCAATGCGCGATCGCGGCTCCTTCACGCTTACCAGCGGCACACTGGCACGATCCCCGATGAAAGGGAGCGGTGTGATAAGCCTGGTGAACGCCGGGTTGGAGGGGTTCGTCCGCGCGGCCGCGCTGGAAGCGCCCCGCGGCATCCGGGTCAACATCGTCAGCCCATCATGGATAACCGACACGCTTCGGGCGCTCGGCATGGACCCGTCACACGGCATCTCCCCCGAGACTGCTTCCAAGCTCTATGTGCAAAGCCTTGTCGGTAATCAGTCCGGTGTGGTCATCGAAGCGAAAGTTTGAAAAACGAACACTACCTCTGAGGAGATGATGTAACAGCATGTAATCGCGATTCATGTACACCGCCGCTGGAGCGCGCGTTTCTTCCTGAAATTTTTTGCTTTTCCTAAGCCGGCTCAATGGTGCAAAGTCCAACCCGAATTGATGACTTAATGATTTCCGATCGGTCCTGGTCACATTTGATGGAGGCTTGCAGGCTGTATCCACAAGTGAGGGAGATTTCGCATGAAACGATCGCTTCTCTTTTCACCGTTCAAGATTAAAGGGCTTGCCCTAAAAAACCGTATCACAATGGCGCCGCTCTTTCTATCCTACGCAAATCCTGATGGGACGGCGAGCGAATTGATCATGGACTATTATCGGGAGATGGCGGCGTCAGGTGCGGCGATGATCGTAACTGAAAATGTTGCCATTGATCCCTCGGGTATGGGATCGCCCTATACTCTTCGGGCAGACAACGACCATGCGATAGCCGAACTTGCAAAAATCGCGAAGGCTATTCATCAGGAAGGTGTGATCGCCATAAGCCAGCTAAATCACGCTGGCAGATACGCCCATGCTTCACAGCAGAGGCTTGCGCCCTCACCAGTAAAAACAGGCGGGGTAGTGCCGAAAGAGATGAACGCGGAAGAAATAGAAACGATCATCAAGTCATACGCGGAAGCCGCGGCGCGGGTTAAAGAGGCGGGATTTGACGGGGTCGAACTCCATGGAGGCACGGGGTACCTTCTCGTACAGTTCCTCTCCAGACGCACGAACCAGAGAAAGGACGATTACGGCGGTCCGCTCGAAAACAGAATGAGGTTTCCCCTGAGAGTAGTCGAAACGGTCATGAAAAGCGTGGGTGAGTATCCGGTGGGATACCGTTTCCTCGCCGATGAGTGGCTGCCTGAGGGACTTCATACGGACGAAACTTCACTCTATGCGAAGGAGCTTGCAAAAAGAGGCGTTGCCTACCTCTCCGTCATGGCAGGGACGTACGATTCATTCTTCCTTCCCGCGTACAAGGAAAAAGAGAAAGAAGAGGCGTATATGGCCCATTTTGCCGGGAGAATCAAGGAGGCGGTACCCGAACTGCCCGTCATCGCTGCGGGACGCATTCAAACACCTGAAACGGCTGAAAAAGTTCTTGAAGAAGGCGCCGCCGACCTCATCGGCCTTGCGAGGGTACTCTTTGCCGACCCCTTGTGGCCCAAAAAGGCCGCCGGCAAGGATGACAAACCGATAGTCAAATGCTTGCCAACATGTAACCTTTGCATGGAGATGGTCATGAAGGGCAAGCCGGCCTTCTGCGCCCGCTGGGATAAGGGGAAAAGAGAGCAATTTCTCTCCATTCACGGAAAATAAATTCCCGTGCCGGCACACGAGAAACAAGATCAGGCAGCATGTTACAACCGGAACTCATAAGATATGCAATAAAGAGGAATCGCTATGTCACCCGCAAATAAGGGCGGTTGGAAGACATGCTCGAGAGGCCACAAATATAGAGGGCGGGGTGGATGCCCGATCTGATGGAAAGGTCATAGCTCGGCCGGTGGCCGGAGGGTCAAAAAGGAGAAAATATCAAGACCAACGTTGCGCGCGTCAAAACGAATTGTTTAGAAGCATATTCACAGAATGGCCCGGCTGCTGCCTGACAAATGCTTGCCATGTGGCCATTGATCGAAATCTTGCTGAATCAATCGACGGATTTACAATATCAGAATTAAAAGTTTCATGATAAATCGTTAGTTGATATTTTTGACATGAAAGGGGTCCTTGAATGATAATCAAGTTCCTGAATATCGGTCTGCCGAAGAAGGAGATGTTTCACGGCAAAGAATTCATGACGGGCATGTGCAAAAAACCGGTTACAATCCCTCTCCCGCTGACGCATCTGGGATTTGAAGGAGATGGCGTGGGGGACCTGAAACATCACGGCGGAAGCGACAAGGCCGTTTGTGTTTACTCCATCGATCACTACGAGTACTGGGAAAATATGCTCGGGATACAAATGCCTGACGCCGCATTTGGCGAGAATTTTTCCGTGACGGATATGAATGAAGAGGGTGTCTGTATAGGCGACATGTATCGCTCGGGAACTGCATTGGTACAGGTAAGCCAGCCGCGTCAGCCCTGCTCGACGCTTGCAGCACGGTACGGCAGAGAGGATTTCGTGAAGCTTGTCGTGGATTCCGGCCGGACGGGCTTCTACGTGAGGGTGCTAGAGGAGGGAAGGGTCAAAGCAGGAGACGGCCTTTCCCTCGTTGAAAAGGACTCCCACCGCGTATCGATCGCCTTCGCAAATCGTATCTATCATCACGATCGGAAAAACCGCGAAGGTATCGAGAAAGTTCTAACCCTTCCCTCCCTTTCGGAATCCTGGAGAAAATCGTTTCAGGAATTAAAGGACCGGGCCTAGCATGCCGCTTTGTCTGAGCGATACTGATCAAATCGCCATCTCGATCGTTCTCGATCCTTCTTCTCGCTGCCCGCTATAGAGCCTGTGGATGGGCCTGTACGGCAACCGTACAGGTATCATCGATCATAACGCGGATGCTGAACAATAACAATTTCTTCCCGTAACGTTTTGCCAGGCTTTCCTTCTGAACTGCGCAACAGCCGTCTCCTATGAAGATTTCATGTTTCATGTGGAAATCTTCATAGAGTTATGCCATAATAGCGACGTCGATGCGTACAATCAACAGATTGAACTTCTGCTCTTAATAAGCGCCAATGGACAAAAGAAAGCATAAGATACTGTTCGTCAACGATGGTCCTGATGATGCTCACTCGCTCCTGGAGAAGCTCAAGGAGGCGGGCGATGTTTTCGAACTAATTTACATCCAGGGGCCCGATCAAGACCTGGAGAGCCTCTTCAGCAGTGATTTCGATGTCTTTCTACTTGACCTCAGTAATGCCGATGGCCGCGGAGAGGATATCCTCAACAAACTCCAAAAGCATGTAACGACCACACCCACATTGGTCCTTACGAGCGCCGAGAATGAGTCCCTCGGATTACGTGCGCTTCAATTAGGAGCACTGGATTATCTGAGAAAAGACCGGACAGATGTCGATGCCTTGCTTCGTTTGTTGCGTCAGGGCGCAGAATACGGCAAGACCAAAAAAGCGCTCTTGGAGAGCGATGCAAGATACCGACTGCTCCTGGAATCGGTCACAGACTATGTGTACACCGTCCAGGTAGAGAATGGCCATCCCGTGGCAACATCGCATGGCCCTGGGTGCGTCGCGGTAACCGGATATACGCCTGAAGAATATTCTGCGAACCCGTTCCTCTGGTATTTGATGATCCATGAGGGAGACCGACAGGCTGTCATGGAACAGGCTGACTCTATTCTTTCGCGGAAAAACGCATATCCACTCGAACACCGCATAATTCACAAGGACGGCCGCGTGCTCTGGATAAAGAACACGCCGGTCCCCCGCATCGACCAACAGGGGAACCTCGTAGCATACGATGGCTTAGTCACAGACATCACCGATCGCAAGCAGGCCGAAGCGAAACTCATCCATGATGCCTTCCATGACGCACTGACCGGCCTGCCGAACCGGGCCCTTTTCATGGACAGGCTCCAGCGTACTATCACCACATTTCAGCGCAGGACCGGCACTCCCAACTACGCGGTGCTCTTCTGCGACATAGACCGCTTCAAGGTGATCAATGACAGCCTCGGCCACCCCATGGGTGATCAGCTCCTTCGCATCGTCGGGCGAAAGCTCATTGACTGCGTTCGCCCCGGCGACACCGTGGCGCGCCTGGGAGGAGACGAATTCGCAATCCTTCTGGAGAACATAGGCGATCTCGCTCATGCTGAAGATGTTGCCGAACGGGTGAAAAGGACATTGTCAACCCCTATTATTGTCAAGGGAAATAACATTTTTACATCTTTGAGCATCGGAATCGCGATAGGAACAGAGCGGTATGAACGGCCGGAGCAGGCCCTGCGCGACGCGGACATCGCAATGTACGAGGCAAAAAGCCGAGGGAACTCCTCCTAT